>ERZ894236.330-NODE-330-length-63016-cov-19.2797_pt1 | contig 63016 bp, 80 predicted proteins | sample MGYA00380297_ERZ894236 | MGnify/ENA primary metagenome ERZ894236 (study PRJEB32331, sample SAMN06328420) | human gut metagenome | biome: human gut microbiome; feature: stool | host: Homo sapiens | collected 2014-08-04 ... | reverse complement strand
GTAGCGTTGAAGCTGGCGTACTGCCAACCCGGATATCGCCATTGGTATAAATCAGATCACCGACACCGAGACACAGCAGCATCTGGACGCGCATTTTCGTAGGATCGGCGGCATCAAACCGGGTAACGGGCTGCACGACATAATCCGGATAAATACGCACGCGCCCAAAAACTTCACGAATCGCATCACCCAGTTTCGCGCTGTTTCCTTTAGCGGGGTTCAGGTCGAGGCTTCGACCTGTGGATGACGTATAGCCGCCGGCATCAATGTTACTCATCATGAACAATGAATAAGCCGCAGATGCGACGGCAATGCCCACTCCTATCCAGGCAATTGTCGCGGCCTCAAGCCCGAAAGGCACCGGATAAAGCCGGACATCACTATCAGGGTGGATCACGAAAATAGCCCATTCGCCTGGCGGAATTGACTGCCCCTCAACCTCAACGGTCAGCGGTGGGACATCCCGATCCTCGTAGCCTTCAACATTTGCCACCAGCCAGCTGCGAATTCTCGTAACACCATGCTCATGCGTTTCAAGTGGTTCTCCGGGAAGCCGGGAAGGATAAAAACGAATGGTCATTGCCAGAACTCCACTTTGACAAATCGCCGCTTAAACCGCGGCAACGGCAGAAAGGTGACGTTCGTACCCGGATTGCATTCCGCCACATGCAACAGACCATCGATACTGACCACGATCCCTACGTGGGTGACAGTCGACCCGGAATAACATGCCACTCCGGCACCTTCACAGGGTTCACAACGTTTCAGCGAAAGCATCAGCTTTCTCGCTTCCCGGTCGAGCCCCCCGCCGTCTTTGGTCACACCTGCAAAATCCGGCCATTCAGGTAGCCCCAGGTCGCGACGTATCTCATTTACAATGCCGAAACAGTCGAGCTGCGGATATACGCGCCCGCCCTTCAGCCAGGTGACTGAACGGTATTTATCAGGGTTAAACATTGGGATTCCTTAGCTGATATAACGCAGTCCGGGGAATACAGGGAGCGTGTAGCGGTATCGCGGCCAGGCGGTATCGAGGATATTCATGTAGCCCGCAGTGATCTGCACCTCTGTCGCCGTCCAGGAGCCCGACTTGATTTTCAGCGTATACGGCACTTCCGCAGGGGCCGCTAAATCCGTGGAGATATAACGCCGGTACGTCAGAAATGCAGACAGACGGTTAGCCAGTGCATTGCGGATCGCCGTGGACACGACACCATCGATATTGCACAAGGCAAATTTGAGGTCCTGGGTGCCGTCCGCATTGCGCGCCGGCAGCGCAATGTCTATCGCACAGGCTGAAAACGTTACGGTATCGCCGTTCTCCGTCGTCGCCGTGATGTTGTCGTAACCCTGGCACAGATAATGGACGTCAGAACCAATGGTGATCTGCAGCGTCTCAATGATCACCTCCGGCCCGCTGCTGGCGTAGAGGCGTTTAATCTGCGTCATGCTTCGGCCACTCCTTATTCAGCGCAATATCAAGCAAAGAACTTCCGACTATCCATTCCGGGTAATGCCCCCATCCAGACGGCGGCAATGGGCGCTCCCAGAGTTCTACTGGCGCGGTATATCTCCAGTAAAGTCCGCCTTCGGGAGTGGGCCCTTTATAAATATCCGTGAAACGACACACGTAATTTTTCAGCCCTACAGGCGTTAATAACGGTATGTTGAACCACGCCGCTCCATCTGATAAATCATCCCGAAACCACGCCTCAAAAGCCTGCGCCTGGGCGTCAGAAAAAATCCAGGCCAGATCAGTTTGGGTTGGTGTCGAGGTGTAGGCACGCCGCTGCCGTGCCCGGCCAGTTACCATCTGAGTCCGTTTCAGAGGAGATACAGGAATTAAACCAAAACTCTCTTTAAGCGGTCCAGGCAGGTAAGCGGAGGGGTAATAAAGCGTTGTGGTGATAGCCATCAGCTAATTTTCCTCCCAGAGGTCGTTTTCCCCATCAGAGCCTTATGCAAATCACCCTGACCGCTTGCGACTGAGTTAACCGCCTTCCGGTATCCCCTTTCTGCCCCCTCATCTGCAGCTTTACGGACCAGCGCCAACGTTGCATCGGAAGGGTTACCATTGATGGGGATATTGATTGTGGGCGAATAAATCGCGCCGCCGCCTGTTGACTGGTTTGCAACTCGATCCAGAGTGGCATCAAGTTTGGCGCTGGTTTTAGCAGTCGTAACGCGCTCACCTTTCTGCAGGAGCCAGGTTCCTGTTTCGGGCACAGAGTCGATACCGTCGTGAGCCTGTCCGTGAAGCGCCGATCCGATAGCAGTCATGAACACGCCAGCAGCAGCTGCCGCAGCTATTGCTTGGGTTGGCGCCACCACGGGCCCTACATAGGGAACACCAATCCAGGCAGTGAAGGCACTCAACGCTGCCATTGCTACCTGAGCAGCCGCATATTGCAGTAATGCAGCCCCAACAGATTGAATGAATGTCGCCGCAAAGTCCTGAGCGTTTAATTTACCAGTTTCCGCCCAGTTAATTACCATATCAGTTAAACTACTAAACGTTTGTGCACCTACTTGCTGCATATTTGCATATAGGTTTGAATATGCAGCAGCTTGATCTGATATTCCAGAAACGAAACCTGCAACACCATCGTTTTGTAACTCATCTAACTTCTTATAGTGTTCCTCTTGAATTCTTAGCCTTTCATTCAGCGAGTTTTGAAGCGCTTCTTTCTTTTTATCGTATAGACTTTTATCAATATCTCCAGACTGAAATTGATTTAAAAGCTCTTCCTGTCGAGAAGCAAAATCTTGCTGAATATCATTATTATCCTGCATGCGTGAACGTTCACGACTACCAGAATAACGGCCAACTATTTGGTTATCAAACCCTTGGCGGACTAACTTATTCTGTCTTTCGAGATCTGAAACATATTCAGCTACTTTCGCATTTTCCTGATTAAGCCGTAACTCTTCCTTCTTGGAATCAAGGATTTTAGCCGCAGTTCGGAGTTGTTCCTTCTGCCCTTCTGATAATTTTTTAAGGTTTCCGCTGGTTATATCAAAATTAATCTTCTCCAGCTCGGTTACTTCTGCAGTTTTTTTACCGGTTGTTTCAATGAGGGCGGCCTGCTTCTGTAAATCAAGAAGCCTACTTTTGAAAGCGTTGTCAGTCGGATTGCTTTTTGATTTTATTTTTGGCTGATTCTGGTTAGACTCCCCTTTCCCCAACGAAAAATCATTATCTTTAGATGTATCAATGCCAAGATCAGAAAGAAGAGACGTGAGTCCTTTCGCTCCTCTATCTACCTGCTCCGGAGTCATGCTTGACTTTATCGCGCGAAGAAATTGAAGACGCTTAGTTAAAAAGTCTAATTCATCTTTTTGTTCCTTACTTTGATTCCCTCGTTTGTTAAGGAATTCAATACGCTGTGCAATATCACTTTCATCAGCAGCATTATAATTACCAGATACAGCACCTATACGAGAGCGGGTATAAGTAGCAATGGCCCCCAAGCCACCAGCAATACGCCCCACAACCCCGGCAAGGCTAATGGCTTCACCAACCAGGTCTGATAGCCCCTGAAGAACAGCAGGATCGGTGAAGACGTCACGAATGTCATCAAGCCCATCCTGCAATGGTGTAAGGTCAACCTTAGCCAGCCCCGAAGCAATTTCCATTTTAAGACCGCGGGCGCTAGTCTCTATATCCTGAAAGAACTGATTAACCTTAACAAGGTTATCAATATCTTCTTGCGGTGGTGCGACACCAAAATCTTTTGATAACTGGATAAACTGTTTCAGTTTCTCGTTGTTGTTGTCGAACAACGGCAGCATTTTTGACAGGTCATTACCCAGGCTTTCTAGAATATTGGTTTTCCCGGCCTGAGTGGGGATTTTCTGTAATGCTTCACTGATTGCCATCAGCTGTTTATCTGGGGATTGCTGAGCCAGCTTCTGAGCTGAAAGCCCCAAAGTATCCAGCGCCTGAGCAGCCTCTCCTGATTTATTCAGGACCGCATCGCCGACCTTATCATTAATGTCTTTGAAAATATCGGCTATGTTGTCACCGGTTAAACCGGCTTGTTCAGCAGCATATTGCCAGGATAACAAATCCTGGGTGGACATTTTAAGAGATTTTGCCCAGCGGTCTGCCTCTGTTACCTGCTGTGCTGTATTTTTGACAATGGCTAAACCAGCAGCGCCAATACCAACAGCTGCGGTAGCCGCTGCAGCCCCCACAGCAATGATTGAAGAACTTACCTCTTTAGCGTCTTTTTTTACCTGTTCGCGCCACTTCTGAGAAGATCTTTCGGCTTTATCCATGCCCTGAACAAATCCACCTACTTTAGCGATCAGGTCGATTGTTAACGTACCGAGGGACTTGCCAGCCATTTAATTTTCTCCAGGCAACAAAAAACCCCGCCGAAGCGAGGTTTTGGTTTGTTTATATATTGGTTAAAATTATTTAACTTTTCCCGTATAGCCCGCATTCACCTGAGCATCAGCGGAATCTATTTTCCCATGGGAGTAAAAAATAGTATGTGCTTCAGCACCTGTATATCCACCATAGGAGTTTTTAGCATTAATGGTTATCGGAATAAGCCATCCATATCGCATAGCCCCACCTGATTCAGCTAAAATGCCATCCTTAAACCATGCTTTCTCTGGTGTACCAAAAGTATAATGAGCAGAATATGGGTCTTTTAACATCCTTCCCCACCAATCCTTTATCTGCTGCTGATAGTTATCCGGTAACACCCCATAATCAGCCGAGTGCAACTGAACTTGGCTAGGTGGATTTGCTGCACACGCAGTTAACAATAATGCAAATAACATAATCGCTATTTTCTTCATATCCCTATCCCAGTGGTTATTGTTGTACTGATGATAGTGATCCCTACAGCGATTTAAAAGTTATCAATGCCAACTTTTCATAGCTTCGTCAAGAGATAATGGCGCTTCGTTGATGTGTGGTGCAAAGTCACTAATCTTGAACGGAGGCGTGTTCTTTTCCTTATTGATGTTAGCCAGGACAGAAGCCACCAGCGAAGCCCCCCACTCGGTACGCATCATAACGTTAAGCTGACCATACTTATTACGGTACTTTACCCACACCTGAAACTCACGAAGGCTCATTCGCTCCTGAGCCTCCGCAATGGTCCGCCCGCCGATGCCGTTCATGACTAACTCACACCAGAACTCGTCTTCTCCTGTGAGTTCGTAGTCTTTCCCAGATCGTTGACTTCCTGAATGACGGCCAGCAAAGCAATAACGATTGGCCCATCGAGCGCGCCACGGTCTTCAGATGCAGTTCCGAGAATGTCTTCCTCAGTAAAGACTTGCTTCCCTTCCTCATCGCAAATATGGGCAGCAATACGCCCAGCCACTGGATCAGATTTTCCGTTGTACGCCAGCAGTTCAGCTTTTGTGGTGTGGTATCCCATCGGGCGCACATAGACGGTTGCGATATGCTCTTTCCCGTCACGGCCTTTCCACTTAATTTCTTTCTCTACGGGACGCCCGGTAAAAGCACCGGTTTCTTTCAAAGTATCAAGCGTGAGTTGCATGTTGTCTCCTTTTAATGAAAGCCCATGAGGGTGGGCTATTCCAAACTTATGCGATACCAGGCAAATAGAGCTGTACTTCATCAGCGGCCCGCTCCCGTGCCGCGTGAAGTAGCCGCTTGCGACCGCCAACCCCCCATTTCGCCATCTGACTGGCACACTGGCTGATCACCTTCGTTTCTGTATTGATGATATGTTCGATTTTGTTCAGGCGGGACATGGCGCCGATCCCCATACGAACAACCGTCCGAAATACCTCATACACTTCGATTTCGAACTCGGGCTTAATCCATGCTGCATAGCGAATGGCAAGCAGTTCGACACCCCACGCACCGGTACTATCGCCACCCTTAGTAACCTTAAGTGGTTGATTTTGTTCCGAAGCACTTTTTAGTGCTTTGGACTGTAGAGCCTTAATAAAGCGTTTAACCTGTGCGCTACGGAGGAACACGCTTGGTCGCTGAGACTCCGTCGCCTCGCCGTTTGCTACGGCTGCTGCGTGGAGATCATTAAGGCTATAGCGCCCTTCATCGTCGACACGAACGGAAACGCCGTTTACTGATACGGTTGGATATTGCATGGTGAGTACCTTTCAAAAAAGAGATCTCTGCTCACCAGAACGGCCATACCCGAGCGCACCATGCTGCGATGGCGTTCTCAGAGGTCGCTTTTGTGAATGGTCTCGGGGTTGGTATGCGCGGTGAGTGCGCGGTGAAATGCTGTGGAGCAAAACCCCGGATTCGTCCGGGGTATCTGGTCTTAACTGCCTGGCTGGACTTTACGTACCCAGAGGCCTGGGCCGCTACGCTGCATCGCGGCTGCGGTAGACACCACGGTATTTCCCTGGAAGTCGAACGGAAAATCGCTAACATACGCGCGGAAGGTATACCAGGTACGGTCAGTTGGCAGAACCATCTCACCAGCAGAGACTGTAGGCACCGATTCACCATCAGACCAACCAATAGCCCAGTGGATCAGTTCATCCTGGTATTCATCCAGCTCCGCCAGTTGCCACATCAGATAATGCGAGTCATTCACTGGATCGGCATTAATTGTTACCGAAGCCTGACCGGGAGTGCGAAGCCCTTTTTTATACGTCCGGCTATTACGCTCGCTAAGGCATGTATCTTCAATTTGATCTGCCGGGTTCGCACCGGGATTAAAGTTAGTTATGCATTCGATCTCATGAATAACACCGCGGATTAGCGCGTACAGCTGGGTACCCTGCGTTAACACAGACATAGTTCTCTCCAAAATAAAAAACCGGCACATGGCCGGCGTTAGGAAGGTTTGTTGAGTTAGGTGATTAGCGTTTAACTATCCAGTCAACGTCGAATGAATAGCGGAAGCGTTTTGTTTCAGGGTCGCGGCTTTGGGCCCCCCAGCGGGTGATATAGGCATTTGGTTCGATAGCATCACGCAACGCTTTTGCAACCTCCTGAGCTGATGTCACAGTGTCCGAATAAACGTCCACCTGTAGCGTATAGCTATCGACATCGGGGCGCCTGTCCAGATAGTTTTCCGGTACTCCGCTGATGTTCTGCCACAGCGCGTAGGGATAAACGATATTGTCATCCTGCAGACCGAACGGATAAAGTCGCACGGGAGAGCCTAACAAATCCCTGACAGCCTGGCTGGCCGCGCAAACAGCAAATATTGGTGCGATCATCCACTTCTCCCCTTCTTTGCCGCTCTGGTTATCGCTCGATCGATAGCCTTTCCATATTCGTCAACGAAAGTTCTCGTTGCGTCTTCTGCGCTGGATTCAGCTGCCGGCCGCATGAAAGGTTCAGCTCGCATCTTTTCCGTTCCAAATTCCAGCAGGCGCCAGTGAGGTGTAGGGGCATTTTTAGCTTTATCGGGATGCTTTTTCAGCACTGCTCCATGCAAAACCCCAATTCTGAATGCAAGGTTCCCGTTACGCTTAAACTCGCGGCCATTCCAGCGCACTGCAATGTTATCTGCTATGCTTCGGCCTGTTGCAGGATCATCGAGCCGGCTTGCATTAGCCTTTGCCCTGTTAGCAATTATGTTTGCCGCTTTTCTTAACGCTGCTCGCCCGCCCTTACGCTTCATATCATCGGTGATTGACTCAAGCTTACCCAGTAACTCATCAACCCCGGTCAGCTTAAACTCAACCCCGTCAGCCATCGTTTACCCCCTCCGAGCAGGGCAACGTTAAATACTCCAGACCGCTATCAGGATCGGGAAGTACCCCCTCAATGTTGAAAATCTTCCCTCGATATAAAATGCGGCATTTAGGAGTAATATCGTTTCGCTGACGGATTGTGATCCTGGTAGTAATCTCGTTCTGGGTTGCCTGTGCCGATGTAAATTCCCTGGCGGAAAGGGGATATACTTCAGCCCAAATCCCATTATCTGCAGTTGACTGAACAAGGTTAACCCAATTTTTCACTACCTCTCCGGTCAATGGATCCTGCACCGAGACGGATTTCTGGGGAATAACACGATGTCGGAGTCTTCCGGCCTGCATATTACCCCCTCGTTTTTTGACTCAAGTAAACGGGGCGCTCATCCCCCAATGTAGTAATTTCAATATCTTCATCTGCGGCCAGCGACTGGATAATGACGTCCCTCAAAGCGTTATTTGATTCAGCCAGACGGTTTATCGCTGCCGTTTGGTCTCTCTGTGCTACTGTCTGCTCTTTCAACGCTGCGATCAGCGCGCTTACCTGTTGCTCGTTCATAGGCAATTTTCGTCCACTTTTTAATCCACTCGCGCCGCATGGCGCAACCTGAACAGGCCATAATTTCCTCGTTAGACAATGGTTGGTCGGCGAAGATCATAAATCAGCATTGTCACAGAGAGCGGAAGTTCACCTTGCTTGAGTTTCTCCTCCTCTTCACCGTTACGGTTGCGGTCGAGATAGCCGAGAAGAATTAGAAGCGCGCCCTGAACACGTTTAAGCGGCTCACCCTCAATCAGATTTCCATCACTGCTTACAACCAGTTCGCGGCTCCCCTGAATGTAGGAAAGCAAAGCTGCACTACCTGACTGGATTTTCAGCTCAAGATCATCATCGCCAGCACCTTCATCAATCCGTAGATGCTCTTTTGCTTGTTGAAGTGTTACAAGCTCGATCACGTTTTATCCCTCCCGTCACGGCCCCGCTTGGCAGCTAATGTCCATCCTTTAGAGCCTGCTTCCCCTGGTTTATCCTGCGTCTGTTCGTCACAGTGCCAGAGTGAACCACCCCATGTAACCGTATCACCAGGCAGGTACTCATCACCCGATTTGAATACGCCGCGGTACACCATAGCCGGTATATCAAAATATTTTTTCTCACTGGCACCGCTGGTGCGGTTGACGGTGACAATAAAATTGCGTTGACCATTCATGCTTATATCAACATCTGATACGCCATCGACGATGCATTCCCAGCCACGCATACCATGGGTTTTCTCGTAAGCACGCCAGAGGCCTCCGTTGTGGGTGGCATAAGATCCGCGCGGATAGCTCTTTCCTTCATCAATGAAAGGCTGTATTTCCAGTTGTAAGGCATCCCGTCCGTCCTGCGCCGGCGGCAACGCGGCTACCGCGTCATCCACCGCCTGCTTCAGCACTGCCGGATCGTAGTCTTTGCCGTCACGCGGAACCGGAATTTCACCAACCGCCGCGGTGACTAACTCCTGAAGCAACGGCCGCACGTCTTCCGGCGTCACGCTCTTGCCGTCCTGCGCCGACGGTAACGCAGCGACCGCATCGTCCACCGCCTGCTTCAGCACCGCCGGATCATAGTCTTTGCCGTCACGCGGGACCGGAATTTCACCAACCGCTGCGGTGACTAATTCCTGCAGCAACGGTCGCACGTCCTCCGGCGTCACACTCTTGCCATCCTGCGCCGGCGGCAACGCAGCGACCGCATCGTCCACCGCCTGCTTCAGCACCGCCGGATCATAGTCTTTGCCGTCACGCGGGACCGGAATTTCACCAACCGCTGCGGTGACTAATTCCTGCAGCAACGGTCGCACGTCCTCCGGCGTCACACTCTTGCCATCCTGCGCCGGCGGCAACGCAGCGACCGCATCGTCCACCGCCTGCTTCAGCACCGCCGGATCATAGTCTTTGCCGTCACGCGGGACCGGAATTTCACCAACCGCTGCGGTGACTAATTCCTGCAGCAACGGTCGCACGTCCTCCGGCGTCACACTCTTGCCATCCTGCGCCGGCGGCAACGCGGCGACCGCCTCGCTGACCATAGCGCCGATATCCGGTAATTCAGGAATTTTCGGAGCCGGGAGGGATGCCACTGCATCAGCCAGTTGTGCTGTAAAGTCAGGTGCCGTGGTATCCTTCAGGGTCGAAACTTCATTGGTGAGCGCTGCCAACTTTTCTTCTGTTTCCTTTACGTGGTCGCCCAGACTTTTTCTGAAAGATTCACGTAGTTCTCTTAGCGCATCGGAGAACTCCTCTCCAAGAGCCCTGATAAGGGACAGTTCACGTTCATTCATTTAGCTAACAATCCTCGCAGCATCGCTTTTGCCGCCGTCAGTTCAGATTCAGACATGGCTTTCCCGCCCGATTCCTCTGGCGCCGTGACGCTGCTAGCACCAGATTTGGCAAATGGATCATCAGAAGCATCACGCCGTGCCAGCGCTTCAAGGCTGTAGTTTTGTTGCTGAAGATACAGCGCATCACCGCCGGGTAAAGGAGGAAGATTTTCACTCCTGCGCGCCTCATTTGGTGTCAGGATGGTATTTTTTACACCTTCGCCAAGAGACTTGATACGGCGCTCACTATCCATACGCAGCAGAGCATTAACATCAAACTCCGTGCCCGTTTCGCCATCAAGGTCAAAGGCTTCATCCAGCAGCAATTCTATCGACTCAATGAGCGACTGAAGGCACTGCGAATAATATTGCTGATCCTGCGCTTCGATATTGTCGTGAGTGGGGAGTTCACCAACACCCACTTTATAGGCCGGGACGTGAAACACAGAACATATGATCTGAGCCGTCATACTCAGTTGTTCGACAGTCTGTGCATCAGCAGCAGATACTGTTGTGGGATTGTACTTAGCCCCGTTACTTAGAATGGCTGTCTTGCCGGCATTCTTGCCAGAATATCCTGAGTCCCAGTTTTCCTTTATTGTTCTGGCGTTTTCTTCAGTGAGGGAACCAGGCACCTCAATAACGCCGCTGGGCTTTCCACCGTTACGGAAAAAAAAGGCGGAGTTTTCCTGAATGTGGTGGCCCTGCATTGCTGCCAACCCAGCTGCGTAAATGGGAGACAAACCGATAAGAGGATGAAAGAGGCAGTTGAAGCGATCGTGAATCACCTCCCGCGCCGGGACAGTAACTGACGATTCAATACCGGTCATGTTATCAGGGTTTATCTGATAGAAGACAGAGCCATCATCCGCCACCAGCGGCGTAACCTTGCGCCAGTCAAGCAGCCTGAGTTCAGTAATTTTTCCGGCGTTATTGCGGATTTTTAACGCCACCGTATTTCCGTGACACAGTTTGGAGTTCAGCCAGTTCTCGAAGAACTGGATCCGGTTCTGAAAGGTATTCGGCCTTTTGTACAACGCCGGAATGTCCCCTGATTTTACCTCCTGCATGACTCCCTTTGAGTCGCGCCGCATCAGCCGCGGCGGCATTTTGGCAATATCACTCGCAATCAGCGATATGCAGGCAAAGACAGCATAATAAGAAAGAACGGTATCCTGACTGATCTCAAGGTTACGCTGCCATGCCCCAGCAAACGGCTCATGTATAGAGCTGTATAACGGGTTCCAGCCTCCGCGACTGGCAGGCTGCTGCAGGGCTTTTTCATTTCCCTGTTTTCTCCGGAAAGGATTCCACATTAGCCGTTCTCCGCTTTTCGCTTATTCTTTTTGCCATCGGTACGGGCACCGGTGAAATATTCGGCCTTGCCAAGCAGCACCAGCACCTTTGCGCAACGATCGTCCACGGCTTTCACATCGCCCGGCGCCGAGTCATGGGTACGTTGCAGATATCTGATTTTTGCCATGCAATGCAGCGGGGTTTCCCCCGCCCTCCTTCCGCTGTTTAGCTACCCTGGCTTGAGCTGTAGTTCACACCAGAGATAACCGCTACCGCTGCTGTACGGCGGCGCTTCCAGTTGATCCAGCGCTCAGCACGAATGGCCACGCTGTTGGTCTGGAACATGGAAACCAGTTCAGTTCCGGTCGGAGTGACGCTGTCGCCGGTCGGATCGCTTTCCATTTCCAGAGAGGCTTCACGCGACATATCCACCGCCACGCCACCATCATCAGCCAGATAAATATCCGGGGCATTAAGCAGCGTCAGGTTGGTGCCAGCGTACTGGGAAACAATAGCCGGAAGGCCCTGAAAGGTGCCGCCAAGCAGGGTCATTTCCGGGTACATTTTCTGTCCCAGGGCATTTTTCTTCATGGACAGCGCCAGCGCGTTGGTGCTGGACATGATCCATACGCCGCCAGTCGGCTGCAGGTTATTCGCGACAAACTGAGCGAAGGCTGCTTCCGCATCAGCATCCGGGTCGCCGGTGGATGGTACAGCCACGATACCGTTGGTAACCGAGGCCGGAGAGACGTTAGCAACTTCAGCTTTAGCCGGGTTGATAAAGTCCGTATCCAGACGGGCGATGACAGCTTCTGCCAGGGCGTTACGCACCAGTGCATCGGCTGCCGGATTGGAGAAACGGATCAGCTCATCGGTCAGCACCGCGATAGCGGCGACCTTAGCAAAGCTGAACGTGATCGACTCAAAGTCGAATTTGGTCAGTGGCTTGGCCTTGCCCTGTCCAACCCAGTTTGCCGAACCGCCGGAAGTCTGTGCCGGAATACGGATATTGAACGGGACCTGGCGCAGGGCAGGAATACCACCCTGACCGAAACGGCCGATAATGGTTTGCGGGCGGAGGAATTCAACAAAATCATTTGCATATTCCTGATACTCCACCAGCGCGCCAGCCCACTGAGGATCAGTCGTTGTACCAGCACCTACAGCGGCCTTCAGTACATGGTGAAGCTTCGCATCATCAGGATACTGTTTACGGGCAATCTCCAGCGCTTCGGAGCGGCTGCCGTTAGCCGCGGCCAGCGCTTTCGCGAAGCGGGCAAAGGCGATGCCTTTTTCCAGTTTTTGCTCGACACGGATAATGCCGGGCGCACCAGTCTTAACCGTAGTGACTTCGCCATTAGCGGCTTTTGATACCGGTTTAGCGGTCGATGCCATATTGCTTTCCATGTCGCGAAGACGTTTCAGATGCTCATCAACTGCCTTAATTTCGGTAGCCGTGTTGTCGTAGCTTTCGGTTTCTTCTGCGTCAAGCGTACGTCCTTCATCAGCTGCTTTACTCATGATGTCGCTGAGTGAGGCTGCCAGCGCTGAACGCTTCGCTTCGAAGCTCTTAATTTGTTCTGAAATATTCATCGAATTGATTCCTTTTTTGGTATTGGTTGCTGTAGCGCCAGCGGTTTTAGAGGTTTTCACTACCGGCTTCTCAATGCCAGACGCGGCAAGAAGCTGGCGATCGAAAGACTTAACGGTCTGGATGGAACATTCTGCGTTTGCAGGAATAGTCACCGCCGATACTTCAAGCAGGTCCCAGGACAAAAAGCGGATACCGCCTTCATCCAGGAAGGAGTACTCGATCGGTCGAAAGCCAATAGACAGCCCCCGGACCAAACCCGCCTTTATTGATGCCCAGGCTTCATCAAGACGAGCAACCAACTGCGACGGCATATCAGAAGTTGGTTTCACCAGCTTTGCGGTGATCTGCAATCCTTCCTTCACCATTTTTGGTGTGCATGTGCCGATAGGTTGCGATCGGTCGTGCTGCCATAGGAACGGCGTGTCACTACGGAATTTCGCCCCCTCGGGCTCCATGATGTCACCGTCACGATCTGGTGACGGTGTGGAGGCGATGCCGGTAATAATCCGATCATCCTCGTTTACCGACTTCACCGTCATGAGGGTACAGGCACGCTTAAGCGTCATTTACTGTCCTCCAGAAATGAAAAAACCCGCCTGAGCGGGTCATTAACTGACGTGTTTGTTATACGAAAAATACCTGGTAATCTTTTTTAGCAGGTTCAGGGTTAAGGGCCATGAGAGAAACGGCGTTAAACAATGCCATCAGTGGATCAATCTTGCCCTTACCACTGGCCTGTTTGGTGATCAGAATGGCGTTGCCTTTCGGCTCAACTCTGGCGTTTCCAACACACCAAGCCATCATCGGTTGACCACCATGTATCAATATGCCTTCAGCAAGTTTTCTCTCTGTGGTTTTAATTGCTCCACCAAGGCGCCAGCCCTGGCTGACCCCAACTACCGCATCGGCGGGAATACCTACCTCAATCAGCGCATCGAGTATTTGTCCGACACCAGACGGGTCAATACCAATCTTGTCCAGCAACTCGGCAGCGTAGATACGGCTGACGTATTCAGCCACCTCTTCCGTATCCTGTCCGACGCGCTTCACAATGGTCAGATCGCCGGCTTTCACGAAGTCATTAAATCGGGACTCTTCACTTTTACGCCGGCGGATCGCTATCTCATGTGCCCACGCATGACACCAGCAGAGCCACTCTCTTGTTTTGGCATCACGCCCAACCGCAGAGGCACCCAGCAGGTCATCAAGGCCGCCGCCGTCTATACCGACGGTGATCACCTCTGAACGTCGCAATAAATCTTCAAAACTGACACGCTGCGCCTGCTGTTCCCAGAAATCGACGCCTGCCCAGCGGTCGCTGCGCAGGTTAAGGCCAATCTCGATGTTGAGATGCTTTGCCAGAAACTGCTGCAGCGTGCCGTCAGTTTTCGCCTGGTTCTTTCGCAGGTTATCGGCTATCCACTCCGGACTGACGGAAAGCCCGATGTTCGGGTTGGTGATATAGAAGTTCTCAGGCTGCAGATAGGCCTTGCTCTGGATCATGCTGTCCGGGAATTCATAGAGGATGCCCAGCGTTTTAGGATCGCTGATTTTGCCGTCGCGCACATCGCGCCAGTAATTGAGACGCTCTTTAAACACGCCCGCCGGCGGGTCATCGCTCTGCGTGGTAAGGTAAATAACCCAACCCTCATTACGCGATACCTGGCCGCCAAGAGCTTCCATAAACATCGCCTCTGCGTTGGCACGCTTGCCGAAAAGCCAGAGTTCGTCGACGAGGATCCGGCCTGATTTCTTACCGGAGACTGTGTCGGTATCAGCGGCCACCACCTTCAGCGTATTCCTTGTCACCCGGTGTGTGATAGTGCGGATATGATCCTGAATCTGGAACATATCGGACAACTCTTCATCAGCACGTATCATGCCTGCTGCAGGTTTGAAGCTGTTATCGGCGACCTCCTTTGTCGGCGCCAGAATCAGATGCTCTTCATCCTCGCGCCAGCAAAGGATCAACGCGGTAAGCATAATTCCGGCGGCGATCGTCGATTTTGTGTTTTTTTTCGAGATCAACAGACCATATTCGCGGATAAGCTGATTACCCGTCTCGGCGTCGTATCCTCCGAATATCACTTTTACAAAATCGAAGACCCAGTCTTCAGAACACTCCCCAAAAGTTGGCTTACCCGGGAGATCAGTAACCCGCAGTTCACGGAAAATGCCCAATGCCTGCTCCGCCTGATCAGCGTAAATCGGCGGCGGGATAATGGACTCGCCTGCAATCAGACGCGATTCCCAGTCCGGACAAGCCGTAGACCACTGCGCCATAGATTACCCCTTATTGTTAACGACGAGTTTTGGCGGTGCCATTGCTCCAAACTTGCCTTTGCCAGCAGCTACTTTTGCTGCAGCATTTCGGGCATCTTTTTTTCCTGTTTCTCCCTTTTTGGGATGGATGTAAGGAAGCATGGCCTTTGCTGCATCCTTTCTGACGTCAATTTCTTCAGTTGAATCGTTCATGACCGCCATCAGAAACTGAAGAGGATCATCAAACTGGCCGACAACTATGGGGCCCTTGGCCGGTGCCACTGCCCCTTCTTTTTTTTGCGGTGAGTTTACTGCTGGGGTGTAAACCTTTTTACCGTAGGTGGGAACGTCGTCAGTCTCGATGACTTCCTTTTTTTTACGACTAATAAACGCGATGACTTCCGGGTCCTTTGCAAGCTGCGACCCTTTGGACCGTGCGGATTTCTCCGAATACCCCGCCTTTATTGCCGCATCTTTCTGAGACATGCCGGACATCAGCGCGACCGCGAATTTTCGCTTTTGCGCTGTTAACATGTTTACACCCTCCAAAAGGGGATTTTTTCTGTGCGTGAGAGGGGGCGCGGTGTCCAGGCCCGCCGACGTTTACTCCAAACCCTCCCCCCCACCTGCAAATGAAAATATTTATCATTAACAATGATATAGTTACACATGAAATCATTTTCGAACGATATTGATATTTATTCCTATTTACCTAATAGACCTGGGCAGATGCCGCTTCGCCCTCATCAGGTATTGAGTGCTTCAATGCCTCTTCATCTGGCTGACCACCAGCGGCTTCGCGAGCAGACTTACCGGCATGGCATTCAGTACAAAGCGTCCATAGATTTTGCTCTGAGTTGTCACCACCAAACTGAAGGGCGATCCGGTGATCGAGTTCACTCTCGTGAAGGTCAACAACACGAGAGCACATGCAGCATTGTCCACTGTCCCGAACCCAGATGCGCCGTTTAAGACTTACCCTGGCACTACCGCTAATGCGGCGATGATCCCCATAAACCGGCTTGATACGGCGCGTATCGATTACTTTTAGCCGGGGCTTTAAAATCGTCAGCTTAGCCATAAAACCTCCATGCCCGTCGCCGTTCATTGCGGTGCTGACCATCAGGGTGCTTCTCGACAGGTTTGCCATCAGCATGATCCACCAGCGAATAACACGGGTATATCACCGGGCCGCCGCAGGCGTCACCAACAGCATAATCAGCAGGTTTATTTGAATCCCACCGCGTCAGCACCTTCTGGATAAGATTCACCGGGACGCTATAACACACAGCATGTACAAGACGTAGCAGGGAAATGTGATCGGCCCGGACACGATCAGCGGCAATTAGCTTAGTGGCTATCTCCAGCTGATAATGCGGAGGGCGGCCTGTACCGAGATAGAAAGAACACAAGGTGTCAGGGAAGCGGCCTAGCCATTCAACAACCTGAGCCTCAAAACCCGTCGCTGGTATTGCGTCATCCTCAATGATCACCACCCGACAATCTTGCTCGGCAGCCCACTCAAGAGCACGCCGGTGATTCCATGCTGCCCCATGATCTTCTGGGTCGATCATCACGTGGGCAGAAGGCCCGATTTGGTACGCCAGCGCTCTCGCCTGTTGCTCTCTTGAATGATGCCCAACCACCACAAACTTTATTTGTGTTTCCACCAGGCAACCTCCTTACCGAGTCCATCGGTTTTGAACACGGAGTGAACCAAGGGGCCGGTGATAATCCTGTCAGCGAATGACTGCGCCACAAGGCCAAATGCGATCATGTCACCAACCGCTGCGCCAGCCTGCTCTTTCTTCCAGAAGCGATAACTCTCGATCCGGTAATAAAGACGGATAATGCCGTGAGCGAACGACATTACATCAGCGCGGGAACCACCCAGAAGGCCAGCATTAAGCATCACATCGTTGCGGTGCGCGTCGATGAACTCCTGATAGATACGCTCTGGATGATTCTGCTTTGCCCAAATGTCGGCATAGGTCTTAGGTTCTGAGCCGACATAGACCTTACCGGGAAGCATTTCTTCCCACGGCGCGCGGAGCATTTCGACATCGGTGCCATCCGTACACCAGACGAACCGATATTCAGGATGCTCACGAAGGTGCTGCCAGATGTGCAGCCAGCGCCGGAAGTAGACGTTCATCTTGACGTCGGGAACGTGGTACAACTCTATGCCTGCCGGTGCCGTTTGCAGTTCATCCACCATCGCGATACCGACACACTGTCGAAGCGAGGAAGCCCACTTGTTCAGCATGTCAGGCGATGCCGTCATTTTCGATCCGCGCTGCGGGTCAGGCTCGCTGGTAAGCAACGTTGTGATTACAACGTCACTCTGCCGCCGGTACTCAACATAACCGGTAAATCCGGTATCACGCCGCTCGTTGTGGATCTTCACATTTCGTTCTACCAGCGCCACACGGTCTGGCTTAGGTACCGACCGCTCTACCGCCTCATGCTCATCGAGAGAATGAATCAGTTTTTCGGAGCCAGTTACATCGGCATAAGCCCACGTCGTCAACCCGGCGTTATGGATGCGCAGGGCAAGGTCGCTGTGTTCATACATACCGCGACCGTAGACAGGATCGAAACCGCCTACTTTCTCTATCGCACTACGATGGTAATACAGCATGACACCACGCTGCCCGGTATAGGCAACATGCCTTTCATCCCTGTAGAGTACCGCAAGATCATTCAGCTTATTGCGGCCAGCAAGATCGAGAAACTGATAAGCCAGATGTGGCTCATGTGACTCGATGTAAGGTTGGTGCCAGTCGTCGGCTATTGGCCAGGCGTCATCGTCCCACAGGAAAAGATGCTCACAGCCGGCTTCCATAAGTACAGACAGACTGGCGTTCTTCGAGGCCACAATACCGAGGGATTTATCATGCCTCAGCAGTTGTACACCAGAAGGGACGACAGCGGCGGGGCTTGAACCATCATCTACTACGACCACCAGCGCACCAGCAGGTAGATGCTTCATGTGCTGATCAATGGCTCTCTTCAATACTTCTGGCCGCTGATGCGTGGTTATTGCAATTCCGATCCTTAAGTTTCCATTTGCCGCGGGCAAATATTCAATGCCGTCAATAATGACACGCATCATTCACCCCTTGGAAACAGAGTTGACCGCCGTTCGGTAGTTGCGAGCGGCGGCTTCAGCTACAGCCTTTTTTATCAAATCAACCTTTTGTGAATCTCCTTCGTCGTCTAGGCGGATGGTGATTTGGTTTTCGGCATGCTCGTTATTCATATTAAAAACTGCAGTTATTAAGGGAATGCCTTTCGCATCGGTATCAACTGTCGTTGATACCTGCCCATCAAGAAGATTACCGTCTACTGCAATTCCGTAACCCATAAACCGACCATAGCGATAAACCTTTGCGACCTGGAATTTCATGAGCGTTTCCTTTTAGACGTGAGCCTGTCGCACGGACATGCCGCCCGAGAGGTAAACGCTACCTAACGGCATGACCCAGGCTCACTACTGAAAGACTCTCTTCTGAGAAGCGCGTGCGATGCGCATGAAAAAAGCCACCGGTTGGTGGCTTAATTAAATTTCTTCGCTGAAAAATACATTCTTACTTTGGTTTGCTCTCATGTATTTTTTTAACTTCATCGACAGTACTTTCGATCGCGTCAATTGTTCTAGTCACTTCATTTTCTGAATGACCTACAAAGCGATACACTTCATTACCTAACATGATTTGTTTGGCTTTTTCTGCAATCTTGTCAACATCATATCCAAGTTCAATTGCGGCACCGAGTACCGCGTGGACTGTTTGTTCCCAGACTTGTTCCTGCGACATTTCTCTGCTCCTTTTCTGAACGAGAAATAACATTATCACAGGCACTCAAAGAATGCCTGCTGTAATGCCTTAGCTCGCCTGCTCTGCGATGGTATCAAACAGCGCCAGCGCCTCGGTCGATTCCTGAACTGCTTTGATGGTCCGCGCCACCACTTCTGACTCAGTTGTTACGCGGCTGTACTGCTGGATGAAGAGCTGATATTTGAGCTGGCTATCCTGGACGAACGCAATCGCCTCTTTTGCGGCTGCTGTGTCGTAGTTCAGGGTGGAAAACAGATTCAGTCGGATCTGTTCTGCTGGTGTGATCTCTGCCATGTCTTACCTCAGTGCGATGTGGGGAGCATTATCGAAGCCACTATCCAAAGATGCTCCTGTAATGCCATTAAAAAAGCCACCCGGAGGTGACTTAGTTCTCATTCATTTTCACTCGAGTTTCACGAGATCCTCAGCAGGTGACCTGCTCCAGTATTAGATACAACCATCAGTTAGTAATGTCGGTTTGTTTACGCGCGCTTGTGATTAACATGAAGCCCTTCACGACGCAGTAACTGCCAGATGCGGCGGTAGCCAAAACGCCTGCGCTTCAGTGCCAGCTCAGTGATGCGCCCTGATAATTCGGTATCAGCCGCCGGACGCTGAGCCTCATAGCGGCAAGTCGACAGGGACAAACCAGTAAGCCGGCAGGCACGACGTTGCGACAGACCGGTCGCATCACACATAAACTCAACGGCTTCCCGCTTATGGTCTGTCGTCAGTACTTTCGCCCCAGAACCGCCAGAAGTGCCTCCTTATCCAACATGGCTTCGGCAAGCAGCTTCTTGAGTCTTGCGTTCTCTTCCTAAAGCGACTTCAGGCGCTCAACCTCGGGCACCTCCATGCTGCCATGCTTCTTGCGCTAGGTATAAAGGTGGCATCGGAAATGGCGTGCTTACGGCAGAGCTCACGGACAGAAACCCCGGCTTCAGCTTCGCGGAGGATACTGATGATCTGTTTGTCGGATAAACGCTTCTTCATGGGGATGTCCTCATGTGGCTTATGAAGACATTACTAACATCGTGGTGTATTAATCAACGGGGAGTAGATCATATAAATTTCTGATACATCATCTCTTTCACTCAACAAGCAACTTTATAAACTTAGATTTAGCTCAATTTTTACTGACATTTTCAGAGGTATAAAATTCTTGCAATCCCTGCTTTACGTTAAAATTTCTAAAAAAAGGAGCTTTAATGAGTCTTCATCATTACTACCCACAGCTAAGATGGAAACCTGCTGAGTATGAATCTCTGATGCAGTTAGATCAGACAATAATCTCTGGTTTCACCCCTATACTCACCATTCTTGATATTGACTGGGACTACGAAAATGACTGTTATAAAAAATCGTTAAGCAGTTATTTATCTGACTTCGGTGCTAATCTCGCAGCATCCTGGACTCCTATACGTCCAGTTTTGTTAGACCTGAAGTATCTAGATAAACATGGTTCAAGTCGCAATCATCCTTTAGATATGTGCATTAACGACGCCAGGGCGTACGGAAAGGAAATTGTGCCAGTTGTTTCTCCTGCATCCACTGCAAACTACATACATGCTGTTCAGCGAAACGTATCTAATGGTGTTGCTATTTCACTTAGCCCCCAAACATGGCACTTGTTTGCACACTTGCTCAATCAGTTAAACCTTCCTCCTAACTTGATTGACATCATTGTAGATTATGGAGATATCCAAAGCGCTAATGATAGCTTAAAACAACAAGCCTTAGCCGTTATTAGTTCTCTTTCAGGACAAGCACCTTGGAGAACATTAATCTTATCTTCAACCTCTTACCCCAGCTCGCAGACGGGAATTCCTCAGCATGTAGTCCATCATATTCCACGACACGAATACGATCTCTGGTTTTATGTAGTGAAAAATTCTATCAATGGCAGGACACCGTGCTTCAGTGATTATCCAACAGCAAGTGCCACCATAACGAGCGTAGATCCACGATTCATGTCTCAATATGTTGCAGTAAGATATTCGAATGATACTTCATGGATTTTTGTAAAAGGTACAGCAGTTAAGGGAAATGGATGGAGCCAAACTAAAAATCTTTGTTCTATCCTAGTCAATTCGGCTGAGTACCAAGCATTTGGCCCAGGCTTCAGTTTGGGAGACCAGTACATATACGATAGGGCTGCTGGTATTAATAAATCAGGGGGTTCTAAAGATTGGCGTAAAGTAGCCCATATACACCATCTAACGCTGGTTGTTAGACAGTTATATCTATTGTCACAGTCTATACCGGCTAGACCCTAACCTTCCAGTCGATCCGATTCTTTAGTGCAGTTCTGACTTCAAGTCGAAGATCTGCAACGGGTATAAAATGGGCGACGACATTCCATAACTCAAATCGGGGCTTGCTTTTAAAACCTTTAGAACAGCCCCAACGCTCTAGAACGTCAATACACTCATCTCTCCATAACAACTGAGCGAGCATCAAGGAATCGTAATTCCGATTGAGCTTTTCGGCACGCATATGCTTGATGCGAATCGCCCCCTTTGGCCCTACTGATACGGTCTTCACCCCCCACCAGCTAGGTATTAACTCAAGCGCTCCGTCCAGATGCTTATCTGCTACAACGAGAGTAACCTTGTCCATAACGGCAGAATAATGCTTGATTTGTAGCGGCAACCGTTCCAAAGAATCATATTCACTTTTTAGTTCGTAACCGTGAAGAATGCCGTTAACTACCGCTATATCTGCTCTACTGGCACCAAGGGATATGGAAAACTCATCGATCACAAGACAATCAGGATCTAAATGCGACTCTTTAAGAAGCTTCTGATGAACCGCAGCCCTAACATCTTGATCTCTCATAACTTCCCCCCATACTCCGTCGCAGAATTATAGCGCACAGCATTTTACTGCATTTAGCGAATTTGGCCACTTCTATCACAAAAAGCACATAATCAGCATGAAGACACTGATGAATCAGGGGTAAGCATCAGCTCTGTTATCCAGCAGACTGCAAAAATGACGGCTGACGTCCTTAAGGCGATTCATCCGGTCAATGTCGCCAGCGGTTAATGTGCGGTAGCCCTTTACAGTGCTGCCGTCCTGCGGTTTTGCTTCACTCATTTCGTAGCCTTTTCGGTTGATTGCGGGCAGTTCGCCTGCACTGCTTTGTTGTGCGCCAGAATGTCGCGCTTCGTCTGCTTATCCAGCACGTCGATATCGTGGTCGGTCAGGTAGATTACCCTCACCCAGCTGCAGGCCGTATCAACGACTACCGGGGCGGGTAAACTTTTCGCGCAGCTCGCGATCAACATAGTCATCAGGCATATGGCTAACAGTCTGCTGTACATCGCTTGCCTCTTTAGTGACTTCTGCCTTACGTTCTGCCGCGGCGACGGTGGCGGCGGCGTTCTCTTCGGTACGCTGCTGATCGGCTTTGGCTTCCGCCTTACTGGTCCCGCGAGCATGACCAATGCCGAACGCGCCAGCGATAGCAGCCAGGATGACAACCACCAGCCCCGCGATAGCTTCGATTCCCATAATCACACCACCAGTACCGATTTTGCTTTCAGGAAGCGGGCGCGCCGGTTATTAATCCCGTTTTGTCCGCCGTTGATAATCTGCGTGACCCGGACAAGATCACCCGGATATTTCAAGCAACCTTTTGAGACATAGAACCACGCTGCACTACGGGCCGCGTACGAGGACTGCTCCAGTAATTCTGGCTGTGCCACCAGATCAACCTTCAAACCGCTGCCGCAGTCCCTGTAATTAGAAAGTCCGGTTATTTGAATAAGTCCGCGCCCTCGATAAACCCAGCCATCAGTTGCCCTGTTGTTACCCAACCGCTTGCTATAGACAATATTGGCGATAGCCCGCTGGCGATCCAGAGGTAACACTGTTTCAGACTGGCTGCGCCCGAGGGAATTGGCCTGATCCTGCGTTAACCTGCCGTAACGAACAAAATCAGCAAGCCCGGCGATGCTGTAGTTGAAATTCTCCACCACCCTGTTAAACCCGAGGCTTTCATGGCCGCACTGAGCAATGAACATTGCCTGGTCGATGGCGGAAGTGATGCCAAACTCTTTCATCGCGGCTGTAATATGCGGAAACCAGCGCGCAGCTAACCCGGCGCTAATACCAGCCGCCTTCTGGAATTGTGTTTGATTCATTAGTGCCTCAGTGTATCGACCAGACGCGCCACGTTACCCCGAGCCCACAGCACGGCGGCGCATATCATCACGTTTGCCATTACCACCAGCCAGTGGGACTGTACGTAAAGGCCGAAGATAAACTGGAAAGGAATACTCGCGTAAATCAATACCAGTAAGTAAGCAAGAATGGAGATACCAGGACGATGCCTGGCACCGCGACGTTGATAAAACATCAAAGCGCAGACAATAACGGCACATATCACCGCATTGGCCAGCGCTGCCGGGTCATTTATTACCATTCGAACCTCCTCCCCTTAATCGGGAAAGTAATCCGAACAGGCTGCTCAAGTCCTGGCTGTTAATGAAAGTCAGGACCTTGATGGTGACAGCAGATGCCACCACCGCACCGAGCGCATCAAGCGGACGATCTGTATAGCCTGTCCAGGTAGTAAATTTTGAGCCTAATAATCCTGCAGCCAGAACACCGACAATAAACGACGTCATGAAGTAAGCTATTTGCCTTCCACGTGTCAGGTTTGCGGTCGTTGCCACATAAAAAACCGCGCCGCCAAAAGCACCAAATACCACACCAAAATCGGTATGGGTGATAACGCCATATACGACGGAACCAATTAAACCGCCGCCAAAAATCAGGCCGGTACCAGTTAAAGGATCGGACATTTAGCCCCCTCTTTATTGCTGTGAGTCCTCTCATAAGCGAGGGGAATAAAAAAGCCTGCAATAAAGCAGGCTAAAAAACACTCTGTCAAAGGCACCCTGGGATGCCTTTTGCACAGTGTCAGGACTTGCTTTTGAATGGCCAGTAACGGCAGGCTGCCAGCGCAGCGAGGATAACCACCAGCATAACCATATCCATCAGCACGCCCGCCAGCCGCCAGGCTACGAACAGTAGAACGGCAAACAGAGCCCAGAAACAAAGCCTGCGCAGCATGATTATTTACCGTTGGTACCGAGCACCCGGCTCAGGTTTTTCAGAAGGACGGTCGAGGCTGTTTCCAGAACCTCATCACCCGCATCGGTATTGGCGACCACCAGCGTTTTAGTGCAGGGAACTTTGACCTTCGAATCGCTCAGCCAGCCTGACTCAGTCACCGCTTTTTTCAGCTCGTACACAGGTTTCCCGTTCGGCAGCTTATCGTCTACGTGCCAGCCATTCATGTCGATCATCGTCAGGCCGCTGCCTTCCTGGTTAACTGCCTCCAGAAATTTATTCGACCTGTCAGGCGCAGAGACCCAGAGGAAGGCGTCATACTCGCCAGTGGTGACTTTCGCCAGCGAGCGCACACCGCCTTTGGCGTAGGTCTCAACTTTGGCATAATCCTTTTCCAGTCCCTGCAGATATTGCCAGGATGCATACGATCCGCTGGTTGGCTCACCAACTGCGATTTTCACACCCGCCTTTAAATCCCCTTCGTCGCTGATCTTGCCGCCCTTCTTCACCGCGACAAAAACGCATTCATCAGCCAGTTCGCCGATAATGTCCACCTTCTGCGCTTCGTTGCTGTGCCGGCTGCGCCAGAACTGGAAAGCATCAGCCTGGGTGAAACCGATCTGCGCGGTACCGCTGGCCACCTTGTCGAGATTGTCCAGCGAGCCTTTGCTGGGGATCACTGTGGAGCTATAGCCATACTCACTCAGGGCGCTGGCGAGGTTCACGCCGTACACCGCATTGTAGGTAAGCCCTTGCTGGCCGGTAGTAATGACAACTCCAGCAGCCGAAGCGGCGTTACTCAGGCATAGCGAAGCGACCACGATTGCGGCCATGATTAACTTTTTCATGTGACTTTCCTTTTGAGGTGAGCCTTCGCCCGGAGTGGCCGCCCTGCAGAACAGTCACACGACCATTCCAAAGGCTCACCCCGAAAAGCTCTGCAGGTTTATGCGCCGGGCGGGGCGCAGATATAAAAAAGGCCCGCAAATGCGAGCCTATGGTTGTGTGGTGGTGAGCGCCCAACTCTCACTTAAAGCCAATCGACAAATTTTTATCGCTGCTTTATGGGCCGGGATTAACCGATATGTTCTTTCACCACAATCGTGCTTTGTTCCGCTTACTGGTACGGAGCGCTCAACATTAGTTTGCGCAGATCCAAATTGTGGCCCTGCTTTAAAGTCACTTTGCGCGCAGCTGGGACATGTAAGTTACGCATTGTGATCGGGATTCGCTTCAGATGCTGGCCCCGCTGCCGTTCTGGTGCTGGTTGACGGAATCGAACCGCCGACATCCTGCTTACAAGGCAGGCGCTCTACCTGCTGAGCTAAACCAGCAAATTACGCATTTCCATGACCGTCTGATCAAATCGCTCCTTTTCAAGCTCAACACCGATACCATTCCGACCGAGCAAAGCGGCCTGCTTAAGCGTTGAGCCAGAGCCGAAGAAGAAATCCGCGACTACCTCACCAGGTCTGCTGCTTGCTTTGATGATCTGCTGCAGCATATCGGCAGGCTTTTCACATGGGTGCTTCCCTGGGTAAAACTGAACCGGCTTATGGGTCCAGACATCGGTATATGGCACCGTGACAGAAACGCTGAATGGTCTACGTAGACGCTGATACTCCTGCTGGAGTTCTGCGTATTTCCGGTTAAGTGATTGCCATGTTGCCACCAGCTGGTGGTGAGGCCTCTCCAGCTCATTGCGAGCATGCTTGTCACCGGCAATTTGCTGGAACAATGCCTGGAGCTTCAAATAGTCGGTTTCGCTAGGCAACTGCCACTGGCTAAGACCAAACCAGTGGGAAACCATATTTTTCTTCCCCGTTGCAGCAGCAATTTGAGCACAGGTTACCCCCAGAGACTCTCTGGCATCACGGAAATATGAAATTAATGGAGTCATGACATGCTGCTTAAGCTCGCTGCATTTGACAGCGAAACCATCATCTTTCGGCCTGTAAGGGCCCTGATAATGATCTGCAAAAATGATCCGCTCAGTAGCCGGGAAATATGAACGCAGACTTTCTTTATTGCATCCGTTCCAGCGGCCTGATGGTTTGGCCCAGATGATATGGTTGAGCAGGTTAAAACGCTCTCTAACCAGTATTTCAATATCGGAAGCTAAACGGTGCCCGCAGAACAGGTACATACTGCCGGAGGGTTTTAATACCCGCCAGAACTCGGACAAACATCTATCCAGCCAACGTAAGTAATCCTCGTCCCCTTTCCACTGATTATCCCAGCCGTTCGGCTTTACCTTAAAGTAAGGTGGGTCCGTAACGATCAGGTCGATAGAGTTATCAGGTAGCGATGGAAGATATTGCAGGCAGTCAGCATTCACTAACTCAATACTGGATATTTTTACAGTGTTTTTCATAGATCAGTAAGCGTAACTCTGATAGGCTCACTATGCTTTTGCGCTAAAGCAGTGGGCCATGGTTCGCTTGTGACCTTCTACATGAGCGAATGGCTGGCCAGGTGCTACAACACCCACCAGCCGCCCATTTTCACAGCAGGAAACCTCCATTACTGGAGGCGCTTGTAACACCCAAACTGGTAATCAGATAACCCCGCCATCACAAGCTGCGTCAGTATTAACTGGCAACGTTCGCGCGTCAGGTGCGTATTCTGTGCAATCTCCCCAGCCGTTGCAGGCTTCTCGCTTAAGGCGCTCAAAACCGCTTTGGCTGTTTCTGTCATATCTTGCTGATTTAGCATGTCTTTTACCCTTTCATTTGGCGTGACACACAGATAACTCTGGTCGAATAATTCAGCAAGCTACAAATTACCGCCACAGCGAGAAATGTGATTCGCAGCCATAAAAAAACCCGCTCGGAGGCGGGTTTGATAACGTTGAACATACAATGCCCATCGTTAAGATTAAATTTACACAAAAACGGCAACTTTGCAAGTATCGTGTCGCTATTTCATGCGAAATTTATCAAATCAGTCGTTTTTGTAACGCGCCGGAGTTGAGCATCAGTAAAACTCTCCTCCACAAAACATTTGGTCACCAGGCTTTCATAAAAAGGTTTCCAGCTATAACGCCAGGTACGCTCCGGCAAGCCAGGTAACTCTGAAAGGATGCCGCGGTATGCGTTGGAGGATTTTGGCCTGCTAAACCCGCGGCCTTCACAACGCTTACATGTCTTGTAGACAGGCACTCCCTGAAGTTCTGATTCTTTGCGATCAAGTGTCTTCCCCGTCCCGCTGCACTGGCAGCGCTTACTGATTTTCCCGGTGCCATGGCATTTCACACAAAGCACGTGATCGACTTCCTGCACCTGCCGCTTAACCTCGAAATCCGAAGGTGACTGCCTGAGGTCTTTTGCCCATTGCGGTAATCTCATTGTGTAGTGGCTTTTCTCGACCATTTTAACTTTCTTCACGAACCCCTTACCTGCGCATTTCGTACAGTCCGTAGTATCCGCAGCTGATGAGGCGTAGTCGTGATATGCGAACCTGGCGATGATCAGCATGCAAAGAGGAAATTTCTTGCCGGCGGCTTTCCTGACTGAGCGGGGAGCATTCTTCTTTGCATATTCGGCCAACCAGTGAATTGAGGCCATGCGGTCATTCTCGCTGATGCCAGCCTTACCCAGGAACATGGATAATCCGATCCCCGCTTCGGCCTGCGTCATCCCCAGCGCAGCCATAACGTCAGTTACGGTGAGTTGTTCGCTGGCAGTTGCTCTCCCGCTATCTGATATATGCATTCCTTTCGGGGCAAAGAATTTTGGAATTGATTCGATATTCATGCTCAGCACTCCATACACTTATTCTTTAAAAATGACGCCAATGCCAAGCGCACGATCAAGAAAACGGATTAGCAGCTCCAGCTGCGAACCATATTTCTCTTCAAATGCGATGAGGTTGGCATGTAGTTCATCGTGATGCGCTCTGCACAGCGGTATCACGAACAGGTCATGGGCTTTGGTTGCTGTTCCTCCCATACCATGCCCTATTATATGGTGTGGATCGTCAGCTGGTTGCCTACAGCAGGCACATTCCTGTGTTTTTACCCACTGGGTGTATTCAGGGCAAATCCAGCGCCGGCGCTTCGGTCGCAACATAAATGCTTCAGGGCATTCCGGATCCACGCCCAACCGGAGAATAGGTCTCCCAGCATCCTGATCACCCGTCTCCAGATCCCCTGTTATGGCATGGCTTTCCCTCTTATCCAGACGTCTTTTAAGTATGTCGGCCGCGGGTATTGCTGGGATGATGTCGCTGTCCCTGTATACCGAACGGTGCGGCTCTGGAGCTATCCGCAAGGCCTTTTCAGCCATAGCCTCCGTTATCGCATCAGAAATCCCAGACTGAACAGCCCACCAGCACAACTCTGCCAGGGATAATGTCCTTTCCCGGGTGCATCCAAGCGAAAGCAGGACCATATCGATGACCCAGTCGATAACATTACGGCTTGCTATTTCCTTGATCGCCGGATCCGGCTCATCTCGAAGCTTATTGTCGCAATGCCAGCATAATAAAACGGAGCCTGGATCTTGCCTTAAGATGACTGTTTCGATGTGGTGATATCCCTCATCATGATTCTGGCATTGTCTGACAGACAGGCTAAGCCATCGCTCCAGCCCCTCAATGCCTCCCGCAGCTGTGATGACACGTGGATCGGTAAAGAAAGGAACAAGGCTGCGATCTACGGATAACGGCTGGCGAGCGTCTGGCACTTTCCCCGTCGGAAAACCGGCCATGTACTCGGGCTGTGGAGTTATTAGAACGCGCCCCTGAGCAAAGAGGCTCATCAGCTCCTTTCCCGGTTTAAAGAGTACTACGCCGAGGCGGGGCACAATCTCTGGTGTTAGTAATCCGCGCAAGATCATCCCCTACTGCGTGACAATGCCGAGCAGTCTCAGAAGCTCGGGAAATTTTGATTCAAAAAAATGTGGCTGAGTCTCCCGGGGATTCGCAGGGCTGGTGATATTTTTCCCGTAAAGGCAGCCTTTGGCTGTTACAGACCAGAATTTTTTTACTCCGTTTAATCCGCTCCGGCTTTGCCGTTCCTTCTGATCCACGATCCCGGCACGCGCCATTAAGTGATATGCCTGGTTTGCAGTTAGCCGTATCCCATGGGTTTTAAGCAGAGCACTAAGCGAGAGTGTTGGACGACTGGATCCATCCATGGCGCCGGCTGGAGCATCAATCGCATAAGCAGGCATTAAATCTGGAAGCCCGGCCGCCTGTTGCAATTTCTGGTAAGCACCAAGTTTGGAAGAATTGGAGAGGTTTAATGTTCGGGATGCTGACTCCAGCAAAATGACACCAGCCTGAATACGATCGGAGGTCAGCGTTGTCATAGTATTTTGCACCGCATCAAACGTTCTGATGACTTTCAGATTGAAGGCGGCGCTAATCCACATAGCATAGGCATACACCAATTCCTTGCAGGCGTATGTCCCAGGGTTGATCCCTCCTCTCACAACATCGACAGGAGCAAACGCCATATCTGGCGTTAGCTCAGCAATCAACTGAGCTGCCATCTCGGACCGAAGCCAGCGGTTAGGATTATGACGTTCTTCTCCACCAGCTGCGCGCTGAAAGTCATTTAAACAAAATCGACCTGCTGAATCCCGGCGAACGAAAATACCTTCTATCGCCAAATGAGAGTGGTTTTTGGGCACACCATAGCCCATAACGTGGTTAGCCATATTTATCTCCATACACTTTAACGTGACGATCGGGCCTGCACGCCCGGTTCGTTTACACACCTTGAGATTAATGTCTGATTGCATAGTCTTCAACCTACCACTGAACAAACATCCAGCACTTTATTGAATGCCGTTATGGTGATCTCAACTCTCCCTCCCTTTGCATTCTCACCCCACTCGATCGTCATCCTCTTAACCTGGCTGTCATCCTCCCAGATACCGGCGTATGTAAGTGCGTCGAAAAGCGCCTTGTTGTAGTTGTCCAGATCGCGGCGGCGGTAATCAGGCGGATGCAGGACAATGACTACCTCCGCTGGTGAAGCGGAGGGTTTTGGGACTGCTTTCAGCTGTTCGATAATCGCTGCTCTTACAGCATGTTTGAATTTGCGGCCGGCTTCGCTGACCAGCAATTTACCTTTTGCAGTCCCCTTATTTGGGGACCGCCAGTAGGAGTTCACGCTGGGTGGGAAAGGAAGAATAAATTTCATTCATCCTCCAAAATCAACTTGAGCTCAAAGGGAACCTCCCCTCCGCAATAGCAAAGTTGTCCCAGGTCAGACATAAGGCGCCATAGGGTCATTGACGAGTAGCCATTTTCGTCTGTCGCCAACGGTACAAACTCTCCGAATATCCCCGGATAACGTATACGGTTCTCTTCGTGTTGTTTTTCCAAATGATTGAGGGAAACTTCATTAAGTTTCACTTTCACGATGCTGTTGAGGTTAACGACCAGCTCCTTTCGGGAAAACGAAGGAGTGATGCTGATACCGCGGGATACCCCGCGGGTGATTGTGATGGCCCCTTTTCTCTCCAGTGCCTTCAGGTGGCTTGCCGCCGCATTGGGGGACCGGCACCCCAGCATGCCGGTCAGCTCGTAGGTAGTAGGCGGGAAACCATGCTTACGCTGGTAGTCGATCAGGAGGTTCAGAACCTCCTGCTGCCTGAGTGTCAATTTCGTCACGCGGCTCGCTCCTGTTTGTTAACACACATTTCCGGCAGATTGGCCCTAACCAGCGCCTCAGCGAACGGGGGCGGAACGGCATTGCCGCAGCGTGCAACCTGCTTATCCTTCGCATACTTCACCCCGCGGTAATCCCGATCGATGATGTACCACTCCGGGAACCCCTGCGCCCGGTAGAGCTCATGTGGCTGCAGCATGCGCATGCCGATGTCGACAATGCGGTAAACGATGCCCTTAATCGTCACCAGTTCGCTGACGCCAAAAGAATTGAGGAACTCTTTAACTTGATCCGCACGCCGCTCGTCGTAATCATTAGCCGCCAACAGCGCGCTAACCTCTCCCACATGCTGACCTCCAGCGGTGATTGTCGGCATCGGTTCATCGGTACGCTGACCATCACGGCAGGTACCACGCAGTTTTACCAGGTGCGATGTCACAAGAGCGTGATGATCAACGGTAGTAACTGAGTGAGCTGGCTCATCAAGCGCAACGCCCGGACCGGTGTAATTCCCGCCATAGTGTTTCGCCAGGAACGCAGTTGTTACGGCAAACTTATTGCCCCCAGCTGTAACAGTACCCAACGGTTTACCAAGATTGAGAACCCGCGGCGATTGCCCCACCCGTTCGCCATACCCCATCTGAATAAGCGTGGCCATGGCTAACTGAGACTTACCCCCACCACCAGCGGTAATCGTAGCGCTGGGCTCATCTGCCCGGTGGCCGATACTGCCGCCGAACTGGCGCGCGATCACCGGCGCAACTATGCATGCTCGAGATTGCTTAAGGATGGTATGCGCTGGTTTGTTGAGTGGACGCGGTTTCGCCTGGTACTGGCTACCACCATTTCCAGCCATAAACGGTGCCAGAGTAGGTACAGCCAGCGCGTAGCCGTGGGTTTTGGTAATTGTCTGTATCGGCGAATACAACGCCTGTCCACGGAAACAATCATATTTACCGCGCGTCGTGGTGTGGTTGCACTTCACGATAAACGGCGACGCGCTCTCGATAACAAAGCGTTGGATGCCGCGCGCGATCCGCTTAAGCGTATTCTCTGCCAGAGACTTTTTGCGGTCGAAAATGCTTGGCGCTGGAATTGACCAGTCGATGCATTCTGCAGCTGTGCGCCATGGTGCCAGTTTGCCAGAAATCACCGCCGGCGATTTCGGATCCCCGTGAGTAGCTGCCGGCCAGACTATCGGCTGCCCGTCCCGTCGCATAACCATGAAGAAACGTTTTCGGATAGTTGGCGCGCCGTAGTCGCAGGCGCGCAATTCGCGATAATCGACGTCATAGCCCAGCCCGGTAATCAAACGCATCGCCTGTTCGCTATTCGGCGATAACTCCAAAAATTCGCAGCATTCCAACAACGCAGGGTGATCTGCAGGAACTCCGGATGTCAGCATGCCTACGAACGCCTCGAACGTTTCACCAACGCGGTCCGGATCCGGACGCATTTCCGCCGCCAGTAGTGGACCCCACGTTTTAAACTCTTCGACGTTCTCCAGCATCATTACCCGCGGACCAACATCCAGCGCCCAGCGAAGAACGATCCACGCAAGCCCACGAATCGCTTTTTCAACTGGTTTAGCTCCTTTCGCTTTGGAAAAGTGGCGACAGTCTGGGGAGAACCAGGTCAGGCCAACAGGTTTGCCGCTGGTTGCTGCGCCAGGAGAAACATCGAAGACGCTTTCGCAGTAGTGCAAGGTATCCGGATGATTGGTACGGTGCATGGCCACAGCGTTTTCATCATGGTTAATGGCAATATCGACACTACGCCCAAGAGCCATCTCAATCCCGGTAGAAGCGCCGCCGCCTCCGGCAAAGTTATCAACGATAATTTCACGCATGGCTAACCCCCTGCATACTGCTGACCAGTCCGCTGGCAATAGTTATGATTTCGGTGCTGGGCGTACGCTCAAGCCACAGCTGATTGATGTGTGCCTTCAGCTTGTTTTGCTGAGACTCGTTAAGATGATTCACGCCTTCGACTTGCTCAAAAACCAGGCCTACTTCCAGTGGCCATATCCGGCTTTGGGGTAAGGTCTGTTTGGCAACTGAGAGAGCTTCCCGAACATGGCTGCGGATCAGTCTGCTGTTGAACCAGCTTGCTTTATCCAGGCTGCCAACAATATCGATGAATTCAGTGACCGGGCATGTGTCGATAAACTCTGCATACACCGAATTCATGCGTTCTATGGTTTCTTCACGTGCAATTGCGGATCCAAGATCAACACCGTTAAGCCAGCCCACCAGCACTTTATTCGCAGTTTGTTTGATGATCAGGGATTGAGCTGTGGCGATCGTTTCTGAGTTAACCGGAGTAAACTCCGGTTTATCCACTGAATCAGCCGCCCAGGTATGACCAAACTTTGACTCGGCAAAGGTGTACTCGGCTTTATCTCCAAAAGCCGCAACCACGCAAGCCCAGGATCGTATGCCGCTTTTCGCGAGGATTTCGTCCTGAAGAAGTGGGATTTCAGTTTCAGCTTGCTCTGTCTGAGGCTGATCCATTACTGGAGCTGTTGCCTGTTTACCCACGGCGTACTGGGCCAGGGCCATACTCGCGCGCCCCTTGGCTTCAAGAGCCACACGATCGATATAGCTAAAGCGCTCCCCTCGCCATGACTTATCAAATACAACAATCGCCCCAGCAAAGAAGGCACTGGTCGGCTTCTGCTTATCGTCCGCCGGCTTAAACCAGGTAGGCAGATCGAAACCGATGCGACCACGAATAAAACAGACATGATCCGCATCTTCTGGCCACCATGTCTCACTCGTCGCTGACTTCACCAGAAAGACATAACGACCACCCTTTTCACGCTGAGCGGATGCATAACTCATGATGTGGGTCATGCCTGTGATCGCCTGCTTTTCGTGATACTGAGAACGGCTATACGGCGGATTTCCAAATGCCGCGCCGCCGAGTTCTATCAGTCGCCCCGCCCAGTCCTGCGTCAGAGCATTGTTTTCTGCTGAGTACCACGCAGGGCATTTTGCGTTGGTTTCGTCTGCAAAGAGGTCCAGCACCAGCGGGCCATACATAGCGTTAATCCCCCAGAACAACAGATCGGGCGTTCTCCACTGGTCGCCCACTTCCTTGAGATAGTGGGCAGGAGCAGCACGTAATGCATCGAGAGCATCACAGTACTGGCTTCTGGTGAGTGGGAGTTCGGCCTCATCCACCAGCATTTCGCCTTCGCTGGTCGTGTTCAGTCGATGCACAGATCACCTCCGCAGTAATTCCCGGCTAACAGACACTCAGTGTGTGATTTCCCCATGCGTGCTTTCCGGAGGCAGGCATTTTTCTGACGAATGTAATACTCAAGAGTTTTCTGGCTGCAGCTTGAGGTACTGAGCTGGTGCCATACAGTAGCGGCCCGGCGATACAGGCTGCGCTCTTCGAGTTTTTTAGCGGCTTTTTCCTGTTCCAGGTTGCCTCTGGACTTAAAGTCGTCCTGTAGGTCATCGCAGCAGGATGCATCATTGATGACTCGATAAATAAAACCGCATGAGGTTGCTTTTGTTTCCAGGCGCCCTTCTGTGTACAGGCGATATACGGCACTTTTCACAGAAACAGGTTTGCAGTCAGGAAAGGCGGCAATGATATCGCGCATTTTCTGATCTGGGTTTTTAGCAATGAATTCAAAGGCCATTTGAGTAATGTTCATCCACGAAACCCCTTCGGTATGGTCGTTTGCACTGCACCAATTTGGTTGATATCACGCGGCTTACTTCTGTCCCAGGATTCCCGTGGCGGTCGCCCTTTGGCATCCCAGCGGATAGCGCTTTGCAGATAGCCTTCGAATTTTTTAGGACCAAAAAGCGTCTCGGGGCGCATGTACTGGTATTGCTCGTCGTTGCCATGCCAGTGCTCATGCTTAACGTCAATAACGAGTTTCAGATCTGGAACGGTATGCCCCTCACGCAGACGTGCCCGAATGTTTTCGAGGGAATTTTTTGACTTCTGAAACCGGGAGCCACTGACCTGGTTCAGATGCGTCAGAACTTCGATCGCATGGTCAGTGATCACCACTTCAGGATCCGGCTTATCGTCGGGTTCCGCAGGAGCCCGACAAAAAGGTTTTTTAGATGACGGATCTAATGACGGATCTAATGACGGATCGCCTTCAACCATTGAGGGGTCCCCCCGCAATATTTGAGGGGATGCAGACCCATTATTTGAGGCGTCAGAATTTGACCCCTCAAATTTTGAACCCTCAATTTCTGAGGCATCAAATTTTGATTGTTCACGCGGGGTTGCGTAGAAGAGTTTTGCTTCTGCTGCTGCACGTTCCAGCATATCGACGTTGAGTTTGTAGACGTTCGAATTATTCTTGCCGCCTACGCGACGCTCCTGCTTCTTCAGCCACCCTTTCGCCTGAAGTTTTTTAATGGCGCTTCGAACAGTGTTCTCGCTCTTTGCCCCGATCTGTCGCTGAATAGTTGTCACCGCAGGCCACGATATGCCTTCATCGTTACTGAAGTCAGCCAGGCGGGCCATGACCGCTATTTCAGATATGATCAGGCCTTTGAAAGCACAGGCTTCCCATACCAGACCGTGTAATTTACTGCTCATGGCTACCCTCTACTTCCCTGAATTTTCGTTGAAACTGATCGAGTGGGCTAAAACACTCGTGCGGATAGCCTTCCCTGAGGTAAATGACACGATTCGTCTCACGTTCCCAGCGTATGACTCTGACGGGCTTGCCATAGTGGTCTCTGAACTTTCGGTTAACTTCGCGCATAACGCTTTTACCCTCCGGTTAAAGACCCCCACAATCGCCGTTTCCCGGCTGTGGTTACATGAAACCCATTTACCGCATACCATGCGTTCATACCGAAACAGCACAGCACCCGTCACTGGACGCATACGTAGTTGCGGTAACCTGAGATTTACGATTAAATTGCTCATGCGGATTATTTCTCCATACACGTTGATTTATCTGCCACGACGCCCGGAGCTGCACACTCGCGGGCGTCACTTTTTTCTGGCTGACAAAAGACACGGAAAAGTAACGTTAAATGCTCCTGCCATTTCGCCATGACCTGGTAACTGTTCTCCTCAATCTGTTCGCGTTCGGCCTGGTCAATAACACCGTCCGCAGTGGCTTTGCGTAGATACTGCGAGTGTTTTCCAATCCACTCGATCGACTCCATCAGGCGCTGGTTAATATCGGCGTTGTCAACTTCCTCGATATCGGCCAGTGGCACGAATACCCCGTTCGAATGGCGTGCTATCGCATTGGCAATGTGGTTTGATCCACCAGCACGCTGCAGGACCATTGCCCAGCCGATTGGGAAGATCTGATCACCATCCGAGCGAAGGCGGTTAAATAACGCATTTTCTGTAACGCCCAGCCATTCAGCGGCCTCTTCATAACCACCATCTAAATCGGTGATCGTCTTTTTGATCGCAGCCACCAGCCATGCCGGTTGCTTATCGACTTTCCACTCAGGTTCTATACCCACGGCTTACCCCTTATCTCTGTGGTTATTTCAGATAAAACCACATGTTATTGTTTGGAATAGATATCCGGCCGAAGGTCATACTTGGTGATCTGGCCTGATGTGATGTTTTCCAACTTTTTGGCCAGATTAAATCCGGCCTTTTTGTAACCGTTAAAAACTAAACGCAGATAACCGGGTGTAGAGCCAACGCTTGCCGCTAACGTGCTTTGTTGCTCTTTGGTCAATGAATCCCAGAACTCTTTCATAAGTGTACCTCCTGTGTACATACTACACGAAAGAAATGAACCTTCAAGGTACTTGTACCTTTGAGGTACACGCGGTTAAATTTAAATATGAAAACAATCCAGGAAATCAGGCGCTTAAACGCCAGAAAATTGAGAGATGGTGTTGGTGGAAATATCTACTTCGCCAACATGATTGATCGCGAGCCTACTCAAACCAGCCGGTTTATGGGTGATGGCGCAACTAAGAACATCGGTGATGCTATGGCCCGGCACATCGAAAAGTGTTTTGACTTGCCTATGGGCTGGTTAGATCAGGAACATCAAACCACTAATGTTGCTAAAACACCGGATGTTTCAGATACGAATAGAAATATTGTTATGGTTCCGGTTATATCCTGGGTACAGGCAGGAGCATGGACCGAAGTTGGCTATGCTGAGGTGGACTTGAATAGTACAGAAAACTATCCATGCCCTGTACCATGTGGGCCAATGACTTATATTCTTCGCGTTATTGGCGACTCAATGATCGATGAATACCGACCTGGCGATATGATTTTTGTGGATCCAGAAGTACCAGCAGTTCACGGTGACGATGTTATTGCGTTAATGCATGATTCTGGAGAGACTACTTTCAAACGCCTGATTGAGGATGCGGGACAACGTTACTTAAAAGCTCTGAACACAAACTGGCCAGAGCCATACATCAAAATCAATGGCAATTGCTCGATTATCGGCACCGTCATTTTTTCAGGAAAACCAAGAAGATAATTGATAAGAGCTTCACTAGCATAACTCAACCTGCTCCGGCAGGTTTTTTTATACTTGACAATGTACCCCAACGGTACATAATGTACCTAAAAGAAACAGCGAACAGGCAGGACGCCCACGAAGTAGCCGCCGGTGGCGTATGAATAACCGGATGATTCGCTGAAAGGTAACGTAGAAAGAGGTCACGCATGGCTAGCAAAGGCATTGAAAACTTGATTAAAGATGCACTGGAAAACGGTTGTCACGTTGTCCGTAAAGCGCACCGTTTTGAAGTAAGCAAGAAAGGTAAAAAGTCAATCACATTAGTTATTTGTGAAGATGGAACCGCTTACCGCGGAGACGTGGATCTGACGATAGCCAACGCTATTCGTACTCAAAAAGAAATGCGCGCAATCCTTGGTTTGCCAGCGAAGCACATTTAATGAACACAGATGTCTTCGGGAGGGGTAACAGAGAAGCGGACTGATTAACCGCAACTCGAAGTCGGATTCCTACAACTGGTGGCGATACCCAAGCCAGGAATACCAAACCAGTAGGAGTGTTAAGGATAAGAGCTAATCACTCCCTTAGCACCCCGCCCGAAGATATCTGGAGAACATGGCGAAAGCCGACAGCGTTGAAGGCGATTTTCTCGGTTTGCGCGCTAAACCATAGCGGGGGTGAAATCGGGGCGGAGAAGCAGAATCCGCGATGTCGGGACTTGATACTTCCGGCCAAACCAACAAGCCGAGTGATCGCGTAACGGTCCTTTGCATCTGCCCCGGCGAGGTGGCGCCGCCGGACCGGGGTAGATGAATCGTACACAACTTGAAAGCGCATTCCATCTTCCATCGGTCGTGGGGATCGGTTTGTAACTGAAGGAGTGCGCTTCCAGTTGTGAACGGCAATATTCGCAACCGCTGTATGGCACATGCAGCGTTAGCCGCCAGAGAGTTACCTTTATCCATGCGCTCTCAGGAATTCCGGAAGAATGTGCAAGCTAAGTGTTTCAGGCACGACGTGCGCCCCACCAGCGCGGCGAAAAGGTGTGACGCCCGGGAAGAGTCCGGGACACAACAGATGAGAGCATTGGCGGTGAACGGGCAAACACACAAGCCGTAAGCCGATCCGAACGCAATAGCTAATCGTATCAGTGCTCTCCTCGTTGTGACGTGTACAAGCGTACTGCAGCGCCGGTCGACGCAAAGACCCGGAAATCGACTGAGCAACAGCAACTGGTTGCCAATACCAAAACAGAGCGGCGGGAAGTAAGCAGATTAGCGACCTGGTGTCACAACCCCATCACGTAGCCAGCGTGGTAACCCGTAGTACCTGTAACGAAAGCTGTGTGAAGTTTTGGCGGTGCCAGTTTCCCTTTGTTTCTGGTACCGCCCTTTTTACACAAGACACAAGAGCATCACCGGGCGACGGGCTCATAACCCAATCCACCCGGGCGGCCGTCAACCGCAGATGCTCTTCTGTGTTGTGTATGGAGAAACCGTCGGCGGTGGCAGCCGCCCTAACAAAGAGGTAGTGCTATGAGCAATGATCGCATGACCAATGTTCCAGATTTCCTGGGCGAATTGGATGCTGGCGTGTTCATCAACAAGATCGCCGGGGCGCTCAATACCGCCGCACTGGGCGTTTTGAACAATGGCAGCAAAGGCAAAGTAGTACTGACTTTCGACATCGATCGCATGGGCAATTCGATCGAAGAAAAGCGAGTCATGATCAAACACAAACTGCAGTACATCACCCCCACCCCGCGCGGGAAAGTTTCTGAAGAAGACACGACAGAAACGCCGATGTTTGTTAACCGCGGCGGCAAGTTGACCATCCTGCAGGAAGACCAGGGCAACCTGTTTACTCTGAGCGGGGATCCGGATGCAAAGCTGCGGACGGCGCCATAGGCCGTGACTGATGCGTTTTTAGTTTAACTACATTTTTCTTTAAGGAAATTTTATGTCCCAACAATTAGATGGCAGCGCAATTAAGCAAGTTCAGGACCTGGTGCTTTCCGGTTACTACATGGAAGATATCCAGCGACTGGCATGCCCAACAGCTGTCCTCCCAGCTGGCACGGGTATCGAAAGCCTCGAACGCTTCTCCTCGGAGCGCTTTCGTTTCCGTGGTGCGATGGAAACCACAAGCATCGACGACTTTGTGCGTTATTCCTCAGGCTACGCCAAAGAAGACGAAAAAGCCCGTTGCTTTATTGATGCCGATAACATGCTTGCGCGTTCTATCTTCAACATCGGTACGCTGGATAATCCCGGGCACGCTGATAACGTCGCCTCGATCAAGCTGAAGAAAACAGCCCCATTCCGCGCGCTGCTGTCGATCAACGGGGATCACCTTAACCAGAAGCAAATCGCCGAATGGCTGGAAGACTGGAGTGATTACCTGATTGCATTCGATGCCGACGGTAACACGATGAAAATCGCCCAGGCCGCGCAGGCAGTTCGCCGCGTCACCATCCAGCAAACTAATGCCTCCGATCATGAAGATGGTGATTTCAGTGGCAAAAAGTCGCTGATGCAGAGTATCGAAGCCAGCAGTAAAGACGTGATGCCGGTGGCGTTCGAGTTCAAATGTGTGCCGTATGAAGGACTCGGAGAACGTGCATTCAGCCTGCGCAACAGCCTGCTGAAAAGTAATGATCCGGTATTTGTCCTTCGTATCGTCCAGTTGGAAGCCCAGGAAGAAGCGATCGCCAATGAGTTCCGCGACCTGTTGATCGGTAAGTTCGACGGTAAGCCGGTCGAGGCCTTCATCGGTACTTTCAAAGCCTAAGCCTGATTGCTCAGCCTTAAATCTCCGCTGCTGCGGGGATTTATTGAAGCGTAATCCTTTTGTTTATCGCCTTATGGCGAGGGATTTCTACACCCAAATAACAGCGCTGTGCAGGCGTAACGTATGGAGAAAATAATGAGCTTTATTCAAACCCTTTCAGGCAAACACTTTAATTATCTCGATATCCAGCAAGACACGATCGAGATAGAGGATATTGCAACCGCCCTCTCGCATATCTGCCGATTTGCCGGCCACCTGCCAGAGTTCTACAGCGTTGGACAGCACAGCGTTTTATCCAGCCTGCTCGTACCGCAGGAGTTCGCACTTGAGGCACTTCTCCACGATGCTGCCGAGGCTTACCTGCAGGATATCCCGGCACCACTTAAGCACCTCTTACCTGACTATCGCGCAATGGAGATTCGGGTTGATGCTGCAATACGTCAGAAATTCGGCCTGCCTGATGAGCAGCACCCGACCGTTAAATATGCCGACCTGGTGATGTTGGCCAGCGAACGTCGTGACTTTGAGATCGACGACGGCACTGTTTGGCCCATGCTCGAAGGCATTATTCCGACGGATCAATTCGTTATTAATCCGGTTCGCCCAGGCCAGGCCTACGGGATGTTCATGAACCGCTTCCACCAGCTGATGGAGCGGCGCTAATGGCACATATGAAAGTTAAAGAACTGGTCGCTGCAGCTTACGCTGCGGCACCCGATCTACCACCGGAAAAAGCAGAGTTAATGCGCAATATCGCTTCACGGCTGGATGTTACGTTTATCGCCCTTACCGAAGCAATGGACCAAAACACTGCGCAGGCAGCAGTGCTGGCAGGCCTGAATGGGGTTAAAAACCATGGCTAAAAACTCGATCGACGTGTACGGCGCCAGCGGAAAGACGAACGTTTTAACGTTTGAACCTGAACACCTGCATCTGATTACCGACAAAACTCACCCGCTCTACGATGAGCGGGTCCATCTGCCGATTGACGAAGGGATGGTACTGAACATTGCGGAGCTCGGTGTACTGGAACCTATCATCGTCTGGAAAGACCCCGAATTGGGGCTCACCTGCGTAGTTGTTGGCCGTCAGCGCGTTAAACATACCCTGGAGGCAAATAAACTCCGTCTGAAAGAAGGCAAAGACCCACTGCTTGTTCCTGGGGTAATTAAGCGCGGATCAGCAAATCAGATGGCTAAATACATGGTCAGCGAAAACGAAATTCGCCGACCTGATACACCGCTTGGCCGGGCTAAAAAAATGTCAGACGCACTCGACCGCGGGCTCGATGAGGACGACATTGCAGTGTTGTTTGGCTGCAGCGTTCAGACCGTTCGAGCAACGCTCTCCCTCCTCGAGGCCACCCAGGCCGTCCGGGAAGCTGTAGAGGCTGGCACAATTACCGTTACCCAGGCGCGTCAGTTGGCATCGCTTAAACCCGAAGAGCAACGGGAGAAGGTCAAGCAGATCGAGACAGCGACCGCCGGCATCACTGGCCATGAAAAAGCCCGGCGGCAGCGCCAGGTTCTTGGTGAAGCAAAGCCGCGTATCAAATCACGCAAGGAAATTACAAAAGCCCTCGAAGATGCCAGCGGCGAATATGCCGAGGCTCTGCGCTGGGTGCTTGGGGAGGCGGTATGAATATTGATCCTGAGAATTACAGCAAATACACCCTCCGTCGGTTCGCCGCCCTGTTCGATGTGATCTGCTGGGTGCTGATTGCCGTAGTAACCGTTGGTATCTGCATGTTTATTGAATGGTGGACAGCATGAACATCTCAACAGTAAACGAGCTCATTCAGTCGCTGGAGAGCGCAGGCGAGCTGTCGATAAGAGAGCAGAAGTTCCTGAAGCTGGCGAAAGCGTTTAAGCAGCTGGCTGAGGAGAATGTGGGGCTGAGGCCGTTAATCGCCGAGAACTGGAATATGCGTGACCTGCTTCGTCAGTTAATGGCTGGACGCCCAGGCGGGGTGTATTTCAACAAATGGGAGAAGCTAATCGTTAGGGTGCTGAACGAAACACCCGCCACCAATCGCATCGTAGCCGGGATTAAGGCTGATGCCATTGATGAAGCCGCGGTAGAGCTCGACCGGGTCGATACTGTGGCAAGTACCAGAGTAATCGGGTTCAAACTCCGTGAGTTTGCCAAGCAGCTGCGCGAGGGGGCCAAATGACCGAGCAAACCATCCTCGACATGTGCTGCGGCTCCCGTATGTTCTGGTTCGATAAACAGGATGAGCGCGCTGTATTCAGTGATATCCGTGCTGAGCAGCATAAACTTTGCGACGGTCGCAGCCTGGTTATCAGCCCGGACATTATCGCCGACTTCCGCGCGCTTCCGTTCGCTGATGCCTCTTTCCCCATTGTCGTGTTTGACCCGCCGCATCTTGAACGAGTGGGCGAAAACGCCTGGATGGGCAAGAAATACGGTCGCCTGAACAAAGACACCTGGCGCGATGACCTGCGTGCGGGTTTCAAAGAAGCGTTCAGAGTGCTGCGGCCACACGGCGTACTCATCTTCAAATGGAATGAAACCCAGATACCGGTTAGCCAGATTCTGGCGCTCACTGACGAGAAGCCGGCTATCTGGCAACGAACAGGGAAAGCGGACAAAACGCACTGGGTAATTTTCGTGAAGGGGGCCGACAAATGATAACCGGGACTACTAACTATGACGATGTGGCAGAAGTCCGCTGCAATTTGTGCGGCGGTTATTACAAAGCCGACGATCCTGAAAGTCACGAATGCGATGAAGAAGCCCTTGACGAAATTGAGTGTGATATCTGCGGTTTCAAAAGTACTGACCCGGACGGCGCTCACTACTGCTGCGAGGATAACTCCGATGACTGATATCACCGAACTGGCGCAGAGCCTGAAAGCGGCAGCAGAGAATGCTATTGGGGCGCATGAACGGCTCGCAGCATATCCATATGGTGAGATTATCGATATCTCTCAGCATGAAGGTGAACAGATTGATATCGATATCACTGATCTCAATGAATTCAACAAAGAAGCCAACCCGGTAAACATCCTCGCGCTGGTAGATGCGCTGGAGAAGGCGCAGACCATCAACGCAGCAGCCGAAAAACTGGTCCGCTGCAAAGGTCGCTATCACAGCGAGCAGAACTATCGAGCGCTGGCGGCGCTGTTTGGTGTGAACACTCCAGATCTGCCGCCGCTGGAGCATGAAAACGTCCATTATGCCGATGCTGCAGAGATGGAGATTGAAGCACTGCGCCAGCGCATCGCCGAGCTGGAGCGCGAACAGGAGCATCTTCGACCAGTCGGTGTGATGAGCGAGCAAGCATTTCACCGTCTTGAAAACAGAGAATGTCGCTTTATTGCGTTGTGGCCGCGCCCAGGCATCTTTTTGCCGCGCAAGCGTCCCGAGGATGGCGTGATCGTTTATGCGCGTACAGCTGCCGCCGCTGGCATAAAGGTGGAGGCTGAGTGATGTGGAGAGGAACCGATCGCACCAGAAGCCAGATGATACTGACCGAGTATCGCTACGACCCTAAAGCTAAAGACTCCAAATCCGTTTACCTGGTGCGGCATAACAGCCGCATTCATCAGACTGTTCTGGAGCAGCATTTGACAATAGAGCGCGATAGTTTCGGTCGTTTCATGCCGACTATCGAACTGAAAGACTTTCCGGAAGGACTTAGCGACCGTGAGTCGATGCTTAAACTTGCCGACTGGCTGCACCGTTTAGGCGTGGCGATTGAAGATAACTGGAGCCAACCATGACCAAATCAACCATAACAAGAGAGCAGCTGGAAGAATGGGTTGCACAATTTGATGAAGATGGCGGCTGCGATGCCACTGACAGGCAATTAGAGGCTCTCATTCGTCAATCGCTGGCCGCAATGGACAGCGAGCCGGCAGCTCCGGTGGCTGAAGTGGTTTCAATTTATGGTGACTCCGAAGTTTTTGGGGAGCGAGAGATTAGGCCTCTTGTCGGCATTCAGCAAATGCCATACGGGACGAAGCTCTATCACCACGCGCAGCCGGTAGTAGAGATCGAGCCGGTGGCAGAAGTTTTATCTAACCGCCCAGGCAATGACACGTCGACAATTGACAGGGCGCTTCCTGTTGGCACCCAGCTCTATCGCCACGCGCAGCAGTCCAGAGTGCCGGAAGAAGCCACTCCGGACAGCATCGAGATTCTTGCCAGTGCCAGGCGCCGTGACCTCGCTGTATTCCAGTGGGATGAAGACCAACGAAATGCGGCCGCTGATTCCTGGAACGCCTGCCGCGCCGCCATGCTGCAGGAAATAAAAAAAAGTGCAGGAACTGAAGCAATCTACAGGAGTAACGAAAATGTGCAGGCGGTGGAGGTTCAGTCGCTAACCAGCATCAATCCCGCGCCAGATCTGGTTTCCTTGCAAAAAAAAGCTGAGTCGATAATCGGCAACTATCCGGGAATTCCGGATGGTTACGTGATGGTTCCAATGAGGTTAACTGCTGAAAACGGCGCGAAGGGGGCGCTATCCGGTGAATTTTCAGAAACCAAGTTCGTAAACTGCCCGGAATGCTTTGGTGATGATGAATGTGAAACATGTGACGGTAGCGGGAAAATTGAAATAACAGTGCCTGTCACCTGGACGACTATCAAAGCTATTTGGGTTAAAGGTGTCGAGCATTTTGCAGTCACAGCGCAGGAGAATGATTAACGTGAACCATTTAATGATCGACCTGGAAACTATGGGTAATAAACCCAATGCCCCTGTAGTCTCCATCGGTGCGGTATTTTTTGAGCCATCAACTGGTGAACTCGGCAAAGAATTTTATCGCGTTGTCAGCCTGAAAAGTTCGATGGATGGTGGTGCCGTACCTGACCCTGAAACCATTATATGGTGGATGCAGCAAAACGAAGAGGCTAGAAAGGCTATTTGCGATAAGGAAAACAGCATAGCACTCTGGTTTATGCTGTGTGAATTCAGCCACTCATTTATTCGCAATAACGCCGACCCCAAAAAGATTCAGGTATGGGGCAATGGTGCGACGTTTGACAATGTCATCATGCGAGCAAGCTATGACCGTGAGGATATTCCTTGCCCTTGGCATTTCTCCAATGATCGCGATGTGAGAACCATCGTCGAATTAGGCCGGGCCATAGGTATCAACCCTCGTCGCGACATCCCGTTTGAAGGTGCTAGGCATAACGCTCTAGCTGATGCCAAACACCAAGCTAAATACGTGTCCGCAATCTGGCAACAACTTTTACTTAAACATTGTTGAGGTAAATATGAATACTATGTTTTTGTTAATGGCTGAATATGGTTCTGCAACTGTCCAATTAAGTCAGGTTTGCGAGAAATATTTTGGTTTGAAACCTTCTACTGCAGAGAAACGAGCTGCTATGGGAGACCTTCCGATCCCCACTTTCCGTGTCGCTGAAAGCCAAAAAGCGCCACGCATGATCCACATCCAAGACCTGGCTAATCATATCGACGAGCAGTTGAAGAAAGGTCGAGACCTTCTTGAGCAGATGAAAACCGCCAACCACTGACAAAACTTACCCTTGCCGATTGCTGCATTTTTCGCAGCATTCGGTGTTATTTTTTCCAACACCAGTCCCCCAATAGCACCCCACAATTGCCTAAGAATATGTTTTTTAAACTTATTCCTAGCATGTTCAACTGGAGCAACATGGGCAAGTTTATGGCCGTCGGTCTGACGGACCTGCTGGAGAGCGCCGGGATGAACGGCGTCCCGGCGTTTGTCGGGCTCGCGCTGCTGTCGGCTTTTCTGTGTATGTTTATCGCCAGCGGCTCGGCCATCTGGTCGATTCTGGCGCCGATCTTCGTGCCGATGTTTATGCTGCTGGGCTTTCACCCGGCCTTTGCGCAGATCCTCTTTCGCATCGCCGATTCATCGGTGCTGCCGCTGGCGCCGGTGTCGCCGTTTGTGCCGCTGTTTCTCGGCTTCCTACAGCGCTACCGACCGGATGCCCGCCTCGGCACCTACTACTCGCTGGTTCTCCCTTACCCGCTGATTTTTCTCGCCGTCTGGCTGCTGTTGCTGGTGGGATGGTATCTGGTGGGACTGCCGATCGGCCCGGGCATCTATCCGCATCTTCCTTAACCTGCTGGCAGGCCAGGGATGGCCGTATAGCCTTAACGCGACACCTTCGTTTTCACTTTGCTGGCCGCATGATCCACACTGGCTAATTTATAGAAAAGCGCTTTGTACACCCTTTCAAACACCAGGGTCAGACCGTGGATCGCTAAGCCGCTGATGATCAATACCAGTACGCCAGTCAGTATATATTGCATAGCCCCACCTCTGAGTGATTAACAGCGCCGCGCTGAGGCGTCGGCACCCTACCAGGCGCGTGAAGCACCGGTATCGTCAGTTAAAAAGTAGCAAAAACCATGCCCGATAACCCGCCAGGATCGATCCAAAAATAAATCATCGTGGCTTACGCAGAGCGCCAGCCCGTGATGCGGCTTTACCTTTTGGGAGTATAGTTGACTGTCGTCAGCGCGTGGTATCGTGTGCCCCTCATGTACGATGGTGGATGACAGAAACGATGTTGACCTTGCTGCAGGATAAAATGGATACCCCGCTGGGGCCGCTGTGGGTACTTTGCGACGAACAGTTTAATTTGCGCGCCGTCGAGTGGGACGAGCACCGCGATCGGATGGAAACCCTGCTCGACGTTCACTATCGACAGGAAGGTTATCAGCGCGTCGACTGCCGCAACCCAGGCGGCCTCAGCAGTAAGCTGAACGACTATTTCGCCGGCGATCTGGCGATTATCAATACCCTGCCTACCGCCACCGCTGGCACCCCTTTCCAGCGTCAGGTCTGGCAGGCGTTACGCGATATCCCCTGTGGCCAGGTGATGCACTATGGCCAACTGGCCGAGGCGCTCGGACGCCCCGGCGCCGCTCGCGCCGTGGGGGCCGCCAATGGCGCCAATCCGGTGAGTATCGTGGTGCCCTGCCATCGGGTCATCGGGCGTAACGGTACCCTGACCGGCTATGCCGGGGGCGTGCAGCGAAAAGAGTGGTTATTGCGCCATGAAGGGTATCTTTTACTTTGACTGAAAATGCCTTTTCTGGAATCTTCAGGTAATTTTACAATCAAACATAGCGAAATAATCTATTGCTTATCAAGCAGATATGCATCCGTTTTGATTTACCCTGCTGATATTACGTGTTTCCGGGTCTGAAGACTTACCTGCTGATCAAAAAGATGTTAAAATTGACCAATATCAATTAAGGCCTGAGCAGACATATGATCCCTGAGAAGCGAATTATTCGACGCATTCAGTCTGGCGGTTGTGCTATCCATTGTCAGGATTGCAGTATCAGCCAGCTCTGCATCCCCTTTACTCTGAACGAGCATGAGCTTGATCAGCTGGATAATATTATCGAGCGGAAAAAGCCTATCCAGAAAGGTCAAACCTTGTTCAAAGCCGGTGATGAGCTGAAGTCGTTGTACGCTATTCGCTCCGGGACCATCAAAAGCTACACCATCACTGAGCAAGGTGATGAGCAGATCACCGGCTTCCATCTGGCGGGCGATCTGGTGGGCTTCGACGCCATCGGCACCGGTCTGCACCCGAGCTTTGCGCAGGCGCTGGAAACCTCGATGGTCTGCGAAATCCCCTTCGAAACCCTTGACGATCTTTCCGGAAAAATGCCGAATCTGCGTCAGCAGATGATGCGCCTGATGAGCGGCGAGATTAAAGGCGACCAGGATATGATCCTGCTGCTTTCCAAAAAGAATGCCGAAGAGCGCCTGGCGGCGTTTATCTACAACCTCTCTCGTCGTTTCGCCCAGCGCGGCTTCTCACCCCGTGAGTTCCGCCTGACCATGACCCGCGGCGACATCGGTAACTATCTCGGCCTCACTGTCGAAACCATCAGCCGTCTGCTGGGGCGTTTCCAGAAAAGCGGCATGCTGGCAGTGAAAGGCAAATACATCACTATTGAAAACAGCGATCTGCTGGCCCAGCTGGCCGGTCAGGCGCGCAACGTCGCTTAATCTCTGCGCACCACCTGGTCACGATCGGCAATTTTTTAAGATTTGTTGATCTGACCAGGCTCCTCCCCTGTTTCAATTCATCCATATAGGTTATCTTTTTAGTAACTGACGGTAGCTGCAGTTGTAAGGAGACCCTGTATGGCGAAGTATCAGAGCATGCTGGTAGTAATCGATCCTAACCAGGACGACCAGCCGGCACTTAGGCGCGCGGTGTACTTGCACCAACGGATTGGTGGACGCATCAAAGCCTTTTTGCCGATCTATGATTTTTCTTATGAAATGACCACCCTGCTGTCGCCGGACGAACGCACGGCGATGCGCCAGGGCGTTATTGCCCAACGTACAGCCTGGATACGCGAGCAGGCGAAATTCTATATTGAATCGGGTGTGCCGATCGACGTAAAAGTGGTGTGGCACAACCGCCCCTTCGAAGCCATTATTCAGGAAGTTATTAGCGAGAAACACGACCTGCTGTTGAAGATGGCCCACCAGCACGACAAACTGGAGGCAGTGATCTTCACCCCCACCGACTGGCACCTGTTGCGTAAGTGTCCCTGCCCGGTGTGGATGGTAAAAGACCAACCGTGGCCGGAAGGTGGCAAAGCGCTGGTCGCGGTCAATCTCGCCAGCGAAGAGAATTATCACAACACCCTGAACGAAAAGCTGGTTCGGGAAACGCTGTCTCTGGCGCAAGAAGTTAACCATACCGAAGTACATCTCATCGGCGCCTACCCGGTGACCCCCATCAATATCGCGATTGAGCTTCCGGATTTTGATCCCAGCGTCTACAACGACGCCATTCGCGGTCAGCACCTGCTGGCGATGAAAGCGCTGCGGCAGAAGTTTGGCATCGATGAGAAATTCACCCACGTGGAAAAAGGCCTGCCTGAGGAGGTGATCCCGGATCTCGCCGAGCATCTGCAGGCGGGGATCGTGGTGCTGGGAACGGTCGGACGTACCGGCCTGTCAGCGGCGTTCCTCGGCAATACCGCGGAACAGGTGGTCGATCATCTGCGCTGTGACCTGCTGGTACTCAAACCGGAGGCCTACCAGACGCCGGTGGAACTGGACGACGACGACGACGATTAACCCTCTTCTCGTACCGCTCATCTTCCCCCGCCTCGCGGGGGATTTTTTTTGCTTGCTGCCAGTCAGGCACAAAAAAAGGGCCGCTGGCGGCCCCTGTCACTGTCCAGCGAGAATGGCTTAGTGGATACCCAGACGCCAGGCCAGATCGATCTCTTCTTTCAGCTCCAGCGATGAGAGCGCCATCAGGTCAGCAAACTCCAGCTCCAGCAGTTTCAGCTTTTTCAGATACTGCGCTGGGGTCATGACGGTAGTGTCGCGGCGTAAGAATTCGATGGCCATCTGCGTTGGGGTTAACTCGGTATCCATAATATCCTCTGTCTGATGTAATAACCGGGACATTATATCATCTCTCACCGCTTATTTTATGAACAATTCCAGGCATCTCTCCGCATATAAAAAAGCCGTCTCACAGGAGACGGCTTATAAACAAACGTTGTAAAACAAGCGTGCTACATTACAGCGCTTTCAGGATCGCATCGACGCTGGCTTTCGCATCCCCAAACAGCATATGGGTGTTCTCTTTGAAGAACAGCGGGTTCTGTACGCCGGCGTAGCCAGTGTTCATCGAACGCTTAAAGACCACCACGTTCTGCGCTTTCCAGACTTCCAACACTGGCATACCCGCGATAGGGCTCTTCGGATCGTCCTGCGCCGCCGGGTTGACGGTGTCGTTGGCGCCAATCACCAGCACGGTGTCGGTATCGCTGAAATCGTCGTTGATCTCATCCATCTCCAGCACGATGTCGTAAGGCACTTTGGCTTCCGCCAGCAGCACGTTCATATGCCCCGGCAGACGCCCGGCCACCGGGTGAATACCAAAGCGTACTTTGATACCCCGCGCCCGCAGCTTCTCGGTAATTTCTGCCACCGGATACTGCGCCTGGGCCACCGCCATACCGTAGCCAGGGGTGATGATCACCGACTGCGAGTTTTTCAGCATCTCCGCTGTCTCTTCCGCGCTAATCTCGCGATGTTCGCCCACTTCTTCATCGCCGCCGCTGGAAGACCCATCGGTGCCGAAGCCGCCAGCAATCACGCTGATAAAGGAGCGGTTCATCGCCTTACACATAATGTAAGAGAGGATGGCACCGGAAGAACCCACCAGCGCGCCGGTGACGATCAGCAGGTCATTGCTCAGCATAAAGCCCGCTGCCGCTGCCGCCCAGCCCGAGTAGGAGTTGAGCATGGAAACCACCACCGGCATATCCGCGCCGCCGATAGAAGCCACCAGGTGCCAGCCGAAGGCCAGCGCGATCGCGGTCATCACCAGCAGGCACAGGACCTGGGTACCAGTGCTGTCGGCGCGAACAAAAATCACCATCAGCACGAAGGAGACCACCAGCGCCGCCAGGTTCAGCTTATGGCGATTGGGCAGCATCAGCGGCTTCGAGGAAATTTTGCCGCGCAGTTTACCAAACGCCACCACCGAACCGGTGAAGGTGACTGCACCGATGAAGATGCCGAGGAACACTTCGGTCAAATGGATATTGACCAGAATCTGCTCCATCCCGGTTTCATGCTGCAGGTAGCTGTTAAAACCCACCAGCACCGCCGCCAGGCCCACGAAGCTGTGCAGGATAGCCACCAGCTCCGGCATCTCGGTCATCTCGACCTTTTTCGCCAGACGAATACCGATCGCCCCACCGATCACCATCGCGAGGATGATCCAACCGACGTTGCCGGCGTCCGGCCCCAGAATCGTGGCGATCAGGGCGATAGCCATCCCGGCGATGCCGAAATAGTTGCCCTGCTGCGACGTTTCGTGTTTCGACAGACCCGCCAGGCTGAAAATAAACAGGATTGCGGCAACAATGTATGCAGCTGTAACTAATCCACCAGACATGTGCTACCCCTTATCCTTTGCGAAACATTTTCAGCATGCGCTGAGTCACGGTAAAACCACCGAAAATATTAATGCTGGCGATCAGTACCGCGATAAAGCTCAGGGAGCTGACCCAGCCCCCGTGGCCTATCTGCAACAACGCACCAACAACGATAATGCCCGAAATCGCGTTCGTCACCGACATCAGCGGCGTATGCAGCGCATGTGAGACGTTCCATACCACGTAGTAACCTACTACGCAGGCCAGCGCGAAGACGGTGAAATGGCCAAGAAACTCTTTTGGCGCGACGTTCGCCAGCCAGCCGAAGAGGATAATCGCCAGCGCTATCAGGGCATATTTACGCCATGGGGACACCGGTTTTGCCGCTTCTTTCGGCGCTTCCACTTTTTTCGCTGCAGCCTGCGGCTGAGCGGAGACCTGAATCGGCGGCGCCGGCCAGGTGATTTCGCCTTCGCGCACTACGGTCACGCCGCGCACCACCACGTCATCGAAATCGATAACAATGTTGCCATCTTTCTCTTTGCACAGCAGCTTCAGCAGGTTAACCAGGTTGGTACCGTAGAGCTGGGAAGACTGGGTCGGCAGACGGCCCGGCAGATCGGTGTAACCAATAATTTTCACGCCGTTGGCGGTGGTGACCACTTCGCCGGGCACGGTGTACTCACAGTTGCCGCCATTTTGCGAGGCGAGGTCGACCACCACGCTGCCCGACTTCATGGAGTCGACCATCTCGCGGGTGATCAGTTTCGGTGCCGGTTTACCCGGAATTAACGCCGTGGTGACGATGATATCGACATCTTTCGCCTGGGCGGCGAACAGCGCCATTTCGGCCTTAATAAAGGCCTCAGACATCACCTTGGCGTAGCCGTCGCCGCTGCCGGCTTCCTCTTTAAAGTCCAGCTCGAGGAACTCGGCGCCCATACTCTGCACCTGCTCCTTCACTTCCGGACGGGTATCGAAGGCGCGGACGATAGCGCCCAGGCTGTTGGCGGCGCCAATCGCAGCCAGACCGGCCACCCCGGCGCCGATGACCATCACCTTCGCGGGCGGAACTTTGCCTGCCGCCGTAATCTGTCCGGTAAAGAAACGGCCGAATTCATGGGCCGCTTCCACGATTGCACGGTAGCCGGCAATGTTTGCCATTGAACTGAGCGCATCCAGCGACTGGGCGCGAGAAATACGCGGCACCGAATCCATCGCCATCACGTTGATATTACGGGCCGCCAGTTTTTCCATCAGCTGCGGGTTTTGCGCAGGCCAGATAAAACTTATCAGCGTGGTTCCCGGATTCAGCAGTGCAATTTCATCGTCATTTGGAGCATTGACCTTGAGGATGATGTCAGACTGCCAGACCTCGTTGCCCGCGACGATCTCAGCCCCTGCCTGGGTAAAGGCGGCATCGTCAAAGCTGGCCAGTTTCCCGGCCCCGCTTTCTACCGCGACGCTAAAGCCGAGTTTAAGCAATTGCTCAACGGTCTTCGGCGTGGCGGCGGCCCGGGTCTCCTGGGCTAGCCTCTCTTGTGGTACACCAATACGCATAGTTTTCCCTTCCATCGGTTTTTGATGATGGTTTACTTTTCTGACCAACAACGACAAGACGGCGAAATCTTCCTCGCCATCTTCCGCTGTCTGCAAAATGAAACAGTAACAAACTTTTTATAACCTACTGAAAATAGCGATTGTGATCTACAGCGATAAAACAGAAATTTTGATTTTATTGCTTATTGTCAGCACAGATGGTTTCGGGCAGCAATATTTACCTGAATTTCTCACTCAGGCCTGATAATCCGCTTATCCAGCGTGATAAAACGCCATTTATCGCCATTGAGATCATTGTATTAACATTACGTTAACTAATAAAAGTGGTATCGATTATCGTTTTTGCTGGTCAAGCGGCTGTTTTTTCAACATATCGAAAAATGTTATCTTTCCGTAGTATACGATTCGGGCGGCAAGCAAAAAATGACGCAGACAGTCACAACGATTAAATGCAATAATCAAACGTTTTCAGTCAACAACAACACCAGTATATGGTTTGCGCAAGGCAAAGGATTATTTTTATGAAGCTTAAAAACACCCTCCTGGCGTCTGCTCTCCTGACAACCGCCACGTTGTCTGCCCATGCAGCGACCGAGTTGACCCCGGAGCAGGCGGCTGCGCTGAAGCCCTACGATCGCGTTGTCGTCACCGGCCGGTTTAATGCCATTGGCGACGCGGTACAGGCGGTATCGCGTAAAGCCGACAAAGACGGCGCGGCCTCATTCTATGTTGTCGACACGTCGGACTACGGCAATGGCGGCAACTGGCGCGTCACGGCTGACCTCTATAAAGACAACGCGCCGCAAGCGGATGCGCCGAAAAATCGCATCATCAATGGCGTGGTAGAACTGCCGAAAGATCAGGCCGTGACGCTGATGCCTTACGACACTGTCACCGTTCAGGGCTTCTATCGCAGCCAGCCGGAAGTCAATGATGCCATCACCAAAGCGGCAAAAGCGAAAGGCGCCTATGCGTTCTTTATCGTGCGCCAGGTGGATGCCAACCAGGGCGGCAACCAGCGCATTACCGCTTATATCTATAAAAAAGATGCTGAAAAACGCGTGCTGCAGAGCCCGGACGCCATCCCGGCAGACTCTGACGCCGGTCGCGCGGCGCTGGCCAAAGGCGGTGAAGCCGCGAAAAACGTGGAAATCCCGGGCGTCGCCACCACCGCGGCTGTGGGCTCAGGCACTGGCGTCGGTCGTTTCTTCGAGACCCAGTCTTCCAAAGGCGGGCGTTACACTGTCACGCTGCCGGACGGCACAAAAGTGGAAGAAGTGAACAAAGTGACCGCGGCGCAAATGGTGCCGTTCGATAATATCCAGTTCACCGGCAACTACGGCAACATGACGGAAATCTCCTATCAGACGGCGAAACGCGCGGCGAAGAAAGGGGCGAAGTACTACCACATCACCCGTCAGTGGCAGGAACGCGGCGGCAACATCACCATCAGCGCTGATTTGTACAAATAATCACTGCTGACTGGCTAAAAAGGCGGCGCAATGCCGCCTTTTCATTTTTTTTCATCCCCCGCCATTGCATGGCTCCCGGACACTCCGTAAAATCCCGCGCCTTAGCGCAATCCTCCATTTTTATGCGATTTCGCAAAATAAATATTCTGGAACAGCCATTTTCACCTCGGGAATGCAATGGAAAAGAAACTGGGCCTGAGCGCCCTGACCGCCCTGGTCCTTAGCTCAATGCTCGGCGCTGGCGTATTCAGTTTGCCGCAAAATATGGCTGCCGTAGCCAGCCCCTCCGCTTTGCTTATCGGCTGGGCCATCACCGGCGTCGGGATCCTGTTCCTCGCCTTCGCCATGCTGCTGTTAACCCGCATTCGCCCCGACCTCGACGGCGGGATCTTCACCTACGCCCGCGAAGGGTTCGGTGAGCTGATTGGCTTCTGTTCCGCCTGGGGATACTGGCTCTGCGCGGTGATCGCCAACGTCTCCTATCTGGTCATCGTCTTTTCGGCGCTCAGTTTCTTCACCGATACCCCTGAGCTGCGCCTGTTTGGCGATGGCAACACCTGGCAGTCTATCGCTGGCGCTTCGGTTTTGCTGTGGGTTGTCCATTTTCTGGTCCTGCGCGGCGTGCAGACGGCGGCGGGGATTAACCTGGTGGCCACCCTCGCCAAACTCCTGCCGCTGGGCGCGTTTATCGCGCTCGCCGCCCTGGCCTTCCAGCTGGATACGTTCCGCCTCGATTTCCGCGGACTGGCGCTGGGAATCCCCGTGTGGGAGCAGGTTAAAAACACCATGCTGATCACCCTGTGGGTGTTTATTGGCGTGGAAGGTGCCGTCGTGGTTTCTGCCCGCGCCCGACACAAGCGCGATGTCGGTCGCGCAACGCTGCTGGCGGTGCTCTCCGCCCTCACGGTCTATCTGCTGGTCACCCTGCTGTCGCTGGGCGTGGTGCCGCGCAGCGAACTGGCCGGTATGCGTAACCCGTCGATGGCGGGACTGATGGTCAACATGATGGGTTCGTGGGGAGAAATCGTGATTGCGGCGGGCCTGATCGTGTCGGTGTGTGGCGCCTACCTGAGCTGGACGATTATGGCTGCGGAAGTGCCTTTCCTGGCCGCCACTCATAAAGCTTTCCCGCGCCTGTTTGCCCGCCAGAACAGCAACAATGCCCCGTCCGCCTCGCTGTGGCTGACCAATATCAGCGTTCAGGTATCGCTGGTGCTGATCTGGTTGACCGGGTCGGACTACGGCACCCTGCTGACCATCGCCTCAGAGATGATCCTCGTTCCCTATCTGCTGGTCGGCGCCTTTCTGCTGAAAATCGCCACTCGCCCGCTGCACAAAGCGGTGGGTATCGGCGCCTGCATTTATGGCTTATGGTTATTATACGCGTCGGGACCTGTGCATTTGCTGTTGTCGGTGGTACTTTACGCTCCGGGTCTTCTGGTCTTTTTGTACGCTCGACGTACGCACCAGCACGATCGTTCGCTCAAACGCCGCGAATTGGCGCTAATTGGTTTATTGCTGGTTGCCGCTGTGCCGGCAACGTGGATGCTGGTGGGGTAAGCGCTCGCCCTGCCGCAGAACGCATAGGAGATACCCATGGCTGAACAACAGCCCCGCCCGATTCTGATCACAGGAGGAGGCCGCCGCATCGGTCTCGCGCTGGCACACCATTTCCTGCTGCAACACCAGCCGGTCATCGTCAGCTATCGCACGCCCTATCCGGCGATCGACGGCCTGCGCGACGCGGGCGCCCTCTGTCTGCAGGCCGATTTCAGCAGCGATGACGGCATACTCACCTTCGCCGAAGCGGTCAAGTCGCACACCAGCGGTCTGCGCGCCATCATCCACAACGCCAGCGACTGGATGGCGGAGAAGCCGGGGGTTGCGCTGAGCACAGTGATCAACCGCATGATGCAGATCCACGTCCATGCCCCCTACCTGCTCAACCACGCGCTGGAGGATCTGCTGCGCGGCCACGGCCATGCCGCCAGTGATATTATCCATATTACCGATTACGTCGTGGAGCGCGGCAGCGATAAACATATCGCCTACGCCGCCAGCAAAGCCGCGCTGGACAATATGACCCGCTCCTTCGCCCGCAAGCTGGCGCCGGAGATCAAGGTCAACGCCATCGCCCCGTCGCTGATTATGTTTAATGAGGGTGACGACGAAGCCTATCGTCAGCAGGCGCTGGATAAATCGCTGATGAAAATCGCCCCAGGCGAAAAAGAGATTAGCGACCTTATCGACTATCTGTTTACCAGCCGCTACGTCACCGGCCGGTCCTTCGCCGTCGACGGCGGCCGCCCGCTGCGCTAGTGGAAGTGGTTCCAGCCCAGGATTAACAGCCAGGCGCATAGCCCCCAGCATCCCACCGCGCCTGCCAGCGCCAACGGCAGGCGCATGATCCCGGTGAAGTACCACAGCGATACCAAATAGACAAAATAGGGAATAATCGACCACATGCCGAACACGATGGTGGCGCGCAGGGCTTCAATACCGCGCTCGCTGGCGACGATATAGTGGGCGATGAGCGCAAAGGTAGGAAACAGCGGGATCAGCCCGGCGAGAGCGTAATTTTTCGTTTTTGCCAGCACGCCAATCAGCACCACCACCAGCGCACCCAGCAGCCCTTTGATTAACAGCCCCATGTCCTTATGCCTTAACAATGAATCAACAAGTTAGCGCAGCATAGCGGAAATAGCGCTGTTTATAAAAGAGTAATGGCGGGTAAAATAGACGCAGTGTATGTTACTTCTTTTACTGATGTGCAATAGACATGAATAAAATCGTTTTTGTTGAGGATGACCCTGAGGTTGGGGCGCTGATCGCCGCCTATCTCGGCAAGCATGATATGGAGGTGGTGGTCGAGCCTCGCGGCGACCGCGCAGAGGACGTGATCGCGCGGGAGAAACCGGACCTCGTGCTGCTGGACATTATGCTGCCCGGCAAAGACGGGATGACGCTCTGCCGCGATCTGCGCGGGCAATGGCAAGGGCCCATTGTCCTGCTGACCTCACTCGACAGCGACATGAACCATATCCTCTCCCTGGAGATGGGCGCCAGCGATTATATCCTGAAAACCACACCGCCAGCGGTGCTTCTCGCGCGACTGCGTCTGCATTTACGCCAGCATATCGCTCCGGCGGGCGCCGGCGCCGGTACCCCGGCAACGCTCACGCCGCACAAAACCATCTCCTTTGGTTCGCTGACCATTGACCCGGTCAACCGCCAGGTGCTGCTCGGCGGAGAAAACGTCGCATTGTCGACGGCCGATTTCGATCTGCTGTGGGAGCTGGCCACCCACGCCGGGCAAATTATGGACCGCGACGCGCTGCTGAAAAATTTACGCGGCGTCACCTACGACGGGATGGATCGCAGCGTTGACGTGGCTATCTCCCGCCTGCGCAAAAAACTGCTCGACAACGCCACGGAGCCCTATCGTATTAAGACCGTTCGCAACAAAGGCTACCTGTTCGCCCCACACGCCTGGGACAACTAAGCTTCTCCCGCGGCCCTGCGAGGGGCCCGTCTTATGGCGCACTCCCCGACAGTAACCACCTCAACTTTTACTGCTTAGGGCAACTGCGCGGGTTTCCCTCTGCGCGCCCGCTGCCCGCTGCGAATTTGTCATATTGCGTAAATCAATAGATTTAGCCGTACAGTTCCCCATCACATAAGCCTTCAATATGATTGTGCTCAAGGACTTACCGTTATCAGAGTGGCATAAAGCCTGAAAACACAGGACTTTTGCATGATGAAATACGTTGTACTTTTGGCACTCTCACTCTTCACTTCACTCTCTGGTTGGGCTTTTTCCCTCGACAACGCCGATATTCGACTCCTCTGTCCACAGCGCGGGCAAATCGAGGTGATCCTCCACCGCTATGAACATACCCAGCAATCCTGGGGACAGCATCACTTTGAAACGGGAGGCGGCCACGTTCGCCAGGGACCGCTGCTGGTGATCCCGTTTGCCAACCTCGATCAGATGATTTACCACCAGACCACCGGCGAATTTGCTTACTGGTATGCCAAAACGGAAAAGCTGGTGCGCTGTCGTCTGCTGAGTCTGACGACCCTCTATCCGGTGGATATTCCCTACTTTCGCGAGTAGCGATACCCCGCTCAACGCTCCAGGGTAATGCAGGTCTGGTGGTTATAATTAATTTGTGACAACGTCACTAATTCAGATGTTCCCGGCCGATATCATCCCGGATGACGCGACCTATACCGGGTATACCGGCGCCACAAAGATGGCAAAGCGCAACACGCCGGGCCCCCAAAGATGGTCGTTTTACAATAAATTTTCATTGTTCTAGTGTGAGTTAACTCAACACTCACGCGGTACGGGAGAGACAATGGGACGGTTCTCAGGTAAGAAAATTGTGATTACAGGGGCGAGCAGCGGTATTGGTCTGGCGGGGGCAATGCGCATTATTGATGAAGGGGGCGAAGTGATGCTGACCGGACGCCATCAGCAAAAACTGGCGTCGTTACGCACATTGCTGCCCGAGCGTGCCTGGTTTCTTCAGAACGATGGTGCGAAACCTGAGGCGGCGCATGCCCTCGCCGAGTCTGTAGAATCATTTGGCATGCTGGATGGCCTGTGGCTGAACGCCGGGCAGCTCGCCTTTTCTACGGTGGAAAATACCACCGAAACGCAGTTCGATACCATCATGGCCAACAACGTCCGTTCCCAGTATGTGGTGGATGGCGGACTGCTGCGCTTATAAGGGCTCCGTCATTATTTATGCGTAAGGGATGTTGTCAGTGAGGGTGAACCCTGCTTTGATAGCGCATTAAACCGGGCGTGAAACGTAGAAGTGATTTTGCGGTATATTCTGCCGTGACAAACGCCCTGGACTGCGGTCTGGTTTCGTTTCTGCATCACCGCTTTAGCGGAAAGACACATACCACACCGCGCCATGAAGGCAAAAGATAGGTAATTAACATTCTGATTTAAGTGAGATTTAATGAAAAAGCTGTTTGTGCAGTTCTATCTTTTGCTCTTCGTTTGCTTTCTGGTAATGACCATGCTGGTCGGTCTGGTCTATAAATTTACCGCTGAGCGCGCCGGACGACAGTCGCTGGACGATTTGATGAAAAGTTCGCTGTATCTGATGCGCAGCGAGCTGCGGGAAATTCCGCCGCGCGACTGGAGCAAGACGCTCAAAGAGCTGGATCTGAACCTGTCGTTCGATCTGCACATCGAACCAATGAGCAAATTTAAGCTGTCGGAAAGCTCGATGCAGCACCTGCGCGCCGGCGATATTGTCGCGCTGGATGACCAGTACACCTTTATTCAGCGTATTCCCCGCAGCCATTATGTGCTGTCGGTGGGCCCGGTGCCTTATCTCTATTTTCTGCATGAAATGCGCCTGCTGGACGTGGCGCTGATGGCGTTTATTGCTATCTCGCTGGCCTTTCCGGTGTTTATCTGGATGCGTCCGCACTGGCAGGACATGTTGCGCATTGAAACCGCTGCCCAGCGCTTTGGCGAGGGCCACTTCAGCGAGCGCATTCATTTTGACAGCATGTCCAGCTTTGAACGGCTCGGCGTGGCCTTTAACCAAATGGCCGATAACATTAACGCCCTCATTGCCAGTAAGAAGCAGTTGATTGACGGTATCGCCCATGAGCTCAGGACGCCGCTGGTCCGCCTGCGCTACCGTCTGGAGATGAGCGAAAACCTCACCGAGGCGGAATCGCAAGCGCTGAACCGCGATATCGGCCAGCTGGAGGCGCTGATTGAAGAGCTCCTGACCTACGCCCGCCTCGACCGCCCGCAGACGGAACTCAGCCTGACGACGCCTGACTTTCCCGCCTGGATCAGCGATCACGTCGAGGATATCCAGATGGTCAACCCGCAGCGCGAGGTCGCTCTGGCGACGCTGACCCACGGCAACTACGGCGCGCTGGATATGCGGCTGATGGAGCGGGTACTGGATAATCTGGTGAATAACGCCCTGCGCTACAGCACCCAGCGGGTGGCGGTCAGCCTGACCCTGCAGGGTCCGCGCGCGTCGCTGCAGGTCGAGGATGACGGCCCGGGAATCGCTCCCGAAGAGCGCGAGCGGGTGTTTGAGCCCTTTGTCCGTCTTGACCCCAGCCGCGATCGGGCGACAGGAGGTTGTGGCCTCGGCCTGGCGATTGTGCACAGTATTGCCCAGGCGATGGGCGGTGACGTGCGCTGTGAGGCCAGCCCTCTCGGCGGCGCCCGCTTCTGCTTTAGCTGGCCGGTTTATCATCAGTTGCCCGATTTTACCTCTGCCTGAATAAAACTTGCGCAGCGGCCGCGCGCTGCGTATGCTGTAAAAATCAAATAGTATGTTGTAACTAAGGTGAAATGATGGCCAGCTACGATCTTGTTGAACGTCTGAATGATACCTTTCGCCAGATCGAGCTGGAGCTGCAGACGCTCCAGCAGACATTAAGCAGCTGTCGGCTGCTGGCGGCCCGGGTATTTGAACTGCCGGCGGTCAGTAAGGATGCCGAGCACGATCCGCTGGCGAACATACCGGTGGTGCAGCACAGCGGCAAGGCGGCGCTGGCCCTCGCCCTGCGCCACTACAGCCATCTGTTTATCCAGCAGCAGTCGGAAAACCGCAGCAGCAAGGCCGCCGTCCGTCTGCCAGGGGCTATCTGCCTGCAGGTCACCGCCGCGGAGCAGCAGGATCTGCTGGCGCGCATTCAGCATATTAACGCCCTGAAGGCTACCTTCGAGAAAATCGTCACCGTCGATTCTGGCCTGCCCCCTACTGCCCGTTTTGAATGGGTGCATCGCCACCTGCCGGGCTTGATCACCCTCAGCGCCTACCGCACGCTGACGCCCCTTATCGACCCCAGCACCATCCGCTTCGGCTGGGCCAATAAACACGTGATCAAGAACCTGACCCGCGACCAGGTATTGATGATGCTGGAGAAAAGCCTGCAATCACCGCGGGCGGTGCCGCCGTGGACCCGTGAGCAGTGGCAGAGCAAGCTTGAGAGGGAGTATCAGGACATCGCCGCCCTGCCGCAGCGGGCGCGGCTGAAAATCAAACGGCCGGTGAAAGTGCAGCCGATTGCCCGCGTCTGGTACGCCAGCGAGCAGAAACAGGTGCAGTACGCCTGCCCCAGCCCGCTGATCGCGCTGATATCCGGCAGCCAGGGGGTCAGCGTCCCGGATATCGGCGAATTGCTGAACTATGACGCCGACAATGTCCAGTACCGCTACAAACCGGAGGCGCAGTCGCTGAGATTACTTATCCCGCGCCTGCACCTCTGGCTGGCTAGCGAGTAGCCAGGCTGCCAACCATCTCCTCAGGGCGCACCCAGCTGTCGAATTCGGCTTCCGTCAGGTAGCCCAGCGCCAGCGCCGAGGCTTTGAGGGTCAGCCCCTCATGGTGCGCTTTTTTAGCGATTTCCGCCGCCTTGTCGTAGCCGATATGGGTATTCAGCGCAGTGACCAGCATCAGCGACTCATTGAGCAGCTGGCTGATCCGCTCGCGATTCGGTTCAATACCCACCGCACAGTGCTCGTTAAAACTTGCCATGCCGTCCGCCAGCAGACGCACCGACTGCAGGAAGTTGTGGATGACCATCGGGCGATAGACGTTAAGCTCAAAGTTGCCGGAGGCGCCACCGATATTCACCGCCACGTCGTTGCCCATCACCTGGCAGCAGACCATGGTCAGGGCTTCGCACTGGGTTGGGTTAACCTTGCCGGGCATAATCGATGACCCTGGCTCGTTTTCCGGGATGGCGATTTCGCCAATGCCGCAGCGGGGGCCGGAGGCCAGCCAGCGGACATCGTTAGCGATTTTCATCAGGGACGCCGCCAGGCCTTTCAGCGCGCCGTGGGCATGGACCAGGGCATCCACAGTGGCCAACGCTTCGAATTTGTTTGGTGCGGTGACAAATGGTTGTCCGCTGAGCGACGCCAGCTCGGCCGCCACCCGCACGGCATACTCCGGATGGGTATTCAGCCCGGTTCCTACCGCAGTCCCGCCCAGCGCCAGCTCGGCAAGATGCGGCTGACTGGCTTCGATGTGCTTCAGGCTATGGTCCAGCATCGCCACCCAGCCGGAGATCTCCTGGCCTAACGTGAGCGGCGTGGCGTCCTGCAGATGGGTGCGGCCGATCTTGACGATATCCCTGAAGGCTACTGCTTTTTCATTGAGCGTCGCCCGCAGCGCCTGCAGCGACGGGATCACTTTTTCCCGCAGGGCAATCAGCGCCGCGACGTGCATGGCGGTGGGGAACACGTCATTTGAGCTCTGGCTCTTATTCACATCGTCATTGGGATGAATTTTTCGCGCCATCCCCCGTTCACCGCCCAGCAGTTCACTGGCGCGGTTGGCCAGCACCTCGTTCATATTCATATTGCTTTGGGTGCCGGAGCCGGTCTGCCAGATAGCCAGCGGAAACTCCTGCGCGTGCTTTCCGGCGAGGACTTCGTCAGCGGCAGCGACGATCGCCCCGGCTTTCTCCGCCGTCAGCAACCCGAGATCCTGGTTAACCTTCGCCGCCGCCCGCTTGGTCAGCGCCAGGGCGTAAATCAGCTCCCCGGGCATTTTTTCGCTTGATATGCGGAAATGCTCCAGCGAGCGCTGGGTCTGGGCGCCCCAGAGTTTATCGGCCGGGACGTCGATGGCGCCCATCGAGTCTTTTTCACTGCGATGCGTTGTCATTACTTTCTCCTTGGATTCAAAGTGCGTCATAGCGACAAAGCTCACCTGCTTAAAAGACTAAGTATTGGCCAGATTTATAAGTTGTTTTGGTGGTTCGTGCCGCGAAGCGACATAAAAAAGCCGCCCGAAGGGCGGCCCAGACCGCTGACAAAATGCAATCGTCGGGATTGCCCGGCGGCGCTGCGCTTGCGCGGGCCTACAGAGAATTGCCTAACTGTTTAATATTGCTGTTTTTCGCAGGCCGGGTAAGGCGAAAGCCGCCACCCGGCAGAAAGGCGATCACAATAACGAAAACCGGTTTGTCATCGGCCAGAGCCGCCCCGAAGGGCGGTCTGGGTTACTTCACGCAGCGGGCGCACTGCGACGTCTGGATCTGCTGGAAGAAGTCATTGCCTTTATCATCGACGAGGATAAACGCCGGGAAATCTTCCACTTC
>ERZ894236.326-NODE-326-length-63458-cov-60.9278_pt1 | contig 63458 bp, 57 predicted proteins | sample MGYA00380297_ERZ894236 | MGnify/ENA primary metagenome ERZ894236 (study PRJEB32331, sample SAMN06328420) | human gut metagenome | biome: human gut microbiome; feature: stool | host: Homo sapiens | collected 2014-08-04 ... | reverse complement strand
GGTTATCAAATGGTAATACGAATAAATGTAAAGTTGTATATCAGGAGGTGGCGTAAGATGAATTTATATGAAAAAATTAAGAGAGAAAACTTGATGATCCCTGTTGCATTTAGAATGAAATTTGAACAGGCAGAAGATTTGTTGAACCATGCTCCCGGCGACTTTGAGCTTGCGTTATCATCATTTAGATTTGGCTATATGCAAGGGCAGAGAGCAGAAAAAGCGAACAAGACTAAAGCGGAAAATAATCAGTTTCAGAGCCTCTTGTCGCAGTTAAGACCGGAAGATTATAGAATTAAACGCCAGATAGAAGAAATCTTATACAGGTATTTGGATAAACGTGACAGACTTCCAGATACAGAGCAGTGTGATCGTAAGAAATCCATTGTGAAGATTGTGGAGAATATGGAAAATGAATAGTGTTTGGAACTTGTAGAACGGTTCGCTAAAAATCTGGCAAGTAGTGAGGTGGCGTAATGAAAGAGAATAGAGAGAAATCAAGCACAGCGGCTAAATATAAGAAGAACTTCATTATCAGCAAGCTGAAAGAAATGGACGAATGTCATATAAATCGCGTATATGCCTTTATGCAAGGCTGTACTGGAAATCCGGTCAAATAACTAAATACAGTAATCAGGGCATCTATCAGAAATGGTAGGTGCTCTTTTTATACAAATTTTTAACACGAGGTGGTGAGTAAATGGCAGATGGAAAAGTTGTAATTGAAACAGATCTGGATTCTTCCGGGATAGAAAAAGGACTTTCAAAGCTTGGGAGTATAACAGCAAAAGGGATGAAAGCGGCAACGGTAGCGATCACGGGAACTGCAGCAGCACTTGGTGGAGTTGCAGCAGCGGCAATCAAGGTGGGTTCTGATTTTGAATCTCAGATGTCTAGAGTTAAGGCTATCTCCGGAGCAACAGGAGAAGAATTGGAGCAATTAAAAGAACAGGCAATGCAGTTAGGTGCTGATACCTCATTTTCTGCCAGTCAGGCAGCGGAGGGAATGGAGAATCTGGCAGCAGCTGGTTTTACTACATCCGAGATTATGAGTGCAATGCCGGGACTTTTGAATCTGGCAGCGGCATCCGGTGAAGATCTGGCGAGCAGTTCGGATATTGCAGCATCAACCTTAAGAGGATTTGGACTGGCGGCATCCGATGCAGCACACGTTGCGGATGTTCTGGCGGCGAATGCAAACCGTACGAATTCCTCTGTAGCAGATACCGGAGAGGCAATGAAGTATATAGCTCCTCTTGCAAGGGCAGCAGGACTTAGTTTGGAAGAGACAGCAGCGGCAATCGGAATCATGGCGAATGCCGGAGTGAATGGCAGTCAGGCTGGTACTTCTTTAAGAGGAGCGTTATCACGGCTTTCAAAGCCAACGAAAGACATGTCTGAGGCTATGGATGAACTTGGAATTTCCTTCTACGATTCCAACGGGAAAATGAAATCCCTGACGGAACAGGTTGGAATGCTCAGACAGGCAACAGAGGGAATGACGGATGAGCAGAAAAATAATTATCTGGTCACCCTGTATGGACAAGAAGCATTGTCCGGTATGCTGGCATTGATTAACGAGGGAGAGGGATCTCTCGGTGAACTGACAGAGGCATACAGGAGTTGTGATGGTGAAGCACAAAAGGCTGCAGAAACGATGCAGGACAATCTATCTGGTGCGTTGGAGCAGCTTAGTGGATCAGCAGAAACATTGGGGCTGGCGTTTTACAACAGCGTAGCAAACAATCTGAAAAATGCAGCAAATACGGCAACAGAAAGCATCAACAATATTACAGATTCTTTCAACAACGGTGGTCTGAATGAAGCAATCCAGACAGCAGGTGATGAATTTGCAAATCTTGCAGTAGAAGCAGCATCCCATGCCCCAGAAATGGTAGACACAGCAGTTGATTTTATAGAAGCATTTGCTTCTGGAATTGCTTTGAACAAAGGAAGAATTCTCGGTGCGGCCGGAGAGATGGCGGAGTCTATGGCATCCGGTTTGGCAGAGCTGTTACCATCCAAACTGCAAGAGCCGGTTGAGGATGCGATTGATGCAGTGGCAGAGTCATTGAGTGACGGCGGCTTGAGAGAAGCTGGAGAAACAGCGGTTGATACTTTAAGCAATGTAGTAGATGCTGTTGGAAATCTGGCTGATAAAGCGCTCCCGCCACTGACAAAGGCACTGGACTTTGCAGGAGAGAATCTGGACTTGATCGCAGCATCAGCAACGGCAGCTTTTACCGCTTTTAAGGGGTACAAAGTTGTCAATGAAACAACATCTATATTGAAAAAAGGTGTGAAAACATGGAAGACCGCTTCTGCAGCAGTGGATGCTTACTATGCTGCACAGCTTCTGGCTATGGAAAGTGGTGTTGCAACAAACGCTACACTTACAGCCGGGCAAGCAGTTGTTGGCATGTTTACAGGAAAGGTGAATTTAGCCACAAAAGCACAAACTCTTTGGAACGTTGCTATGAAAGCGAATCCGATTGGTCTTGTGATTTCTGCGGTAGCAGCTCTGGCAGCAGGTCTTGGTGTTTATGCTTTGACGCAGAAAGAAGCGGAGTCTGCTACAGATAAAGCCAATAAAAAACTGGCAGAGCAGGCAGAAGCAATCCGAGAAACTCAGGCTGCAAGACAAGATGAAGTTGCCGGAATTCAGACGCAGTTTGGTTATTATCAGCAACTATGGGATGAGTTACAGGGAATTGTTGACCAAAATGGGAAGATAAAGGAAGGATATGAGGAACGTGCAGCCTTTATTACATCCACATTATCCGAAGCACTTGGCGTAGAGATTGAAACGACAGATGGAGTAATACAGAAGTATGGTGAGTTAACGCAATCCATTGATGAGGTCATCCGGAAGAAAAAAGCAGAAGCAATATTATTGGCTTACGAAGATGACTTTAATGAAGCGGTTAAAAAACAGGCAGAAGCAGAGGATGAATTAGCCAGAGCATACAATGATTATATCGAAGTTAGGAAAAGGGCTAAGCAAGCAACAGATGAACTTAGAGAAGCGGAATCTTCTATGACTGCGGAACAAGCCGCGGGATCTTTTGAAATTATGCGACTCCAACAGGCGCAGATGGAAGCGAATGAAGAATTAGAAAAAGCTAAGAAAGCGTTTGATGATGCTAAGATTGCTTATGACGAATACACGGCTGTTATTGCAAATTATGAAGCTGCAATGGGAGCAGCAGAAGCTGGAACAGCCAATATGGAAGCTGCAATCAAAGCACTGACAGACGGTTTGATACGATCTACTGGAGAAAATGAAGCAGAACTTTCTAAACAGGTGCAGACTTGGCAACAAAAATATGAAGAAATGCGCCTTGCAGCAGAGGATGGTAATTCAGGTATCACTCAGACGATGGTAGACGGCAGTCGAGCAATGTGGCTCATGGCTCAAATCGAGTACGAAAAGGGGACTACCAATAACACAGCTCAGATTGAAGCTTGGCAAAATGAAATCAATCAATTACTCGGAAACTCAGGCAATCCAGAAGCAGCAGCCCAAGAAGCGAAAGAAACCACAGAAGCTGCAACGAACGCTTTACAAGAGGGAAAAGAACCAGTGAAGCAAGCAGCAAAAGACACTATCGAGGGTGGCGTCAGTGAGGGAGCGGCAGAGGCAGATACTTCTACGGTTCCTGCTCAAAAAGGAAAAGAGGCGGCGGATAGTACCGCAAATTCTGTAAACAGTGGAAAAACTGCGATCAATGAAGCAGCAAAAAGTGCTGTGAATGAGATCAATACAGGTGCAAGTGCTACAGATACGGCAACGATTCCTTCCAACAAAGGAAGTGAGGCAACACAGTCTCTAATTGATGCGTTGTATGCGAATTCCAATGCCGTATTGATGGCAGCGGCTTCCTTAGGTGGTCAGATTCCACAAGGACTGAATGGCATGGATATGTTGTCAGCTACGGCAGGATTTGGAAACAACGTAGGTTTTGGACTATCATCCTCTTTGAGTGGTCAAGCCCCAGTTGTGCAGGCGGCTGCATCAGGCTTAGAAAATGCGGCTTTATCAGGGCTTTCATCTGCAAATGTTTCGGGACAAGCGCAGGCAATGGGAAGCCAGATTGCAAACGCACTTGCAAATGGAATTGTTGGTGGTTCTGGATCAGTAAATGCGGCCGCATCTACATTAGGTGGAAATGCAGCAGTAGCATTATCGAATGTCAAGCTTTCCGAAAAAGGAAAACAAGAAGGAAAGAAACTTGGTGATGGTTTAAAGAGCGGGATTGATTCTGGCAAGAAAAATGCGGAGTCATCTGCCAAAAGTCTTGGAGACGGAGCTGTATCCGGTTTAAGTAGCGTTGGAATAAGAAGCAAAGCGTACGATCAGGGCTTGAACTTTTCCTACGGTCTTGCCAATGGTATTTCCGCTGGAAGTTCCGCAGCTATTTCCGCAGCTATCGCAGTTGCTTCTTCTGCGCTGGCGGCAGCTAAAAGGGAACTTGATGAGCGCTCCCCATCCAAAAAGACCAGAGAATTTGGTCAATTCTTCAGTAAAGGTCTGGCGTTGGGTATTAAGGATGAAGAAAAGTCAGTTGTAAAATCTTCCCGAAATATTTCAAACGCAGCACTGGAATCTATCGATCTGTCCGCTGTTTCAGCACGGATGCGAGAGGTCATGGCTTTTAATGCATCCAGAGTAGCGAATCGTCCAGCAACATCTGTTATGCAGTACAAGATGGATAACGCAGAAATCAGAAATCTTCAGCAACAGAATCAGGCGATCATGAGTGCGGTGGCAGGACTTTCTGATCTGGCAAAACGTCCGATTGAAGTAAGCACAACACTGAATGGAAGAGAATTGATTAAAGAAACAGCAGCTCCAATGCTGACAGAACAGCAAAGAATTACAGATTTTAAGAAATTACTGAAAGGAGAACGTACATGACACTTTCTGTGAAGTTCAATGACATCGAATTAGGAAAGTACATCAAAGTACTACAGGGATTTACACCGTTTGTCGGTGCTGACTGGAATCCATCGTTTGTGAAGGCAGAAAAACAGAATGGAAGTGATTTTGCTTACACGTCATACGAGAACAAACAAATTGTGATGCCGTTTACAATTGAGGGTAATCTGGAAGAGAATTACGATGCTTTACAGAAAGCATTAAAAGTAGATGAACCAAAAAAGTTAGTGTTTGGAAATGTTCCGAACAAATGCTTTTATGCGATTCCGTGTGGTACTTTAGAATTCAGTGAAGAAACAGAATTTCTGGGAGAGGGAACAATCACATGGCTCATCCCGGACGGAGTAGCATACTCTACCGCAGAAAAACAATTCACTGGCGTCCAACAGAACGGCTACCAGACCATTACCATCCAAAACAACGGCACCGAATGGGCGGACGTGGACTATGAGATCACACACCAGCACGAAAACGGCTTTATCGGACTGGTAAGCCAATATGGAGTCATCCAGCTTGGAAAACAAGAGGAGGCAGACGGAGAGAATTACAAAGCGTCTGAAAACCTGTTTGATGGATACAACCTGTTTCAAGACGATCATGGAACGTCTTACCAAAATCCAGAGAATACCACACAGGGGACGCTCGAAGTCAAGAATGTTGCCGGATATAACGTCATGGCATTAAAAGGTGGACAAGCAACATCCGGATACTGGAACGGTGGAATGAGAACACTTACTATCCCAGTGGACAGCGAGGGCAGACGTGGCGCAAAAAACTTTTACTGCTACACGCAGCACTGGTTCGAAACCGGATTAATGGGGCAGACAGGAGCACAGACCATTGCATTCCTGACTGGAGATAACAAGGTGATATGCGCCATGTCTATTAACAAGAGTGATACGGTTGGTAATACGGCGCGTATCGAGTGGTTTGCCCCAGGGAACACCTTAATCAGACGAGAGGAATTCCAGCCGACAGCTTATGAGGGAAACCCGTTTAATTTAAAGATGGGTGGCGGTCATAATGATTTTTTAAAAGAGGGAGAAAAGCTGCGGATTTTCTGGTATGGAAGCTATACGGAGAGAAACATACCGGAAATAAAGGATATGGAATGCGAAAAAATCCAGATCTGGATTGGACAGTGGGGTGACAGAAACCTCACGAACCAGTATGTTACGCACAACTATTTAAAAAGTATCTGGTTCCGGAAAGACAATGTCGATAAGTATAAGGATGTGCCGAACCGGTATCGCGCCGGAGATGTGGTGTCTATAGACGGGGAGAGCACGAAGGTCTATGTAAACGGGATGCCGGCAAAAGGAGATGAGATTAATGGATCCAATTATCCAAAAGTTCCACCGGGAACAACGGAAGTCCAGTTCTGCTACTCTTCCTTTTCTTCTCCACCGCCGCAGATTAAAGCGAAAATACGGGAGGTATATTTGTAATGGATAACATCAGAATTGCGATTTTAAGCGCAAATAACACGCCAGTAGCGTTTATGGACAACGGGCATAAAAAGTCCATGCACTACTGGAATGATGAGCTACACGAATACTTACAGGGTACGGCGAATACTTACACTTTTACGGTAAATGCAAAGCATCCAGACGCACAGCATATCACAGCCGGGAATAAGGTGGCATTTACTTACAAAGGGAAATCATACTACTTAAACATTGTAAATACAGACCAAACAGAGCAGACGATTACTGCCACGGCATGGTCGCTGTCGTTTGAGTTAATCAACGAGGATGCAGGGGAATACAAAGCTGGAAAAGCAATGAGCTTTGAAGAGTACCTCGCCGTCTTTGATGCTGAGAGAACGCTTAAATTGGGACTCAATGAGGTGTCGGACAAACGGATCACCAACGAATGGACAGGTACAACGTCCGTATTAAAGAGATTATTCTCTCTGGCCAATGTTTTCTCGGCGGAAATCGAGTTTGAGACAGTGCTTAACAGTGATTACTCCTTAAAAGAGATTGTCCTGAATGTATACCGGGAGCACAGCGATACGGACAGCGGAATCGGAGAGTATCGTGGTGATGTTGTCCTGCGCTACGGAAAAGGAATTACCGGAATTCGGAAGACTACGGATGCAGAAAAGTTATACACCTGTATCCAGCCGACCGGGAAAGACGGGCTGACGATCAATGGACTGGACAAAAAAGAATACGATGAGAACGGGAATATCGAGTACTTTACAGACGGTGCGATCATCCGCGCACCACAGGCAAGAGACCGGTTTCCGTCCAATATCGTAAATAAGGCTGATGCTTATATCCTGATGCGAAAAGAGTACGATACAGACAGCAAGGACAAGCTCTATAGCATGGCTTTATCCGATCTAAAAACCGCATCCGAGCCAGTAGTGACCTACGAGGTGGATGGATATTTTGATACAAATATCGGAGACACTGTAAGAATTCAGGATCAGGAGTGGACACCAGTCCTCTATCTACAAGCGAGGGTATCGGAGCAGGTACGCAGTCTGACTGACCCAAAGACTGCCAAGACGGTGTTTAGTAACTATAAAGAGCTGGCATCCGAAATATCCGACGATCTCATTAAGAGGATGCAGGACTTAATTAACAAAAACAAGGTCTACACCTGCTCCATTGCCACAAACAACGGCATTATCTTTAAAAACGGCATCGGCAGCACAACGCTGACAGCTTATGCTTACAACAATGGAGTGGATGTGTCTGGAAATCTGGAAATCCGGTGGAGTAAAGATGGCACAGAGTTTTATGTTGGCAGGAGCGTTACGGTTAATGCAGAGGATGTTGATGTTAAGGCGGTTTACTCATTTACGGCGCTTGAAAACGGCGTCCGCAGAGGGTATTACGAGGTCACGATCACGGATGTAATGGACGGAGAGGATGGTCAGGACGGAACAACTTATTACACATGGTTTAAATTCGCCGATGACGAACATGGAAATGGAATGTCCAGTAGTCCGGACGGAAAAGAATACTTAGGAATCGCCTACAATAAGGAGACTCCGGTAATGTCCAATAATCCGGAAGATTATCAATGGGCGCGGATCACCGGTGAGGGAATCCCTGGAGAACCTGGAAAGGACGGCAAAACTTATTATACATGGGTGAGATATGCGGATGACCAGAACGGGAATGGAATGTCCGACAGCCCGGATGGGAAATATTACATTGGATTTGCCTACAACAAAGAAGTGCCGACAGAAAGCAGTAATCCGAGAAACTATCAGTGGTCAAAATATAAAGGAGAAGACGGAACAGACGGAACAATCAAGTCCGATACCCCGCCGGACGATAAGACCAAACTCTGGTATGACACAGTCAATAATGTATTAAAATACTGGGACGGCGAAAAATGGGTAGAAGCATACACGGGAGATATCGAGGATGCGAAAGATGCAGCAGGAAATGCTCAGGAATCCGCAAATACAGCAATCTCTAGCGTAACGAATATCAACACTAGCTTCGAAAAATACAAAAATGAAGTCCGAGCCGAATTTAAAAATACAGTAGAGTATGTGAATGGTAAGACCGAGGTGGTTGATACATGGGTGCGGCAGGGGTCGGATGGCGTAACACCGTTTCTGGAACTTGGCGGAACAGGAAACGGCCTAAAAGCCAGATTAACAAATTCCAGATTGGGATTTTACCAGGGCGATAAGGGATTGGCATATTTTGGGAACGAGAAAGCGTATATGCCGGTGGCAGAAATTGACAATCTAAGTGCAAAGAGAGTTGGTGTAGGCAACTATGCTATGCTGGACAATGGGGATGGACACCTATCTATAATCTATATCGAGTAAGGAGAGGAAGATGGCAGGAACAGGAAGAATATACGTCACGGCAGTACGTGGTGTAGGAGATGTTAATCTCACGCACAAGTATGATGTAGATATCAGATTTGATATCGCATTTGACTGGGGCGGATACAATTACGGTGGTGCACCGTACAGCATGAGCTGTGATGGACAGAACACCTCTGGCAGTGCGACATTCGCAGTCGGCAGCGGCGGCGGACAATGGATCTGGACGAATATCGGCGGAACGAAGACGTTCCGGATTACGATGCCAACGAGCGGACAATCAAAGAAGATCGGCTTTTCCGCGACGGTCAATACAGGAGTTAATCCAGCCACGATCTCAGCGAGTGGGGAATACACCTTGTCGGCTATTACGTGGGAGCATACGGTATCTTATAATGCAAATGGCGGGACCGGTGCTCCAGACACCCAGAAAAAGATATACGGATCCGTATTAACACTATCTTCTGTGCGTCCCACAAGAGATGGCTATGTATTTATGGGCTGGGCAACATCGTCCGCTGGAGACGTAGCATACATGCCGGGATCAACATACGGTGCCGATGCAGATGTGACTCTTTATGCAGTTTGGCAGATCGCGTACATTAAGCCGACAATTACCGGGTTGACTGCATTGCGATGCGACTCTAAGGGATCACCGAAGAGTGATGGCACGTACATTAAAGTCACTGGGAGCTGGCAAGTAGACCAGACCTTAAATAACTCTAACAAGGCAACCAGTGTCAGGATAGATTATCAGGAGACTGCTTCTGGAAGTCCGGTGAAAGCAAGCGAAACATATCCAAACACGACAAGTGGAAAGATTTCCCAAATAATCGGGAATGGGAAAATATCCACGGGGAGCGTGTACTTTGTTATCGTTACAATCACGGATTTAAACGGCAGCAAACAAGAAGAAGTGATTGTTCCGGCACAGTTCCGGGCGTTGGATGTTGCAAATAAAGGGAGAAGTATTGCTTTCGGCGGAACAGCAAGCGATAGCGAAGTGGGTTATGATTTCTATCAAGATGCGAGGTTTCATGGCAAGTTATTACTGGGTGATCAAGAATTGATGGGAATCAAGGAATACGATTCCGGACAGGTGAGAGGACCGTACTCCAATGTAAACAGCAGTAATCGCATGCAGATGTGGTTGTATAAGATCGGCAAGATCGTACACTGCAAAATTGAGATGCTGGCGCAGTTTCCGAACAGCGGGTCTTTCAATGATTTTGACGGGGTGGCCATCCCGGAAGAATTCCGGCCGAAATATCACGTATTTTGCGCGTGCCCGGAAGTAGTCGCAGGGACGATCATTGGAACTGGAAGATATCGTATAGGAGACAAGATTTCTCTGGATGTGGAAAAGAAAGATTATGCAGAGAGAACGATTTGTACATCATGGATTGCAGCAAGTTAGGAGGTACATATAGTTGGAGAACAGAATAGTAACAGCTGTATTTGGAGATTCGAACACAGCAAAAGTGAGTGATGTCTGGCAGTGGGACTACGGCCAGATATTGAGAATCCAAGGACTTGATTTGCCAACAGCTGTGGAAGTGGATTTTGCAGTTGCCGGATCAAGCGAGTCCATTGCAAGAATCGGCACAACCAAGGACGGCGTAACTGATGTGGTAATCCCGGATTCATTGATTGAGACAGGGAAGAATCTTGTTGCGTATATCTATCTTAGGGATTCTGAATCCGGAAACACGGAGTATCAGATCGACATGTTTGTGACTAAACGAGCGAAGCCAGAAGCTTATAATACACCAGATGACAAGGAAATGTTTGGAAAGGCGATCGAAGCGGTTAACAAAGCGGCAGACCGTGCAGAGAAAGCCGGACAAACTGCCACAGAAGCAGACGCACAGCAGACGGCGGAAGACCGTGTGGAAGTCGGTAAGATGCTGGAAACCGTCAAGGACGCATCCGAACAGGTCAAGAACGTGGAAGAATCTGTCCGAAAAGCGAAGGAATCTGAGCAGGCGGCGGAAGGGCACAGAACTGCTGTGGAAGAAATGAAGAACAGTGTGGAGCAGACGGCAAGCGGAATCACGCAAGTAGTACAGACTGGCGTACAGGAGATTAACTCCGCAAAACAGAGTGCGGTACAAGAGATTACACAGACTGGAACAGCCCAGAAAACAGCCGTAGAGGGCGCAGGGACGCAAGCAGTTGAGAGCGTGGATAATGTTAAGCAGACAGCCACGATAGCCGTAGAAGCAGCCAAAACCGAAGCAGTACAGGTAGTGCAGACAGAGGGGACTAAGCAGACTGGCAATGTTTCCGCCGAGGGAGCGAAGCAGATCAAGGAAGTACAGGATAAAGGCGCAGAGGTATTGCAGTCTATTCCGGAAGACTTTGCAACGCAGATGGAAACTAAGTTAGATAAGCAACAGGGAGCTGAAAACAATGGAAAGATTCTTGGAATCGGGGAAGATGGTTTGGTGGTTCCTGTGGATAAGCCGAGTGGCGGTTCTGCAGAAAAATTCACAGCAATGGAAAAGCTCGCTGGCGGAACAATTTCTGTTGGAACACAAGCCAACACTGTCGTTGACACTGGGGTTTCAATGACCGAATTTAAAAAATGGAAAAGAGTCATATTCCTTCTAAGAAGTGCGAAAACTAATGGGAATCTGTCGATAGGTTTTGGAAACAATAATAATAGTGGAATTACAAACTCTAACGCAAATATCAATATTATCTACGAAAAAATCGACGAATATTTCTATAGGATAAAGGTATCGAACACAAACATAGCGGTATATGCCAATCCTAAGCTTGGAAAAATCGACCAATACACAAAAACATTGTGGCAGAATAATGTTGCCACAACTCTAGACTGTATGTATACAGAACTTTATATGGACATCCGTTCATGTGTTAATGCAGAAGCCTTCGAAGATGCCAGCACACACCATATAAAATTATGGCAAGAAATTGCTTCTGATATTGCTTGGGAGATGTGGGGGATTACGAAATGATGAAATATTATAAGACAGGAAACGGGTATGTGGCTAGTGTTGGCACAGTATACGGTGCAGAGGTTACGAAGGAAGAATTTGATGCAGAAATGGATAGAATCCAAAAAGAACAAGAAAAAGAGCCGAAACCACCGACGTTAGAAGAACAGGTAGAGACTTTAAAAAGCGAAAACCAATTTCTCTCACAATGCTTGATGGAAATGAGTGAGATAGTTTATGCATAAGATACTTATTAATTTATTATTACTTTTTAGCAGAAAGGAAGATTTTATGATGGCAATGTTATGGGCACAGCAGATTATGATGCAGGAGACAGAGAAAGAAGCAAAGGAATTATATGCAAGAGTTCCAAGATTGTTGGAAGAGAAGGTTAAGAAGATTCTTATCGACTCTGGAATGGGGCATTTGACAGAGTAATGAACCCGTTTAAATGGGAACTTTAAAGGAGTTAAAGGACATCCGTTCGGGCATCCTATTATCGGAGGTGATTGGATGGCGTTTATAGCAGGAGCAATCCTGGGAGCAAGCTTTGGTGTGGCAATCATGTGTCTTATGCAGATTGCAAAGAAATCGGACGAATAAAGGGAGAATGAATATGGGAATCAGAGCAAGACCGTGATGGTCTTATTTTTATACTTTAAAACTGGAGGAAAGACATGACAGAAAATGAAGTAGAAGTGAAACTTGCAGAGCACGGAAAAGAAATCGGCTCTTTAAAACATCGGATGAAAGAAGCGGAGGACGTTGTTAATGTGGTGCACCAGCTGGCACAGGAAATGGTTGGGTTGACCAAGGAGGTTGGATTTATGAATCAGACCCTTGTGCAGCTCACTGCAAAGGTTACGCACCTTGAGGAGACACCAGCTAAGAGATGGGATGGGGTTGTTACCGCTCTCATTGGAGCTATTATCGGTGCAGTAGCAGCAATGCTTTTTTAAGGAGGACGTGAAATGAAAAAAATTAACTGGATTGTAAGAATCAAAAACAAGGCTTTCTGGGTGGCACTGATCCCGGCACTGTTGCTGTTAATACAGGCGATTGCGGCAGTGTTTGGGTTTACGATTGATCTCGGAGATTTAGGGGATAAACTGCTCACCGTAGTAAACGCACTCTTTGCAGTGCTGGCAATCCTTGGTGTAGTTGTAGACCCAACAACGCCGGGGACAGGAGATTCAGAACGAGCGCTTACATATAAATAGATTCATGAGAGCTTGGAAACAGGCTCTCTTTTATTGTGCGACATCGCACGGAAAGGAGGTGAGATCATGAGCGAACAGAACGAATTTGGAAGAACAACAGCGGAAGAACTGGAAAAAGCATTTGAGACAGAAGAGCAGGAGGAAGAACAGGAGGAGAAATAATGAGTATCTGTAGAGGAATTGCCGGCAGGAGAGGTAAAAATCCTGTCGGTATTTTTATTCATAATGGGGCAGACGGTCAGAATGCTACGACAGCGTATTACAGGAATTACTTACAAAACGCAAACTTGGAAAACGGATTTGCTCACTACTATGTGTGTAACGATGGAATTCTGCAAGCAGAGGATGATTCAAACTGTGCTTGGCATTGCGGAAATTCGAATGGAAATCTTAATTTCTTGGGAATAGAAGTCTGCCAGAGTATGGGCGATCTGAATGTATTTAAAGCGAATGAGGAAAAAGCATTACAGTTGGCAGCACAGAAGTGCAAGCAGTATGGAATTACACCAAGTGCAAGCACGATTATGTTACATCAGGAGGTGTTTGCCACTGCTTGTCCGCACAGATCAGTGGAGATTCACGGTGGTGCGACAGCGACAAAAACGTATTTTATTAAACGTATCAGCGAACTGATGAATGGAAATCAAGTCGCAACAGCAGAGCAGAAAGGAGAAAATGAAGATATGCAGTGTATGTTTACGGTAGAGGGAAAAGGATGTGTTTATTGGTATCATGATGATAAGATTACGGCTTTGGGACATCCGGACGAAATGAAGATTCTGATGGATATTTACAAAGCAAACAATGGGAGAGATATGCCATCTTATCATTGGACAAAGAAAGCGCCGTGGCACGCAAGATTACTTGCGGTGCTGAACAGAAAACCATCTACATCTATCTAATAAAATCCCCTCGGAGATCAGCTCTCTGAGGGGAATAATATTATTTGTCAGTGAAATGTATTTTTTAATAAATTCAATTCAAGCCCCTCTGTGTTATAATAATATGTAATCAATGCAAGAGGGGGAACAATCATGGAATACCAGATCTACGAATCTTACGATACGTTTTTATTATACCAAGAATTTATGGAGATACCAGGAAATACTTTTAAATTTCGGCTGCCAGTAGGTATGACTCTGACAACCGAAATGATGCACACCTTTTTACAGGCAGCGTATTTGAGCGCCGGTAGACCGCAGTTTCCGGCGTGAATATTGTACCATTTTTATCCTATTATAATATGAAAGAATATTGTTTGTATGCCCTTGCATAAAGGTTGACACAATGGGGGTCGAAGGAGCTGGGAGATCAGGGATATACTCCGATTGAGATTCTGCGATATTTTTATGGCAGTGATATGTATATCAATACAGCAGAAGAAATTTCGGGTATTCCGTCTTCCTGGCCTGGCTATACATTGGAAAATGGGTCCAGCGGGGCAAAGGTCCGGCAGCTGCAGGAACAGTTGAATGTGATCGCAGGAGCATACCCGGCATTGCCAAAGATCCAGGCAGATGGAGTATATGGTCCGGCAACTGCTGCAGCAGTCAGAGAATTTCAGTCCATTTTCGGATTGCCTCAGACAGGAACTGTGGATTACCGAACATGGTATAAGATTTCACAGATTTATGTAGGTGTTTCCAGAATCGCAGAATTGAATTAGGAATGATTCCGTGTGAAAAATTCTTGACATCGAGAAAATTCTTTTTTATAATCAACTGGTACTACCAGTTGGCTATAAGGGAGAATGAGAAAATGAAAATATTGAGACAATTTGTAATCATCCTGCTGATTTCTTTTTTGGGAGAACTGTTAAAAGCTGCGCTGCCATTACCTGTTCCGGCAAGCGTGTGGGGGCTTATCCTTATGCTGGCGGCATTGAAAACAGGGGTGCTCAAGCTGAGTCAGGTTTCTGATGCGGCAGTCTTTTTGATCGAGATCATGCCGGTCATGTTTATTCCTGCAGGAGTCGGTCTTTTGAATGCATGGGGAGTATTGAAGCCCGTGTGGATTCCAATCAGTGTGATCACGGTCGTGACTACGGTCCTGGTAATGGCGGTGGCTGCAAAAGTGACGCAGGCTGTCATACAGAATAGCAAAAAGAAGAAAGAGAAAGCAGAACAGGAGACAGTAAGATGAGAGAGTTTTTAGTACATTCCGTATTTTTCGGTGCAGCAGTCAGTCTGGTCGGTTACGAGGCAGGGCTGCTTTTAAAACGAAAGTTCAAGATGGCAATTTTTAATCCGCTTTTGATCGCCATTTTGTGTGTTATGGCGATTCTGACAGTAGGGGATATTTCCTATGATGATTACAATCAGGGTGCACAGTATTTGAGTTACCTGCTCACGCCGGCAACCGTTTGTCTGGCAGTTCCGTTATATCAGCAGTTAAATCTGCTGAAAAAGAATTTAAAAGCAGTAGCGGCGGGAATCTTATCCGGAGTTTTGACAAGTATACTCAGTGTTCTTGGCCTGTCTTATTTATTCGGACTTTCTCATGATATGTATGTGACACTGCTTCCGAAATCAATTACAACAGCAATCGGAATGGGAGTGTCGGAAGAACTAGGGGGAATTGTTACGATTACCGTTGCAGTGATCATCATTACCGGAGTACTGGGAAATATGATCGCAGACGTGGTGTACCGGGTATTTCGGATCAAAGAACCAGTGGCAAAAGGGCTGGCACTGGGAACCGCTTCCCATGCAATTGGAACTGCAAAAGCCATGGAGATGGGGCCGGTAGAAGGAGCTATGAGTAGTTTGGCTATTGCAGTGGCAGGACTTTTAACGGTGATTTTTGCATCTGTTTTTGCAGGATGTTTATAAGGGGGTAAAATATATGAGACATATTATCATTACCATTGGGAGACAATCCGGAAGCGGTGGAAGAAAAATCGGAGAACTTCTGGCAGAGAAACTTGGAATTCCATGCTATGGAAAATCGGAACTTCAAAAGATTGCAGAAGGTACGGATGATTATGAAGAGGTGCAGTCATTTTATGAGGAAGAGCCGGTAAACAGTTTATTATATGCCATTGCTATGAGCCAGTTTGAACAGGAGGTCGGACGGATTCCGTTTCGAAGAATCCGGGAGCTGGCATCGAAAGAGTCCTGCATTATAATAGGAAGATGCGCAGGCCATATTTTCAGAGAAGATCCGGAAGCAGTCCGTGTCTTTATCCATGCAGACCCCAAGATCCGTGTGCAGAGAATCATGGAGCGGGAAGGACTTTCCGAGACAAAGGCAAAGAAATTTCTGGAGGATACAGACAGCAGACGAGCTTCTTTCCATAAATATTATACAAAGCAGGAGTGGGGGCTGGCACAGGATTACGAACTGTGTCTGGACAGCGGCGTTTTGGGGATCGAAGGTACAGTTGAGGTATTGACAGAATATTTAAGATTCAGAGGTTTTTTAGGGAATGAATGAGAAAACATATGAGAGAGTGATCGAATATCTGAAACAGCAGATACAAGAAGGAAAACTTTCCTGCGGAAGCAAGATCCCATCTGAGCGGGAGCTGGCGGCAAGTCTGAATCTGGGACGAAATTCTGTCCGGGAGGCGCTTCGCACAATGGAACATACCGGAATGCTGGAGAGCAGACAGGGCAAAGGAAATTTTCTGGTGAATATGCCGCAGAAAAGTCTGGGAAATGTGTTTTCCATGATGCTGCTCACCGGACAGAGCAACTACAGGGAAGTCAGCCGAATCCGGCGAATCCTGGAGCAGGAGGCATTTGTACAGGCAGTGCGGTTGAAAAATCCGGAAGTTTTAAAGAGGCTGAAAGCAGAAATCAAAGAGATGCAGATACCGGAAAAGACCGCAGAGCATGACCGAAGATTCCATCAGGAGCTGATCCGTGCAGGAGAGAATCAATTGCTTGTCGCAGTGATGGAATCTTTGTCCGGTCTTTGTGAAGAAGAAATCGCACATGTACAAAAGGAAGCAAAAAATGAGGACTGGTGCCAGATCCATGAAGAAATTGTAAATGCCCTGGAAGAAGGAAATATGGAAAAAGGGCTGAAATGGATTCGCAGGCATTACGATAAAATTGATGACACTTTAATTTTCTAAAAACAGGTTGAAATATTCCCGGGTATGTAGTATAATCTTTACAATTTGAGAAAATTTACGAAGGGATAAGGTGAACAGATGAAGGCATTTCTGATTTTAGAAGATGGAACCGTGTTTACAGGAACAAGCATTGGTTCGACAAGAGATATGATTAGTGAAATCGTGTTTAATACCTCCATGACAGGATATTTAGAGGTGTTGACAGACCCTTCTTATGCGGGACAGGCAGTCGTAATGACGTATCCGTTGATTGGGAATTATGGAATCACACCGGACATGGAATCAAGAAAAGCATGGCCGGATGGTTATATTGTAAGAGAGCTGTCTCGTATGCCAAGCAATTTCAGATGTGAAGGTACGATTCAGGACTTTTTGAAAGAGCAGGATATTCCTGGAATCGCAGGCGTGGACACACGTGCTCTGACAAAGATTTTACGGGAAAAAGGTACCATGAATGGTATGATTACTACAAATGAAAATTACAATCTGGAAGAGATTCTTCCAAAGCTGAAGGCCTACACAGTAGGTGATGTTGTTTCTAAAGTAACATGCAGCGAGAAATATGTTCTGGAAGGAACAGGAAAGAAAGTAGCACTGCTGGATTTAGGAGCAAAAAATAATATTGCCAAATCTTTAAATCAGCGTGGTTGCGAAGTGACTGTATACCCGGCCCACACAACTGCAGAAGAGATCATTTCATCGAATCCTGACGGAATCATGTTGTCAAACGGCCCTGGAGACCCGGCAGACTGCACCTCTATTATTGAAGAAATCAAAAAATTGTACAATACAGATATTCCGATCTTTGCAATTTGCCTTGGACATCAGCTCATGGCTCTTGCTACAGGTGCGACTACACACAAGTTAAAATATGGACATCGCGGCGGAAATCATCCGGTGAAAGACCTTCAGACAAATCGTGTATACATTTCTTCCCAGAACCACGGCTATGTGGTAGATGCAGAAAATGTAGATCCAAATGTGGCAGTGCCTGCATTTACGAATGTCAACGATGGAACAAACGAGGGACTTGCCTATGTCGGAAAGAACATCTTTACCGTACAGTTCCATCCGGAAGCATGCCCGGGACCACAGGATTCCGGTTACCTGTTTGACAGATTCATTGAGATGATGGGAGGAGCGAAATAATGCCAAGAGACAGTCGTATTAAAAAAGTATTAGTAATTGGGTCCGGTCCGATCATCATCGGACAGGCAGCAGAGTTTGACTATGCAGGAACACAGGCATGCCGTTCTTTGAAAGAAGAGGGGATTGAAGTTGTTCTGTTAAACTCCAACCCGGCGACGATCATGACAGATAAAGATATCGCAGATAAAGTATATATCGAGCCATTGACAGTAGAAGTTGTGGAACAGCTGATCTTAAAAGAGCAGCCGGACAGTGTCCTTCCGACACTGGGAGGACAGGCAGGACTGAACCTGGCAATGGAGCTGGAAGAGGCCGGATTTTTAAGAGAACACAATGTGCGTCTGATCGGTACTACTTCTGAGACCATCAAAAAGGCCGAGGATCGTCTGGAATTCAAGGCGACAATGGAAAAAATCGGAGAACCGGTAGCAGCCTCTCTGGTCGTAGAGAATGTAGAAGACGGACTTGCGTTCGCAAACAAGATCGGATATCCGGTGGTACTTCGTCCGGCGTACACACTGGGAGGAAGCGGCGGCGGTATCGCCCATGATTCCGAACAGCTGGTGGAGATCCTGGAGAACGGACTTCGTCTTTCCCGTGTAGGACAGGTTCTGGTAGAGCGTTGTATCGCAGGATGGAAAGAGATCGAGTATGAGGTAATGCGTGATGGAAACGGAAACTGCATTACCGTATGTAATATGGAAAATATTGACCCGGTTGGTGTGCATACCGGAGACAGTATCGTTGTGGCACCGTCACAGACGCTGGGGGACAAAGAATACCAGATGCTGCGTACTTCCGCTTTAAATATTATCAGTGAGCTGAATATCACGGGTGGATGTAACGTACAGTATGCTCTGCACCCGGAGACATTTGAATACTGTGTAATCGAGGTAAATCCGCGTGTAAGCCGTTCTTCTGCACTGGCTTCCAAAGCGACAGGATATCCGATCGCGAAGGTTGCAGCAAAGATCGCTCTTGGTTATACACTGGATGAGATCAAAAATGCGATCACACAGAAGACATATGCAAGTTTTGAACCAATGCTGGACTACTGTGTCGTAAAACTTCCGAGACTTCCGTTTGATAAGTTTATCAGTGCAAAGAGAACACTGACTACACAGATGAAGGCAACCGGAGAGGTGATGAGTATCTGCGACAACTTTGAAGGTGCGTTGATGAAAGCCATCCGCTCTCTGGAGCAGCATGTAGACAGCCTCATGTCTTATGATTTCACAGATCTGTCTGTGGAAGAACTGACAGAGCAGCTGGAGATCGTGGATGATATGCGTATGTGGAGAATCGCAGAAGCAATCCGCCGCGGTGTAAGCTACGAAAAAATTCACGAGATCACACAGATCGATGAGTGGTTCATTGATAAATTTGCAATCATTGTGGAGATGGAAAATGCACTGAAATCAGAAGAGCTGACACCGGAGTTGTTAAAAGAAGCAAAACGGATGGAGTTCCCGGATAACGTGATCGCACAGCTGACAGGAAAGACAGAGCGTGAGATCCACGATATGCGTCATGCAAACGGCATTGTTGCAGCATACAAGATCGTAGATACGTGTGCAGCAGAATTTGCAGCAGAGACACCATACTACTATTCTGTATATGGAAGTGAGAACGAAGTAGAAGAGACTCGTGATAAGAAAAAAGTTCTGGTACTTGGATCCGGTCCGATCCGTATCGGTCAGGGAATCGAGTTTGATTTCTGTTCTGTGCATTGTACATGGGCATTTGCAAAAGAAGGTTACGAGACAATTATCGTGAACAACAATCCGGAGACGGTAAGTACAGACTTTGACATTGCAGACAAGCTGTATTTTGAGCCATTGACTCCAGAAGATGTAGAGAGCATTGTGGATATCGAAAAACCAGACGGTGCAGTCGTACAGTTTGGTGGACAGACAGCGATCAAGCTGACTGAAGCTCTGATGAAGATGGGAGTTCCGATCCTTGGAACTTCTGCAGAGAATGTAGATAAAGCAGAAGACCGTGAATTGTTCGATGAGATTCTCGAAGAGTGCGAGATTCCGCGTCCGACAGGAGGAACTGTATTCACGGCAGAAGAAGCCAAAGAAGTTGCAAACAGACTGGGATATCCGGTTCTGGTAAGACCTTCCTACGTACTTGGAGGACAGGGAATGCAGATCGCGATCAATGATAATGATATCGATGAATTTATCGGAATCATCAACAGGATCGCACAGGATCACCCGATTCTGGTGGATAAATATTTACAGGGAAAAGAAATCGAGGTCGATGCAGTTTGTGACGGCGAAGACATTCTGATCCCTGGAATCATGGAACACATTGAGCGTGCAGGAATCCATTCAGGAGACAGTATCTCTGTATATCCGGCACAGAGCCTGACACAGAAAGCAAAAGACAAGATTGCAGAGTATACAAGAAGACTTGCAAAATCTCTCCATGTCATCGGTCTGATCAATATTCAGTTCATCGTATGTGGAGAAGATGATGTGTATGTCATTGAAGTAAATCCTCGTTCCAGCCGTACGGTTCCTTATATCAGTAAAGTAACTGGAATTCCGATCGTACCGCTTGCATCCAAAGTGATCATCGGAAACAAGATCAAAGAACTGGGATACACACCGGGACTGCAGCCGGAAGCTGATTATGTGGCTGTGAAGATGCCGGTATTCTCCTTTGAGAAGATCCGTGGTGCAGACATCAGCCTGGGACCTGAGATGAAGTCCACAGGAGAATGTCTGGGAATTGCCAAGACATTTGACGAGGCGCTTTACAAAGCTTTCTTAGGTGCGGGAATCAAACTGCCGAAGTTCAAGAATATGATCATGACAGTTCGTGACGAAGACAAACCGGAGGCAGTAGAGATCGGACGCAGATTTGAGAAGATCGGATACCGTATCTTTGCCACAAAGAGTACGGCAGAAGCATTGAACGCAGCAGGCGTGAAAGCAATTCCGGTCCGCAAGATCGAGCAGGAGTCACCAAACCTTCTGGATCTCATCTTAGGACACGAGATTGATCTGGTGATCGACATTCCGGCACAGGGAGCAGAACACTCCAGAGACGGATTTGTCATCCGAAGAAATGCAATCGAGACGGGGGTCAATGTACTGACAGCGATCGATACCGCTGAGGCGCTGATTACCAGTCTTGAAAATACAGATATTAAAAAACTGACACTGATCGATATTGCGACAGTACAGTAAATAGAAAAATGATCGGGAGGAAAGTCCCGGTCATTTTTTTGTTGAACAAATTTATGTGGGGGGGGGTATAATGAAAAGGATAGCGGCAGATCAGCACAAAGTACCTATAGGCGACAAACAGATATTGCAGGGAATGAGGAAGTGTATGAGCAAAATAATTGAAATGAATCACGTAACAAAGACATATCGAAGGAAGCTTAAAAACGGAAAGGGGATATTAAAGAGCAGTACATATGAGACGAAAAAAGCCATCAAAGACATCTCGTTTCAGGTGGAAGAAGGAGAGATGGTCGGAATTGTAGGGCTTAATGGAGCAGGAAAATCCACTTTGATCAAATGCATGCTGGGGATTCTGGCACCGGATCAGGGAGAAGCAAAGCTGTTTGGAAAAAACAGTTTTCAGTTTCGAAAGAAAAATGCAGAATGGATTGGGGCAAACTTTGGGCAGAAGAGTTCCCTTGTGTGGGATCTGCCATTTCTGTATTCCATGGAGTTAAATAAAAAAATTTATCGGGTATCTGATGAAGATTACGAAGAAATCTTAGAAGAACTGGATCGGTTTCTGGAAATCAGGGAATTGATGAAGGTACCAGTCCGCACGATGAGTCTGGGGCAGCGAATGAAATGTGAATTTGCTGTCATTACATTGCATTCTCCGAAATTGTTGATTTTAGATGAAACAACGATCGGACTGGATATTGTGATTAAGAAAAAAATTGAAGATTATCTGAAGTATATCAACAAAACAAAAAATGTGACGATCCTCTTTTCTACCCATGATCTGGCAGAACTTGAGCGAATCTGTGACAGATTGCTGATCATCAATGAGGGCGAAATCATATTAGATGATCAGGTGGCGAATATTTCTGCACTGTCCAGATACAGTGAAGTTCAGATCCAGTTTTCGGAAATGTTTGATAAGAAGATCGAGTTGGCGTCCGGTCTGCAGATTACGGATCGTTCCAGAGAAGGGATTAAAATAAGGATCGACAGACAGAGGATTTCTGAAAAAGAAGCAATGACAGAACTGATCGGAAACATGCCGGTTGAAAGGATATCGGTAGAAACGCAGAGTCTGGAAGATTTTATTTACAATCTGGTTCAGAAGAATGAAATTTACAGGGAAGGGGAATGTGCGGAGTTTCGGATAAACGCCGCACAAGACAAAACATGAGAAAATATATGGCATTGATCCGTGTGGGAATCCAAAAAGAACTGGTATATCGTACGAATTTTTGTATCGGAATCTTTTCGGCGCTTCTCTTATTTATTGTAGAAAATGCAATCTGGGCAGCCGTCTATCAGGGAAAAGCACAAGTGGGGAGTATTTCTCAGAACGGCATTCTGATCTATACGGTGATGACCCTGATTTTGCAGCGTTTGCTGGGAGGAGGGACAGATGAAGAAATCGGTCAGGACTTCCAGAGCGGGAATATTGTTACCTCTTTACTGAGTCCAGTGCATCTGGGAGTCCGATATTCCATGCAGGAACTGGGAAAAGGTCTGCTGAATGCAGGTGCTTTCCTTGTGATTTTGATTCCGTACTGCATATATAACCGGGAGATTTTATCTGCAATCCGATGGGAAGACTGGCTGTGGTTTCTGACGGCAGTTGTGGCGGCCTATGTTTTGTTTTCTGTTTTAAATTATATGCTCGGTATCCTGACCTTTTGGAGTCATGCGAATATTGGATTGTATATGTTGAAGCTGGCATGTATCAATATTTTCAGTGGAATGTTTATTCCAATCGCATTTTATCCAGACTTGCTGCAGGGAGTCTGCCAGGTACTTCCGTTCTCTTACATTTATTATTTTCCTTTGACGATCCTGATGGGAGAAGGGAATAGAGGAGAGAGCATCTGTGGAATACTGATCCAGCTTGTCTGGATCATGGCGCTGCTTTTTATATGCAGGATCATGGATAAAAGGGCGATGCGACGGATCGTCATTCAGGGAGGATGAAAGAGATCATGTTAGTGATACGTAAAATGACAGAACACATCCGCTGGTATTTGGATTGCGGGTGGATGTACTTTAAAATCAATCTGCTGACAGTCATGGAATACAAACTGGATTTTCTGGCAATCAATCTCGCCAGCGTTCTGGCACTTTTGGTTGGTGTATTTAATATTGAGATTATTTTTAGTCAGGTGGATGCCATGAACAGGTGGAATAAGGAAGAAGTGCTGTGGTGCCTGGGATTTTTTTATCTGGTCCGAGCCATTTACAATACCTTTTTTATTAATACGCTGAGCATCAGTTACTGGATTCAGAACGGAAAATTCGACCTGTTTCTTTTGAAGCCGCTGCACACATTTTTTCAGCTTTTGAACACCGGGAGATACAATGCGGAATATCCACTGGATGAATATCTGGTGGGTGGGGTTCTGTTGGTGACGACAAGTAGAAAATTGCATGTGTTTTCCGGATGGAAAAGCGGTGTTTTGTTTGGAGTTCTGCTGCTGACGGCAGTATTTGCATATTTTAGTATTATTTTTATAATATCCACGCTTTCTTTTTGGCTGATCCGATCGAATATGTTTCTTACACTGATCGAAAATCTGGAACGGCTGATCGAGTATCCGATCGATATTTACCATATCCTGATCCAGGTACTGATCAGTGCAGTGATCCCGATTGCTCTGGCAAATTATTATCCGACGGTCTGTATGCTGGGGCGTGGAAGTGCCGGGATTTTATTTTACATTTTGATCGTCTGCGTCATCCTGGGGGCAGTGGATATTCTGGCGTGGAAGAAAGGGATGAGGGCCTATCAAAGTACTGGGGCATAAAAAACCTCCTTGCGGTGGAAAGAAAAATTACATATAATAGAAGTAATTGATAAAAATAAAGTCCGCTGGCAGACAAAAGAGATGGAGGAATCAGAGATGAGTTTTCAAATTTACAATTGGCTGGAGAAATACGTGCACGAAGTGGTAAGTACATTTGGATACCGCATCTGGTTTATCGGGATACAGGGAAGTTATGCTAGAGGAGAAGCGACAGCAGACAGTGATATTGACATGGTGCTGATTTTAGATGAACTTCTCCCTGCAGATCTGCGGATTTACAGGGGAATGCTCAACCGGCTTCCATATCGGGAAAAGATCTGTGGGTTTGTATCCGGGCGAGCCGAACTGGAGCATTGGTCCAAGGCAGATCTTTTTCAGTTCTGTCAGGATACTATGCCATTGAAGGGCAGTCTGGATGAGATCGTGGCAAAGTTAGAGATCGCCGATGTAAAGAGGGCGGTACATACAGGCGCCTGCAATTTATACCATGCAGCCTGTCACAATATGCTGCATGAGCAGAGCAGAGAAGTGCTGATGGATCTGTATAAGACGTCTGTCTTTACGATCCAGGCAGAATATTTTCTGAAGACCGGCAATTATCTGAGAAGAAAAGCAGAGTTGTTTCCCAAATTAAGCGGGCTTGATCGGGAAATCCTCTATATCGCGATTGAAATGAAACAGAAAAGCGGAAAGGTCAAAGGCAGCTTTGATGAACTTTCGGAAAAGCTGATCTTGTGGTCCGGTGAGTTGATTCATCGGTATCAGGAAGAAAAATGAATGGATAAGTAAAAAAATCTTCAAAAATCAAGCTTGTTCAAACGGAAATATGCGGGAAAATATAGAAAATTGCAAGAAAGGATTGACGAAACATCAAAAAGTCGATAGAATAACAACCAGTGATAAAAGAATTGGAGGAGTCTTGCAATGGCGGCGTATAAGGATTTGACAAAGGAAGAGTTATTGGAGTTGAAGAGCGGACTGACTGCTCAGTTTGAAGAAGTAAAAGCAAAAGGACTGAAACTGGATATGTCCAGAGGAAAGCCATCCGCAGCACAGCTGAATCTCTCAATGGAAATGCTGAATATTTTAAACAGCGGTACAGAACTGGTATGTGAAGATGGGGTAGACTGCAGAAACTACGGTGGTCTGGATGGAATTGCAGAGGCAAAACAGCTTCTGGCAGATATGATGGAAGTTCCAAAAGACAATGTGATCGTATTTGGAAATTCCAGCCTGAATGTAATGTATGATACGGTAGCACGCGCGATGACACACGGGATCATGGGAAGCACCCCATGGTGCAAGCTGGACAAAGTGAAATTTTTATGTCCGGTTCCGGGATATGACAGACATTTTGCAATTACAGAGCATTTTGGCATTGAGATGATCAATGTTCCGATGACATCCACAGGTCCGGATATGGATCTGGTCGAAAAGCTGGTCAGTGAAGATGAGGCGATCAAAGGAATCTGGTGTGTGCCAAAATATTCCAATCCACAGGGAATTACCTACTCAGATGAGACCGTATACCGTTTTGCCAATCTGAAGCCGGCGGCAAAAGATTTCCGTATCTTCTGGGATAATGCATACTGCGTACATCACTTGTATGAAGAGAAGCAGGACTATCTGATCGAAATCTTGATGGAATGTAAAAAAGCAGGAAATCCAGATATGGTATACAAGTTTTCCTCTACATCCAAGATCAGCTTTCCGGGATCCGGAATTGCAGCAATCGCAGCATCTGATGCCAACCTTGCAGATATCCGTCATATGATGAAAGTGCAGACGATCGGCCATGATAAAGTAAATCAGCTTCGCCATGTGAGATTTTTTAAAGATATTCATGGAATCGTAGAGCATATGAGAAAACACGCAGATATCATGCGTCCGAAATTTGAGGTTGTGTTAGAGACTCTGGAGCGTGAACTGGGCGGTCTTGAGATTGGTTCCTGGATCACACCGCACGGAGGATACTTTATCTCTTTTGACGCAATGGAAGGCTGTGCAAAGGCGATTGTTTCCAAGGCAAAAGAGGCAGGGCTTGTGATGACAGGCGCCGGAGCGACTTACCCATACGGAAAGGATCCAAAAGACAGCAATATCCGCATTGCTCCGTCTTATCCAACCTTAGAAGAACTGAAAGTGGCAGCAGAGATTTTTGTACTCAGTGTAAAACTGGTCAGCATTGACAAACTGCTGGGAAATTTATAAATAGTTTCGATGGAAAATCGAAGAGAAACAAAAGAGAATCCGCATCATAGCTATGATGTATGGATTCTCTTTTTGTATGAGGACTTACTGGGACAGTTCATGTTTTTTGGGCAGTGTAAAGCCTTTTCCGTGCACTTCATTGACTTTTCCGATGACCATAAATGCGGAAGGATCGATTTCCATGACCAGCTGATTGAGTCTGGAAAGTTCCCGGTTGGAGATTACCGTCAGGATCATATTCTGTTTGGTGCGCAGATAGCCGGTTTCTGTATGGAGCAGGGTAGAACCGCGGTCCATTTTCTGCGTGATGGCTTCGTTGATCTCCTCGGATTTCTGACTGATGATCTTGACCTGCGTCTGTGCTTGTCCAATCACCAGAATCTTGTCCAGGACAATGGTATAGGTCAGGACCAGAAGGATTCCGTAAAGAATGGCTTCCTTGTCAGAAAAGAGCGCCTGTCCGATTAAAATGATGAAGTCAAATACATAAAGCATGACAGAAACAGGAAGTCCGAATTTCTTGTTCAGGATCAAAGGAGGAATGTCCATACCTCCGGTGGAAGCTCCTGCGCGGATGACGATTCCCAGAGAGAATCCGATAAACAGACCTCCGAAAATACTGGATAGCAGTCTGTCATCGGTGATGCCGGACAGTGCCGGAAGACTCTGGAAAAATCCAAGAGCAATGGGATAATAAAAGGTACTGATCAGTGTGGTCAGGGCAAAATCCATTCCAAGTATGATCGCACCCAGCAAAAACATGATACAGTTGAAAATAAATACAAATACAGAGATCGGCAGATTCAGATAGTGATCTACGATCAGAGAAAGACCAGTGGTACCGCCGGTCATCAGGTTGTTGGGAAGAACAAACATGACAATTCCCAACGCCATGGTGGTGTTGCCAAGAAAAATCAGAAACAGATTTTTCGGTTTGAAAATATTGGTTTTCATGGGATTACTTCTCCTTTTGTATGATTATGCATTAAGCTACTATGGTAAAGCGAAAAAAAACAGGCTGTCTGTCAGCCTGTGTAAAGATTGTATGAAATTAAATCAGATACTGTATGATATCGATTCATAGTGTTCCGCTTCCTTTTTCTAATTTCTGAAAAACAGTATAGCATAATTTCAGGAAAAAATACAAGGGAGAAAATGAACAATCCTGTGAAATCTTCATATGATAAGAAAAACGAGAAGAAAAAGGCGGTATACAACATGGCATATGAAGCATACGGACAGATCAAAGGTATCATTCGGGAAATTCAAAGAGGAGAATCCTGCTGCAGTCAGCTGATCAGACTGGATACAGAAAATGGAGAGGTTCAGTTCATTGTTTCAGCAGATACGATAGTCATAGACAGTGTCAGACTCAGAAAAGGGATGCGGATCGCAGCGTTTTATGACACCAGTCTTCCGGTTCCGGCAATCTATCCGCCGCAGTACCGGGCAGAAATCGTGACGGCAATCCGGGGAGAGCAAAACGTGATGCTGAACTTTTTTGATGAAGATCTGGTGGCAGAAGAAAATGCACTCCGGCTGAATATCGGACCTATGACAAATATGGTGACGCAGAATGGGCAGCGTTTTACATGCAGACCAGGAAATATGGAATTACTTGTTTACTACACGACAACCACCTTTAGTATTCCTCCAATGACGACCCCGCAGAAAATCATCGTAATGTGTGAGAGGGAAGTGTAGTTTATGGCCGGAAAAGCTGATGCAGGGTAGTTACTTTTTCAGAGATGCGGTATAATAAAGAAAAAGGGGGAAAGAGAGGCAGAAACATAGATGAGTGAGAAAGAAGAAATTGTATTTTGTAAAGGCGGAGGATGTACGGCGAAGCTGGGACCAGGGATTCTGGCAAGAGTGCTGGAAAAGATCCCCAAAACATGGGATGAAAATCTGATGATCGGATATGACAGTTCGGACGATGCGGCTGTATACAAACTGACGGAAGATCTGGCAGTGGTACAGACTCTGGATTTTTTTCCGCCTATGGTAGAGGATCCGTATACTTTCGGGCAGATCGCGGCAGCCAATGCGCTCAGCGATATCTATGCCATGGGCGGGGACGTGAAGACTGCGCTGAATATCGTATGCTTTCCAGAGAATTGGGATCTGAATATCCTGGGACAGATCATGCTGGGAGGCGGAGAAAAAGTCAAAGAAGCAGGCGGTGTGCTGGCGGGCGGACATTCCATTGCGGATGCGGATGTGAAATATGGTCTGTCTGTTATGGGAATGATCCATCCGGACAAAGTGTTTGCCAATAATGGATGTCAGGCAGGAGATGCTTTGATTTTGACAAAACCACTGGGTGTGGGAATTGTCTGTACTGCCAATCGGATTGGAGAAGCGTCCAAAGAGGCGATGGAGCAGGCAGTCCGTTCTATGACGACACTGAACAAATATGCCTCTGAAACAGTGAGACGCTATCAGGTACACGGCTGTACAGATGTAACCGGATTTGGATTTTTAGGACATCTTTCCGAGATGTTGGGAGAAACGTATTCAGCCAGGATCCAAAGCAGTCAGATTCCGTATATCCAGGAGGCTTATGAGTATGCAGGAGAATTTTATCTCACAGCGGCAGCTCAGCGCAATCGGAACCATGTGGGAGCAGAAGTATGGTTTGAGCATGTGCCTTTCGAAATGGAAGAAATTTTATTCGATCCGCAGACGTCGGGCGGACTTTTGGTCAGTATGGCAAAAGAAGATGCGGCTGCATGTCTGGAAGAGTTAAAAACATTAGGACTTCCCTGTGGAATCGTAGGAGAAGTCCTGGAAAAAAGAGAACAAAAAATATATGTAGAGTAGAGGTGCGAATGTATGAAGTATACAGTTGATGCAAGAGGAAAACAGTGTCCGATCCCTGTGGTGGAGACAAAAAAAGTTCTGGCGCAGATGACGGAACAGGATGAAGTAGAGACACTGGTGGACAATGAGATTGCCGTCCAGAATCTGGAAAAGATGGCACGTCAGAAACAGCTGCCATTTCGGTATGAAACGCTGGATGGTCACACATTCCGGGCAGTCATCACAGGAGGTTGTTTTGAAGGAGAAGAACAGGAGACAGAATGCATCCCGTGTCAGATTCCGTCTGCAGGATCTAAGGAAACCGTAGTGGTGCTTTCTTCCGATAAAATGGGAGAAGGAGACGAGACGCTGGGAAAGGCTTTGATGAAGGGATTTCTCTATGCGCTCACCAGTCAGGAGGAACTGCCGTCTGCTGTGATCATGTACAATGGAGGTGCAAAACTTTCTGTAGAAGGATCAGATTCCCTGGAAGATCTGAAGCTTCTGGAATCGCAGGGAGTGGAGATCCTGACTTGCGGCACTTGTCTGAACCACTATGGTTTGACAGAGAAACTTGCAGTGGGAAATGTGACCAATATGTATGTGATCTGTGAAAAAATGATGCAGGCAGGGAAGGTTGTGAAGCCATGATTTATCTGGACAGCGCGGCGACCAGTTATGATCGTCCCAAAGAAGTTGCACAGGCAGTATATGATGCCATTTTGACCATGGGAAATGCAGGCAGGGGGAGTCATGCGTCCAGTTTAAGCAGCGCCCGCATGATTTATGAGACAAGAAGGCTGCTCTGTGAATTGTTTGGCGGTCCGGCGCCGGAGCAGGTGGTGTTTACCAGTAATGCGACAGAAGCGCTGAATATTGCAATTCAGGGGCTGGCAAGACCGGGAATCCGGATGGCGGCGACTGCTATGGATCATAATAGTGTCCTGCGCCCTCTGTATCTGGCAGGGCAGAGAGGAAGCACCACAGAAATCGTGGGAGCAGATGAAAAAGGAAGAATTTCTCTGGAATCCGTAGAGATGCTGTTTCAAAAGGGGCTGGATGTGTTTGTATGCACCCATGCCTCTAATGTGACAGGAAACGTTAATCCGATCCGGGAAATCGGAGCGTTGTGTAAAAAATACGGGATTCTGTTTGTGGTGGATGCCTCCCAGACAGCAGGCGTCTTTCCCATTGATATGCAGAAAGATCAGATTGATATTCTTTGCTTTACAGGGCATAAAGGGCTGATGGGTCCACAGGGAACAGGCGGTATGATCGTAAGTGAAAAGATACAGCTTCCGGCATTCAAGGTGGGAGGAAGCGGCGTACAGAGTTTTTTAAGAACACAGCCCTCTCAGATGCCCACCGCTTTGGAGGCAGGAACTTTGAATGGACATGGGATCGCAGGCCTTCATGCAGCATTGCAGTACATATTGGAACAGGGAGTCGATTCCATTCACAGAATAGAATGTGAGCGGATGCAGCAGTTTTATGAAGGGGTGACGGAAATCGAGTCTGTCCGTGTTTATGGAGATTTTTCAGAGATGCAAAGCAGAGCTCCGATCGTGTCACTGAATATCGGAGATTATGATTCGGCAGCGGTCAGCGACGAACTCTCCGAGGTATATGGAATCCAGACCCGTCCGGGAGCACATTGTGCGCCACTGATGCACCAGACGTTTCACACAGAAGAGCAGGGAATGGTTCGATTTAGCTTTTCGCACTTTGTGACAGAAGAACAGATACAGGAAACCGTCCAGGCACTTCGGGAAATGACAGGAGGAAGTGTATGAGACCAAAAGAATTGCGGGTCATTGTGACATTTGAGACGACTACAGCAGCTATGGCGTTTGAAGCAAAAGCAAAAGAAGAAGATATCCAGGGAAGACTGATCCCGGTGCCAAGGGCAATTACAGCAGGGTGCGGGCTGAGTTTTTCGGCTCCGGTCAGTGAACGGGAAAAAATCCGGACATTGACCGGACAGATGGTTTGTCATCAGGTGTATGAACTGGTTGTATAAAATGAAAAAAGAGAGAAGATGCTCAAAACAAGAATGTTCAGGCGCTTCTCTCTTTTTAGATGGTTGTTTGGTTTTATGATTCTTCCGGTGGAGTTACGGTACCGCCATTTCCGCTGTCACCGCCATTTCCACCGTTTCCTCCGGAGTTATTGTTGTCATTTCCGCTATCTTCACTGTCATCTCCGGAATCGTCTTCCTCCTCGGAATCTTCTTTGTCTTCGGACTCCTTCGTATCCTCCTCATCCTCTTCTTTTTCCACATAATGGCCGGAACAGCTGGAGCTTGGCCCCGTTCCTTTTGCAAAATATTCGGTGTAGGAAGGACAGCTGCTTACCGCCAGCAGTCCGGTTTGGGAACATACTGTTTTCTGTTCTACGGAAGCAGGCATGGTGAAGTTCTTAGGCTGCAGTCCCAGTGCACTGTCCACACGGTCCATGATCCGCTTCCAGATGATTTCATGCCAAATTTCGCTATTGCTATTTTCCATTGGTTTGCTGGAATCATAGCCGCCCCATACAGAACAGGTGTAGTATGGAGTATAGGCAGCCAGCCAGAGGTCGGTACTGAATTCAGAAGTACCGGTTTTTCCGGAAGCAGGCATTCCATTTGCAAGGCGGGCATTTGTACCCGTACCATGGGGATTGTTAAATACATCCTGCATGGCGTTGGTTAAAAGAGCAGCAGTGGAATCTTTCACGACCTGATGAGTCTCCGGAGTGCTGTTGTCCAGGATCACATTTCCATCGTGATCCAATACTTTGGTATACAGGATCGGCTTGGTATAGACCCCGTTATTGGCAAGAGCTGCATAGGCAGCGGTAAGTTCGATATTGTATACACCGTTTGTTGTACCACCAAGGGCAGTAGACTGGTTGTAGTCATTCTTACTTGGATTGTCTTCTTTGCTGACCAGAGTGGTGAATCCAAAATTCTCCAGATATTTCATACCGGTATCCACTCCGATATCCGTTAAGGTACGTACGGCGCAGACGTTCATGGAATGAAGGATTGCATATCGTACGGTTGCCTGACCAATGTATTTTCCGTCCCAGTTGTTGACCGGAGTTCCGTCATTGTAAGTATATGGGGAATCCTCGATCAGTGTGGACAGTGTGTATTTTCCGATATCAATAGCAGGCGCGTAAACTCCCAGCGGTTTGAAACAGGAACCGGGCTGGCGATGAGAATCGGTCGCACGGTTCAGGGAGAAGCTTGCGGTCTTTTCTCCGCGTCCGCCTACAATGGCTTTTACTTCTCCGGTATGCTGATCCATCACAACCACAGAAGTCTGTGGCTGCGGAGGAATGGTGATGCTCTCTGTAATAGTATCGCCTTCCTGAATGTTCAGGGTTGTCTTATATTCGGCAACTGCCTGATTGGCTTCTTCCGGTGATGCAAAATCCAGTGGATACTGGCGGCCCCAGGCAGTCTCAATATAGGTACTGACATCGTTATGGTCATAATTTTCCACAGATCCATTTGCCCGTGTGACAGTCAGTGCATACTGCAGTCCATATTCGATGACGTACGGATAATTTGCAGGATTGGCCACTTCTTCGTCACAGATCTGCTGGATTGTCGGATCCTGTGTGGCGTAAATGGTCAGTCCGCCGCTGTATAACAGGTTATGTGCCTGTGTCGCAGAGTAGGACTTGCGGGTCTGCAGATCCGTCAGTACCTGTTCTGCAAGCTCGTCCACAAAGTAGCTGTTTGGCTTGTCCACATCTGCTGCAACGGCTGTCTGCTGGATGCGGTCATATACCGGATCCGCTTTTGCTTCGTCGAATTCCTGCTGTGTGATATAGCCCTGTTTTAACATATTGCCAAGTACGATATCCCGGCGAGTGGCATTTTCCTGCGGGTTGGTAACCGGATCGTACCGGGTTGGGTTCTGGGTGATGCCGGCGATCACTGCGCACTCGGAAAGCGTCAGTTCCGATACGTCACGGTTAAAATAACGCTTTGCGGCAGACTGGACGCCGAGACAGTTCTGCCCGAGGTTGATGGTATTCATATAAGCTTCCAGGATCTCTTCTTTGGTCATCTGCTTTTCAATTTCCAGCGCCAGATACTGCTCCTGGAGTTTTCGCTCCAGACTGTCGTAGAATGTCTTTTCTTCGGTAAAATTCGGAAAGACATTATTTTTAATGAGCTGCTGGGTCAGGGTACTGGCTCCCTCAGAGAAATTCCCGCTGGTGATGCCCACCAGACCGGCTCTTAAGATACCCTGCAGATCGATTCCATTGTGTTCGTAGAAACGTTCGTCCTCGATGGCAACAAAGGCATTGGCAAGATGCTTTGGAATCTTGTCAATGGTCTTATAGATACGGTTGGAACCGGCTTCCCGGAACTGTGCCAGAGACTGTCCGGTAGATGCTGCGACCACCTGGGATTTGTATCCGCTCGGTTTTACATCCGCAGGCGTGATCTTCGGGGTGTCGTCAATGATCTTTTTGACGAAAAGTCCGCCTCCGGCGGCCCCGATGATACAGATGAGAAGGAAGCAGATCACAACGGCCTTAAAGACACGGACGCCGACCCGTTTCTTTTTCATATTTTTCTTTGAAGATACATTTTTTTTCTTCTTCGAAAGGCTTTCTTTTCCGTAATTCATGAATAATATCCTCCTTTATTCATTCTACTCATTATATCAAAGATACCTGTTTAAAGCAAAGGAAAAAGAAAAAGTTCATATTCTCATAAAAAAATTTTAAGAAATATGGAGTTTTTCTTGTGTTTGTCCGGAATGCATAGTATATATAAATAAGAAGATCCGGGGATGTCGTATCGAGCCGGAAGTGGAAATACAAGGTGGGAGAGAACAATGGAGTACAGGACGATATATCAGGGAGCCAAAGCGGAGATCGTGGAGAAAAAATCACGGTTTATCGCAGAAGTGTTCCCTGTGGATTCAGAAGAAGCAGCAATGGAATATCTGGAGCAGGTGCGAAAGAAGTATTGGGATGCAAGACATCACTGCTGGGCGTATGTAATCGGGGAAGAGAGAGTACAGGAACGCTGCAGTGATGACGGAGAACCCAGCGGCACAGCCGGAAAGCCCATTCTGGAAGTGATCAAAGGAGAAAAGCTGCATAATGTACTGGTTGTAGTAACCCGGTATTTTGGCGGCACGCTTCTTGGGACCGGGGGGCTGGTCAGAGCTTATACGGGGGCATCCAGGGAGGGATTGCTGCACAGTCAGATTATTACCAAAATCTATGGATTTAAACTCAGGATCACGACGGATTATACAGGATTGGGAAAGATACAGTACCTTTTGGGACAAAGAGGGCTGACCACACTGGATTGTGTCTACACAGAGAAAGTGGAAGTGCTTGTTCTGATTTCCGAAGAGGAGGAACAACGGCTCATTGCAGAGGTAATCGAGACCACGAATGCACAGGCAGGGATTGAACGGGAGACGGACTGCTGGTTTGCAAAAATAGATGGGAAGATGGTCGTATTTGACTGAAGTTTGAAAAATCCGATCAAAGAAGAGAGCCGCCGCATTTGCAGGATTGCAAATGCGGCGGCTCTGCGTATCATATCTTAGGAGAATTCTGGTTCGATTAAGCCGAAGGAACCGTCTTTTCTTTTGTAAACAACATTGACTTCATCTGTCTCTGCATTGCAGAATACGAAGAAAGCATGTCCAAGCAGTTCCATCTGGATGCATGCATCTTCCGGATACATCGGCTTGATGCCGAAACGTTTGGTGCGGACGATCCGTACCTCATCATCTACCGGACTGTCATCTTCAGATTCAAAGAATTCTTTTTTGAAATTACTTGTAGAACCGGAAGCAGTAGGATGTCCCTGGCTTCTGGCAACAAGTTTGTTTTTATATTTGCGAAGCTGCCGTTCAATCACTTCTTCAACCAGATCAACGGATACATACATATTGTCGCTGGTCTGTTCGGATCGGATGATATTTCCTTTTACAGGAATGGTTACTTCAATCTTCTGACGTTCCTTTTCCACACTAAGTGTTACAATAATTTCTGTTTCAGGAGTGAAATACCTTTCAAGTTTTCCCAATTTCTGTTCAATAGCGTCCTTTAAGCCTGGTGTTACATCGATGTTTTTTCCACTAATAATAAAGTTCATACTGGTCAACTCCTTTTGTTTAGATTGTACAAAGAAAAACGTTTTATAAAAGGTTCTTTGTACTATGTAAACATTATAACACGGAAATCTGTTATTGTATAGAACGAATTACTTCAATTCTTGTAATTTTTCCATCGGTGATCTTGGCAATGCGAAGACCGAAGTCTGAGAAATAGGTACAGGCTCCCACTCCGATCTCCATCTCCTCTTCACGCATTTTTTTTAACAAAATATCGAGCAGCGTCTCATCATCTTCATATGGGATATGGACATGGATGAGACGGTTGATATATTTGACTTTCTGGGAAGACCGGAAAATGATCTTTTCAGATTCATCAAATGTCATAAACAAGAATTTTCTCGTGGCAAATAAGATCGCGATGGCGATCACTCCGATCAGACTGTTGACAGGGGATCCGTGTTCGATGATGATCTGCCTTGCAATGGCAAAAAGCAGAACTTCAAATACGGTGATCGGGGTGTGGAGGTATAACATGCGTATCATCTCCACACCGATGATCAGGTTAAAACAGATCGTCAGCATATCGTCGTAGTTCGGATATTGGTTCAGGTCTGACAAATGCTGAAAGGAAAGGATCAGCTGGAAGGTCATGATGATGATCGTGGCCGCAAGGACCAGAGCGATCACAACCTCCAGAAGAGAAGTGATCCATTTCAAAAAGGCATTGGCATACTTTTTCATGTCGTTCTCCTGATTATTTCAAATTGCTGCGCTTTCTCATTCTGGAATCCAGAATCTTTTTGCGGATACGCAGAGTTTCCGGGGTAACTTCCAACAGCTCGTCAGTGTCGATAAAGTCCAGGGCTTCTTCCAGACTTAACACGCGCGGCGGAGTCAGGCGAAGTGCCTCGTCTGCGCTGGAAGAACGGGTATTGGTCAGATGTTTGGTCTTGCAGACATTGAGCTCAATATCTTCGGCCTTTCCATTCTGTCCAATGACCATTCCGGCGTATACTTTTTCTCCTGGTCCGATAAACAGAGTACCACGTTCCTGGGCGCTGTAAAGACCATAAGTGACAGATTCTCCGGTTTCAAATGCGATCAGGGAACCTTGTTTGCGGTACTGGATATCTCCCTTGTATGGAGCGTAGCCGTTAAAGCTTGTATTTAAGATTCCGTTTCCTTTGGTATCTGTCATAAATTCTCCACGGTATCCGATGAGACCGCGGGCAGGGATCAGAAATTCCAGACGGGTATAGCCGCCGTTGGAAGTTCCCATATTCTGGAGTTCGCCTTTTCTCTGGCTTAATTTGTCGATCACGGTTCCGGTAAATTCTTCCGGCACGTCTACATAAGCCAGCTCCATTGGTTCCAGTTTTTTGCCATTTTCATCGGTGTGATACAGAACTTCCGCCTTGCTGACTGCAAATTCATAGCCCTCCCGGCGCATGTTTTCAATCAGGACAGAAAGATGGAGTTCTCCACGTCCAGATACTTTGAAGCTGTCGGCATTTTCTGTCTCTTCCACGCGCAGACTGACATCGGTATTCAGCTCCCGAAGCAGACGGTCGCGCAGGTGACGGGAAGTGACGAATTTTCCTTCTCTTCCGGCAAATGGACTGTCATTGACAATGAACTGCATGGAAATCGTAGGCTCTGAGATCTTCTGGAATGGGATCGCCTGTGGATTTTCCGGGGCGCAGAGGGTGTCACCGATGGAAATATCAGAGATACCGGAAATTGCCACGATGGAGCCGATGGTTGCTTCTTTGACTTCTACTTTGTTCAGACCGTCAAATTCATAGAGCTTGCTGATCTTGACTTTCTGTTGTTTGTCAGGATTGTGATGATTTAAGAGGACCATATCCTGGTTTACACGGATGGTTCCGTTGTCTACTTTTCCAACACCGATCCGACCCACGTATTCATTGTAATCAATGGTGCTGATCAGCATCTGTGTTGGCGCCTCCGGATCTCCTTCGGGAGCAGGAATGTATTCCAGAATGGTCTCAAAGAGCGGCTGCATGTCTTTTTCTTCATCGGAAAGGTCCAGTACGGCAATTCCGGATTTGGCAGAAGCATAGACAAACGGGCAGTCCAGCTGGTCGTCAGAAGCGTCCAGATCCATGAACAGCTCCAGGACTTCGTCGATGACTTCATCCGGACGTGCTTCCGGGCGGTCGATCTTATTGATGCAGACAATGACCGGAAGATCTAACTCCAGCGCTTTTCTCAGAACGAATTTGGTCTGTGGCATAGCGCCTTCAAAAGCATCCACCACCAGGATGACACCGTTTACCATCTTCAGGACACGTTCTACTTCGCCGCCGAAATCGGCATGTCCAGGGGTATCGATGATATTGATCTTGGTTCCTTTGTAATATACGGCAGTATTTTTCGACAGGATCGTAATCCCGCGTTCCCGTTCAATGTCGTTGGAATCCATGACACGTTCCGCAACATCCTGATTTTCACGGAATACACCGCTTTGTTTTAATAACTCGTCCACGAGCGTGGTTTTTCCATGGTCGACGTGGGCAATGATCGCAATATTTCTAACATCTTCGCGTTTTGTTTTCATAATTTTACACTCTTTCCTACTTATGTTTATATGAGTCTTTTGGGTTACAACTTTTTCATTCTATCATAAATTAAAAAATTTACAAGTACCTGAATTTTTGCAGTACAAAAATTTTGTCAGCAGATTTTGTCGAACGGTTTTTCGGTTATTTGCGTCTAAACTGCGGTATGATGTCATAGACTTAAGTTGACTCAAAAATATAAAATACCACATACGAGGAAGGGAGTACTGAAAATTATGTCAGATAAGATTATTGAAAACAATCAGGTAACGATCATGGGAGTGGTGGCATCTGGATTTACATACAGCCACGAAGTGTTTGGAGAGGGATTCTATATGACAGAAGTGCTGGTAAAGCGTCTGAGCAATTCCAATGACAGGATTCCGCTTATGATCTCCGAGCGGCTGCTGGATGTGACTCAGGATTATACCGGAGAGGCAATTCGGGTGTCCGGGCAGTTCCGCTCTTATAATCGGCATGAAGAACAGAAAAACCGTCTGGTATTATCTGTGTTTGTAAGAGAAGTAGAATTTATTGAGGAAGAACTGGACGGAGCAAAGACCAATCACATTTTACTGGAAGGATATATCTGCAAGAAGCCTGTTTACCGGAAAACGCCGCTTGGAAGAGAAATCGCAGATCTGTTGCTGGCGGTGAACCGTCCATATGGAAAGTCGGATTATATTCCCTGTATCTGCTGGGGAAGGAATGCCAGGTATGCATCCGGATTTGAAGTTGGTGAGCATGTGCAGATCCTGGGGCGGATCCAGAGCAGGGACTATGTAAAGAAGATTTCGGAAACGGAAACACAGACCAGAACAGCGTATGAGGTATCTGTCAGCAAGCTGGAGTGCCTGGAGTAGACCAAAAGGGAAATCGTTGACATCACTTCTGAATAATGATAAAATTTCATAAGAATTATGAGTAGAGAATCGAGAAAGTCAGGAGGATAAATATGTCAATTTTTACAGGAGCAGGTGTAGCTATTGTCACTCCGTTTCATGCGGATGGAAGCGTCAATTATGAAAAACTGGATGAACTGATCCAGTTCCACTGTGACAATGGAACAGACAGTATCATTATTTGCGGTACTACAGGGGAATCTTCGACTTTGACAGAAGAAGAACATATGGACTGCATCAAGTTTGCAATCACGCAGACGAAAAAGCGGATCCCTGTCATTGCAGGTACGGGATCTAATTGTACACGGACAGCCATCGAGATGTCCAGTGAGGCAGCGCAGATGGGAGCGGACGGAGTGCTTTTGGTTACTCCATATTATAACAAAGCAACACAGACAGGACTGGTGGCACATTACAAGGCAATCGCTGCAGAGACGAAAGCTCCGATCATTTTATACAGTGTGGCCAGCAGAACAGGAGTCAACATCGAACCGGCAACGGTTGCAGCGCTGGTAAAAGAAACCGACAATATTGTGGCTGTGAAAGAGGCTTCCGGAAATATTTCCCAGGTGGCAAAGATTTTGCAGATGACAGATGGAAATGTAGATTTATATTCCGGAAATGACGATCAGATCGTACCAATCCTGTCACTGGGAGGAAAAGGTGTGATCTCGGTATTGTCCAATGTGGCGCCAAGAGAGACCCACGATATCTGCGCAAGCTTTTTCGCGGGAAATCTTGCAGAGAGCCGTGAGCTTCAGCTGAAAGCACTGCCTCTGATCGAAGCATTATTCTGTGAAGTCAATCCGATCCCGGTGAAAAAAGCGTTGAATCTGATGGGAATGGAAGTCGGAGGACTTCGTATGCCGCTTACAGAATTAAGTGAGGCACATACCGAACAGCTGAAAAAAGCAATGCAGGATTTTGGAATCCGGCTGGCATAAAAACATATTGTTAAAAGGATATCATAGATTGAGCAAAGTGCCCGGATGTGATATCCTTTTTGATATATTCTGGAACGTTTTCCGGGCGTGACAAAAGAGAAACGTTTTTTGCGGAGAGCGAAAGTTACAAAACAGGAGGAAATAGACATGGTAAAAATAATGATGCATGGCTGCAATGGAAAAATGGGACAGGTGATCACAGGATTGGCAGCCGCAGATGAACAGGTGGAGATCATAGCAGGTGTGGATCAGTTTCAGGGAATCCAGAATCCATATCCGGTGTATGCCTCTGCGGATGAGTGTGAGACGGAGGCAGATGTGGTCATCGATTTTTCCAACGCAGGAGCGGTGGATGGACTGCTTGCATACTGTGTGGAGCGTAAGATCCCGGTCGTACTTTGTACCACAGGACTTTCAGAAGAGCAGCTTGTGGCAGTGCAGAAAGCATCCGAACAGACTGCTGTTTTAAAATCAGCCAATATGTCGGTGGGAATCAATCTGCTGCTCAAGTTATTAAAAGATGCGGCAAAAGTTCTGGCTCCGGCGGGATATGATATGGAGCTGGTGGAGAAGCACCATAATCAGAAAGTGGATGCGCCAAGCGGTACAGCGCTTGCCCTGGCAGATTCTATGAATGAAGCGCTGGGACAGGAATACACTTATGTATATGATCGAAGCCAGAAACGGGAAAAGCGAAATACAAAAGAGATCGGGATCTCTGCTGTACGGGGAGGCACTATCGTAGGAGAGCATGAAGTGCTGTTTGCAGGGATCGATGAAGTGATCGAGTTTAAACATACGGCTTATTCTAGAAGTGTCTTCGGAAAAGGCGCGCTGGAGGCTGCCAAATTTCTGGCAGGAAAGAAGTCGGGAATGTATGACATGAGCGATGTGATTCAGTTTTAGAAAAAGCGGGGCTTGTTTATGAAAGAGTTAGAGACCAGGTATCTGGAACGGCTGTCTGATTTGTATCCTACGATCGCAGCGGCTTCTACAGAGATCATTAATTTGCAGGCAATTTTGAGTCTTCCCAAAGGAACCGAGCATTTTCTGACCGATATCCACGGAGAATGGGAGGCTTTTTCCCATGTGCTGAAGAATGGTTCCGGGGCGGTAAAGCGAAAGATCGAGGATGTATTTGGCTACACACTGGGAAAGCAGGAAAAGCAGGATCTGGCTACGTTGATCTATTATCCGAAAGAGAAGATCGAACAGGTGAAGCGCAAAGAGACCGCCATGGAAGACTGGTACAAGATCCACTTGTATCGCCTGATCGAAGTGGCAAAACGTGCAGCAAGTAAATATACAAGATCCAAAGTCAGAAAAGCACTGCCGAAAGATTTTGCTTATGTGATCGAAGAACTGATCACGGAAAAAGCAGAAATTCAGGATAAAGAATCTTATTACAGCGCCATTGTACAGACAATCATTCAGATTGGGAGAGCAGAAGAGTTTATCTGTGCGATCTCAGAACTGATCCAGCGTCTGGTCATCGATCACCTGCATATTGTGGGAGATATTTATGACAGAGGGCCGGGTCCCCATCTGATCATGGACAAGCTGATGACCTATCATTCTGTAGATATCCAGTGGGGCAACCATGATGTGCTCTGGATGGGAGCCGCAGCAGGACAGAGAGGATGTATTGCCAATGTGATCCGGATCTGTGCCAGATATGGCAATCTGGATATTCTGGAAGACGGATATGGGATCAATCTGCTTCCTCTGGCCAGTTTTGCACTGCGGACATATGGCAATGATCCATGTGAGTGTTTTTGGCTGAAAGGAGCAGAACGTTCTAAGCGGGCAGAGATGGATATGAATCTGCGGATGCACAAAGCAATTTCTATTATTCAGTTTAAGGTGGAAGGGATGTTGATAAAGGAGCATCCGGAGTTTGGAATGGAACATCGGGCGCTGCTGCATCGAATCAATTATGAGACAGGTGAGATCTGTCTGGACGGGAAAGTGTATCGTTTGAAAGACTGTGCGTTTCCAACGATCGATCCCGGCAACCCTTATCAGCTGACGGAAGAGGAAGAAGAGGTAGTAAGCCGTCTGGAAAAGGCGTTTTTAAATTGTGAGAAGCTGCAGAAGCATATGCGGTTTTTGCTGGCAAAGGGCGGACTTTATAAAATTTATAACAACAATCTTCTGTATCACGGATGTGTTCCTCTTAATGAAGACGGCTCCTTAAAAGAGACGGAGTTGTTTGGGCACAGATACAAAGGAAAGAGTCTGTATGATGTGTTGGAAAGCTATGTGAGAAAAGGATTTTTTGCACTGGATGCCAAAGAGCGGGAACAGGGGAAAAATATCATGTGGTGCATCTGGCAGCACCCGGATTCTCCGTTATTCGGAAAGGACAAGATGGCAACCTTTGAACGGTATTTTATCGAAGACAAGGAGACTCATCTGGAAAAAAAGAATCCCTATTATCGGCTGCTGGAAAAAGAAGAAGTGGCAGATCGGATCCTGCAGGAATTTGGGTTAGATCCAATGGGCGCGCATATTGTCAATGGGCACGTTCCGGTGAAATCGAAAAATGGAGAAAGCCCCATCAAATGCAATGGAAAAGTTCTGGTCATCGACGGTGGATTTTCCAGAGCATATCAGAAAGAAACAGGAATTGCAGGGTATACGCTGATCTATAATTCATACGGACTTCTTCTGGTGGCCCATGAACCATTTGAATCCAAAGAAGCGGCTGTGGAAAAAGGCAGCGACATCCATTCTGATTATATGGTAGTCAAGCGGGTGCTGGACCGCCGGCTGGTGGCAGATACCGATATTGGCAGCGAATTGAAGGAGCGGGTGGAAGATCTGGAAATGCTGCTGGCAGCTTACCGAAGTGGACAGGTGATTGAAAAACTATAAGAGAAAGGCATAAATCATGATGAGCAGAGAAGTAGAGAATGAATGGCAGGAGGAAACATGGAAACTGGATCCGGAAAATCTTGTGCCGGAGGATGTGGATATGACAGAGCCGCTGAAAATTTATCTCAAAGAGATTGGACAGATCCCGCTGCTGACAGCGGAGGAAGAAGTGGAATTGGGAGAACGCATCAAAGCAGGAGACCAGGAGGCAAGGCAGAAAATGGAAGAGGCCAATCTGCGTCTGGTAGTGGCCATAGCCAAACATTATGTAGGAAAAGGCATGGCGTTTATGGATCTGATCCAGGAAGGAAATATGGGTCTGATGCATGCAGTAGAGAAATTTGACGCAGGAAGAGGAAGTAAATTTTCCACCTATGCAGTGTGGTGGATCAAAGAGGCGATCATGCGGGCGCTGGATTCCCAGTCCAGAGAGATCAGAGTACCGGTGAGAGTGGCGCAGAACATGAACAAGATCACAAAGACAGAGCGCCAGATGCAGCAGGCACTTGGACGAGAAGTGGCAGCAGAAGAGATTGCCAAAGAACTGCATATGACCACGGATGAAGTAGAGCGGATGCAGTCCTATATCAAGAATCCTGTTTCCCTTGAGACTCCGGTAGGTGAGGAAGAGGATGGAAGTCTGGAAGATTTCATCGAGGATACTCAGGAGCAGACACCGGAAGACGCAGTTGCCGCACTGGTGCAAAAAGAAGAAGTGCAGGAGTTACTTGCCACATTAAGTGAAAAAGAACAGAAAGTGTTACGGCTGCGATATGGTCTGGAAGATGGCAATGTACATACGCTGGAAGAGACCGGGCAGGTGCTCGGTGTGACCAGAGAGCGGATCCGGCAACTGGAATCCCGTGCTTTGGAAAAACTGAGAAAAACAGCAAAAAGCAGAGACTGACAGGAAAAATTTTCCATTCATAAAATAAGAAAAAGAGGAAATCTTAACAGTGTAAGACGATATTTTATGAAAGGAAGAGGATCATGAAAAAGATGAAAAAAGCACTGGTGTTATTCTTATGTATGGGCATGCTGCTCAGTACGACAGCCTGTGGCATGAGAAAAGATGCAAATGGCGATAATGCCATGGGAAACAATGCTTCTGTGAATGATGCGACAGACAAGCGGGAAGACAGAGATAACAAGACAGACCGTAATGAAAATCAGACAGATGACCAAAGCAATGGAAAAGCTGATGACATGGTAGATGATGCCACGGACGGCGTCAATGATGTGGTAGATGGGGTGACAGATGGAGTGGATGATCTGACAAGAGGAGCCACAGATGCAGTAGATGATGCAGCAGACGGGCTCACAGAGGACCACGGTACACAAGACAAAGAGAGTCGTCAGTAAGTTATCAGAAGAGAGAAGCAAAAGTGCTGCAGAAGTGATCCTGCAGCACTTTTTGTCTGAAGAGGGGAGGATGAAAATGAAATTCAGACCTTGTATTGATATACATAATGGAAAAGTAAAACAGATCGTAGGAGGCAGCCTCAAAGATCAGGGAAACCTGGCACAGACAAACTTTACATCCAGCCAGGATGCAGCCTGGTATGCGAAAAAGTACCGGGAGGACGGACTCAAAGGAGGACATATTATCCTGCTCAATTCCAAAGAATCGGAATATTTTGAAGAGACAAAGAAACAGGCGATGGAGGCGCTTTTGGCATATCCCGGAGGAATGCAGATCGGGGGCGGGATCACAGCGGAGAATGCAGCAGAGTATCTGGATGCAGGCGCCAGTCATGTGATCGTGACTTCTTATGTGTTCCGCAACGGAGAAGTAGATCGTGAGAGATTAAAGCGGCTAAAAAAAGCTGTTGGAAAAAAGCGGATCGTACTGGATCTAAGCTGCAGGAAAAAAGAAGAGGAGTATTACATTGTGACAGACCGCTGGCAGAGTTTTACCAGAGAGGTGCTTTCTCCGGCACTGCTGGATGAAATGGCCCAGTACTGTGATGAATTTTTGGTACATGGGGTAGATGTGGAAGGAAAAGCATCTGGAGTGGAGATTCCGCTGGCAGAACTTCTGGGGCAGTGGGACGGGATTCCCGTCACGTATGCAGGCGGGATCGGAAGTCTCGAGGATTTGGAGCGATTCAAAGAACTGGGGAGAGACAAGTTGGATTTTACCATTGGAAGCGCGCTGGATCTGTTTGGCGGTGCGATCCCCTATGAAATGCTGCTTGGTTTGTAAATGAAATGTAAACAAAACAGAACAAGGCATGAATTAGTTGAATTCATGGATAGTTAGTGATAAAATGGTAGGCAGAGTAAATTTAGGACAAGGAGCAAATTGCAGATTATGGGTTTAATGGAGAAAATTTTCGGCACGCACAGCGAGCATGAATTAAAGAGAATCTATCCCATCGTAGACAGAATCGAGGCATTGGAGCCGGAGATGAAAGCACTGTCAGATGCGGAGTTAAGAGATAAGACAAGAGAATTTAAAGAACGTCTCAAAGAAGGAGAGACGCTGGACGATATCCTTCCGGAGGCATATGCAGTGGTAAGAGAAGGGGCATACAGAAGTCTGGGAATGCGCCATTATCGGGTACAGCTGATCGGTGGCATCATTTTGCATCAGGGAAGAATTGCAGAGATGCGAACCGGAGAAGGTAAGACACTGGTATCGACTCTTCCTGCATATCTGAATGCGCTGACCGGAAAAGGGGTGCATATTGTCACGGTTAATGACTATCTGGCGAAGCGTGATGCGGAGTGGATGGGAAAAGTTCACGAATTTCTGGGACTGACAGTCGGTGTCGTTCTCAATGATATGGAGAATGATGAGCGCCGCGCTGCCTATAACTGTGACATTACATATGTAACGAACAACGAACTCGGATTTGACTATTTAAGAGACAACATGGTGATCTATAAAGAGCAGCTGGTTCAGCGAGGCCTGCATTTTGCGGTCATCGATGAGGTAGACTCGGTACTGATCGATGAGGCCAGAACTCCTCTGATCATTTCCGGTCAGAGCAACAAGTCGACCAAGCTGTATGAAGCATGTGATATTCTGGCACGTCAGCTGGAACGTGGAGAGGCAAGCGGCGAGTTCTCCAAGATCAATGCGATCATGGGAGAAGATATCGAAGAATCCGGAGACTTCATCGTCAATGAAAAAGAAAAAGTAGTCAATCTGACAGAAGACGGTGTGAAAAAAGTAGAGAACTTCTTCCACATTGAGAACCTTGCAGATCCGGAAAATCTGGAAATCCAGCATAATATCATCCTGGCCCTGCGGGCTCATAACCTGATGTTCAAAGATCAGGATTATGTAGTTACACAGGAAGGAGAGGTTATGATTGTTGATGAGTTTACCGGACGTATCATGCCGGGACGACGGTATTCTGACGGTCTGCATCAGGCCATTGAGGCGAAAGAGCATGTACAGGTAAAACGGGAAAGCAAGACACTGGCAACGATCACGTTCCAGAATCTCTTTAACAAATATGAAAAGAAGAGCGGTATGACCGGTACTGCGCTGACGGAGGAAAAAGAGTTCCGTGATATCTATGGAATGGATGTTGTGGAGATTCCGACCAACCGTCCGGTGCAGAGAAAAGACCTGGAGGATGCCGTATACAAGACAAAGCAGGAAAAATATCAGGCAGTGGTAGAGGCTGTAAAAGAAGCTCATGCCACAGGACAGCCGGTTCTGGTCGGTACGATTACCATCGAAGTATCCGAGCTGCTCAGCAAGATGCTGAAAAAAGAAGGCATCCAGCATAAAGTGCTCAATGCCAAGTATCATGCAATGGAAGCAGAAATCGTTGCAGATGCAGGACAGCATGGGGCCGTGACCATTGCGACCAACATGGCAGGACGTGGTACTGATATTAAGCTGGATGATGCGGCAAGAGAAGCCGGTGGTCTGAAGATCATCGGAACAGAGCGTCACGAATCCAGACGAATTGACAATCAGCTGCGCGGACGTTCCGGACGACAGGGAGATCCGGGAGAATCCCGTTTTTACATTTCTCTTGAGGATGACTTGATGCGTCTGTTTGGATCTGAGCGTCTGATGAGCGTGTTCAACACACTTGGAGTCGCAGACGGAGAACAGATTGAGCATAAGATGCTCTCCAGCGCGATTGAAAAAGCACAGAAGAAGATCGAAGGAAACAACTTTGGAATTCGTAAAAATCTTCTTGAATACGATCAGGTTATGAATGAGCAAAGAGAGATCATTTATGATGAGAGACGCCGGGTTCTGGACGGAGAGAGTATGCGTGATACGATCTACAATATGATCACAGAATATGTGGAGAATATGACGGACCGCTTTGCAGCGCCGGATGCAGATGCAGAAGACTGGGATCTGCAGGGACTGGAACGTACTTTGCATGGAGAAATCCCGATGCTGCAGATGCCGGCATTTGAGGAAGTCAAAGAGATGACTCAGAAAGAACTCAAACATACATTGAAAGAGCGCGCAGTCAAAGCGTATGAGGAAAAAGAAGCAGAATTTCCGGAAGCAGAGCAGCTGCGTGAAATGGAACGTGTGGTTCTGTTAAAAGCAATTGATACACGTTGGATGGATCACATTGATGATATGGATCAGCTGCGTCAGGGAATCGGACTGCAGGCATATGGCCAGAGAGATCCGCTGGTAGAGTATAAGATGATGGGATATGATATGTTCGGAGAGATGACGGATTCCATCGCAGAGACAACGATCCGTACCCTGTTCCATATTCGTATCGAACAGAAGGTAGAGAGAGAACAGGTAGCCAAGGCAACCGGAACAAACAAGGATGCAAGCGCTGCCCATACTCCGAAAAAGCGGGAAGAAAAGAAAATTTATCCAAATGATCCATGCCCGTGTGGAAGTGGCAAAAAATATAAACAGTGCTGCGGAAGAAAAAATTAAAAAGGCGAATGCCGTGATGTTTTGTTGACTGTGTGTATACTGTACAAAAGCTTTGCGCTGCAATATATACGCAGTCAATGTGATTTCAGAAAAAAGAAAGAGGTGATGAAGGTGGTTTTACTGGACGAACTGAAAACAAGACTCAGTGCATATGAAGAACCGCTGAAAGATTTGAGGGATTCACTTTGACTTAGCGTCAAAGAAAGAACGGATTGAAGAATTAGAAAGAACAATTGAGGAACCGGGATTCTGGGATAATCCGGATCGTTCCAGAGAGACCATGCAGCTTTTGAAAAGTCTGCAGGATACGGTCAAACAGATCGAGCAGATGTTTGCAGATTATGAGGATATTGGGCTTTTGATCGAGATGAGCCAGGAAGAATCAGAGGAAGAGACCGTTCAGGAGATCGAAGAAGAACTGATTCGTTTTGAGGAAGAATTTGAGGCGCTGCGGATCCAGACGCTGCTCACCGGAGAGTATGACAGGGACAATGCAATCGTGACGCTTCATGCCGGAGCGGGCGGTACAGAATCCTGTGACTGGGCAAATATGCTTTACCGGATGTACAGCAGATGGGCAGAAAAAAAAGGATTTTCTGTAGAAGTTCTGGATTATCTGGAAGGTGATGTGGCAGGGATCAAGGGTGTGACCTTTGAAGTAAAGGGAGAGAACGCCTATGGATATCTGCGTTCGGAAAAAGGGGTGCACAGACTGGTGAGGATTTCTCCGTTCAATGCGGCAGGTAAGCGCCAGACTTCTTTTGCATCCTGTGATGTGATCCCGGACATTGAGGAAGACATCGATATTGAGATCAATGACGATGACATTCGGATCGACACTTATCGTTCCAGCGGTGCAGGAGGCCAGCATATCAATAAGACCTCTTCTGCGATCCGGATCACACATTTTCCGACAGGAATCGTGGTACAGTGCCAGAATGAACGTTCCCAGCACATGAATAAAGATAAGGCAATGCAGATGCTCAAAGCCAAACTTTATCTGATGAAGCAGCAGGAACAGGCAGAAAAAGTATCCGGGATCCGGGGAGAGATCAAAGAGATCGGGTTTGGCAGTCAGATTCGCTCCTATGTCATGCAGCCATATACGTTGGTAAAAGATCATCGTACAAACATGGAAATTAGCAATGTGGGCAGTGTGATGGACGGAAATCTGGATCCATTTATCAATGCTTATCTGAGTATGCAGAAGAATGTAGAAGAATAAGAGGGCGACAAACAGAAAGGAAGGCGAATATGGTAAATATAGCAGTTATGGGGTATGGAACGGTCGGTTCCGGTGTTATCGAAGTGTTGCAGACCAATCAGGCGCGGATTGACCAGAGAGCCGGAGATCATATCCATGTAAAATATGTACTGGATTTACGAGATTTCCCGGATGATCCGATCCAGGAAAAGATCGTGCACGATTTTCAGGTTATTCTGGATGATCCGGAAGTACAGATCGTAGCCGAGGTTATGGGCGGGATCGAGCCGGCATATACCTTTGTGAAACAATGTCTGATGTCTGGAAAAAGTGTGGTGACATCCAACAAAGCTCTGGTAGCAAAACATGGAGCAGAGCTGTTGTCTGTGGCACGGCAGAACAATATCAACTTTTTGTTTGAAGCCAGTGTAGGAGGCGGGATTCCGATCATTCGTCCGCTGAATTCTTCGATGACTGCAGATGAGATCGAAGAAATCACAGGGATCCTCAACGGTACGACAAATTACATGCTCAGTAAGATGTTCTATGAGGGCGCAGACTACGAGGAAGTGTTAAAAGAAGCGCAGGCAAAAGGATATGCAGAGCGTAATCCGGAGGCCGATGTAGAAGGGTATGATGCGTGCCGCAAGATTGCGATTCTTTCTTCTCTGATCGCAGGGCAGCAGGTTGATTTTGAGGACATTTATACAGAGGGGATCACAGAGATCACCAAAGAAGATATGATCTATGCAAAAAAAATGGGAATGACCATCAAACTTCTGGCATGCAGCAGAAGGGATGAAGATCATATCCATGCCATCGTGGCACCGTATCTTTTGAAACGTTCCCATCCGCTGTATAGTGTCAACGATGTGTTCAATGCGATCTTTGTGCATGGAAATGTACTGGGGGATGCCATGTTCTATGGAAGCGGGGCAGGCAAACTTCCGACAGCCAGTGCAGTGGTAGCAGATATTGTCGATGAAGTGAAACATTTGAACCGGAATATTATGACAATGTGGGATCAGAAAAAAATAGAATTGCTTCCAATCGCAGATACGGTCAAACGATTCTTCGTGCGGGTTCAGGGAGAGCCCCAGGTGATGAAAGCATATCTGGAAAGCAAATTCGGCCCCATTGAAATTGTCCAGGCAGAAGAACTGGATGGAGAATTTGGATTTCTGACAGAGAAGATCACAGAAGGTTACTTTGAAGAATGCCGAAAGGAATTTCCGGCAATTTTACATCGAATCAGAGTGGAAGGATGAGAGCGCATATGAAATATATTGTAGTATTGTGTGATGGAATGGCGGATGAACCGCTTTTAGAATTGGATGGCATGACTCCGATGGAAGCGGCAAAAACACCGAATATGGACCGGATGGCGCAGATTTCGGAGATTGGAATGGTGCAGACGATCCCAAGCGGAATGGCTCCGGGAAGTGACACCGCCAATCTTTCGGTACTTGGATACGATCCACAGATTTATTATACAGGACGATCTCCATTGGAGGCGCTGAGTATCGGGGTGGATATGGAACCGACAGATGTTTCCTTTCGCTGCAATCTTGTGACTTTGTCTGAGGAAGAAGAGACATATGAAGAGAAACGGATCCTGGACCACAGTGCCGGCGAGATCAGTACAGAAGATGCCAATATTCTGATGGAAGCGCTGATGCAGGGGATGCGTCGGGCCGGGTATGCATTTTATACAGGCACCAGTTATCGCCATCTGCTGATCCATAAATTTGGAAGTCTGGCAGAACTGACCCCGCCGCATGATATCCTGACGAAGCAGATTGGTGCATATCTTCCGAAAGATCCTGTGCTGCGTGAGATGATGGAAACCAGTTATCAGATTTTAAATGAACATCCGTTAAATCAGGAGCGCAGAAAAAAAGGTCTCAATCCAGCCAATTCTGTATGGTTCTGGGGAGCCGGTACAAGACCGGCACTGACATCGTTTGAGGAGATTTATCAGAAAAAGGGCGCCATGATTTCGGCGGTGGATCTGTTGAAAGGAATCGCAGTCGGTGCAGGGCTTCGCAATATTACAGTGGAGGGCGCCAACGGAGGACTTCATACGAATTATCTGGGAAAAGCAGAAGCGGCAGTGGATGCTCTGGCAGCAGAGGATTATGATTTTGTCTACGTACATATTGAAGCGCCAGACGAAATGGGACATCAGGGAAGCGCAAAAGACAAGATCCGGGCGATCGAGCAGATTGATCAGCAGATCATTGGGACGATCACAGGGGAACTGGATGACCTCCGAATGGACTTTCGAATGCTGATCCTTCCGGATCATCCGACACCGGTGAGTGTCCGTACTCATACTGCAGACCCGGTTCCGTATTTGCTGTATGACTCCAGAAAGAAAGTAGAGGGAATGCCGGAATATTCAGAAAGACTGGGCAGAAAAAGTCCATTGTTTCTGGAAAAAGGAAGCCAGATCATGGCACGTCTCCTGGAACAGGAGATCGAAGGGGCAAACGACAAGGCTCACAGCAATTAGAATTTGAAATATACTACAGATAAGACAGAACAGATCAGGAGGAAAAACATGCTGATAGTAAAGAAATTTGGCGGCAGTTCTGTCGCAGATAAAGAATGTATTTTCCGGGTGGCAGAGCGCTGTGCGGAAGATTACAGAAAAGGACATGATGTGATCGTAGTCCTTTCAGCCATGGGAGATACAACCGATGATTTGATTGCAAAAGCGAAAGAAATCAATCCAAATCCTTCAAAAAGAGAGTTGGATATGCTTCTTACGACCGGAGAGCAGATTTCAGTTTCTTTGATGGCAATGGCATTTCATCAGCTGGGGATCCCGGCAGTTTCACTCAATGCATTTCAGGTGAAGATGCACAGTACTTCTACCTACGGAAATGCAAGGTTTAAAAAAGTAGAGTCCGAGAGGATCCTGCATGAGTTGGGATATCGTAAGATCGTGATTGTGACGGGATTCCAGGGAGTCAATAAATACGAAGATTATGCAACAATGGGACGGGGCGGTTCCGATACGACAGCGGTTGCGATCGCGGCAGCTATGGGCGCTGATTCTTGTGAGATCTATACCGATGTGGATGGGGTCTATACGGCAGATCCAAGGATCGTGCCTTCTGCGCGGAAACTGAAAGAGATCAGTTACGACGAAATGCAGGAACTGGCATCCATGGGGGCCAATGTTCTGCATAACCGCTCAGTAGAAATGGCGAAAAAATATGGAGTACAGCTGGTCGTGCGTTCCAGCATGAATCATGAAGAAGGAACCGTGGTCAAGGAGGTAGTAAAAGTGGAAAAATTGTTAATCAGCGGAGTTGCATCAGACAAGAATACAGCGAGAATTTCTGTGATTGGAATCGAAGATAAACCGGGAACAGCATTCAAGATTTTCAATACCCTTGCAAAGAAACATATCAATGTTGATATCATCCTGCAGTCTGTCGGAAGAGAGGGAACCAAAGATATTTCCTTTACGGTTGCAGAAGATGATCTTCAGGATACGTTAAACATTCTGGAGGAGAACAAAGAGGCGCTGACCATCCAGGAAATCAATTATCAGCAGGATGTAGCCAAGATTTCAATCGTAGGAGCCGGTATGATGAGCAATCCGGGAGTTGCGGCGAAAATGTTTGAAGCGCTTACCAATGCGAGAGTGAACATCCATATGATCTCAACATCTGAGGTGCGTATCACCGTTCTGATCAATGCAAATGATGTAGAACGTGCGATCAATGCAGTTCATGAAAGATTTGGACTGGGAGAATAGAGCAGAAAACAGTGGCGATCCGGAAAGATCAGCCACTGTTTTTTGATTATAATAATTTTCGGACCAATAGTTTGTCCTCTTCGGATAAATTACGAAAACTTTTGATCATGTCCACTTCTTCCCGTGTCAGATAGATCGTATCAGCGGTTTCGATTTCCATAGCCGGTGTAAACGGACCTTTTTGTTCCAGAACCATGCCATCTTTTGTGCAGGGATGGTTGACCAGCTGATCCAGAGAAAGGTTATAAATATCTGCCAGGCGGATCAGAGAATCCAGATCCGGTGTCCGTTTGCTGGTTTCATAGTTTGAATATGCCTGTCTGGAAATGTTGAGCAAGTCACTCATTTGCTGCTGTGTATAGTGATGTGCCTTACGAAGCCGGTATAAATTTTCAACAAGCTGTATATTAGACATTGCCGTACCTCCATTTACAGGGAAAAGTTAAAATCTGAATAAATTATAGCAATTTTCCTTATAAATAGATATCTATGCGACAAAACGTAGCGAAAGAACAGAACGCCACGAAAAGTTGATAAATAAAATTTTGTGAGATCAGAGGGAACTGAGCGTACTGTTATGATATTTTGCGGAAAAGGTCACATCTTCTCCAAACCAGTCCGGCGGAACAAAAGCATTTGCACAATCTTCATCCGGAAATTCGACTTCTGCCAGCATCAAAGGAGCGAGAGAGCCTTCAAACAGATCCAGTTCGATCATAAGAGAACCGGAAAGTGGGAGGACATACCGACTTTTCTGAATCAGTTGTCCGTCGATCTTGGTCTTCAGATGTTCATAAGATTCTTTTGTCAGCGGCAGATTGTATTCTTCCCGGATCATCAGCCCTTTGGATTTGTAGGTCAGGATATACTCGTCATTGTCTTTCCGGATCCTGACAACCGGTTCGGTAGAAAGATAGCCCTGCTCGATCTTGTGACAGGGATAGTCTGTCACGGGAAAGGGAAGAGAAGGAATCAGATATTTGCGTTCAATTTCCATAGAAAAATGCCTCCTGTGAGATGTTTTCTTCTATGATAATACGCAAAACAGAAAATGTAAACGGTCAGGCATTGCATTTCCGGTGGGGATTTGCTACACTTTTGCGTAAAGGTGAAACAGGGGGAAAGTCAGAGAAACGAAAGGCAGGAGGAAATGAAAATGAAGCAGGTTTCGGTATTTCTTGCAGATGGATTTGAAGAGATTGAAGGGCTTACGGTGACAGATCTGCTACGCCGTGCAGGAGTGAAAGTATGGAATGTTTCTGTAACCGGGCAGAAAATGGTACAGGGTGCACATGGGATCCCGGTTGAGGCGGATGCAGTATTTGAAGAGATGGATTTTCGCGAGATGGATCTTCTGGTCCTTCCGGGCGGGATGCCGGGAACGATCCATTTAAAAGAGCATGAAGGACTGAGAGCGCTCTTGAAAAAGTATTACGAAGAAGGCAGATACCTGGCAGCAATCTGTGCGGCGCCCACGGTGTTTGGGGAACTTGGATTTCTGGAAGGCAAAGAGGCATGCTGTTACCCGGGGATGGAAGACGGTCTGAAAGGGGCAAAAGTCAGTATGGAACCGGTCAGTGCGGATAAAAATCTGGTGACAGGAAGAGGATTGGGAACAGCCATCCCGTTTGCACTAAAGCTGATCGAGCTTTTGTGCGGAAGTGAAAAAGCCGAAGAAATCGGACGTGCCGTGGTTTATTATTAAAAAGTACTGGAAATATTGCAATGACTATGCTATACTAATTCAATGACTGCGAATATATAATTTGCGTTTGAATGGTACGAATCAAGGAGGAAATAGAAAGATGAGTTTACAGGTAGAAAAGTTAGAGCATAATATGGCAAAGCTTACAATCGAAGTGCCGGCAGAAGAAGTAGAAAAAGCACTGCAGAAAGCTTATTTAAAACAGCGCAAACAGATCAATATCCCGGGATTCCGTAAAGGAAAAGTTCCGCGTCAGATGATCGAAAAAATGTATGGAGCAGAGGTGTTCTATGATGAAGCAATCAACCTGATGATGCCGGATGCATATGCAAAAGCATACGAAGAGAGCGAACTGGATATCGTATCTCAGCCAAAGATTGATGTGGTACAGATGGAAAAAGGAAAAGATTTCATCTTTACTGCAGAAGTGGCAACAAAACCGGAAGTGACACTTGGAGATTACAAAGGACTGAAAGTGGACAAAGTTTCTACAAGAGTGACACAGAAAGAAGTAGATGAAGAGATCGAAAAAGAACGCCAGCGCAACGCAAGAACGGTAGAAGTTACAGATCGTGCAGTAGCTGACAAAGACGAGATCACTCTGGACTTCGAAGGATTTGTTGACGGTGTTGCATTCGAAGGCGGAAAAGGTGAGAATTATCCGCTGACAATCGGATCCGGAGCATTCATTCCAGGATTTGAAGAGCAGCTGGTAGGCGCTGAGATCGGAAAAGAGCTGGAAGTCAATGTGACATTCCCGAAAGAGTATCATACAGAAGACCTTGCAGGAAAAGAAGCAGTCTTCAAATGTACAGTACATACAATCAAAGCAAAAGAACTTCCGGAACTGGATGATGAATTTGCATCTGATGTTTCTGAATGTGAGACAATGGAAGCTTACAGAGCAGAAGTGAAAAAACAGATCAAAGAGCGCAAAGAAAGAGACGGAAGAGCAAAGAAAGAAGATCAGGCATTAGAGCAGGCAATCGAAAATGCACAGATGGATATTCCGGAAGCAATGATCGATTTCCAGGTAAAACAGATGGCAGACGACATGGCTCGCCGTATCCAGCAGCAGGGACTGACAGTAGAACAGTACTTCCAGTTCACAGGTCTGACAGCAGAGAAGATGACAGAAGAGATGAAACCGGAAGCAGAAAAGAGAATCAAAACAAGACTGGTTCTGGAAGCAATCGTAAAAGCAGAGAACATCGAAGTATCTGATGAGCGTGTAGACGAAGAACTGACAAAGATGGCAGAAGCATATCAGATGGAAGTTGAAAAACTCAAAGAGTTTATGGGAGAGAATGAAAAGAAACAGATCAAAGAAGATCTGGCAGTACAGGAAGCAGTAGAACTGCTTGTAAATGAGTCTGTAGAAGGCTAATCTGTTTCACTTCATTTCTATCGAGAGGGGGCCGCAGGCAGCGGCAGATCAAGTCAGCATAATAAGGAGGAAAAGCAAATGAGTTTAGTACCTTATGTTATCGAACAGACAAGCCGTGGAGAGCGCTCCTACGACATTTATTCAAGACTATTAAAAGAGAGGATTATCTTTCTGGGAGAAGAAGTCAACGACGTATCAGCAAGTGTGATCGTGGCACAGCTTCTTTTCCTGGAGGCGGATGATCCGAACAAAGATATCCAGTTATATATCAACAGCCCGGGAGGTTCCGTGACAGCGGGACTGGCAATCTACGATACCATGCAGTACATCAAGTGTGATGTGTCTACAGTCTGCATCGGTATGGCAGCCAGCATGGGGGCATTCCTTCTCTCAGGAGGAGCGAAAGGAAAGCGTTTTGCACTTCCAAACGCAGAGATCATGATCCATCAGCCATCCGGCGGGGCACAGGGACAGGCAACTGAGATTTCGATCGTAGCAGAGCATATCCTGAAGATCCGTCAGAAGTTAAACGAGATCATGGCAGCGAATACAGGACAGCCTCTGGAGACGATCAAAGCGGATACAGAGCGTGATAATTTCATGTCTGCGGAAGAAGCAAAAGCATATGGATTAATTGATGAAGTAATTGCCAAACACTAATTTTGTGTGTGGCAATATGAGGTGAGAGTGATATGGCAGGAAAAGCAAGTGATGATATCGTAAGATGCTCCTTTTGTAATAAACCGCAGTCTCAGGTCAGAAAACTGATTGCAGGACCGAACGGGGCATATATTTGTGACGAATGCATTGAGGTATGTGCAGAGATTATAGAAGAAGAATTTGAATACGATGATGACAGAAAGGAATTTGACGATATCAACCTTCTGACACCAGAGGAGATCAAGGCATTTCTTGATGAATACGTAATTGGACAGGATGAGGCAAAGAAAGTACTTTCTGTTGCGGTATACAATCATTACAAGCGGATCAAGGCAGGTTCTGATCTCGGTGTGGATCTGCAGAAGAGCAATATCCTGATGCTGGGACCGACCGGATGTGGAAAGACCCTGCTTGCTCAGACCCTTGCGAAGATATTAAATGTTCCGTTTGCGATCGCAGATGCGACAGCTTTGACAGAAGCCGGATACGTAGGTGAGGACGTGGAGAACATTCTGCTGAAGGTGATCCAGGCAGCTGACGGAGATATCGAGCGTGCGGAGCATGGTATTATTTATATTGATGAGATAGACAAGATTACCAGAAAGTCTGAGAACCCTTCGATTACGAGAGATGTATCCGGAGAAGGCGTTCAGCAGGCACTTTTGAAGATTATTGAGGGAACGGTTGCTTCTGTTCCTCCTCAGGGGGGAAGAAAGCATCCGCATCAGGAACTGATCCAGATCGATACCACAAATATTCTGTTTATTTGCGGAGGTGCATTTGAAGGTATTGATAAGATCATTGAGACCCGGCTGGACAAAAAGTCGATCGGGTTTAATGCAGAGATTGCAGAAAAGCATGAAGAAGATGTAGATGTACTTCTGCATCAGATTCTGCCTCAGGATCTAGTCAAATTTGGACTGATCCCGGAGCTGGTAGGCCGAGTTCCGGTTACTGTATCACTGGACTTGCTGGATAAAGAGGCTTTGATCCGGATTTTGACGGAGCCAAAGAGTTCTCTTGTAAAACAGTACCAGAAGCTGATGGAATTGGATGGCGTGAAGCTGGAGTTTGAAAAAGCAGCTTTAGATGCCATTGCTGAGACATCACTTGCCAGAAAGACCGGTGCCAGAGGACTGCGGGCAATTATGGAAAGCATTATGATGGATACAATGTTTCGGGTGCCATCAGATGATACCATCAAAGGGTGTCTGATTACCAAGGATGTTGTAGAAGGAAAAGGACAGCCATTGTATGAGTGTGATGGTGAAGAGAGAAAGTCTTTTCTGACATCGGAAAGTGCATAGATAAGACAGGCGGGTACATGGGAAAGACCATATGTACCCGCTTCTTTTTATCACAGAGAGAAAAGGATACAAAGAGAACAGACAGGAGGAAAAACAGGTGAACAGTGAAATTAGAAGCCTTCCTATGGTCGCATTGCGTGGAATGACGATCATGCCGGAAATGGTGGTTCATTTTGATGTGAGCAGAGAAAAATCGATTGCTGCAGTTCAGGAGGCAATGGAACAGGATCAGAAGATTTTTCTTGTAACACAAAAAGAGATCGAGACAGAAAATCCTGCCCGTGAGGATGTGTATGAGGTGGGAACAGTCGGGACGATCAAACAGATCGTAAAGCTGCCCAAGCATATTGTCAGAGTCCTGGTATCAGGGGAGACAAGAGGTGTTTTGAAACATCTGGAAAGTGACCTTCCATATCTGAAAGCAGACGTGGAAGTGTTGGATGAATCAGAACTGGAAATTCCGGAAGATATCAATTCAGAAGCAATGGAACGCGGCCTAAAAGATATTTTTCTGGATTATGCAGCGCGCAACGGAAAGATGTCAAAGGAAGCGGTGGCGCAGATCCTGGATATCAAAGGACTGAAAAAACTGGTGGATGAAATTGCTGCCAATATTCCTCTTTATTATACGGATCAGCAGGAAATCCTCAGTCAGCTTTCTTTTTGGGAACGCTATGAGATGCTGGCTCTGAAATTAGTCAATGAAACACAGATTCTGGATATCAAAGAGGAGCTGCAGCAAAAGGTCAAAGAACGGGTAGACAAACATCAGAAGGAATATATTTTGCGGGAACAGCTGAAGCTGATCAGGGAAGAGCTTGGAGATGATTCTACCTTGTCAGATGCAGAAGAGTTTGAAAAGGCAGTAAAAAAACTGAAAGCATCCAAAGAAGTCAAAGAAAAGATTACAAAAGAGATCAAACGTTTTAAGAGTTCTTTAAATAGTCCGGCAGAAAGCGGTGTGATCCGTACTTATATTGAGACGCTTTTGGAGATGCCGTGGGAAAAGACCGTACAGGACAATCAGGATATCAAGTATGCAGAAGAAATCTTGGAGCAGGATCATTACGGTCTGGAACAGGTCAAAGAACGGATCCTGGAATTTCTGGCAGTTCGGTCTCTGACAAAGAAAGGGGAGAGTCCGATCCTTTGTCTGGTAGGACCTCCGGGAACCGGCAAGACTTCGATTGCGCGTTCTCTGGCAAAGGCGCTGAAAAAGCCATATGTACGGATTTCACTTGGCGGAGTCCGGGATGAGGCAGAAATCCGGGGACATCGCAAAACGTATGTAGGAGCAATGCCGGGAAGGATTGCAAATGGAATCCGGCAGGCCGGAGTGAAAAATCCGCTCATGCTGCTGGATGAAATTGATAAGGTCAGCACAGATTATAAAGGGGATACATTCTCCGCGCTGTTGGAAGTGTTGGACAGTGAGCAGAATCATAAATTCCGGGATCATTATCTGGAGGTGCCGCTGGATCTTTCCGAGGTCTTGTTTATTGCGACAGCCAATTCCCTTCAGACCATTCCGCGTCCGCTTCTGGATCGAATGGAGATCATCGAAGTGACCAGTTATACCGAAAATGAAAAACTTCATATTGCAATGAAACACTTGATTCCAAAGCAGCTTGCAAAAAACGGATTACAGCCGGAGCAGTTAAAGATCAGCAAACAGGCAGTGTGGAAGATCGTATCCAATTATACAAAAGAAGCAGGGGTTCGTCAGCTGGAGCGGGAAATCGGAAATATTTGCAGAAAAGCGGCAAAAGAAATTCTCACAACAGAAAAGAAGAGTGTTACAATAACAGAGAGGAATCTTTCCAGATATCTTGGAAAAGAGAAATACAGCTATCAGATGGCAAATGCTGCGGATGAAATCGGAATCGTGCGGGGGCTTGCATGGACCAGCGTAGGAGGCGATACCCTTCAGATCGAGGTGAATGTAATGCCGGGAAAAGGTGAGATCATGCTGACTGGTCAGCTTGGGGATGTGATGAAAGAGTCCGCAAGAACGGGCATCAGTTACATTCGTTCCGTAAGCAGAAGGTATCAGATCGCAGAAGATTTCTTTGAGAAACATGATATTCATGTGCATATTCCGGAAGGGGCTGTGCCGAAAGACGGGCCGTCAGCCGGGATCACCATGGCAACAGCCATGCTTTCTGCGATTACAGAGAAAAAAGTACGCGCGGATCTTGCCATGACAGGGGAAGTGACTCTGCGGGGACGGGTGCTGCCGATCGGCGGTTTGAAAGAGAAGCTTCTGGCAGCAAAAAATGCCGGGATCAAAACCGTTCTTGTTCCAGAGAAAAATATGGCAGATGTAGAAGAACTTTCTTCGGAGATCACCAGAGGATTGGAGATACTGCCTGTGGAGCATATGGAAGAAGTATTAAAAGCAGCCTTTGTTTCAGAAAATGAGGATAAAATATCCGGACAGGAGTAAACTATGGTAATAAAGAATATCAATCTGGAAACGGTGTGTGGAATTACAAGTAAATTGCCGGAAAATGACAAACCGGAGATCGCATTTGCCGGAAAGTCCAATGTTGGAAAATCATCCTTGATCAATGCGCTGATGAACCGGAAATCTTATGCAAGGATTTCTGCGACACCGGGAAAAACACAGACCATCAATTTTTATAATATCAACGAAGAACTGTATCTGGTGGATCTGCCGGGATATGGTTACGCAAAGGTATCAGAAAAGGAAAAAATACAGTGGGGAAATTTGATCGAGAGATATCTGCATACGTCCAAACAACTCAAAGCAGTCTTTCTTCTGATCGATATCCGGCATGATCCTTCTGCAAATGACAAGATGATGTATCAGTGGATCGTAGATCAGGGATTTCAGCCGATCATCATTGCAACGAAGCTGGATAAGTTAAAACGAAGCCAGGTGCAAAAGCATGTTAAAATGCTGAAGACAGGCCTGAATCTGCTGCCGGGAACAAAAGTGATCCCGTTTTCCTCTGTGACAAAACAGGGACGGGATGAAATATGGGAACTGGCAGAGCGGGAGTATCTGTTTCCGGAGCGGTTTGCAGAGGAGAACACAGAAGAGTAGAAGGAAGACAGAAAAAGCAGAATGCAAAAAGGGGAATGCGTATGGAACGAAAGAGACCTTACTGGCAGGTGGCGGTAAGCCTTATTTTTAGTATACTTGCAACAGCGGCGTTCATTATCCTGGGTGTGAAGGCAATTGGATTTCTGATGCCATTTGCAGTGGGATGGATCATTTCCGCGATCGCGACTCCGCTGGTCAACTGGCTGGAAAAGCGGCTAAAGATCGTGAAAAAACTGGGGACTGCGATGATCGTCATTCTGGTCATCGGACTGATCGTGCTGGCAGGCTATTTTGCGGTCAGCCGGATTGCTACAGAGGTGACAGATCTGATCCGGAACTTTCCGGATATTTATGCGCAGCTGGAAGAAGGCCTGCGGGAGATCGGGGCGACCCTGTCCGGGGCATTCCACAGGCTGCCGCAGGGAATCCAGGATGGATGGACAGCCATGATCGCCAATCTGGATACGTACATGGGAGAACTGGTGTCTAAGATCAGCGAACCGACAGTGACAGCGGCGGGAAATTTTGCAAAAAGACTGCCGTCGTATCTGATTTCTTTCATTGTGGCAATCCTGGCAGCATATTTCTTTACGATCCAGAGAGAAGAAGTGATCGCATGGTTTAAAAAGATCGCACCGCCTTCTGTGGAAAAGAGAATGACTCTGGTGATGGACAATCTGAAATATGCAGTAGGAGGGTATTTCAAAGCACAGTTTAAGATCATGGGGATTGTATTTCTGATCCTGTTTGCGGGATTTCTTGTGCTGAACATCCATTATGCGGTTCTGGTTGCATTTTTGATCTCCTTTTTGGATTTCCTGCCGTTTTTCGGTACCGGAACAGCGCTGATCCCATGGGCGATCTACTCCTTCTTTATCGGAGAATATAAGATCATGGCAGGTCTGGTTATCATCTATGCAGTGTCTCAGGTGGTACGTCAGCTGCTGCAGCCAAAACTGGTGGGAGACAGTATGGGAATGAATCCACTGGTGACATTGCTGCTTTTGTATGTAGGATATCGGATCAAGGGTGTGCTGGGAATGATCCTGGCAGTGCCGTTGGGACTGGTTCTGATCAATATGTGTCAGGCAGGAGCCTTTGATTATATCCTGGACGATGTTAAGATATTGGTAGAAGGGATTCTGGGACTTCGGGAAGAAGTGCCGGAAGAGAAAAAAGAAGAATCATAGAAAAAAGATGACAGATCCGCAAGCGGACTTGTCATCTTTTTTTGATATCGATTATACAGCTGTCTTTTCTGCATACTCCGCAGCCAGTGCATCAAATGCTTCGGTATGGGTTGGATACCATGCATCAAAGGTGCTGTCAGCTGCAGCAATCTGCGTTCCCAGAGCAGCGAGAAATTCCGGAATCACAGATTCCAGGATGACTCCTTTTTCTGTACCAAGATGTGCGCCGGGTTCTTCGCCGCATCCGTTTACAAATAATTTAAAGGCAGATTCCATGCTGCCGTCTACCCGTTTGGAATGTCCCACAAAGCCAATGCCTGCTGCCTGGTGGCTTCCGCAGCTGGATGGACATCCGGAGACATGGATTCTTGGAAGTACGCCATCTGCAAAGTGTTCTTCGCGGATGCGCCGGATGCAGGCATCTAACAGTGCGTAGGAATTGCGAAGTCCATGCTGACAGATCGGGACACCGATACAGCTGACACTGCTTTCAAACAGAGAAGCGGCGCCGTCAGAGGTAACGTCTAAAACAGCCGGCACTTCTTTTGCTGTCAGATTGATGAGATATAAGGTGCCATCCGGTGAAATCCGAAGTTCTGTTTCCGGCATCTCTTTGATCACTTCATAAATCTCGGCAGGTTTTTCAGGCGCAAGGCGTCCCCCAAGCGGATGGTAGGAAACGGTGTATAATCCGTCTTGTTTCTGAGGAAGGATCCGTTTTTCAGTAAGAAGTTCTTCTGAAAGGACGCCGTCAGAAGCCTTTGATATTGGCTCGATAGACTCTATCGGCCATGGTGTCCGTGTGTTCCGGGCTTCTTCCACAAACTGGAGGAAATTGCTTCGGATTCCTTCTTCTCCTAAGGTGTCCTGGAGATAACGGGTTCTGGATTTTGCCCGGGATTCATAATTGCCGTAGGCAGTAAACAGGCGGATCATTGCATGGACGTACAGAGATACTTCTTCCGGCTTGGCATCATCTGTAATGTGAACGCCCAGTTTCGGATTCGGTCCAAGTCCGCCGGCACAATAGACAGAAAATGTTCCGTTTTCTCTTGCCACAAATCCCAGGTCACGGAATGTAGCATGTACTTCATTGGCAGGTGTATTGGAAAATCCTACTTTCAGTTTTCTTGGCATATGCAGTCCCGGCATTTCCGTGAGAAGATATTCTCCTGCAGCTTTTGCATAAGGAAATACGTCAAATGTCTCATCCGGTGCAACTCCAGTCAACGGGCTTGCCATGACGTTTCGTGGGTTGTCTCCGCCGCCTCCAAGTGTTACGATCCCGGTCTTCAAAGCGTCCCGTACAAGCTGCGGAACAGAATCAGCAGACAGGTTGTGGAACTGAATGGTCTGGCAGGTGGTCAGTTTCAGCAGAGAAATCTGATGCTCTGAAATTTTGTCCGCCAGAAATTTTAATGTGTCTTTTGTGATATGACCGCCGGGAAGCCGCAGTCTCAGCATATATCCGGATTCTTTCTGCGCATAGCTTCCAAAGCCGCCGGAGATTCCTTTGAATGTTTTCCGGTCAATCTCTCCGGCTTCAAAAGCATGGAGTTTTTCCTCGAATATGTCAATGTCATCCTCAAATTTCTGTAATAATTCCTGTGAAAGCATAGTATGTGCCCCTTTCTGTGTGGTAAATTTGATAAACCATACTCCTAGTACAGCGAATAATAAATAATTGCTATATTAAACCGATGCCGCTTCCTCTTC
>ERZ894236.325-NODE-325-length-63475-cov-31.7692_pt1 | contig 63475 bp, 64 predicted proteins | sample MGYA00380297_ERZ894236 | MGnify/ENA primary metagenome ERZ894236 (study PRJEB32331, sample SAMN06328420) | human gut metagenome | biome: human gut microbiome; feature: stool | host: Homo sapiens | collected 2014-08-04 ... | reverse complement strand
TGGCTCCTCCAGCTGGACTTGAACCAGCGACATACGGATTAACAGTCCGCCGTTCTACCGACTGAACTATGGAGGAAGCGTGTTCCCTTGGGAACGAGGCGCATATTAACGGGGTGTCCCGGTTGTGTCAACGGGAAAAAGTCAATTTTATTCTGTTTGCTCAGCAAGTAACCCGGGTGAGTGAAAAACAGGCATAAACAGTGGCTTAAGCCGCACCTTTCATCCAGTGAGAGCGCGGTTTTTCCGGATGCGCTTCCGGGTACGCCATCAGATGCAGATCATAAAATGACACGGTACCTTTTGTTTCTGTCATATGGCGGATCTCCTGCTTCAGTGAATCACTGACCTGCGGGTGGTCAAGTAACGCCGCCAGGGTTTCCGGGGGCACAACTTCACTGACAAACCATTCGCCGTTATAGCACACCCGCAGATCCAGCACGCCGATATCCGAGAAGCGGTAAACCGGTCTGACTTCAAACAGCAGAACCGCAGCCATCACCAGGAACAGGGCACTGAATCCGAGCAGCCAGTAAAAGCCGAAGTAAGGTGCATAATAAATAAGAACACCCAAAACAAGATAGGACACCACCATCGCCAGACATAAATAAGGATAGGTGCGGATAAAATGACTGCTGAAACGGGGTTTTCCGTCCCGCTTCTCACGCTGGTTGATATTATCAAGAGCGCCGGTAATAAGTGTTCTGACGACATCCATATGAATGACCTCCGCAGGTCTGCTGACTATTCTGATACATTATATTAACATGTCAGGTACACAACCGCGCAGAACAGTTACGGGCTTTGTGAGGGGTAACTGTTATGATACGGGGATTATTAAGAATAGTCTTATTTGGCTTAAGTCTGGCCTGATTGTCAGTTCAATACGCTGAAATCGCAGACAATTAACCAAACAAAAGTTAATAAATATGAGCTCTTTCACTTTTTTTAAAATTCACGGCAATAAATCAGTTGCTATTCATCCCCACTCATGAGTTAATGCTTGCGGCCCTAAAAAGAGCAGCTTTATGTATGACAACTGAGTTTGAGCGTTTAAGTTGAGTGTTATCCAAGATAGCCTTTGACCGTTTCATATGCTGTGTGCCTCCATTTAGTTTTTGCTTCCGGCCAGTACCTGCCAAAATGGCAATGCATTTATTTATATATAGGAAAGTCACATGTCTGACAAAATGAAAGGTCAAGTTAAGTGGTTCAACGAATCTAAAGGCTTTGGTTTCATCACTCCAGCTGATGGCAGCAAAGATGTTTTCGTTCACTTCTCTGCCATTCAAGGCGCAGGTTTCAAAACCCTGGGCGAAGGCCAACAAGTAGAATTCACCATCGAGAATGGTGCTAAAGGCCCGGCTGCAGCTAACGTAACTCCGCTGTAAGATATAGCCAAACCGAATTCCAAGCCTGCCGCGTAAGTGGCGGGCTTTTTTTATACCTGATTTTTATGCTGATCACGCTATCGTGATGACCGGGAGCCGGATGATGCAGATTGACGACACAGTTTATGTCAAAACCGATGCGGATGAGCCGCGTGAAGGCCGGATATTGCTGATCGAACCGTTCAGTGAAGGTGTGATGTATCTGGTGGCATTACCGGAATATCCGGAGGGGATTTGGTTTTTTAATGAAAAAGAGGGCGGGGATGGTGTATTCATCACGCCGAAAAATAATTTCTGACTTTACATATTTTCGCGGACATCCTATACTCCGCGCATCTTTTCTGAACAGAGGACCCGGATTTGGACAGTCACAGTTATAACTCAATTAACTGATCCGGCACACCTTTCTCTTCTGAAACCTGTCTGCCGGAATGATAATGGCGGGCAGCACCTTTCTTACGGTACTGCACTTTTTTATTGATACAGATGATCCGCCGGTTCCCGGTTGTATCACTGCTACAGGTATGCAGTATGTTTATTGTTTCTCACGCACTCTTTCCTCCTGGTTACTGAGCAAAATTTTCAGTCATTTTTACTTTTTCTGCTGTTAACACCTGACGCCATTGCGTCTTTCGGGTGGAGGTTACTATGTTTGCAATTCCTTATTTACTCAATTTACTGGCGGCGCTGGCACTTGGCGCCCTGATTGGTGCGGAGCGCCAGTGGCGTCAGCGGATGGCAGGCCTGCGCACCAATGCGCTGGTGGCTGTAGGTGCCGCTGTATTTATCTTAAGTTCGGTGACCACATCACCGGACAGCCCGGGACGTATAGCTGCACAGGTGGTTTCCGGCATCGGTTTTCTCGGGGCCGGCGTTATCATGCGTGAAGGCATGAATATCCGCGGGCTGAATACCGCAGCGACATTATGGTGCTCAGCCGGTATAGGTGTGTTGTGCGGGCTGGGGGAATTTGGCCCGGCAGTGACGGCGGCACTGGTTATCTTATGCGCCAATATTTTGCTGCGGGAAGCTGCGCAGCGCATCAATGCCCGGCCGGTCATTCACGCCACGGACCTGGTGCAGGACTATAAAATTCGTGCCGTTTGTCATGAAAAAGATGAGATTCTGGTCAGAACCGTGATCCTTCAGGCGCTGAATGGTTCACATGTCCGGCTGCACTCTCTCAGCAGTGCGGATACTTCCGGCGGAAAACTGGAGGTTTGTGCGGAAGTGCGTGCCACACCGGCAGAGCAGAAGGAGATAGAAGGCATTGTTTGCCGGGTCAGTCTGGAGAGAAGTGTCAGTGCGGTTAACTGGATGATTGCCTCTGAACTGCCGGTCTGATGCCTTTTTGTGCATGGGTCAGCAATTATCGCTCTTTTTTTAATAAAGCCTTAAGGTTTGTGCCGGTGGTTATTCCACCGGCTTTATTCTGTGTATCAACAGAATATTTATATTTAGTGATAATTTTTGATGGAAGAGGCTGGAGGTTTTTAGCTTATTTTAAGAATAAAGAACTAAATCCTCAGCTATCCGGCTGATGGAAAGTGGCGGATTGATGTCACACTACGGCAGATTTATGGTGGCAGTAAAGTGAGGTCGCGGGGTGGAGAGCGTGACGTCTGTCATAAATATCGGCCCGGATTTCAGAAACTTTTCAGAAAATCAGCAATAAACCGTGATAGCAATCACAATTTAATAACATTTTATCGGTAATCAGGCGATGGTGTAAAAAGCGCAGGATCGCAAATTTTGATCTGCTTACTGATTTTCAGTGCTGCGGTATAAAGAGCACTGTTCTGCGGGACGGAATAGCGTGAAATAATTACCCTGAATCGTCACATGACTGCGGTACACTTTTAATTTGTAAAAACAAAAGTATATAGTAACTATATGTTACTATATTGCAGGTTATTACTTCAGGCACCATCCTATCTGCTGATGCTACATTTAATTAACGACTTTGCTAATAGGAAAATGCCGGGATTGTGATGGTATGATGCCATTTCTGTGACAGAAGGATGTCAGTGTGTTTTTCAGAACAGTAACCGGTTTATCAGAGAGGCGGCGAGTTTATAAAAGTATCATCCGAAGGTATATACATAACCTTATCAGCTCCGGAAAGACAAATAAGTGAGCATATAAAAAGAGAGAGCCATTATTTTTAAAAAGAAATAAAGACACCCTGAATTGAAAACCACAACAATGAATTAAATTCATTTAATCTTCAGTTACCTTCCTTCCAAATAACCCACTGGCTATAACATAAGGTTATCTTATGATTTATCATTATGAACGGCTATTTTTTGTTAAAAATAACTAAACATTGATCAGCGGGGATGTCATGAAATGCTCATAATTTCACATTGTTATTGCAGGGTCATAAACCGGGTGAAAATGAACAAAATCGAACTTTATATAACCGTTTTAGTGAAAAATAAGAGTTTTGTACCGCTATTTTTGCTCAGTATACCTTCGATAGATAGGGTAAAGCAGAGTTTCCCAATAAAGCTTATTGATTTGGATCAATATAGGCAGTCACATTATATGATTGGTGCAATGGACTTGAGTCACACACATTTTGAGTCGTATTCGCCTGAAGATTATTGACATTTGACTTATGGGAGTGATAAGTGCGGTGAGTATTTGGGATATGGTGAGACAAAATATAATTAATAGTAAAATTGTACTAATGCATAGTGGGATGTTTATCTTTCTCTGCCAAAAACAAACATCAGTGACTTGAATAGTTAATTTTGTGGTGCATAATAAATAACGTCTATAAATGATATAAGATGATTCAGACATTAAATAAGCTGGTGCTGATTTTAATCGTTACCTTTATTGTTTACAGGTATTCCTGATATGTATTTAATTTAAGTTTACTTTTGTGTGTTTCGCACGCATGCCGGATATTTATATGGATTGGCAGTAAACAATGGAATGAGCTTCTCCGGTATTTATTACATTACGTAAAACAGGATCTCCGGTATCACACAGCGCCGGAGATAGTTTCTGCTGTACTTTGTTGCTGCTGATATTCGGAAAGGAAAAAAAATGAGCCAGACGACTGATTTTCTGAAGCATATTTATGATATTAACCTCTCATACCTGCTGTTAGCCCAAAAACTTATTGCTCAGGAAAAAGCTTCTGCCATGTTCCGCTTAGGCATTAACGATGCAATGGCAACTACGTTAGCAAACCTTACGCTCTCTCAATTGGTTAAATTAGCGGAAACCAACCAGCTAATCTGTCAGTTCAGATTTGAAAGCAGCGAAACCATTGAAAAACTCACACGCGATTCCCGCGTGGATGAATTACAACAGGTTCATACCGGAATTTTACTGTCAACCCGTCTGCTGCAAACGCACGGCGCGGCTGGCACTGACTCACACGCAAGAAAAAGATAAGTATCATGGCCGAAAAAAGTATCATCAAAGAGGCTCAGGATATCCGTCTCGCGATGGAATTAATCTCTCTGGGTGCTCGTCTTCAGATGTTGGAAAGCGAAACGCAAATCAGCCGCGGACGCCTGATCCGTCTCTACAAAGAACTGCGCGGATGTCCGCCCCCGAAAGGCATGCTGCCGTTTTCCACCGACTGGTTTATGACGTGGGAACAAAATATTCACGCCTCCATGTTTTATAACGCCTATGAATTTCTGATGAACAGCGGACAGTGCACCGGTGTTGATGTGATAGTAAAGGCTTACCGGCTGTACCTGGAGCAGTGTCCTCCGGCGCCCGGTGAAGAGCCGCTGCTGGCACTGACCCGCGCCTGGACCCTGGTGCGTTTTGTGGAGAGCGGAATGCTTCAGCGCTCGGTCTGCAGTTGCTGCAGCGGGTCATTTGTCACCTATGCGCATATTCCTGAAAACAGTTTTACCTGCAGTTTGTGTCAGCCGCCGTCACGGGCAATAAAAAAACGTAAACTTTCCGCGCTTCCCGCCGATATTACGCTATATCGAGAGGATGGCATTGCCAAAGCGGTAATGTGACTGGATTGATTTGGTAAACAGGCAAATCCGTTTTGCCTGTCCTTCCTGAAAATTCCCTTTGACTGCCATCCGATACCTAACTGAGTTAAAGGGAATAGTGTGTTAATACTCATCGGATACATCATTGTTACGGGCACGGTCATCGGCGGCTATCTGATGGTTGGCGGCCATATGGGCGCACTTTATCAACCCGCTGAATTTGTTATTATTTTAGGTGCCGGTTTTGGTGCATTTGTCGTCGGTAACAGCGGGAAATCCATTGTTGCCCTGGGTAAAGTACTGCCGCGTCTGTTCCGGCGCTCCTCCTACAACAAAGCGATGTCAATGGATCTGATGGCGCTGTTGTTCCAGTTACTCAATAAATCCCGCCAGCAGGGGCTGCTTGCCCTGGAAAAAGATATCGAAAATCCGCAGGAAAGCGATATTTTTTCCCAGTACCCGCGCATTCTCAAAGATCCGGTTGCACTGATGTTCCTGGTGGATTATCTGCGTCTGATGATCACCAGTAACCTGCAAAGCCACGAAATTGAAGCCCTGATGGATGAAGAACTGGAAACCTTCCGTCAGGAGAGCGAAGTGCCGGCTTCCGGCCTGAATATGGTCGGGGATTCCATGCCGGCATTCGGTATTGTTGCCGCCGTTCTCGGGGTGGTCAATGCGCTGGGTTCTGCTGACCGTCCGGCCGGTGAACTGGGAGCTCTGATTGCGCATGCGATGGTCGGGACATTCCTCGGTATTCTCGTCGCGTATGGCTTTATTTTACCGCTGGCGTCACTGATTCGTCTGCGCAGCGGTGAACAGCTGAAAATGCTGGAATGTATCAAAGTCACTTTCCTTTCATCCTTACAGGGTTATCCGCCGCAAATCGCGGTTGAATTCGGCCGTAAAGTCCTGTTCAGCGCCGATCGTCCGTCCTTTACCGAGCTGGAAGACAAGGTCCGTGAAGTAAAAGTCAGCCACCGTACCGAAGCACAGGACGGGGAGTAAAGCGACGATGAAACCGGGCAATACGCATGTTATCCGCGTCAAAAAGCGGGGCGGTCACGGGCACGGCGGCGGACACGGCGGATCATGGAAGATTGCTTACGCTGACTTTATGACCGCCATGATGGCGTTCTTCCTGGTGATGTGGCTGATTTCTATCTCCAGCCCGCAGGAGCTGACTCAGATTGCGGAATACTTCCGCACGCCGCTGAAAACAGCGATCAATCCGGGAACAAAAACCGGGGATGCCACCAACCCGATTCCGGGCGGCGGCAAAGACATCATTTACAAAGACGGTGACACACTGCCGGACCCGGACAGCATGCAGGACGAGCAGGGACAGGATGAAGCCGGTCGTTTTGAGAAACTGAAACAGGATCTGGAGCAGGCGATTCTCAAAGACCCGCGTCTGAATGAACTGAAGCCGCATCTGCTGATTGATACCACCGATGACGGGCTGCGGATCCAGATTGTCGACAGTGCCAACCGCCCGATGTTTATGGTCGGCTCCACTCATGTCGAACCGTATATGCGGGACATTCTGCGGGCTATCGCACCGATCCTCAATGATGTGCCGAACCGCATCAGTATTTCCGGTCACACGGATGACCTGCCGTATGCCAACGGTGGTAATTACAGCAACTGGGAACTGTCTGCTGAACGTGCCAATGCTTCGCGCCGTGAACTGGTGCGCGGTGGTATGGCCGAGAACAAAATTCTGCGGGTGGTCGGGATGGCATCTTCTATCCATCTGGATAAAAACGACGGACTTGCACCGGTGAACCGCCGTATCAGCATCATCGTTCTGAATGAGTCGGAGATGGCAAATATCCTCCATGAATATGAGGGGGCTGTTCCCATTACCGATTTACAGCAGCTGAAGCAGTTACCGGAGCCGCATACAGAGATACCGGCTCCGCCGGAGATCCCGCCGGAAAGGGTGCCGGAACCGGCGGCACCGGAGCAGACACCGCCGCAGAACAGCGCTGCGGCGGCAGATACAACACAATAAACAGGATGGACAGGTACTGCCGGATTGCCGGCAGTACCTGTCAGCCGTAACACAAGAAAAAAATTGGATAACCGCGATGGATATAACCGAGTTTTATCAAACGTTCTTCGATGAAGCCGACGAGCTGCTCCGGGATATGGAACAGCACCTGCTGGAGCTTGATCCCCGGGATCCGGACAGTGAACAGCTCAATGCTATCTTCCGCAGCGCACACTCCATTAAAGGTGGTGCGGCAACATTCGGATTCACGCTGTTGCAGAAAACCACGCACACCCTGGAAAACCTGCTTGATAAAGCCCGGCATGATGAGCTGACGCTGACGCCGGATATTATTGATGTCTTCCTTGATACCAAAGATGTGATGGGCTCGCAGCTGGATGCTTATAAGAGCGACACACTGCCGGATGAAGAAAGCTTTAACCGCATCTGCGAAGTGCTTGGGCATGTCGAGCAGAGTGTGGCAGACGCCGCAGTTGTCACGGAAACCGCCGCGCCGGAACCGGTCAGTGAAACCACAGAAATTACCGCCGGCTCAGAAGAGAGCAGCGCGGTACCGGAAACCGGGTTTTCACATCATTTCACGTTTACGCTCAGTAAGTTAAAGGAGAGTGAAGTCGCTCTGCTGGCCGATGAGCTGTCGCTGTTCGGCACGGTATACAAAACCGAACAGGGCACCGATACCCTGAAAGTCTGGCTGGGCACCAATACCGCGATTGATGATATCAGCGGCGTGCTCTGCTTTGTGGTGGATGATTCTCAGATTGCGTATGAGGAAACACCGGCAGCGGAATTAACCGCCATGCTGGCCGCAGACAATACCCCGGCAGAGCCGGAAGAAGAAACCGTCAGCACACCGGTTGCCGTACCGGCAGCGGCAGCAGCATCGTCATCAGCCCCGGCGGCGCGTAAAGCACCGGCTGCGGCGGCAAAAAATAAAGGTGACAGCGGCAGTATCCGTGTGGCGGTGGAGAAAGTGGATCAACTGATCAACCTGGTCGGTGAGCTGGTGATTATCCAGTCAATGCTGACCCAGCACAGCCAGCAGGTGGATCAGGCCGAATATGCGGATCTGCTCAGTTCGATTGTCCAGCTGGAACGCAACTCACGTGCACTTCAGGAATCGGTGATGTCCATCCGTATGATGCCGATGGATTATGTCTTCAGCCGCTTCCCGCGCATGGTGCGCGATATCGCCTCAAAACTGAATAAGAAAATCGAGCTGAAAGTGGAGGGCAGCTCCACCGAACTCGATAAGAGCCTGATCGAGCGGATTATCGATCCGCTGACCCACCTGGTGCGCAACAGCCTCGACCACGGTATTGAGAAACCGGATGTCCGCGCGGCAAACGGTAAACCGGAAGCCGGGACACTGACCCTGGCGGCGGAACACCAGAGCGGCAATATCTGCATTGAAGTGCGGGATGACGGTGCCGGTCTGAACCGGGAGCGGATCCTGGCCAAGGCCCGCCAGCAGGGCATGGATGTGCACGACAACATGACTAACGATGAAATCGCGATGCTGATTATGGCACCGGGTTTCTCCACTGCCGAAGTGATCACTGATGTGTCCGGCCGCGGCGTGGGTATGGATGTGGTGAAACGGAACATTCAGGACATGGGCGGCCGTATTCAGATTGGTTTCACCGAAGGGCGCGGCACCGTGACCCGCATTCTGCTGCCGCTGACCCTGGCTATCCTCGACGGTATGTCCGTCAAAGTGGCGGACGATGTCTTTATTGTTCCGCTCAGCGCCATTATCAGCACACTCCAGCCGCGTCAGGAAGATATTTACCGCCTTGCCGGTGAGGAAAAAATGCTGCTGGTGCGCGGCGAATATCTGCCGCTGGTGGAAATGCATCAGGTCTTCGGTATCGAAGAAGCGGAGCGTGATCTGGCGAAAAGTATCGCCCTGATTGTTCAGAACGCCGGTAACCGTTACGCCCTGCTGGTTGACAGACTGATCGGACAGCAGCAGGTGGTGGTGAAAAATGTTGAAAGTAATTACCGCAAAATTCCGGGGATCTCTGCCGCCACGATTATGGGCGACGGTTCTGTCGCACTGATTATTGATGTGGCGGAACTGCAGCGGATGAACAACGAAATTTTGTGCAAGAAGAAACTGAACACGTCACACGTCGTGATGCAATAAACAAAGGTAAATAACCATGTCGATGATGGATGAAGATTTAAACAAACTCGATGAAGAGAAAAACGGCGAAGGGTACCTGATTTTTACCCTGGGCGAAGAAGAGTACGGCATTGAGATCCTGAAAGTACAGGAAATCCGTGGTTATGAGCAGGTCACCCGTATTGCGAATACCCCGGATTTTATCAAGGGTGTCACTAACTTACGCGGTGTGATTATCCCGATTATCGATCTGCGCGTGAAGTTCTCCCATCAGAACGTCACTTACAACGACAACACAGTGGTGATTGTGGTCAATCTGAAAGATCGCGTGGTGGGGATTGTGGTGGACGGCGTGTCTGACGTGCTGGTGCTCAAAGATGAGCAGATTGCCCCGGCGCCGGATTTTGCGGTCACCTTATCAACCAAATATCTGACCGGCCTGGGCACCATCGGTGACCGGATGCTGATCCTGGTGGATATCGAAAAGCTGCTTTCCAGCGAGGAAATGGCACTCATCGACAGCATGGCTGAATGATAATTCAGCCGGATAGTTTTGGTTAATCCATCACTAAAGTTTTTTGTCGTGTGACCGATATCAAAAATACAATAACACTATGCCAGTAGAAAATTATGTATAGCAGAATTAAAATTGTATCAGGGCTTTTATCCGTTATTCTTATATTTGTACTGATGCAGCTGGCATCCAGCGGGCTGATGTTCAGCAAACTGGGTGAAAACCGCGACAGTATTCACTTTTTGGACTCACTCCAGAGTCAGAGACAGGTTCTGACCCAGAGCTGGGTTAACCTGATCCAGGCCCGCGCCAATTTAAACCGGGCGGCAAACGGCTTTTTGCTCAGAGATCACACCTTTAAAGACGATGCCACCCCGGATGAGCTGATCAAACAGGCCACCCGTCAGTTAGCGGATGCAGACGCTGCGTATGCCCGCTACATGAAAATGATGGAGGGCACCAGTTACGACAAAGCGAAGTTTGAAAAGCTGCTCTCCACCTATGAAACCTACCGTAATGCACTGACCCGGCTGATGTCCTATGTCCGGGAAGATCAACTGGAACAGTTCTACACCTATGCCACATCCGGTTATCAGATGAAGTTCGAAGAGCAGTTTAATTCGTATTTCGACAGTATTTCTGCGGCGTTCCGGGGTGAAGTACAGAATGCGGAAGATAACTTCAGTGAATCCCTGTATATGCTGATTGTGCTGGCTATTATCCTCGCGCTGATCAGTCTTATCAGTTACCGCTATGTACAGCGCGGTATTATTCTCCCGCTCAATGGTCTGGTTGATCGCATCAAAATCTTTGCTGCCGGTGACCTGACCCCGACAGTCGCGGTGAACGGTAAAAATGAAATCGCTGATCTGGGCCGCGGTGTGCAGCACATGCAGCAGGAGCTGATTAATACGGTGCGCGGTGTGCGCGACGGCAGCGAAAACATCTATCAGGGTACCAGCGAAATCGCCGCCGGTAACAATGATCTGTCTGCCCGTACCCAGGAGCAGGTTGCCTGTCTGGAACAGACCGCTGCCAGCATGGAAGAGCTGACCGCGACGGTGAAACAGAACACCGAATACGCCCATCAGGCCAGTGAATTTGCCGGTCAGGCCTCTGACATCGCCCGGGAAGGCGGCAAAGTGGTGTCCAACGTGGTGAATACCATGCTGAATATCGCTGACAGTTCACAGAAAATTTCCGATATCACAGCCGTTATCGACAGCATTGCGTTCCAGACCAATATCCTGGCCCTGAACGCGGCAGTTGAAGCTGCCCGTGCCGGTGAACACGGTCGTGGTTTCGCGGTGGTGGCGGATGAAGTCCGTAACCTGGCGCAGCGCAGCGCGGATGCGGCAAAAGAGATCAAAATCCTCATCGAAGACTCGGTATCCCGTACCGGAACCGGTGCCCGTCAGGCAGAAGATGCCGGTGAAACCATGACTAAAATTGTGGAATCCGTTACCCGTGTCACCGACATCATGGCGCACATTGCCACGGCATCCGATGAGCAGAGCAAAGGTATTTCACAGGTCAGTATTGCAGTTGCTGAAATGGACAAAGTGACGCAGCAGAACGCCTCACTGGTTGAGCAGTCTGCGGTGGCGGCAAATGTGCTGGAAGAACAGGTGGCAAAACTGTCACAGCTGATAGCCATTTTCCGCTTACCGGCCTTGAAGCACAGGGACGATAAACACACTGAACCGGCGGCAAGAACGATTTCCAATGTCGTGAAAACCCCGGATCTCAGCAAAATATCATCGAAGAATCATCAAGATGATGACAATTGGGAAACTTTTTAACGACGCGTCTGTGCTTTGCGCTGTCAGGGAAACCTGACGGCGCTTTTGTGCATCACCGCGATAACAACAACCGAAGCAGGTGAGCCCGGCCGGACGCAGTGGGGATAGCATTATGTTTGGTAAGAGAATACGGATTTCTGTCAGTTTATATCTGTTGCTTATTTTCTTTTGCGGCATGCAGATAGTGTCCAGCGGATTATCGCTGGGGATTGTTTCATCTGAATTATCGTCACTGGAACGGGTCGATCTCGGCTCAAAAAAACGGGCATTACTGGTGTCTTCTTATGAAGACCTGATGCAGGCCCGTAACCTGCTTACCCAGGTTGTTGTTCATATTAAAGTCGGCTCTGAAGAGAGCGATATCCGCCAGGTCAAAGCGGCGTTTGATTTGCTGCTGGATAAAGCGGCGGAAGATTACAGCAACTTCAAATCCCAGCCGGTTCTCAGTGAGAAAGAGGATTTTGCCGGTATTGAAGAACAGTATCAGTCTTACCTTGGTGTTATTAAAGAACTGCGCGGTTACATTGATAACGCCAATATCCCTGCATATGTGGAACACCCGACTCAGATGTATCAGGACAGAATGGGTGCGGTGGTGAATGATTATCTGGCGCTGCTGGATGAAGAGAGCCGCAGTGCGATTGAATCCGGCACGTTCTATAACCGGATGGCGTGGATTATGTTCTTCGCAGTGACCGCCACCATTCTGCTGATTTCCTGTCTGGCCCATTTCTGGATGCGTTACAAAGTGATTAATCCGCTCACCAGCATGAGCGAGCACTTTATGCAGGTTGCACAGGGCAAACTGAACCAGAAGATAGAAGTGACTACCCGTGATGAAATCGGTGTGGTATTCGGTCAGCTTAAGCTGATGCAGGAGTCACTGGCAGAATCTGTCTCAAACGTTCGCCTGAATACAGACCAGATGTATACCGGAATTCGCGAGATTGCCCTGGGCAATAATAATTTATCATCACGGACAGAGCAGCAGGCTGCCTCCCTGGAGGAAACCGCCGCCAGTATGGAAGAGCTGACCGCAACGGTGAAACAGAACGCCGATAATGCCCGTCAGGCCAGTGAACTTGCGGTGACGGCATCGAAAACCGCGAGCCGTGGTGGCCAGATCACGGACAGCGTGATTGAGACCATGACCTCGATTGCCAACAGTTCGCAGAAGATCAGCGCCATTATCAGCGTGATCGATGGTATTGCTTTCCAGACCAACATCCTGGCACTGAACGCTGCCGTGGAAGCCGCCCGTGCCGGTGAGCAGGGACGCGGATTCTCCGTGGTCGCCGGTGAGGTACGTGCGCTGGCTCAGCGCAGTGCGGACGCCGCGAAAGAGATTAAATCCCTGATTGATGAGTCAGTTGACCGCGTCGGCCAGGGAACGCAACTGGTGGACAGCGCCGGTAAAACAATGGAAGAACTGGTCACTGCGGTGAACCAGGTGACGGAACTGATGAGCGAAATCGCGTCTGCCTCCAACGAGCAGAGCCGTGGTATCGAGCAGGTGGCAACCGCCGTCAGCCAGATGGATCTGGTAACCCAGCAGAACGCCGCACTGGTTGAGCAGTCAACAGGTGCAACAGCCGCACTGGAAGATCAGGCGAATAACCTGGTCGACACGGTCGCTTTCTTTGAGCTGCCGGATAACAGGGGCACACAGTCCGGCTTTGCCGGCTGACAGTCCGGATCACCGCCTGACACCGGTTCGTATCGCAGACACCGGCGGCAGGCGGTAACTGATCGGTTTGTACTGAAGACTGTCAGTGAATCGTTTTTACCGAAAGGACAACAAGTACGATGCTTTTTGCGCCACAGATAGAACCACTCACAGATGATGAGTTTGGTCGGGTGTGCCGGTTTATTCATAAAAAGTCAGGCATCGTCCTTAGCATGAATAAAAAGAATATGGTCTACAACCGCCTGTTAAAGCGGCTCAGAGACTGCAATATGAGCACATTCGCCGAGTACCTGCGTTTGCTGGAACGGGAGCCGCTGCACCCGGAATGGCAGGCATTTATTAACGCAATGACCACCAATCTGACCGCATTTTTCCGGGAGCCGCATCACTTTCAGACACTGACTGACTTTATCCGTCCCCGCCGTAACCAGCCGATCACTATCTGGTGCGCGGCTGCCTCGACAGGGGAAGAACCGTATTCGATCGCCATGACACTCAGTGATGTTCTCGGTGCGAACGCCATGAATGCCAAAGTGATCGCCAGTGATATCGATACCGAAGTTCTGGAGAAGGCCCGCAAGGGCGTCTACCGTATCGAAGAGCTGAAAAGCCTCAACGCCCTTCAGCGTCAGCGCCATTTTATGAAGGGGGTCGGGGAATATGAAGGCTATGCCCGGGTGAAACCGGCGCTCGGCCGGATGATTGATTTCCGTTATCTGAATCTGACGGACAACGACTGGCAGTTTCAGGGGCAGTTCGATGCCATATTTTGTCGTAATGTCATGATTTATTTCGATAAGGATATGCAGAAACAACTACTGGAACGTTTTGTTCCGCTACTGAAGCCTGACGGGCTGCTGTTTATCGGGCACTCGGAGAACTTATCACAGTTATCTTCGCGTTATGTCATCAGAGGACAGACCGTGTACAGCATTCAGGCGGCCGGGAGAAATGATGAAAAAAATAAAAGTACTTTGCGTTGATGACTCGGCGCTGATGCGCCAGTTAATGCGTGAAATTATTAACAGCCATCCGGATATGACCGTGGTGGACGTGGCACCGGATCCGTATGTTGCGCGTGATCTGATTAAACAGCATGAACCGGATGTGGTAACGCTGGATGTGGAAATGCCGCGGATGGACGGCATCGATTTTCTGGAAAAACTGATGCGCCTGCACCCGGTACCGGTGGTGATGGTTTCCACACTGACCTCCAAAGGCTCGGAAGTGACCCTGAAAGCCCTGGAACTCGGTGCGGTGGATTTTGTCACCAAACCGCAGATCGGGATCCGCGAAACCATGATGAGTTACCGCGACCTTATCGGTGAAAAAATCCGTGCCGCGGCGATGTCAAAAATCACGCAGGGTAACCGCTTCCGCCGTCAGGAAAAAGTGACGGCAGCACCGGCGGTTATCAGCAAACCGCTGTCATCGTATGCCTGCCATAACCGCCTGATTGCGGTGGGCGCATCGACCGGCGGAACGGAAGCTATCCGTCAGTTCCTGGAGATGCTGCCGCCGGAGTGTCCGCCGGTGGTGATCACCCAGCATATGCCGGCCGGTTTCACCCGCTCATTTGCCGAGCGCCTGAACAAGCTCTGTGCGCTGACGGTAAAAGAGGCGGAGCACGGTGATGTGCTGCGCAAAGGGCATGCTTATATTGCGCCGGGTGATGCGCATATGCTGATCGCGGATAAAGGCCAGGGTTACCAGGTGGTGCTTCAGCAGACACCGCCGGTGAACCGTCACCGCCCGTCTGTGGATGTGCTGTTTGACTCTGTGGCCGAATGTGCCGCCCGCAAATGCATCGCGGTCCTGCTGACCGGTATGGGCATGGACGGTGCGCGCGGCATGCTGAATCTGCGGCAGAAGGGCGCGGTCACGTATGCCCAGGATGAGCGCAGTTGCGTGGTCTTCGGTATGCCGAGAGCGGCGATTGAACTGAATGCGGTCGATGAAATTCAGGATCTCGTCAAAATTGCCCCCAGTGTGCTGGGCAGACTTGCTGCCGTTTCCGCCTGACGGAACCGGCAATTATTCATTGTATTATTGCAGGAGTGGTTATGGCCGCTAAAGATTTGAATTTTCTGGTAGTTGATGATTTTTCCACCATGCGCCGCATCGTGCGTAACCTCTTAAAAGAGTTGGGCTACAACAAAATTGAAGAGGCGGAAGACGGTGTGGATGCACTGGAGAAAATCCGTGCAGGTCAGATTGATTTCGTGGTGGCGGACTGGAACATGCCGAACATGGACGGGCTGGAGCTGCTGAAAACCATCCGCGCGGATGATGCACTCAAACATATCCCGGTCATGATGGTGACCGCCGAGGCGAAAAAAGAAAATATTATTGCCGCCGCTCAGGCCGGTGCCAGCGGTTATGTTGTCAAGCCGTTCACTGCCGCGATCCTCGAGGAAAAACTGAATAAAGTCTTCGAAAAAATGGGTCTGAACTGAGGGGCTTCAGCAGAAGGAAAGCAGGATGACGGAAAATAAATCAACGGACAGAAACAAAAACAGTGATGATGATTTAAAACAGATCATCACCCGGGTCGGTTTTTTAACGAGGATGTTAAGAGAAAGCATGCGTGAACTGGGATTAGAAAAGGGCGTGCAGCAGGCGGTCGCGACAATTCCGGACGGAAAAGACAGACTGCGCTACATCGCTCAGATGACTGCACAGGCGGCGGAAAAAACACTCAACGGCATCGACACTATCAAGCCGTTGCAGGTAAAAATGCATGAGGACGCGCTGGATTTGCAGGCGCGCTGGCAATCCTGTCCGTCAGCGGAGGTCGATCCGGCCCTGCAGGAATCCACTATGGCGTTTATCCGCCGGGTGATTGACGGCAGTGCGGTGACCAAAAGTGAGTTACTGGAAATTATGATGGCACAGGATTTCCAGGATCTGACCGGTCAGGTCGTGAAAAAAATGATGGAAGTGGTGGAAGAAACAGAGAAACAGCTGCTGTTTCTGCTGATGGAAAACACCCCTGCGGAAATCCGTGCAAAACATCCGGTCGACAGTCTGAAAAACGGACCGCAGATTGATCCGAAAGGGACCAATGTGATGGCATCACAGTCACAGGTTGATGATCTGCTTGATGAGCTTGGTTTCTGATATAAAAAAACCGCAGCAGGGATGCCGCGGTTCAGAATGGTCAATCTGTCACAACGGTAATCAGATACCCATTGCCTGCTTAATCTGAGCCATTGCGTCGCTGCCTGCTTTGCATGCTGCGTCCTGCTGCTCTTTCGGCAGTGTTGCGATTTGTTTTTTCGCGTCATCAAACTGTTTCAGCATTGGTTCTAACTGCGCTTTAACCGCTTCGTTGTCACCGGCTTTTTCAGTTGCTTTCTTCACTAAATCATCGACTTCAGCAAAGTATTTGTTACAGGTTTCAGTTGCACCCGGAACGGATGATGCTGATTTTTCTTCGCCGGAACATGCTGTCAGAGCCAGAGCCATTAAACCCAGAGAGCAGGCTAAAATTGTTTTTTTCATCAGTGAGTACCTTGTGATTATCGTGGAATAAAACAGTGGCAAATTATAAAGTACCGGTAACAACTGCCTATCGGAATTGTTCCTAATTTAACACTCCGTGCGAAATACGGGCTTTCATCAGGTTCAGCGGCTTAATTTGACTATATTGCGTTGCTGACTACGGCTTGCGGGTGTCACTGAGTGATTTTCTGCTGATAATTCCGCCACTCCTGCTTTAATCAGGGAATTACACCGTTAAGACCGGTCATTTTCCACCATTGAATTCACCGCATTCTGTCATGCTATAGCCATAAGCAAAATCCCGGCAGACGGCGGAGGTGTGAGTGTCTGATGAAAGTGATGTGGAAAAAACAGAAGAACCCACCCCCCATAAAAAACAGAAAGCCAAAGAAGACGGGCAGATTGTCCGCTCCAAAGAACTCAGCTCACTGATGATGATGCTGGCCGGTGTCAGCCTGCTGTGGTTAAGCGGCGGCCATCTGGCGGGACAACTGCGTGATATTTTTCGTCAGGGATTTCTCTTTGATAACTTTTATCTGCAGAATCCGGGGCTGATGCTGCGTTTTCTCGGAAAAGTCATTGGTGAAGCGTTATTTGCGATGCTACCGGTTGTCGGCGGGCTGGCGCTGGTCGGTATTTCTGCGTCGGCACTGGTCGGCGGACTGGCGTTTAACACCAAATCCATTAAGTTTGACCTGACAAAACTGAGCCCGCTGAAGGGCTTTAAACGTATTTTTTCCATGAATGCGCTGGCCGAATTATTCAAGGCGATTCTTAAATCCCTGCTGATTGGCCTGGGCGCATGGATTTTTTTATGGCAGGCATGGCCGTCCTTACTGCATCTGGCGATGGAATCCCCGTCAACGGCAATGGCCAATGCGATGCAGAAAGTGATTTTTGCCGGTTACCTCATTATCTTCATGCTGATCCCGATGGTGGCGTTTGATGTGTTCTGGCAGTTCCGTTCGCATCTGAAAAAGCTGCGGATGAGCCGCCAGGAAATCAAGGATGAATTTAAGCAGCAGGAGGGTGACCCGCAGATAAAAGCCAAAATCCGTCAGCAGCAGCGTGCGATGGCGCGTAACCGTATGATGGCGGATGTGCCGCAGGCGGATGTGATTGTGACCAACCCGACGCACTACGCCGTTGCCCTGAAATATGACGAGAAAAAAATGACCGCGCCGAGAGTGCTGGCCAAAGGTGCCGGGGTGCTGGCGCAGCGGATCAAAGAGATAGGTGCGGAGAACCGCATTCTGCTGCTGGAGGCACCGCCGCTGGCGCGGGCACTTTACCGCCATGCAGAGGTGGGGCAGTCAATTCCGGTGGCACTGTATTCCGCCGTGGCGGAAGTGCTGGCATGGGTGTTTCAGTTGCGCCGCTGGCGTCGTGAAGGCGGCCTGAAACCGAAAAAACCGAAGAATTTACCGGTGCCAAAGGCACTTGATTTTGTTGGAGAAAATACCCGAAATGGCTAATCTGGCTGCACTTTTGAGATTACCGAAAACGATGCAGGGAGCACAATGGCAGTTACTTGCCGGGCCGGTCCTCATCCTGATGATCCTGTCAATGATGGTACTGCCGCTGCCGGCGTTTGTGCTGGATTTGCTGTTTACCTTTAATATCGCGCTGTCCATTATGGTACTGCTGGTGGCGATGTTCACCCGGCGTACCCTCGATTTTGCCGCGTTCCCGACTATCCTGCTGTTCTCCACCTTACTGCGTCTGTCACTGAACGTGGCATCCACCCGTATCATCCTGATGGACGGGCACACCGGTCCTGCTGCTGCGGGCAGGGTGGTTGAGGCGTTCGGGCACTTCCTGGTCGGCGGTAACTTTGCCATCGGGATTGTGGTCTTTATCATCCTGGTGTTAATCAACTTTATGGTTATCACCAAAGGTGCGGGACGTATCGCCGAAGTCGGCGCGCGCTTCGTGCTCGATGGTATGCCGGGCAAGCAGATGGCAATTGATGCGGATCTGAACGCCGGGATCATCAATGATGAAGAAGCCAAACGCCGCCGTGCGGAAGTAACCCAGGAGTCCGATTTCTACGGTTCAATGGACGGGGCCAGTAAGTTTGTCCGCGGTGATGCCATCGCCGGGATTATGATCATGGTGATTAACGTGATCGGCGGCCTGATTGTCGGTGTGGCTCAGCACCATATGCCGCTGGGCGACGCAGCCAGCACCTATACCCTGCTGACCATCGGTGACGGTCTGGTGGCGCAGATCCCGGCACTGATTATCTCAACCGCAGCCGGTGTGATTGTGACCCGCGTGGCAACAGATGAAGATGCCGGTGAGCAGATGGTCACCCAACTGTTCAATAACCCGCGTGTGATGTGGCTGAGTGCCGGGGTTCTGGGTTTGCTGGGGCTTATCCCGGGCATGCCGAACTTTGTGTTTCTGCTGTTCACGGTGGCGCTGGCATCTCTCGGCTGGTATCTGGTGAAGAAAAGCAAAGAACCGGTCAAAGAGACGGATAACAATGTGCAGGAGCAGCAGTTCCGTGAGGCGAATAAAGTCACGGAAGCGACCTGGGATGATGTGGTGGCGGAAGATCTGCTGGCGATGGAAGTCGGTTACCGGCTGATTCCGCTGGTGGATAATGACCAGCAGGGTGAATTGCTCGGGCGGATCCGGGGGCTGCGCAAAAAATTTGCTCAGGAAGTCGGCTATCTGCCGCCGGTGGTGCATATCTGTGACAACCTCGAACTGGCACCGACCGCTTACCGTATCCTGATCAAAGGGGCGGAAGTAGGGCGCGGCGAGGCTCAGCCGGGCCGCTGGCTGGCGATTGACCCGGGCAATGCGGCGGGCTCTCTGGAAGGGGATGCCACACAGGAACCGGCATTTGGTTTACCGGCGGTGTGGATTGATGATGATCTGCGTGAGCAGGCACAGATTCAGGGTTACACCGTGGTTTCAGCCAGTACGGCGGTGGCGACACACTTTAATCAGATTTTGCTGGAATACGCCAGTGACCTGTTCGGCCGTCAGGAAGCACAGATGCTGTATGACCGCGTGAAGAAAGAGATGCCGAAGCTGGCTGATGACCTGATCCCGGATACCTTATCACTGACTGTTTTCCACCGCGTGCTGCAAAATCTGCTGACCGAAAATGTCATGATCCGCGATATGCGCACTATTATTGAAACCCTGGCAGAGCAGGTCGGTGAGAACGGCGAGCAGAAAGATACCGATGTTCTGACATCTCAGGTGCGGATAGCACTGGGCCGCGCTATTACCCAGCAGTGGTTCGGGGCATCAGGGGAAATTCAGGTGATTGGTCTGGATGCGGGGCTGGAACAGATTCTGTTGCAGGCAGCGAAAAGCGGCGGCGGTCTGGAGCCGAACCTGGCACAGAATATCGAAATGCAGGCGATGAGCGCGGTACAGCACCAGGAAGCTATGGGTGCACCGACAGTATTGCTGGTCAATCACTCACTGCGCCTGATCTTATCCCGCTTCCTGCGCCGCAGCCTGCCGCAGCTGGCGGTGATGTCCAACCTTGAACTGAACGATCGCCGTCAGATACGGATGACTTCTATGATTGGCGGTTAATCACGGGTTAAACCATTACCATAATACTCTGCGGGAATCTGTGAAAACAGGTTCCCGTTTTTTGTATATTGAGCCGGTCAAATCATGACCGGCATTTTTATTGCACACAGATACAGTTTACTCCGCTGTATCGTTTTCATCTTCACTGACCACAAACCACGGTGTGTACAGTGTGCGCCGCTGATAACCCTGAGCGGTGATAACCTGATGCTCACGGCCGAGCGGATCATAATAGTGCGTGTCGGCGTACAGATCCTGCCGCGCACTGTCATCACTGACATACCTCCAGTCATTGACAAAGTATGGCTGATACGTCCGCACAGTATGCCCTTTATTATCATACTCTGTGCGGCCTGATACCGCCCAGCGGGCTGCTGCTTTCTCACTTTTCCGGCTGCCGGCGGCCAGTGAACCGTTTTTATTGCGGTGGAATGCGTCACCGTCCTCAAAACGGGCTGACTGCTGTAAAATCCGCCCGAAACCGTCACTGAAGGTGACCTGCTGACGGATTTGCTGTGTGCTTTTATCCGCCGGTTCATCATCATAGCGATCAGTTGTCAGGGTCAGCACATGCGGCGGCAGTTTATCTGTACCGCTGTGCATCCAGCTGTCTGCGGCATAGACAAAACACTGCGCAACCGGCAGTTGTTTTTTCATCTCCGTGGCGTCCTGAACTGAATCCGGCAGGATCAGCGGTTTCTGGCTGTAGCCGGTTTTCTGACCATTTTCCGTGCCGTAAAAACGGCTGCTGATCACCCGGCCCAGCGCATCCGTCTGTACCTGACTGATATTGTCATTGGCATCGGTGATTTCGCTGACAGACAGAAAACGCCAGTCATATTTTGCCGCAGTGACAAGTCCGGAGGCATCGGTGTGTTTAGTGATAACACAGTGATGTTTGTCGCGGGTCAGATGTCGTTCCCCGGCCAGCGGATTATCGCGTACGGCGACCGGAAGCCGGAACTGTTCTTCTGTACCGTAAATCAGATGACCGGAACGTATAACCCAGACCTTTTTCCCTGTTTCTGTGGTATCGGCAAACAAGTAATCCGCCCTGATATAGCCGCCTTTCTGTAACTGATCCGTGATATCTGTATCTGCTTTTATGGCTGCGATAATAGTTTCATCAAGCTCTGCAATATCCGTATAACCCGGACGCGGCGGCCAGACCGGAACTGTTACTGCCGGTTGATTATCTTTATTCAGCCAGTAAGTCTGTTGTTGTCCGGCAAAGTGACGCGCAGACTGATTATTGCTGAGCAGGGCAGGCAGTGTTTCGGTATTTAAGCCCTTTGCCGGAACGAGCCCGGATTTCAGAATAAAAATATCACTGCGATCAGCATCAGGCTGGCCGGTCAGCCACTGTTCCTGTTTCAGATTGGTCAGGTGGTGCCGTGTATGCCGTGACAGCGATACAATGAGTTGCAATTGCTGATCATCATAACCGGAATCAAACAGTGACGCAGGCAGGGTATCCGGCAGCGGGTTTTTTGCCGGTTTCGGACGGCGCGGGTAATTAATGTTTGCTTGACGCAACGGATAACCATACTCATCCGTGCTGAGCACAACGGATTGTGAACACTGCGGATCGGCGCTCATGCGTTCATAATGATATTCCCGGCTTTCTGATACCGACGGCCAGACCACCGGCATATCCGCATCCGGCGTGATCAGGCGGACGGACAGGCGCTGTTCACTGACACTGTACGGTAAATCCTGTTGCTGACTGCCGTCTTTGCCGTATACCTCACTGCGCAATGCCATCCCTTTCTGCGCGCGGCTGAGCCAGAATGCCTGTTTTTGCGCAATGGTATCAGAACAGACGGATTCTTTATCACCGCTGCCGGTTGTCAGCCGCGTAACAAACCCGGCAAAGGCATTTTTATCGCCCTGCCAGTACTCATTTTTCAGTTGTGTATCGACAGGGGTATAGCCGGTGGCATACCAGTTACGGGTCAGTACCGGCATCGTCAGTACCCCGCTGGTGTCACGGGCAGCGGCGGTATCCGTATCCAGTACCTCCACACAGCCGAAGCCGCGGAACTCCCGCTCCCGTGCATCCCACACACCGTGGTGATAGCGGGCTTCACTTACCAGTTTATTGCCGGTAATTTCATCCGTGGTTTCTGTTTTCCATAACGTGTGCAGCGGGAAAGGCAGATATGAAACCGGCTCGCGGGCTTTATCATCCAGGCGGAACTGTGCGGAACTGCGGTAGCGCAGATTCTGTGACATCCCCGTCTGATTATTAATCTGATTAAGGAGCCACGGTTTCTCAGTGGTCAGATGCAGCAGATAGTGACGCGGTACGGTATGAGGAACCGTCAGCAGCAGACTGGCGACACCCAGCCCCTGCACATCCGCCACCTGTAAGCGGCAGGTCTTATCTTAACGGACGCCGGCAGGCAGCTTCACGGTGACCGGCTTATCAAAACCATTACCGCTGCGGTTGCGATAGATCTCTATATAATCACTGCGGGCATACAAAATATCGGCGGTACCGCTGCCGTCAATATCGGCAAGATAAACATACGCAGCATTGAATTCCCCCTGTTTTTTGCTGAAACCGTCCAGTGTCAGCGGCTGACCAAAGCGGCCGTGGCCCAGATTCGGCCAGCAGAGTACTCCGTCAGCACTGATCTGTACCAGATGCTGCTGACCGGAGCCGAGTACATCACTGAAAGCAACCAGTGTGGCTGCATCCCCGTCCGGTGACGGCAGAACAATTTTTTCCGCCTGAGGAATATCTTTGGCGGATAACCAGCCGTCTTTGCTGCCCGGCCAGATGCGTACACTGCGCGGACCGATAAGCACCAGGTCAGTCACCCCGATCCCATTGAGGTCGGTCATTTGTGTGACAGGATGGCTGTATTCCAGAGGAAGGGCACTTAATGGTGTAAAGTTCAGCCACGTTGACGGGTCATCTGTTTGCTGACGGTATTGCCCCTGCACACCCGGTGGTGTGATGACCCACTGCAGACGGCCATCACCGTCAAGGTCAGTCAGCATCGCACCTTCGCGCAGAGCGGGAATGTTGTTGAGCCGCTGCGGTGTATCCCATATCACCGCATTGATATCATCGTTTTTGGTATCACGAACCGGTGCACGGTAATACCATGCACCGTTGTCCTGATACAGCACGCCGGCAATGCCTTCGCCGTGCAGATCAAGATACTGCCACGGTTGCTGAGGATTAAGCTTGCTCATCTCCTGCTGAGACCACTGCGGGGTGGCAGGGATCTCAAACATCTGCCAGCCGAAGGTCAGCGGCGGCAGGGACAGCACTTTACCGTCATCCTCAAACGCCATCTGCCGGGCGGCGGTCAGTGTGGTGACAACGGAGGTTTCCTGATAATCAAACAGCATGCGGGAAACCAGTGCCGGTACATCCGTACCTTCTGCTTTTTCAGCGAGCGTCTCCAGGCGATGGAACATCAGTACCTGGCGGCATAAGCGGCGGGTACGCAGATCAAACCCGTAAGCATAGCCGGAGAATGGGTCCTGACGGCTCAGCCAGCCGGAACCGGCCTTAAACAGTGGTTTTTCTTCCGGTTTAATGGTTCGTTCGCCGTAGTCAAATACCAGCACAAACAGCCAGCCTGCTTTGGTGGCATCGTTGCCGTTAAAACAGGGAAATGTGCGTCCGGCGGTGATATTGCCGTAATGGACTTCACTGAGATAGCGCTGGCTGTGGCTGCCCGGATGGGCGGCTTTTTCCTGTTCACTGCAATTGATATCATCTTCCGCACGGTAGCGGTAATAAATCTGTTCACCGGTGGCGGAGACTGAGGCGTTCAGCAACCAGCGGGCCGTGTGGCTGCCGTTACTGATACGGGCGGCGGATTCATAACCGAGCAGATGCACCTGACCGTCTGCGGTATACCACAGCCAGAAATCCGGCTCTGTGGTACTGCCTTGCGGCTGCCAGTATTCCAGTCGGCTGAAATTGCGCTCGACCCGGGCGCGGTATGTTGTTATCTGATAAGAAACGGCCAGTTTTACACCCAGCAGGGTCTGGCGTTTATCCGCAGCACCGGGAACAGCCACCAGGACTTCACCGGCAGGATCAATAAACTCATCTTCAGCCGTATAAGCAGGAACACCTTTACGGGTGCGGCGGCTGATGGCCGGAAGATTCACATCCCAGCCGATACCAAAGGCGCTGTTACCGGCCTGACTGCTGTAGCTGAGTGAAAGAGACGGCGCATAACCGCGTCCCGCACTGACGGGCAGCGGCAGAGACAGCGACGCCGCGCCGTCCGGACCGGCAGCGCCCGCCTGTCCGGAAAGTCCGGTCAGTGCACCGCCGCCTTTCGGCAGAGATGGTGTCTGAGGACTGATATTGTCTGATTGTTGCATAATAGACTCCAGAACGGGCAGCCCGCAGGCTGCCCGGGTCAGGATAAAAATTAACGGATGGTGTAGCGGATATGGATGATGATATCGCTCAGACTGAGCAGCAGGGCTTTCTGCTCTTCATCCGTTGCCTCCGGGAAGCTCAGGGTCAGGCTGTTATTATCATTCACCGGGATGCCTTCAAACGGCAGCCAGCGACCGTCATTGAAATCGAGCTGGAACTGACCGCTGTCATTCATCCCGTGGGAAACGGCAATGGCTCTGCAGCCGTCCGGCAGTGTAGTACCGCCGTAACTGAGCACGGCACGCACATCCTGATACGGCCCCACCAGCGCCGGTAACGTCACGCTGATCTGTTTGATACGGCGTGTTTCCCCCAGCCCGACAGGATAATTACCTGCAATGTTCAGTGCATTCAGATTAAAAGCGGCATGCAACTGTCCATCTTTGGTCATGGACAACCCGGTTGCTGCCGGTGTATTGCCGGAACCGCCTTTTTTCAGCAATTCAGCGATGGTGTCAGCCAGGTTAACAGACGGTTCGTACCCCTTGTACACTTTATTCAGGGAAACGGTACGTGTGACTTCCAGTGCACGATGATCCCATTTCAGCCATGCCTGCTCCATTTCAGTCAGATTCAGCAGCAGGGATTCCCCGGCCATCAGCCCGGCATTACTGCTCTGCCATGCACCCGGTTTGATATAGCGCGTGGTTTCACCGGTCTGCCATGCAAACGCGGCTTCGGCCATCATGCAGCGGGTTGCCGTAAGGTCGTAGAAGCGGTAATAGATGGATGCCAGACGGCCGCGCAGCCAGCTGTACAGTGCTTTATTGCTGAATTTACGCTGCAGGAATTCCAGTTGTGCCTGAGTCTGCGCCTGCTGGATTTCCAGGTGTTCGCGCTGCATTTCTGTGGCGGTGCGGCGGACAGCCAGGGCTTCCAGTTGGGCATCAATCTGTTTCACTTCAGATTCGGCATTATTTTTCTGGATTTCCCATTCCTGACGGCGGCGGCGCCATGCCTCAGACTGGCTGATATTATCCGCGGTAATTTTGGTGGCGGCGGCGGCGAGGCCGATGCCGGAACCAATGGCTTTCGGGATACCGCCCCAGCGGCTGCCCCCCACGGCCACGCCGAAGATGTTCGGTGCCATATCGGCAGCGGCAGCGGCCATATCCAGTACGCCAATGGAGGTGCTCATCACAGAGGAAGAAAGATACAGATCCATGGTGCGTTTTTCTTCGGCACTGACATTTTCATCATACAGCTTGCGGTAGCTGTCAAAGCGGGATTGCGCGCCGGTACGGCTCTGTTCCAGTGTTTTCTTCTCGGCATCCAGCTCGGCGAGCGCCTGCGCCTGCATCCGCAGAGAGGAGAGCATCAGTTCACCGGCCTGGTTTTGCAGCAGTTCACTCATCGCTTCCGCATCCTGGCGCTCAATCAGCCCCTGGAGCGTTGAACCGAACTGCATCAGTTGTCCGGTCAGTGAACGCGCACTGTCCAGCGCCTGCGGGAAGCGCATTGCCGGGATGGCGGCAGACGGTAAGGCTTTGCTTCCGCCGGAAGCTGCGGCTGCGGCACTGAGCAGCGCGGCCGGGTCTGCCGGTGCGGCAAAGACCGGCAGCGATAGCGGCTGGCCGTCGATGGAGAGATTATTGCGCAGATTAAACAGGCGCATTTCCAGGGTCTGCCAGTAGCCGAGCAGTTTTTCGTTCTGCTGTGGCAGGAACAGCCCGGTCAGGGTATTGGCTGTCCGGACGTCCGGCAGCAGACCGCCGTTGCGGACCCCGCTTATCATATCCTGCCGCTGTTTGGTTTTGGTCTGGTCGGCGGCATCACTCAGTGCCGGATTACCCCAGCCACTGCCGGTAATCGTGATCGGTTTATCACCCAGTAAACCCAGTGCCTGCATATACCACATTTTCGCTTCATTGAGGGTATCACGCTCCAACATGCGGTAAGCACTGTCACCACGGGCAATCAGCAGATCGAGCAGTTTCATCAGCGTACTGACTTTGTAGTGCATCGGGTCATTCTGGGCGACGGCATCCGGGTCAACCGAATCCAGCGGGTCGGCGTTCCAGGACGTATCTTCTTTCAGCGGACGCACGCGCCAGTCACCGGCACCGCTTGCCGCAGGCTGCCAGATATAGCTTAACCAGCGGTTGGCTTAGGTAAAGTTCTGCTCCTGTAACAGACGCATGGCCACCATCATCGGGGTGTAATAGAACAGCTCCCAGAAATAGAGGGCATTGGCACCGCTGAAATCCATCGGTTCATTAGGTTGTGACAGACCGGATACCGATTCAAGGCCGGGGAAGGTGCCGCCATGATAATCTTTGTTTAAGTACCAACCATTAGGATCATTGACGTTCGTTCTGGCCAGATTAATTCCGTATTTATATTTACCGCTTTGATATTCTGGCCGTAAATAGAAATTATCTTTGTTTCCGGTTGCATTGTGAATACGAGGGTAAAACAGTGTAATTGTAGTAGTGTTACCGGTATTTAGAGTTCCTGTGTATACAGGGAATTGATCACTCGTCTGAAGAACATGATACGCATAAATCGTAAACTTCCGGTCACTGCCATGAATGGCCGGGTCATACGGTTTCAGTGTCAGAGTCACATAAGTCCCTTGTCCCGGTTTTGGTTCACGCAGGTTCTGGGTTTCCGGTGACAGTACGGCCTCAATGCCGTTATTGGCCTTTTCAATTAACTGACGGGCAAACAGGGTATTCAGCCGGGTGCGGTAAGCATCCCATTCCATGTATTGGGCGCCGTCTTTGGTGGTGTGCAGGGAGATAACACGGGCACTGACTTCCGGGGTTTTCAGCTGCAGGCTATACTTGCAGCTTGCGGACTGGCCTGTCGTAAGTTTAAAGTTGGCTGTAACAGTTAAATCTAGTGAGCTCTTGTTTTTTAAATAATCAGTTACATCGACTATTAATTCTTCGAACCGAAAACTCATAGTTCCGTTATCTGATTTAGGAAATTCCGGAACAGTGATGCCGATATCGCTGCCACTGATTGTTTTGATGATATTGTTATCACTGAAAAATGTAAGTGTAATACTATCAGCGGAGGCTGATGTTATTTTTATCTGCTTATCAATATTAATTTCTGCGGCAAGCTTACCAACACAATCAATCAGTGTGTATTTTTTTTGACCTTCAATAAACGTACAGCCGTCTGTCGATGATAGTTCGCCTGCGATGTAATATTTGTACCCATAATCTGAAGAATAGTCGTGTTCAGAATATACTTCCCAAAGTCCTTTTAGGTTACCTGGCGTCATATCACCTGCCAATAAGTATATTGGGCCTACAATAGAATCATTGTATTTTACTTGGGCAGGAAGAATCAGTAAAGGATACGAATTTTGATCTGGGCCTACAATGAATATCAGAGTACATTTTCCATCCGGCATAAATTCGCCTTTTGGGGTGTATTGAATATTCTCAGGCATATAAATATCACAGCCTGAATGAACCTCTTTTATGCAGCATCCGTGATACCGGCTATCGATAAAATCAAAAAACTCAGCAGTATTAACATTAATGTGTACTTCAGGTTTTATGACAAGATTAAATTTTTCATCCTTTTTGGAAAGGATGAACTCCCCGGATGAAATCTTAGGACGGAGTCCGTGCGCGTTATCTGATGATACATGTGCAAAGTTTGAAGAATATCGGCCGGTTAACAGCATATTCACCCTGGTAACTGACTTAGTATCTAATTGACTAACAACGGTAGTTAAGATACTCCGTGTATCCGGTGGGCTTGCAAGGACCATATTCTGCTTAAGACGCAGCCCGAAGGAGTTAACCGGGACTTTAACACTTTGCATGCTTGCATTTTCAGGCTGTTTTTCATAGCAGGCAATCGTCAGGGTGTTATCTTCCCGATTATTGGTGCAGTACAGACCGGGTTCCTTCCAGTCGGGTTTGAGTTCATCGGTCACATCATAACTGAACGGTGAAGCCCAGCTGCCGTCATATTTAATATGCGTCAGTTTCAGGGTAAAAGACGAAATATTCTTTTTACCTTCGTCATCTTTACGCTTCTGCTCTTCAATCCATAACAGATACAGACGTGAGCGGTAAATCACCGGGCGCACCATATCCTGATACGGATTCACCGCACAGGTGATTTCTTTCCAGTCACTCCAGGCATTGGCGGCAAAACGGCCGTTTTGGCATTTACTGTGATCGGCTTTGCGCCAGTAATATTTTTTCGGCTCAGTCTGGCTGGCACCGATAAACCAGGTATTACCTTCATCAATATCAACCGCATCATGATAACCGCTGACCACTTTCAGGTCAGCGACCTGTTCAAAGGCGGTGAGATACTGGCGGAAGCCATTTTCCAGGGTGTCGCTGTTAAGCTCGCTCTGAGAAAGCTGCTCCAGCATGGTGTTCATCATCCCGGTCTGACCAATGCGGATAGTCGGGTCAATGAAGTTTTCCGGGTAATAGACTAACTGAGACGCACCCGCCCAGGTGCTGTAGCGCTTATTATAGGTATCCCAGTCTTTAAAGAACTGACGCTCAAGCACAGCACTGTCTGCCCCCGGCTCATCACCGGCAACAGTGCGGTTGATATAGAGCTGAATACCGGCAATCGCATCCGCCAGCCGTGTGGTGGTGATTTCAGCACTGACTTTGCCGTCCACCAGCAGATTACGCCAGATATCATCACGGTCTGCCAGTGGTTTACCCATAATCAGAGAGCGGTACTCCCCGCTGAGGGCTTCACTGCGGCGCGGCTCCGACCGGTTTTGCAGCTGTTTCGTCTGCTGTTCGTTCAGACCGGCCTGTAACAGCCTGGAGAAGGTGGTGAGTTCTGCATAAGAAGGTGACGCATTTTCAGATACCGCCAGCAGATTGGTAATCTCTTTCGGGGTGATATGCAGATTGTCTGAAATATCAAGATAAACAGGTAGTTTGCCCAGCTGCGTCCATTTGGTAACCGGACTGTCGGGGATGTCCGCCTGCAGACCCAGAATCTGGCTGATAGTGATTCCCGGCACATTCAGTGCCTGTGCCAGAATTTTAACGGTCAGTGTACTGCTTTGCAGTGCATCCAGAACAGTACCTGCCTGCCCGCCGCAACGGTTGACCAGATTATGAAAATGACTGATTGCCTGTAGTCCGGAAATAGTTTTTACCGGCGCACTTGTTGACAGCACCTGAAGTTCAGTATCACTGAGTGCAAAGGTACGGATAACCAGTACGCGTTGTGCCAGTTCCTGGCAGTAAGCCGCAACTGATTCTTTTTGCGGAGGTGTCAGGTTTTCCAGCTGTATTTTCGACCAGAATTGAGACGCTGATATTATCGGTGAATTTTGATCTGTATCCAGCCAGCGCAGTAAATATTCAGCCTGCTCAGCGCCTTGCAGTTGCATGGATGCCGCAATGACAGGTGCCATGGTGGAATACAACGTACCGGCATCGCTATTATCAATTCCCCCGTTGCGCAGCGCATCCAGCATTATGTCCATTTCTTTGGTCGGCACCGCGGGTGCTTCAGTGGTTAACAGCAAAAGTAATTGATCAGCAGATAAGTTTTGTTCGTTCAGCCATTGAGTCGTTTGCCACAGATAATCCATCATCTGAAGGCGATTATCCTGACCCAGGTCAGTTTTTGTAAAGGGTGACAGCAACAGTAATGTATTTAACTGTGAAATACTGAGAGCCAGAGAATCAGCCAGTAAGCGAATAAGATATAGTGTGCTTATTTTATCGGCATTATTCGCTATTACTGTTGAGTTGCCATGGCGGTTTGTCATCGCAGACAGTAATAACAAATCAATATTGTTCACAGAGAAAGCACGTTTCAGTATATCCCTGCGTGTATCTGTTGCGTCTGGTTTTAGTGAGACAGAGTCATTGCTCAATGAATACATTTCACCATTGAGTGGCGGATTATTAAACATCCGGTCAAATTGGCTGAGCTGCCCGTCATAGCTGACAGTGCTGATAGTGGCACCGCTCAGAATTAAAGCATCATCGCTGCTGATATTGTAACGTTTACGGTAGAGCAGAAATTCACAGAAGCGGTGCAGTACGGTTGCGTCTGAATCGGTGTCTTTCAGTTTCAGACGGGTTAATGCACGCTGGGTTTCCAACGGGGTCATACCGGCGGCTTTGGCCAGGCGCAGAGTTTTGTTGAGGGTGAGAAGCCAGTTATCTGGTTCTGCATCGGTGCGGATAAAAGAGGCGGAGGTGTAATAATAGCTGCCGGCAGGACTTCTTCTGGTAAGCCCTATCTCGGTATTTTGTGTCAGAGTTTCAGAGTCCAGCGTAACAGGAATACTGTAGTGCTGTCCGGCCAGCGGAATAAAATCAGACTTATCAATCAGGTTATAGCTTGAACCGTTGTAGCCTATACCGAGGCGTGTATTTTCTTTTTTGGTTGTCTGCACACTAAAATTCACCAAAAATCGGTTTCCGCCCTGCGGAATCAAATCGAGATAGTGTAACTGTGTTTTACTATCCGGAGTTTTGGTTAGTTTACTGAGTACAATTTTCCCGCCAGGATTTATTACCGGTATCACCAGGTTATTACTTTTATAAACATTAGGTGTTTGCGATTTATCTGCAATTTCGCTGGTAACCAGTGCCTGAATCTCATCCCTCGGCAACTCATAATAATTTGCCAGCGCATCAAGGTTCATCAGGCTTTCGGTATTCACCCTCGGGAAGTTTTTCTCCAGCAGTTTTTTTGTGTCAGCTTCACTTAATCCCTCTATTTTTTCTGTCAGAATGGCATATAACTCCGGTGAGATACCGGCGTATAACGCCAACTGCGCAGCGGATTGTGCACCTTTGCTCAGCACATGGTCCGGCAGAACAAAATTCTGTTGTGCCAGGGCGTTACGTATTCCCTCAAACGGCGCGTTATACGGGGTTACACCACTGCGGCGGGAGGTTGCCAGGGTTTCGTAGTATTTGGCTTTATCCGTCTGGCCGGCTTTTGCCATCAGCGCCGTTTCCAGCTGCTCATTAGCCAGTGACAGGGTGGAAATCTCTTTATCCAGATTTTCCTGAGATAACACCAGTTTCGCCAGATCCGGGCGGCGTTTGTCCAGGTTATTGACACTGTCTTTCTGATGCAGGCCACGGGCTTCGCGGTACAACTCAGTCAGATAGCCGGCCGGGGAGAACATGGAAGAGACCGCACCGGGGGCGGCAAACTCTTCGGCACGCGGCATGATAATGTCGTTATAGCCGTACGGCGTCGCGCCGTAAGTGCGGGCAGCGCCCATCTCTTTTTTCAGCAGCGGGTTGGCGCGGGTCAGCGCACGGGCAGTATACAGAATGTTGTTCTGCTGTTCTTTGATTGCCGCACGGTGAAGTAGTTGCGCTTCTTCACGGGACAAACGGCCGCCCGCCAGGCTGCGGACTTCGGCAAGGGACATCGGCATAAAATCTGCCAGTGTCACTGTTTCACCACTGCGTTGCAGATTCAGCTTTTCGAGAATTCGGGTTATTTTATCCATCGATAATAGCCTTATAAATATGAAATTTAGTTAATGACACAAAAGTGTACTTTTCGGTACTCCGTAAATTTATTGTTAACTGATGTTATATTTCGCAAACAATAGAATTGTCGGAATATGTCACTGAAATCGAGTGTCAGTTTTGGAATGAGGATAGTCAATCAGAACGATCAGCATGATGTGCTGACTTTGTGGTGTTTTATTTATTTATTTGATTTTTAAAGCAGAAATGATTTTATTTTCTATATGGTAATAATAGATTTAAATTATGAGTCTATATTTTTATATAGGAATGGCTGTATATCTGATGTTATTCAGGATGCCGCCGGGCGGCAGTCAATAATATGAGCGTAAAGGGGGATGCAATATTAATCAGAAAACAGAAGTGAGAACGGGAATAAAGATAAGGGACAGAGAATATTAAAATAATTAACTGCCGGGGAAGGGCAGTTAATGATCAGACAGAGATTTTTTTACCAAGTGCCGGTGTGCGGGATTCCTGGCCGTCAGCGCCGTAAGTCGCCTGGTTATTATGTTTTTTCATAAAATCCAGCCGCTCCTGATTAAACTGCATATGCAGTTTCAGCATCTGATGATTGCGGTAATTCATCTCTTTCAGTGTCAGGGTAAGGTCTTTAATCGCATTCCAGACAGTGTGCATGGTTTCATTATTATCATAGGGCGCACACAGCCCGGCTTCCTGCTCAAGTGCCTGGCGGCGGGTTTCATTATGGCCGATAGCGGCAACCAGAAACCGTTTCTGTTCCGTGGCTTCCTGAAACGGAGACTGCGGAACACGCGGGTAGCCGAGTAACAACTCTTCATTTTTCATCACCTGATGCAGTGACTGTAAATGAGAGAGTTGTTGATCCAGCAGCGGCAGAAGTTGATCAGTCATTTTTATCAGCGCTGTCCATGGATAACATGCACTCATGCGCATCGCGCAGCAGACCGTCAGCGATTTTACCGGCATCCATCCGTAATGTGCCGTCTTTCAGGGCCTGTTTAATTTCTGCCACCCGTGCAGTATTAATGTCGTTTTTACCCGGCGCAAGCAGCTGCTTCTGAAGTTCACTCGGCGAAAATGCGCTTTCGCGGACAGTCTCTTCGGCCTGAACTTTTTTATCGCGCACCGGCGCGGTCAGTTCTTTCGGGTCGCGGTTAGTCACTTTTGTCAGTGCTGAAATCGCGGATGTTTGCTCAATTGCCATATCTGTTTTCCTTTTCCCGATCTGTATGAGATGGAGGGGCGCCTCCCTTGTGCTCATTGTTTATCGGCAATCTTATCTGAAACTTTATAACTAAATTCATCACGCAGCATATAACTACAGTGATACTTTCACGCTGCCGTTTTCAAGGGCTTCACCGCTGACCACCTGACCATTCACCAGCCGGACCCGGATAGTAGTTCCGGCGGCGGCATTATTAATGGCACGGCCTTCATATTTTACCGAGAAATTATCACCATCCGCCATGACAAAAACGCTTTGTCCGGCTTTTATTGCCCAGGGTTTGCGGGTCATGGAGGCGACATAGGTCTGCCCGGCATCAATATTGCGCAGGGCAATGGCACCGCGGAGGGCTATTTTATCGGTAACCGTGCCCGCAGGCAATTTGTGAAGTAAACCGCGCTTTGTGCCGATATCCACAAGCTGAACAGTCTCACCGCGCTGAATCTGACGGGTTGCCACGTAATACTGACCGGTGACATTGACTGTCAGCTGCATAAAGGTGCGTTTTTTTCCGCATAACACCGGCAGTGAAATATTGCCGGTGTTACGTCCGCCCGCAGGCAGTTGCAGCACCGGATCCTTACAGGCGGGCCAGCGGTCGATCGGGGTTTTTATTTCGACAGAGACCTGCATGGGTTTCGGGTGCAACTGCCGGAAGTAATGATTGATCTCTTCCGGTAATCCGGCCTGTGCGGAGGCGGAAAACACCAGTAATCCGCTGATAAACAGGGTGCGGTAACGGGGCGCCATTTTTCTCTCCTTCACAAACGGGATTATTTCTGATGGTCGCAGTTTACGCAATTTCCTCACTGTTGAATCCGGTAAATAGGTTGGTTATTTCGCGTTTATCCCGCCATTAGATTTTGACGGGACAGATAATATACCTGTCACTAAAACAGGCGTAACACATCAACAGAGGGCAGACATGCTTGATAAGTTAAATGCCACGTTTGCATTTCAGCAGCAGGCACTTTCGCTGCGGGAAACGCGTCAGACAATCCTGGCATCCAATATTGCCAATGCGGATACGCCCGGGTATCAGGCACGGGATATCGATTTCAGCCGCCAGCTGAAACAGGCGATGAATAATGGCACGGTGAAGAACGGCGGTCTGGCGATGGCAGTGACCGCGAAAGGTCATATCAGCGGACACGGTGCCGCAACACCGTCAGCGGTTGATCTGAAATACCGGGTTCCGTATCAGACATCGATGGACGGCAATACCGTGGATATGGATGTTGAACGCAGTCAGTTTGCTGATAATACCCTGAAATATCAGGCTGACCTGACCTTTATTAACAGCCGCGTGAAAAGCATGCTGGCCGTCTTACAGCAAGGGTAATTCTGATGGCATTACTGAGTATTTTTGATATTTCCGCCTCCGCACTGACCGCGCAGTCTCAGCGTCTGAACGTCAGCGCCAGTAACATGGCGAACGCCGAAAGTGTGGCAGGGCCGGACGGCGAACCGTACCGCGCGAAACAGGTAATGTTTCAGACCGCGCCGCAGGGGCGCTATGACATCGGCGGCGTGAAAGTCAGCCAGCTGATTGAAGACCCGGCTCCGCCGCGTCTGGAGTACAAACCCGGTCATCCGCTGGCGGATGAAAAGGGCTATGTGCGGATGCCGAATGTGGACACTGTGGGTGAAATGATCAACACCATTTCCGCCTCCCGCAGTTATCAGGCAAACCTGGAAGTGATGAACACAGCCAAAGTGCTGTTGCAGAAAACCTTAACCCTCGGACAGTAACGGAGTGAGTCATGGGGATTAATGCAGCAACCAATGATCCGGTCAATAACGACATTGATGCTCAGAAAAAGCCGCAGAAAAGTCAGAGTGACGATATGCGGGACACCTTTCTGAAAATGATCGTCACGCAGATGCAGAACCAGGATCCGACCAAACCAATGGATAACACGGATCTGACCAGTCAGCTGGCGCAAATCGCCACCCTGGAAAGCATGAACAGCCTGAATGACAGTGTCAGCGGTATTTCGAAACAAATTAACTCCGGGCAGTCATTACAGGCAACACAACTGGTCGGGAAAAATGTCCTGATTCCGGGCAGTGACCTGGTCCTGGTACCAACCAGCGACGGCACCACCCGTGTGAAAGCCGATAACCCGCCGCCGGGTGATGACACCTCAATTGCGCCGTTTGCGGATGATAACGGTGGTGATGACAGCAGCGGCAGCGGATTTGAATCCTCGCCGTTCGGTTTCTTCCTCGCCAAACCGGCGGACAAAATTGAGATAACCATCCGCGATAAAAATAAAGGAATTGTCAGAACCATCACGATTGACGGTGAAACCAAACCGGATATCTACGACAAGACCTGGGACGGCCGCAATGACAATGGTGAGCTGGTTGCCGATACCAAAGGAAAATACACCTTTGAGGTAAAAGCCACCATGAAGGGTGAAGAGATCCCGAAAAGCGGCGTCGTCAGACTGAAATACGCGAAAGTGAATGGCGTGACACCGGGAGCGGATGCACCGCTGCTGGATGTGGGCATAGGCAACAGCGTGCTGCTGTCTGAAATCTTTAAAGTGTATCCGTCAAATTAATAAGCAAACCCAATTGTCATGGAGGTGACATGTCTTTTTCACAAGCAGTCAGCGGCCTGAACGCCGCTTCATCCGGTCTTGATTCGATCGGTAACAACATTGCCAACTCCGCAACCAACGGCTTTAAAGGGGCGCATGCTTCTTTTGCTGATATGTTTGCCGGTTCCGGTGTCGGTCTCGGGGTTAACGTTGCGGCGGTTTCCCAGAACTTCAAAGACGGTGCTATCACCCGTACTGACCGCGCTACTGATGTGGCGATTTCCGGTAACGGTTTCTTCCGTCTGCTGGATGGTAACGGTGATGTGGTTTACAGCCGTGACGGTGAATTTCACCGTGACAAGAGCGGTAACCTGGTCAACAACCAGGGCATGATGGTCACCGGTTTCCCGGCGGGTCAGGATGCTGCCGGTAACGTTACTATCCAGACAGGCGGCATTCCGCAGGCCCTGAATATCCCGACCGATATGATGGATGCCAAAGCGTCCGCCAAAGGCGAGTTAACCATCAACCTGAACTCGGACGACAAAGTGCCGTCAGTCAGCACGTTTGATCCGAATAATCCGGACAGTTACAACTTCAGTACCACAATGACAACCTACGACAGTCAGGGTAATGCCCATGAAGTCGCGGTTTATTTCATCAAGACCGGTGACAATAAATGGACGGTAAAAGCCAAAGACAGCAGTGATAAAGCCGCCACAGTTAAAGACCTGGGTACCATGGAATTTGATGCCAACGGTAAGCTGGCGAAAATGCAGGCCGATGACGGTACCGGCACAATGACAGATGTGGATAATTTTGATTTTGCTTATAACGGCCTGAATGGTGCGGCTAACGGCAATATTACGCTGGATATGAGCAAAACCCGTCAGCAGAAAGTCTCCGAATCATCCGTCAGCAAAATTGATATCGACGGTTATCAGTCCGGTGAATACACCAGCTTCAAAATTGAGAATGACGGCACCATCACCGCCAACTATTCCAACCAGCAGAAGCGGACTGTCGGCAAAATCGGACTGTCTGCGTTTGCCAACAATAATGGCCTGGCATCCCAGGGCGGTAACGTCTGGAAAGCCACCAACGCCTCCGGTAACCCGATGGACGGCGTTCCGGGCACCGGACAGTTCGGTAACCTGACCGGCGGCGCTGTGGAAGCCTCCAACGTGGATATGAGTCAGGAACTGATCAATATGATTGTGATGCAGCGTAACTATCAGTCCAACTCACAGACCATCAAAACGCAGGATCAGATGCTGCAGACGCTGGTTAACTTACGTTAAGCATAAAGACAGAAGGTGGCCATGGATCACGTCATTTATACGGCAATGGGCGGCGCTAAGCATGCGCTGGAAAATCAGGCCATTGTCTCGAACAACATTGCCAACGTCTCGACATCCGGGTTTAAGGCACAGCTGTCCGCCATGCGGGCTGTACCGGTAAACGGTGATACAGAGCAGACCCGGACACTGGTGGTCTCCTCGACCCCCGGGGCGGATATGACTCAGGGGCCGCTGAACTACACCGGCCGCCAGATGGATGTGGCGCTGAATGAAGGTCATTTCCTGGCGGTGGCACTGCCGGGCGGGGAAGAAGCTTATACCCGTAACGGCAGCATTCAGATTTCAGCGGATGGTCAGTTGATGCTGGGTGAACACCTTCTGCAGGGTGACGGCGGTGCGATTGATGTGCCGCCGCACGCGGAACTGACCATCGGCGGTGACGGTACTATCACCGCACTGATCCCGACGGATCCGCCGACTATGCTCGGCCAGATAGGCCGTCTGAAAGTGGTGGAAGCGAAACCGCAGGATGTTCTGCGCGGCGAAGACGGGCTGTTTCATCTCACTGCAGCGGCTCGTAATGCCAATGGCAATGAACTGCCGCTGAGTGAGCGCGGCAAAGTATCGTCCGGTGTGCTGGAAGGCAGTAACGTCAACCCGGCCCAGGCGATGGTGGAAATGATTGCCAATGCGCGTCATTTCGAGATGCAGATGAAAGTGGTTCACAGCGCGGATGAGAATGCCCAGCGGGCCAATCAGCTGCTTGCGGTGAGTTAATATTCAGTAAGGAATTATCATGATCCGTTCATTATGGATTGCCAAAACCGGGCTTGAAGCCCAGCAGACGAACCTGGATGTTATTTCCAACAACCTGGCCAACGTCAGCACCAACGGTTTTAAACGCCAGCGTGCAGTGTTTGAAGATCTGCTTTATCAGAACATCCGCCAGCCGGGTGCCATGAGCTCCGAACAGACTTCTCTGCCGACCGGTCTCCAACTGGGTACCGGTGTGCGTCCGGTGGCGACCACCCGTATTCATGCCCAGGGTGCGCTGAACAAAACCGGTACCTCGACCGATATCGCCATCAGCGGACAGGGCTTTATCCATGTCCAGATGCCGGACGGTTCTGATGCCTATACCCGCGACGGTTCACTGCATCCGGATCAGAACGGTCAGCTGGTGACCTCATCCGGTTATCAGATTGTCCCGGCCATTATGATCCCGGAAGGGGCGCAGAAGATGGAAATCGGCCGTGACGGTACTGTTTCTGTCACCATGTACGGCGAAAGCCAGCCGCAGCAGATCGGCCAGATTACCCTGACCACCTTCATCAATGATGCGGGTCTGGAGAGCATCGGCGAAAACCTGTATATGGAAACCGCCAGCTCCGGCGCACCGACAGAAAGTGCCCCTGAAACCAACGGTGCAGGCCGTCTGTATCAGGGCATGGTGGAAACCTCTAACGTTAACGTGGCGGAAGAACTGGTCAATATGATCCAGACGCAGCGCGCGTATGAGATCAACAGTAAGGCCGTTTCCGCCTCTGACCAGATGTTACAGCGTCTGACACAACTGTAATCCCCGTCCCGGCGGTGAGGTTATCGCGGCCGGGGCTTTTTTACTGAGACACGCACAGAACAGCAAGAGTATTAAGATGACTGAAAGCGGCATTGTTCCACGGCAGCAGGATTGCGCAAGTTCTCCTGCCACTTCTGTTTGCGGGCGCGGACTGGTGACAGCGGCAGTGCTTGCCGTATCACTCAGCGGCTGTGCTTATATCAAACCCAAACCGCTGGTGGATACCCATACCACCGCGCTGCCGGTCGCACCGACTGCCCCGGCCGCGAACGGTGCTATTTTTCAGAGTGCGCAGCCTGCCTACTACGGCTACCAGCCGCTGTTTGAGGACAGACGTCCGCGTAATGTCGGCGATATCCTCACCATCAATCTGCAGGAAAACGTCAGCGCCAGCAAAAACTCCTCCGCGAATGCCAACCGTGCCGGAAAAACCGGATTTCTTGCGTCCATTCTGCCCGGCTTTATGCAGGGCTGGCTCGGCGGCAGCAACACGGAGCTGGACGTAAAAGGTAACAGCGATTTTACCGGTAAAGGCGGCGCTAATGCCCAGAATACCTTTAAGGGCACTATCACCGTCACTGTGGATCAACTGCTGGCGAACGGTAACCTGCATGTGGTGGGTGAAAAACGGATCGCCATTAACCAGGGCACGGAATCTATCCGTTTCTCCGGTGTGGTCAACCCGCGCACTATCGGGGCGGATAACAGTGTCAGCTCCACTCAGGTGGCGGATGCCCGTATTGAGTATGTCGGCGACGGCTATATCAATGAATCGCAGAATATGGGCTGGTTACAGCGTTTCTTCCTGAATGTGTCACCGTACTGAGCAGAGGTAAAGTGAGAATGAAAAAAGTACTGACCGGCCTGCTGATTGCGGTTTTAGGTATGGCGGCTCTCCCCGCACACAGTGAGCGGATTAAGGATCTGACCACCGTACAGGGCGTGCGTGAGAATGCGCTGATTGGTTACGGGCTGATTGTCGGCCTCGACGGTACCGGTGACCAGACCATGCAGACGCCGTTTACCACGCAGAGTCTGAATAATATGCTGTCACAGATGGGGATCACCGTACCGCCGGGCACCAATATGCAGCTGAAAAACGTGGCGGCGGTGATGGTTACCGCCAAAATGCCGCCGTTTGCCCGCTCCGGCCAGGCGATCGACGTGGTGGTTTCCTCAATGGGTAACGCCAAAAGCCTGCGCGGCGGCACATTGCTGATGACTCCGCTTAAAGGCGTGGATGGTCAGGTGTATGCGCTGGCACAGGGCAATATCCTGGTCGGCGGTGCCGGTGTCAGTGCCGGCGGCAGCAGTGTCAAAGTAAACCAGCTGGCCGGCGGCCGGATCAGCGGCGGAGCGACGATTGAGCGTGAACTGCCGGGCGGATTCGGTCAGAGCGGCGTGATTAATCTCCAGCTGAATGAAGACAGTTTTGCACTGGCGCAGGATATCAGTGACGCGGTGAACCGCATGAACGGTTTCGGTACCGCAACACCGCTGGACTCCCGTACCGTACAACTGCGCGTGCCGCAGAGCAGCAGTGATCAGGTGCGTTTCCTGGCGCGGGTGCAGGATCTGAATATCCGTCCGCCACAGAATGAAGCTAAAGTTATCCTGAACTCCCGCACCGGCTCTGTCGTGATTAACCGGACCGTCACGCTCGACAGTTGCGCGGTTGCCCACGGCAGCCTCGCGGTGACGGTTGAGCGCCAGACACAGGTCAGTCAGCCGGATACACCGTTTGCCGGTGGTCAGACTGTCGTGACGCGCAACACCAATGTCGGGATCCGTGAGCAGGACGGCACACTGAAAAAAGTGAATGCCGGGGCGAATCTCAACCAGGTTATTCAGGCACTCAATACATTAGGGGCCACACCGACCGACCTGATGTCGATTTTGCAGGCGATGGAAAGTGCCGGTTGTCTGCGGGCGAAACTGGAGATCATCTGATGAGCGACATACAGTTGATGCAGAGTGCGGCCTACGATGTGCAGTCGCTGGGCAGCCTGAAACAGCAGCTGAATGAAAAACCGCAGGAGGGGCTGCGTCAGGTGACGCAGCAACTGGAAGCGACCTTTGTTCAGATGATGCTGAAAAGCATGCGTGCCGCACTGCCGCAGGACGGATTGTTCTCCAGCGACCAGACCCGGATGCTGACCAGCATGTATGACCAGCAGATAGCCCAGAACCTGTCAGAAAAGGGGCTGGGCTTCGGCGATATGATGTTTAAGCAGCTTTCTGCGGATAATGAACCGGATCTGCCGCTGCGTTCATCAATGATGGCGCTGGATGATGCCACGGTGATTCAGTCCATGCCGCAGCAGGCAATGGCGCAGCTGATGCGGAAATTCAGTTCTGCGGGTGATGCACTGAGTTCACCGCTGAAAAAAGTGCGTGAACTGGGTCTTAACAGTCAGAATTTCATTGCAAAACTGACAGAGCCGGCGAAAGCAGCATCACAGAAAAGTGGTGTGCATCATCTGCTGATCCTGGCACAGGCGGCACTGGAAAGCGGCTGGGGAAAGCGGGAAATTCTGACCACAGACGGCAAAACCAGTCACAACCTGTTTGGTATCAAAGCCGGTAAGGGCTGGGAAGGTCCGGTTACCAATATCATGACCACCGAGGTTATCAACGGTAAGACCATTAAAATGCGCGATAACTTCCGTGTTTACGGCTCTTATGAAGAAGCGATTGCCGATTATACCCGTCTGCTGACCGAAAACCCGCGTTATCACGGAGTGAAACAGGCGGCCAGTCCGGAGCAGGCGGCACAGCGTCTGCACAAGGCCGGATATGCCACCGACCCGGGCTATTCCGACAAGCTGATTGTCCTCATTAATCAAATCCGCGGCACACCCGCAGCCGCACCGGTGGCTTCCCGCGCCGTACAGGCGTACACCCTCGATTTGAGTGACATTTTCTGACAAATTCACGGCGTAAAAAAATGCAGTTAACACTAAATTTTTACGCCGTCTTTCCGATAACAAGGTAAGACATAATTTTAAACGGATGCTATCTGCGCTGCATTTTCAGTAAGTCGCCGGGAAAGCAGTCGCCAGAGAAAGGAAAAGCACATGCTGAATAATGTAATGAATAACGCATTAAGCGGAATTAACGCGGCCCAGGGCGGGCTGAGTGTTATTTCCAACAACCTGGCCAACGCCGGGGTGGGTTATTATCACCGCCAGAGCGCGGTATTCGGTGAAAACCCGGGCACCATGACAACCAACGGCTATTTCGGCAACGGCACCTATTTCAGCCATGTCCGCCGTGAGTTCGATGAATTCGTCAATACGCAGTATAACAACGCGCGTTCCCGCAGCGGCGACTACGAAGCATTCATGAAAAATGCCTCCGGGGTGGATGACCTGTTATCCAACAGCACGGATGATCTTGCCGGGATGCTGGGCAGTTTCTTCACCTCGCTGGACGAAGCGGCGAGTGACGCCAGTGACAAAACGCTGGTGGATGTATTCCTCGGCAAAGCCAAAACCATGGTCAGCCAGTTGAAGGAAGCTGACCGCCGTCTGCGTGAGATGGATAACGATGTTAACCATCAGATTGATAATAAAATCAAAGATATCAATACTTACGCGGAAAAAATTGCCAAACTGAATGAGCAGATCAGCAACTCCCGCGCGGTTAACGGTGCAGAGCCGAATGATTTGCTGGATGTGCGTGACCGCCTGGTGAATGAGCTTAATTCTGTTATCGGCATCAAAGTTATCGAGCAGAACGGCAACTTCAACGTCTCGTTTGCCAACGGCCTGCCGCTGGTGACCGGCGGACGTGCTAACCGTCTGGAATCGGTGGCTTCCGGGGCGGATGACAGCCGTCTGAGCATCGGTTTTGTTGATTCTGCCGGTAATGTCCGTGAAATCAAAGATGACCAGATCCGTGGTGGTGAGCTGAGCGGTGTTCTGCGTTCCCGCCGTGAAATTATCGACCCGGCAAGACAAAAACTGAACCAGATGGCGCTGGTCTTTGCGGAAAAATTCAATGAAGTTCACCGCAAAGGCTATGATGCCAACGGCAAGACTGACAAAGATTTCTTTGCGGTCGGCAGCGGCAGTGTGGTCAGCAATACCCACAACAAAGGCAAAGCCGATTTTGATATCAAATACAACGATGTCTCCAAAGTCACCGGCAATAACTACGATGTCAGTTATGACGGCACCAACTGGAATGTGACCCGTCTGCCGGAAGGTATCGCCGTGACCGCGAATTTTGACGGTGCGACCGGCACCTTAAGTTTCGAAGGCATGGATATCAAAATCAGCAACAATAGCGCGGTGGCCGGAGATAAATTCCTGCTCAAGCCGGTGGACAATGTGATCGGTGGTCTGAACACGCTGGTGACAAATGCGGCAGATTTCGCCGCAGCCGACAGCACCGGTGGTGCCAGCAACAATGAAAATATCAAAGAGCTGGTAAAACTGCAGGATCAGAAACTGGTCGGCGGCACATCAACCCTGTCCGATTTCTATGCATCACTGGTCAATGATGTGGGCAGCAAAGCCAGCCAGGCACAGATTGATTCCGAAGTGCAGAACAAGCTGACGGTCAGCTTCTATGAGCAGCAGCAGGGGATTTCCGGCGTTAATACCAACGAAGAAAGTGTCCAGATGCAGAAAATGCAGCAGTTCTTTAATGCCAACGCCAAGGTGTTGTCGACCGTTGATGAATTATTCAATGTTCTGATGCGTGCATTCTGATTTTGAGTTAAGAAGGAAATTATCATGCGTTTCAGCACCAATTTAATGTTCAGTCAGCGTGTGTCGGATATGAACAATGCCACCGCCCGCTGGATGGAAGCGGGCAGTAAACTGGCGTCCGGTCAGCGTGTCAGCAAACCGTCAGATGACCCGCAGGCATCCGCGCAGGCGGTGCGTGTCACTCAGTCTGAGAACCGCAATCAGCAATATGCATCCACACGCGGCTATGCCAAAACCGGGATGACATTGCAGATGAGCATTCTCACTCAGATGAATGAAGTGTCCACACAGATGGACTCAACGGTTATCCAGGCATCCAACCAGGGTGCGCTCAGCGATAATGACCGTGCATCACTGGCAGAACAGTTGCAGGGTCTGAAAGATCAGCTGGTGTCTCTGGGTAACACGACTGACGGTAACGGCCGTTATATTTTCGGCGGTTATGAATCAGACACGCCACCGTTTGAAGTGGACAGCGCGACCGGCGATGTGATTTACAAAGGCGGCGATAAATCCATTACCCAGAACGTGGGCAGTGATCGTGAAATGACCAGCTATTTTGCCGGTTCGGAAGTGTTTGCCACGACAGATAAAGGCGGTAAAAAAGTGGCGGATATGTTCTCTGCCATCAACAAAGGTCTGGAAGCACTGAAAATTCCTCAGCAGAATGCCTCACAGGCTGATCTGGACAGAGCCAGAGCCGGGATGGATGAAGCAAACCGCGGTATTAAAGCCGGGATGGATAAAATTTCCAACATTGAAGCGAAACAAGGCTTGCAGTTACAGGAAATCGACAGCCTGGACTTCCTGTCACAGACCCGCCGGATCCAGAACGAAAGCCGTCTGAGCAGTCTGCTTCATACAGACTGGACCAGCACGGTATCGGATTATCAAAAAGAAATGGCGCTGTTCCAGGCCTCGCAGGATATCTTTAAGGATCTCAACAGTATGTCACTGTTCAGTCGTTAAATTATCCGGTTTCAGTACTGAATTCCTTTGGCCGTCACTGCGACGGCCTTTTTTTTGTGCCGGATACCGATCAGCGGACAGGGATTATCACCGAATGTTCCGGAAAAGCACCGGCCGGCCGCAGTTCTTCTGTCAGAAAATCAATGAATGCGCGGATACGCGGGGGATTTGCGTGCTTCTGCCGGACAGGCAATATGATAAATATGGGATACGGTAGTCCAGGGCTCCAGTACCGGAACCAGTTGCCCGTTTGCCACGGCGCTGCGGGCAATAAAATCATGCATCATTGCGACGCCGTTACCGGACAGCGCCATATAGTATGCGGCCATCACATCCTCATAAAACGCAGCGTCACCAAGGGTTTCGATATGTTCAATCTTATTGTTTATCACCAGCGGCCAGCGCAGCGGTCTGCTCTGTTCCTGCAAATGCATCTGCAGGCAGTTGTGATGGCGGAGATCTTCCGGGGTATTCAGCGACGGAGCCTTTTTCAGATAATCCGGTGAGGCATAAATCCGGAACATAGCGAAATCAACCGGGGTGGCTACCCAGTCGGGCAGGTAATTCAGCCAACTGGTCATGACGATATCGCTATCAGTGCTTTCCTGGCGCGGTATACGGAAGCGGAGATGAAAATCGACCTCAATCTGCGGATAACGGCGGCGGAATTTCGGCATCAGCGGAAACACTTTCAGATAGGCGTAATCATTGGGCAGGCAAACACGGATTTTTCCGGCCGGAATGGTTTTCATATCCTGCAGGGCATTCTCTGCATCATACATCGCGTCCAGTGCTGTCCTGCAATAGCTGAGGTATTGTTCTCCCGCTTCTGTCAGCCGCACATGGCGGGTGGTTCTGACAAACAGCGGACTGCCCAGCTTCTGTTCCAGCCTCGCAATGGTTTTGCTGACCGCAGGCGGAGAAATATTCAGCGCCTGTGCCGCCTGTGAAAAGCTTTGCAGTTCGGCGGCACGGCAGAACAATTCCAGTGTACCCAGCATCAAATCATCAAAATGACGCGGCATTATTAACCTCAGGTTGGTAATGAAGTGATATCAGGGTAGTTTATTTCACGCAATGAAGAAATATAATAATTTACGTCAATTGCAAGTAATGAACCATAACTGAAGGCTATTTATGAAACCACAACAGCGGACTGCCGTCATCACTGATGCAGAAAGTTGTCTGGGGAAAGCGTTAGTCAGAACACTGCTTGATGAACACTACAATGTTATCGGCATATTCAGCAGCGATGAACACATGCAGAGTTTTTTGCAGGAACTGGATAATAAAACCGCATTTTTACCCGTGACCGGTGAAAGTCACTGTACCGGTTTTGCCGGACAACTGATGCAGCAGGGTATTATTCGTTTCGGAAATATCGATATTATTATTCATAATTCCGGTGCTTTTCTCAGTAAAACTTATGAAAAAACGACACCGGATGATTTCATGCATTTAATAAACAGTAATATTTATAGTTTATTTAATCTGAGTCAATTGGCGATTAAAAACATGTTGAAAAATCGCGGTGGTAAAATTATCGTGGTAACCTCCTGTATTGCCCTGCAGCCGTCGCAGAAAATACCGGCTGCATTGAGTGTCCTGGCAAAGGAAGGTGTGCACGGACTGGTCAGAGCACTGGCGCTGGAGTACGCAAAGAAAAATATCCGCGTTAATGCGGTAGCACCAGGGTATATTGAGTCCCCTCTGAATACAGAACTCAATCAGGATTTTATTAATTTAGTCTCACCGGCGGATAAAGTCGGAACCATTAATGATATTATAGAAAGCATTCGTTTTCTGCTGAAATCTGACTATATTAACGGCACTGTAATGCCGGTGGACGGAGGCTATTCAGCAGGAAATTGGTAACCGTGTTATTTCTCAAGTCGTTTTCCGGATTATACACAGCAATATTCATTTGTACGCCATTACCGGATCCGGTAATCACTTTCTCGGTGATTACCGGTTTTTTATTTAAGGGAGATAAGCGGATACTTACGCTGCCCTGACACCGGATATGAGTCAGGCCGGGTTACGGAGAGGCAAACAGGTTAAAAATCAGTGAGAGCTGCTCAAATGCCTGATGAATGACCCGCTCGGTAAAGCCCGGCAGGACGGAGATGATCAGGCCCAGCATGCTGATGCCGACGGTCAGCGTCAGCGGAAAACCCACCACAAACACAGAAAGCTGCGGTGTCATCCGGTTCAGAATACCCAATGCGAGGTTAAGAATCAGGAACAGGGTGATAAACGGCAGCGCCAGCATTAATCCGTTGAGAAAAATATGGTTAGTCGACTGTACCAGCATGCGGAACCCCTCACGGTTGAGCGGGGTGACCTGCACCGGAATGAGGTCAAACGAGCTTATCACAATATGGATAAGCCACAGGTGTCCGTCAAATGCGAGAAACAGCAGCAGGGTGATAAGGTTCAGGATACGCGCCAGAATCGGCATGTTCGGCCCGCCGCTCGGGTCAAAGAAGGTGGCGAAGGATAAGCCCATCTGCAGGCCGATCACTTCCCCGGCATGACGGACAGCGGCAAACGCCATCTGCATGGTCAGCCCCATCGCCACACCAATTACCACCTGCTGTAAAATCACCCACAGACCGGGGGCGGAAAACAGCGGGATATTCACCACCGGCAGTTGCGGGGAGACAATCAGAACAGTGAAAAAGGCCAGCATCACCCGTACCTTACTGATCGACTGTTTTTCATTGAAAAACGGTGCCGTACCCAGCAATGCCAGCACCCGGATAAACGGGTAAAATCCCTGGCTCAGCCACAGCGTCAGTGTTTCACTGGTGATACTTAACATAGGTCAGCCGATGATAAACGGCAGATTGGTTAACAGTGCGCGCATATAGTCAGTGAGCAGATTGAGCATCCACGGACCGGCAATCACAATCACACTGATAACAGACAGAATTTTAGGAATGAATGACAGGGTCATCTCATTCACCTGAGTGGCGGCCTGTAACAGGCTTATCAGCAGACCGGCTGCCAGGGCGGCCAGCAGCAGCGGGGCTGCCAGCATCAGAGCGATTTTCATGGCTTCGGTGCCCATCGCCATTACGGATTCCGGTGTCATACTCTCTCCCGACTAAAAAAAGCTTTGTGATAACGAACCGAGCAGTAACTGCCAGCCATCCACCAGCACAAAAAGCATCAGCTTAAAGGGCAGCGAAACCGTGGCGGGCGGTACCATCATCATCCCGAGTGCCATCAGTACACTGGCGACCACGAGGTCAATAATCAGGAACGGAATAAACAGCGTGAAACCAATCTGGAAGGCGGTTTTCAGCTCACTGGTAATAAAGGCCGGGATCAGAATGCGCATCGGCACATCTTTGGCTTCCTGAATCTCACCCACTTTGGCGATACGGGCAAACAGCGCCAGGTCGTTTTCGCGTGTCTGGCCGAGCATAAATGTGCGCAGCGGTGCGGTACCGCGATCCAGTGCCGTTTCCAGGCTGATTTTGTCTTCACTGAACGGACGGTAAGCATCTTCGTAGACTTTATCGAACACCGGTGACATCACGAAAAACGTCAGAAACAAGGCCAGTCCCAGCAGAACCTGGTTCGGCGGTGCGGACGGTGTTCCGAGTGCGTTGCGCAATAAACCCAGCACAATAATGATGCGGGTAAAACTGGTGGTCATCAGCAGCAGAGCAGGGATAAAGCCCAGCAGTGTCAGAAACAGCAGGGTCTGAACCGGCAGAGACCAGCTCTGGCCGCCGTCCGGCAGCACATGACTGACGACGCCCGGCAGTGAAGCCTGCGCCTGCGGAACCAGCATAAACAGAGCGAGTGCGGGAATGGCGCGTTTGAGCAATGACATCATGAAAAATCTCAGCGTGGTTCGTCAGCCGGTACCGCATCTTTATTTGCGGCACGTTTGGTTTTCAGCAGTGCCTGAAAGGCGGAAGGAGCATCAGTTACCGCCGCCGGGTCAGCCGGACAGCGGTGCAGCAGATTAACCGACTGCGCGGTCACACCCAGAACCAGCCATTCACCCTGGATCTCCGCCACCACCAGCCGTTCTTTGTTTCCCAGAGAACAGGTGCTTCTGATACTCAGCAGCGGATTTTTACCGGCCAGTTTTGCGGTAAAGCCGAATTTGCGGACAAACCAGGTCAGTCCCAGGATCAGCAGAATAATACCGCTGAGTGCGCCGGACACCTGAATCAGGCTGTCCGTGCTGTTAATCGCCTGAGAACCGGTGGCGGGCGGCGGCAGGGAGACGGAAGAAAAAACGGCATTATCTGCCGTTTTCTCTGCGGCCGGTAAAACAAGGGTGCCGGATGCGGTCGGTGTCATATCAGCGGCTCAGGCGGCGCATACGTTCAGACGGGGTGATAATATCCGTGATGCGGATACCGTAATTGTCGGAGACCACCACCACTTCACCCTGGGCAATCAGATAACCGTTGATCAGGATATCCAGCGGTTCACCGGCCAGCCCGTCCAGTGCCACCACTGAGCCCTGGGATAAACTCAGCAGCTTCTTGATGGTCATTTTTGTCCGGCCCAGTTCCACAGAGAGACGGACAGGGATATCCATAATCAGATTGATATCAGACAGCTGATTCAGCGGATTCTGGCTGTCAAGATTATCAAACGCCTGGTTGTTCCCGGTTTCTGCTTTTTTTTGTTGTTCCATTGCCTCTGCCCACAGAGACTCGCCATCGTGTTCCGGGTTCATATCAGGAGTGTTGTTCGCCTCACTCATTGGTTTTTTCCTCGTCCAGAGTGTTTAATACAGGATTAATCAAATGTTCCACACGCAATGCATACTGGCCGTCCCGGGTGCCGTACTGGCTGGTCAGTACCGGTACGCCGTCCACACTGACAATCAGGCGATCCGGTTTCTCCACCGGGATCACATCCCCTTTCTGCAGTTGCAGTAATTTTGAAATCCGCAGCGGGATTTCAGCAAAATTCGCGACCAGTTCCAGCTCGGAATGTTTCACCTGTGTCACCAGGCTGGATACCCAGGCTTCATTTTCCTGGTGACCGTGCTCCATCGGCGGGTTAATCAGCCGCTCGCGGATAGGTTCAATCATGGCAATAGGAATACAGATGCTCAGCTCACCCACGGTATTACCGATCTCCACCAGGAAGGAGGTGGTGACCACGATATCGTTGGGGGAGGTGGTGATATTGGTGAATTTCACCTGCATTTCAGAGCGCACATATTCCACATCCACTTCAGCAATCGGCTTCCAGGCATCGCGGTAAGCGTTCAGTGCCAGTTTCAGCATACGGTGGATAATGCGCTGTTCGGTGTTGGTGAATTCCCGGCCTTCGGAACGGACCGGAAAACGGCCGTCACCGCCGAACAGGTTATCGACAGCGATATAGACCAGTGCCGGTTCAAAGGTGAACAGTGCGGTTCCGCGCAGCGGCGGCATATGCACAAGGTTCAGGTTGGTCGGCACCGGCAGGTTACGGGCAAATTCATGATAAGGTTCAATTTTGATACCACCGACAGTGATATCAGGACTGCGGCGCAGCATGTTGAACAATCCCATCCGGAACTGACGGGCAAAACGCTCGTTAATAATTTCCAGGGACTGCATACGCTCGCGGATAACGCGGCGCTGAGTATTCGGGTCATAAGGACGGACTTTGTCCTTATTTTTATTGAGTGCTGTGTCGGCAGGCTGCGGCTCTGACGGCGAGTCACCATTGAGCAGCGCGTCTATCTCTGCCTGAGATAAAATATTATCGCTCATCAGTTTTACCGGAGAATAAAGGTGGTGAATAACACATCCGAAATTTCCTGATCCGGCTGTCCCTGTACCACGGTCGGGGCTAAGGTGGTTTTAACTGCCTTCATCAGCTGAAGTTTGCCGTCATGGGTTCCGAGTATCTGCGGGGACTGCTGTGAGAGCAGAAGTAACAGGCGGCTGCGGACTTCCGGCAGATACTCATGGAGCTGTTTGCGGGAACGCTCGTTGGCCAGACGCAGTGTCATATCAATATACAGCACACGATCACGGCCGTTATTCATACCGGGAAGATTCACGGTAAACGGTTCAATGCCCATAAAGATAGGCTCAGGCATATTGGCCCGTTTCTCGTCTGTGGTACCGGCGGTGGTGCTCTCCTGGTGAGAAGACCACCAGCTGTAACCCCCGAAACCTGCTCCTGCGAGGGCAATCAGGGCAAAGATAACCAGTAACCCGGTATTGGAACCTTTTGAGGCATTGCGTGAAGACGACATGTTAACTGAATTCCTATTTCTTGATAGCAAAACCCGTCAGGGGTTTCATACTCTGTAAGCCCATCCATTATGGCGTGCTTCTGAAGGACTAAAGGGGGGAAAAACGAAACAAAAAGGCGGTAACTCGGGGCTTTAGTCCCCGGTACCGCCGTTATGTACAGGAATCAGGCGAAGGTATCGATCCCGCCGCGGGCGCGGGCGTCATGAAGTGCCGCCGGGCGGACAAGGGTATCAGTGCTGACATTCACACCGCTGACACTTCCGGCGGAAGCAATACCATCAGCGCTGCCGCCGCTGTGACGATCATCACCGGAACCCTGCTGATTACCGTGATACTCCTGACCGACGGAGCTTTGCGCCAGGTGGATCCCGCTCTCCTGAAGGGCGTTGCGCAGTACCGGCATCATGGATTCCATCGCCGCGCGGACGTGGCTGTGCGGGGAGACAAAGTGCATCACCGCCTGATTATCCTCAATTTTAAGATGGATATTCAGGGAGCCCAGCTCTTCCGGATGCAGACGCAGCTGTGCCTGCTGTAATCCCTGACGGGAGAAATAGATCATATTCTGGCTGACCTGCTGCTGCCACAGTTCACTGCCGAGCTGCGCGGTCAGCTGCATGGACGGCTGAGCCACCGGGGCATTGGTCTGCGCGGCGGTACTCTGAGCCGCCGCCGGCATCAGTACCGGGCTCTGGACGGCAGTATGGCTGCCCGGTGCGGTGACAGTCTGAAAGGCACTGCTTTCTGTTTTGATACTGAATGCGCTTTTGCTGTTATCCGCACCGGCGGTATCAGTGGCGGACGCCAGCGATAACGGCACAGAGGTGTCAGCGGATTTCTTGTTCAGCGGTAAAAAATCCTCCGGCAGTGTCTTCGGGTCTGGTTTCTGTGCATCGGTCAGTGAAAAACGCGGTTGATCCACTCGCTGCTTTGATTTGTCATCCGTAAACAGGGTGCGTGCGTCGTTATTTTCATCCGTGATCAGCGGTTTATCGCCGGTTTTAGCCAGTACGTCTTCCGGCAGTTCTGTAGTTTTGGCGACGTTTTTTCCGCTGTCATCAATCTGCAGCTTTGTGTCTGCGGCAGGTTTCTCCGCCGCGCGGCTGTCCCGTCCGCTCAGGCGCTCTTTCAGTGCCGCAAGCAGGGCATCGTCCGTTTCACCTTCTGTTTGCGGCAATGCAGGTGCATCATCCCCGCTGGTCAGCAATTTTGCATCCAGCTCAGGTGCGGCGGCATCCCCGGCAAGGCGGCGGGAAAAATTCAGTTGTGCCATGGTGTCGGCACCGGTCTGTTTTTCCTGTGCGGAGACCGCTTTACCTTCTGCGGCCTGTTTATGCGCGGCAGTGTCATTACGGGTTTGTTTTACCGCATGTACGGCCTGTGCCGGTTTTTCCGGGCGCGGCTGCTGTGCATCCATCACGGCCTGAAACGGCAGGGCGGTTGCCTGTGCATCTTCCGCACGCGGTGATTCCTGTTTATTCAATGCGTTGTCAGCAGAGCTGACCACTTTGGTACCGGCATTGACATCCATTAACGGGTTCTCCATAAAGTCGCGCGCTGGGCAAATTCATCCATCTGCTTTTGCTCCAGCCGGTTTTGTCGTTGATTTTTTGCATGATCCGCACGGCGGATCAGAGTATCGAAGGCATTGACGCGCTGTTGTTTTTCCTGCCAGTGGCGGTTGGCATCACTGACGCGCTGCTCCCACAGGTTCAACTGACCCTGCTGTTGTTCAATGGTCAGTTCGAGAGTGACCAGAAACTGCTGATAGTTCTGCCATTTATCGGCAGCCATCCCGGTATGCAGTGTCTGATTCAGCTTCTGCCGGTAATCGGCCTGATAATTTTCCAGCATGGTCAGCTGCTGGCTCATCTGTGTGTGGGTCTGACGAACCTGCGCCAGCACTTTAGCCGCCTCTTCGGCGGCCTCTTCAGCTAAATTTAACAACGTGGTGAGTGCATGCGTATTTGACATTGACGACCTCGTTATGCGTCCGGTATCACCTGACTGAGCTGCTCACAGGCGGCCGGGTAGTCACAGCGCTCATCGATATCCTGTTGCAGAAACTTCGCCATATACGGGAACAGCTGAATGGCCTCATCCAGCATCGGGTCACTGCCTGCCGCGTAGGCACCGACATTAATCAGATCGCGGTTGCGCTGGTAAGCTGAGGTCAGCTGTTTGAAACGCTGAATTTTCCGGTAATGGCTTTTCTCAATCAGCTCAGTCATGGCACGGCTGATGGAGGCTTCGATATCGATAGCAGGGTAGTGTCCGGATTCCGCCAGGGAACGCGAAAGCACGATATGGCCGTCAAGAATGGCCCGTGCGGAGTCAGCGATCGGATCCTGCTGGTCATCCCCTTCGGTCAGTACAGTGTAAAACGCGGTGACAGAGCCGCCGTTTTTGCCGTTGCCTGCCCGTTCGACCAGTGCCGGTAATTTTGCGAACACCGACGGAGGATAGCCTTTTGTCGCCGGCGGTTCTCCGATGGCGAGCGCAATTTCACGCTGTGCCATACTGTAACGGGTCAGTGAATCCATAATTAACAGTACATTGCGACCCAGGTCACGGTAATATTCCGCGATCCGCGTGGCATAGGAGGCACCCTGCATCCGCAGCAGCGGGGAAACGTCCGCCGGTGCCGCGACGACCACCGCACGCTGAAGTCCTTCCGCGCCGAGGATGTTCTCGATAAAATCTTTTACTTCACGGCCGCGCTCACCAATCAGCCCGACCACAATAATGTCCGCCTGTGTGAAACGTGCCATCATGCCGAGCAGCACACTTTTCCCGACGCCGGAACCGGCAAACAGCCCCATACGCTGACCACGTCCGACGGTCAGAAGGGCGTTGATAGCACGGACACCGACATCCAGCACACTGTTAATCGGCGACCGTTCCAGCGGGTTGATCGGCGGCGTAATCAGCGGAGCACGGATTTTGGCTTCCAGCGGCCCTTTGCCGTCCAGCGGGTTGCCGGAGGCATCCAGGATCCGGCCGAGCAGCTCATCACCCAGCGGCAGCTGGCGGCTGGTCTGCCCGCCGCTTCCGGTGGATTGCGCATAGACACGGGCACCCGGCGCGATACCTTCCAGCTCTGCCAGCGGCATCAGCAGCATACGCGGCCCGTTAAAACCGACCACTTCACAGATAACTTCTTCGGTGTTCCCGTTGATCACGCGCTCGATAAAACAGGTGGCGCCGAGCGGCATTTTGATGCCCTCGGCTTCCATCACCAGCCCGGTGATTTTGGTCAGGCGCCCGTAATGGCGGGTCATCGCCACGCCGGACATCCGGGATTCAAAACCTTCCAGTGCGCCTATCCAGCGGCCAATCCGCGCGGTCATAACAAGGTCTCCGGCGCGTATAACCGGCACAGCTCCTGCCAGCGGGTGGCGACACTCATATCGATTTCGCCGTCATCTGCCACCACACGGCATCCGCCCGCATGCAGCTGCGGATCCGGCACCAGACGCCAGCCGTTCAGACTGAGCTGGGTACCGATATGCTGCTCGATCATCTCAGCATGTGCCGGGTTGACCCGCAGCTCCGGCTGACCGGCAAACAGCGGTTTCTGCTGAAGCAGACGGCTGATCTCTTCGAGCAGTGCGGTACCGTCACAGACCGCAGGCTGACCAAGCACCTGGCGGGCGGCGGTCAGGGCAATCTGCAGCAGTTTGGTGGTTACCACACTGTCAAAACTGTCGAGTGAGTAACTGAACTCGGACAGCAATTTCTGCCACGCTTCCGTGACCGGTTGCTGTTCTGCCAGTACCTGCTGACGGCCCTGTTCAGCGCCGTCCTGCAGACCCTGAGCAAACCCGGCGTCATAACCGGCTTTCTGTCCCTGCTCATGGCCGGACTGAAAACCGCTGCGCTGCGCTTCTTCTTTCAGGTTATCCAGCAGATTGATCTGCTCGAGCACCTCTTTCGGCTCCAGGCAGGGTACTTTAGGCTTTTCCGGCTCCGGCTCACCGGACAGGGCAGGGAGCACAGAGGAATTCAGATCCCACTGATTCAGCTCCCGCGGCTGCCAGCGCTTCCACGGCAGACCGGTGTTTTCCTTATCAGACATAGACATCGTCACCACCACCAATCACAATTTCGCCGGTTTCCATCAGACGGCGGACAATCAGCAGAATAGATTTCTGTTCATTCTCAACCTGCGACATACGTACCGGTGAACGGGATTCCAGATCATCACGGACAATCTCAGCCGCACGGGTGGACATATTGCGCAGGAAGTGTTCGCGCAGCTCTTCGTTGCAGCCTTTCAGTGCAATAACCAGTGAGTCGTTGGAGACATCCTGGAGGATGCGCTGGATACTGCGGTTGTCCACTTCGATAAGGTTCTCGAACAGGAACATTTCGTCGATAATCCGCTGTGCCAGTTCGCCGTCGTAATCGCGCATTGCCCCGATAACACCTTCTTCCTGCTGACTCTTCATCAGGTTGATGATCTCGGCTGCGGTTCTCACGCCACCCATTTTGCTGCGCTTGAGGTTCTGGCCGTCCAGCAGATTGTTGAGGACTTCGGTCAGTTCCGCCAGTGCCGCCGGCTGCACACCACCAAAGGTGGCGATACGCAGCATGATGTCGTTGCGCTGGCGTTCGTCGAACAGTTCGAGCACATCGGCAGCCAGGTTGCGTTTTAAATGCACCAGGATGGTGGCGATAATCTGCGGATGTTCGTCGCGGATAATATCAGCCACAGTCTGCGGCTCCATATAGTTGAGGCTTTCGATCCCGGACGCACTTTCGTGTTTCTCGAGGATATCTTCCAGCAGGCTGGCGGCGCGATCCTCACCCAGCGCCTTAACCAGCACGGAACGCAGATAATCATTGGTATTGATGTTCAGCGCCGCATACTGAATCGCCGCTTCCTCAAACTCCGTCAGGACTTCCGCCAGCTCAGCATTGGAGACCTGACGCATGTTGGAGACCGCCATACTCAGCTGCTGAACTTCTTTATTGTTCAGGTGTTTAAAGACCTCGGCGGCCTGGTCCTCACCGAGCGTCATCAGCATGACGGCGCTCTTTTCTGTTCCGCTTAAATTCATTGTGCTTTTCCTAACCACTGACTGATAACCATTGCCACAACCTGAGGATCTTTATCCGCCATCTCACGGATACGCTGACTCTGAATTTCGGCGCTGACACGCTGACGGGTCAGGCGGCGGCGGGTTTTCTCGTCCATATCGTCACTGATAACATCATCAGCCACGAGCGGGGTCTTCATCTGAGTCGCCTTAAACATACGGGCTTCTGCTTCCGCCTGCTGTGCTTTGCGGTAGCGCTGCCACTGTGGTCTGATACCTTTGCGCCACAACAGCCAGCCCACCAGTAACAGCAACAGGATCTTGCCGTACTCCAGTGCCTGCGCAATGATGACCGGGCTTGTGAAGAGCGACGGCTCTTCGGTCAGCTGACCTTCATCAGTAAAGCGGGAGTTGGTGATGCTCAGACTGTCACCGCGGCTGACGGAATACCCCATCGCTTCACGGGTCAGCGATTCAATCTCTTTAATCATCTCCGGCGGCAGCGGCTGCATTTCTTCGGTGCCGTCTTCTTTCTTCTGCGGCAGCCAGTTAATAATCACCGCAACAGAGAGACGGTCAACCACGCCAATCTGGCGCTGGGTATGACTGATTTTGCGATCCACTTCGTAGTTTGTGGTCTCATCACTCTGCGAATTAATGTTGCTGTTACTTTTATTATCGGCAGGAGATGCATTTTTGTTATCTTTTGTATCCGCTTTTGCTGTTTCAACAGGTGCGGAAGGGGCACTGACCGGCTGATTGGATAATGCACCCGGTACGCCGCCCGGGCCGCCGTTGCTGTTCTGCTGACTCTGGCTGCTCTGGCGCGAGCGGACTGCGGCTGAATCCGGCTGCTGATTTGGTTTATATTCTTCGGCGGTCTGTTCGACTTTGGAATAATCCACCTGAGCGGTTACCTGTGCCTGCACGTTGGCACGGCCGACCAGCGGGGCAAGCAGGTCTTCAATACGCTGCTTGAGACGTGCTTCGGTTTCCTGGGTCAGACGCATCTGCGACGTGCTGACAGACTGCTGGCTGTTATCATTGTTTGTCAGCAGACGTCCGGTCTGGTCAACAATAATAACGTTGGAGGAGGTTAATCCTGACACACTGCCGGAGACCATATGCACAATCGCGCTGATCTGACCTTCATCCAGTGCGCGGCCCGGCAGCAATCCGACGGTGACGGAGGCTGTCGGTGATTTCTGCTCGCGGACAAACAGGGTCGGTTTCGGGATCGCCAGATGCACCCGTGCGGTCTGCACCGGGCTGAGTGATTCGATAGTGCGTGACAGTTCCCCTTCGAGGGCGCGCTGATAGTTCACCTGTTCACTGAACTGACTGATACCGAACTGTTCTTTATCCAGCAGTTCAAAACCGGTATTCCCGCCTTTCGGCAGACCGGCCTGTGCCAGTTTCAGACGCAGCTCATGCACTTTATCAGCAGGTACCAGAATGGCACTGCCGTTATCCGCAAGCTGGTAAGGCATATTCATCTGTGTCAGCTGACTGACAATATCGCCGCCGTCTTTGGCACTCAGGTTACTGAGCAGAACGCGGTAATCCGGGCTGCGCATCCAGAGGAACAGCGCAACAATAACGGCGATTGCAGCCGCGCCGGCGACCATCAGCGGAACCTTCGGATCAGCCTTAATACGGTCAATAATCAGGGCGAATCCCTTTTTGGTATCTCCGGTGTCTTGTGGTGCGGCACTCATAAACATTCCCTGCCTTGCAGATTTGACGGGTGAAAATAGTTTTGGCGAAACAACGTAATTTCCCTCTTTGTAACGTCACTTTTTTACGCTGCTATTATTCCCTGCAAATAACAAATCTAATGACAGAATCAGCCTGTGATTTTGGTGTTATTTACGGGCTTCAAGTTAAAAAGGGTGTGTTAGGGTATGCAGGCAATAGGATGTGACCGGTGTCTTTTTCAGCAGAAAATGGCTTCCGCAGTGCACATTTATCCCTGTTAACGGAAGAAAAAACATGACAATTCAGGCAATTGAGGGAGTCGTCTCCCAGCTGAATGTAACAGCAGCACAGGCAGCAAACCAGACGAAACCGGTCGTTGAAGCACCGGGGTTTGGTGATCATCTGATCTCAGCAGTGAATGAGATCAATACCACCCGCGTTAATTCCGCAAAAAAGGTGGAAGATTTCACACTCGGCAAAGCCGATATTTCTCTTAATGATGTGATGGTGGACATGCAGAAAGCGAGCCTGAGCCTGCAAATGGGCATTCAGGTACGTAACAAACTGGTGGCTGCTTATCAGGAAATTATGTCAATGCCGGTGTGATGGTATTAACATATTGATATGAAAGGTTAAATGGCTTTCCTGTATCTTGCTTGGGGCATGGGTGGGGCATTGTTGTTCATAATGGCTATCTGGTCGGCATCATTTTCCTTCATCCATGCTCCGTACACATCGTGGATCATCTTTGATGATACGTGACCCATTTGCGTGGCAATGAATGCAGGATTTGCACCGGCAGATAACATCCAGCAGGCATATGTGTGTCGTGTCTGATAAGCTTTCCGGTGACGAACGCCGGATTTCTTTATCAGCGCATTCCACACCTGGCCGAAACCACCAGGGGAATAGAACTTTGTTTTAATACCATTACTGGCTGTAACCTGGGGCTGAAAAACAAATGTGCAAATGTCCTCTCTCGTTTTTCCATACTCCCTGGTTGCAACGGTAACCTTGTCTTCTCCTGTCATCTTCGTTAGCAGCATCTGATCTCTCAAGCAGTTAATTACAGGGTCAAGCATGTGGACCACCCGATCTGTTCCAGCTTTCGTTTTCGGGAGAGAGAAGTGTCCGAGAATTGAAATATTCCTGCGAACTGTGATTGTCTTGGCGGTGAAGTCGATATCTTCCCATGCCAGGGCACACAATTCACCAGGGCGCATGCCGGTGTAAACTGATGTGATAAGCATATTTGCTGCTTGGCGGTTATTTGCAGCATTGAGCAGTCTGCCGAACTCATCCTGAGTAATCGGGTCTGGCGGCACCCTTTCTTTTTTTAATTCAGAAACAGACGAAAATATATTAACCTTGGTGTACCCGCCATTAAAAGCGAACTCAAACACCATTTTTAATATTCTCATATAATTATTGACTGTAGATACGCTCCTTCCTATACGGCTGTGTTTATGGTCAGCATCAAGGGTAGGGCTTGTTAGCAATGCCTTTCTGATTAATAATATATCCTCATGCGTGAATGACGATATAATTTTATTATGATTGATGAAATTAGATAATGCATTAAGTATTGATTTGTATTTTTTTAATGTACTGGCAGATATCTCAATTTCTTTTATTGATACCCACGACTTTACTATTTCGCCATACGTTGCAGTTTTACCAGAACTGCAATACATGCTGATATTTTTTGAATCGGGGAATTCATTTGCGTAATTAAATTCACCTGTTTTTATTTTATAGCAGGTAGCGGCACGTAACTCTGCCGCTACTTTTCTGTTTTTTGGCGTGTCTGGTATGCCAAGGCTTTCCCTCATCCTTTTACCTTTATACATAAAGCATATTCTGAGGCTTTTACCGTGCACCTCCACGCCAGTGGGGTATTTTACACTCATATTTCACCTATTGCGGTTGTACATTACGTTGCTTCTCAATCCACGAATTGATCGCCTCATGATTGTACATGCATTGTGACTTTTCGTTAGGGGTTCCGTATGGCGATACGTGAAGATACTCGCGACCAACAGCCCAGGAGTTTTCTCTGGCTTTTTTAATTGTCCCTGATCTCAGGCCGGTAATGGTCATCAGCACGGACTCAGTAACCCATCTCGCTGGCACTAAATTGATAACGTTATCCATCCTTCATCTCCTTCTGTAACGTACGCACGTAATACCCGGGCACTCTCTTTGCCGGGAAGCGCAGGTGATTAAGTGGTTTAAATTTCGGTGTGTATTTGTCGAGTATTGCGGTGTGTTGTTCGTCTGATGTGTACTGCTTTAATTCCGTCAGGCATTCCCTTGCTATTCGTCTGCGTCCGTTCTCTGCTTCCTGTGGTGTCATTGGTCACCTCAGATTTGTGCTTCCAGTAACCGGCTCCCGATGTCCATCAGGTCATCACGGTTAACTGTGGTAATTATCCGGCGGGGCTGGGTGAACGGTCGCCAGATTAAAAGCATCGAACCTTTGTTGTTTCCGTTCCCCGGTTTGTTTGTGCCGACGTTAATAAACGATATCCGGCCACCGGTAATAAATCTGACCTCATCAACGGTATCCAGTGCCGATTTAAACCAGCCCACCGAAGTGTCGGCAGGAACCAGCATCACGACCGGCTGTAATTGTTCCCTGCATTGCTCGGCGGCTTTGCTTACCCACGGCTGGATATCGGAATACGGCGGGTTGCACCATATTGGTCCATAGCTTTGCCAGTCGGAGTTTAATGCGTTGTCTTTTTCGGTGAGATAGTGAGAGCAGAGGGTGTTATTTTTATCGGCGGCGGCATCAAGGTAAAAACCGAATTCAGCGTCCAGTGCTGAGAATAACGGGAGGGGAGTTTGCCACAAATCACGCAATTCCTTTGGTGTTGTGCTCCCGCCGTAGTCAGATTTCATTCTCCGCATCCTTCATCATCAGAAAAACCTCACAACCTGCGCGGTATAAATTTTCATTAATGGAAAGAAATTCACCATCCAAGGCGCTACAAATCCATTCGTCACCGTTGAATAAACTGGATATCCCATTCTCAATAACAATCGGCATGGCGTCCGCCGGGTTGTTGCATGGGTCGAACTTAGCAATGACGTACTTATTTGCGAGGTTAATTTCACCGCCATATTCTCGGTATAAATCTACATCAATCAGCTCAACGATTTCATCGGTACTATTTAATCTGTATTCACGCGTCAAATAACACTCAGCTACAGCCTTATTAATCTCAAAGTCTGATTTGTCGTGATATTTGTTCATTGGCTAACTCCAGACCTGTATCGTCTAAATTACATTGGTACATGTCTCCGTTTTTATCAATCACATGAATAAAATCATCATAAACGCGATAAACGGTAACTGGGAATTGCAGAAACGACACGCGAACGCTATCACCTTTCTTTAATTCGATTGTCATTAATCACCTCCGCACACACTAATTCAACATTCCGCACAGACATTACCTGCACTGCGCGGTTCTCACATTCTTCGAGCGTATAAATATCATCGGTAACAGGCACAGCAGAGCCGTGTATCACCAGTAGTAATACAAATCCGATTGTCATGGTTTGTTATTTCAGTGAAGTTGTTCGCATGAAGTCATAATGAGAAGGGTGATTTTTAATAAAATCATCCTCTGTCATGTTATTTTCTACTAACAGAGACAGGAACTCTTTTGGTGAGTCTGTATAAAATAAATCACACTCGGCATCCCATGAATAATATTCCTGGTCTATTTCGTTGAATATATTCAGGCCATTCATATTTGAGTAATCAGGTTTGATATTATTGTCATACTGAAACTGGTCGTATGCGGCCAGGGTTTCCATGACTTTCACTGCCTCAGTAACCGAATCAACATCAACGGTGAATGCTTTTCCCGGAATCTGTGGAATATGCCACACCTGCAATTTTGGTCTGTAAATTTCGTTATCCATCACCCCTCCTGAATCTGCTTAAATTCACCGGCCGCTTTCTTAATCCATGAATACAGCGCAGCATAAAGTCGGTCTTGTTCTTCCGCGGGCATTTCATCTAACCCGTAATGGGAAAACACAAGCGAATCGCACACCTGAAATAGAAAGTCCTCGCTTGAGCTTAAAATTGCTGCCTGAATATCTTCGTCTGTGATTTTCATATTCACTCCCATGTTATCAACATCCCTGCCGGTTAATCTTTATAGCGAACCCATACGCACGCCGGGCCATCATCTGTGTCGGTTATCCATGCCATAATCCAACCGTCGCCAGCCGGAGGTGTTGGTTGCCATAATGAGCAATCCGGATTGCCGTTTTCAAAATAGGAAATCCATGCAGGGTCATCACTGTCGAGGTCGTCTTCCAGATTGGTGCGCCCGTACTCAAGGTTATTTTCATTCAGCCATGCTTTAACTTCATCTGATGCTTCCATGGCCGGAATTTCCGGATGGCTCCAGAATCCGTACTCGTCACGCTGTGGTTCAATATGTTGAATTCGATTTTTCATCATGTGTTCCTCGTTATTTCCTCAGCATCCCTGCATTACGCTTCATCCTGAAACGGTGGGGTTATTAAAGCTGAAATCCTTTCCACTGATTACCGTACTCAATGCCGAGTGTGCTTAGTGCGGCATCCATTGCCTCAATAAACTCTGGTATCTGTTGGTCGAATTCCTGCATCATTTTTTCGTCGCGTTCTACCGGTATGTGGACAATTTCTTTTCCTCCGGGCATGCGCGGGTCGTAGTTTGCGAAGTGCCAGATATCCTTTCCGGTGATCCACATTGAATACTGAACCTGAGCGGTGTATTCCTTTTTCATGGCCTTAATTCCGTTTAAAGCCAGGTCGATAAAGACTTCCGTTGTCTTGGGGCATTTAAGCTCAAGGCCAGCGCCGTCACTACAAATTCCGTCCGGAGAGCATGCTGTCCGCAGTGATTCATCCCTGAAAATTATCGGGTCTTCCGTGACCACCAGTCCGCTGTAAAACTCGAATGTCATCCGTGCTTCGAGTTCGTAATCTTTTCCCCATTCCAGCGTTCTGGTGCTAACATCCTTGCTTACGCCGGTGCATACTTCACCGATAAGCGTATTGAAATACGTCTTTTTGGTGTCGCTCCATGTCGTCCCTGAGCGTGGTTTTGTGAGCACTTTCCAGACCTCTGAGGCGGTAATCACCCCGAGACGCAGCGACATCCATTCTTCGCTTCCCTGCGATATTTTTGATAAATCGATGCCGGTTTTGCTGAGAATGATGTCGTTACTGATCATTATTCGCCTGCCTTTTTCCTGAGCATGTCGATGATGGTGTTAGCCTCAAATACAGTGAGCTGTTCCGGGTGGGAGATAGGGCGGTTGAATTTTTTGCTGATGAATGCGAGGAATGCATCGCTCCATTCACCATCAACTTTAATCATCAGATCAGCGATATCCTGCAGCTGGTTTTCTCCTGCAGGTGTAACGTCACGCTCCTGTGATTGCTCGCCTTTAAAATCGATACCTTCGCCGGATTCTGTGTTCACATAATCGATGGCCTGATCAAGTCGCTCACGGCGAGGCCAGTATTTAGCGGCCTGCTTTACGACTGTTTTCAGGATCATCTGTTCTTCATCAGTTACCCACGGACAGGATTTTTGTTTTGATTTCCACGCCTTCCAGGCTGATGAGCGGTCGCGGATTTGTAGTGGTTTAATAAATTTGGCCACCTGAACAGAGGTGATATGCTCACCTCAAA
>ERZ894236.324-NODE-324-length-63704-cov-22.7018_pt1 | contig 63704 bp, 63 predicted proteins | sample MGYA00380297_ERZ894236 | MGnify/ENA primary metagenome ERZ894236 (study PRJEB32331, sample SAMN06328420) | human gut metagenome | biome: human gut microbiome; feature: stool | host: Homo sapiens | collected 2014-08-04 ... | reverse complement strand
GGGCATACACAACCGCCGCCGCCGGTTTCCACAGTACCAAGCACAAGCAGCTTGACTCCGTTTACTTCTTTGGAATATGTATCCGGGATATCATCTACCTTGGGATTGATCCGGTAGAACTGATTTTCCTCATTGGCCCCGGTACGTTCTTCCACCAGCTTCCGCATCTTTGTAATAGGAATAATAGAATCCAGGGTTTCATCATCAAACCCAAGTGCCAGTCCCAGATTCGCATCCGGGTCCACATCCGCGGCAAGCACCTTTCTTCCCTCATCCGCATATAAGCGCGCCAGCGTCGCAGCAAAAGTAGTCTTTCCAACGCCGCCTTTTCCTGTCACTGCAATTTTCATGTCATTCACCTTTCCTGATAAAGATTAGATTCCAAGAGCAGCTCTCTTCTCTTCGATTCTTGCGATCATAGCATCGCCTAATTTTTCAATATCTTTTTCAACTGTAAACGCAGCCTCTACCCATTCTCTTGTTCCGTTGGTCAGGATTTCAACCATTTCGCTGGAACCGCAGGCATATGGGTCAACACCTAAGAAGGTATCAAGACCGGAACCGATTACATAGTTACCGATAGAAACTGCTTTTTCAGACATCCATTCAGGAGCACAGCCAACAACCGGAAGCTGGGAGATATGCAGACCTGCGTCTTTTGCTAGGGTAGCTGCAAGAACCAGCATACGGCTGATATCAACACAGGATCCCATGTGCAGTACCGGCGGAATGTCAGCCAGTTCACAAACTCTCTTAAGGCCGGCGCCGCATACATCCTTGGCTCTCTTGTCCATCAGACCAGCTTTTGCAGCTGCCTGTGCAGAACATCCGGATGCGATGATGATGATATCGTTGGCAACCAGTTTTTTCATAAGTTCAATATGAGCTAAGTCAGGACGAACTCTCGGGTTATTACATCCAACCATTGCAACAGCACCGCGGAGAACACCAGAGGTGATACACTCTAATAACGGTTTTGTGGTTCCCAGCTCATCTACCTGTGAGTTGGTAACACCGTCCAGAACTTTTACGATCGCTTCTGTGGAATATCCTACAGTTGCTTTCTGTTTCATCTGCGGAATATGTACCAATTCCGGTTTTCTGTTTTTAAAGTTCTCGATAGCTGTTCTAACGATCAGTTTTGCCTTCTCGCCTGCTGTATGTGCATCGAATCTGATAAATTCAGAATCCGGCATCTGAGCAATCGGAGAAGTTGTGATGAATTTTGTGTGGAAACATTTGCTCAAAGGACCAAGTGCGGGGAAGATACACTGTACGTCTACGACGATCGCTTCACAAGCACCTGTCAGAACAACGTTTTCCTGCTGCAGGAAGTTACCGGCCATAGGAATACCACGGCGCATTGCAACTTCATTTGAAGTACAGCATACACCAGATACAGTAATGCCTTTTGCACCCTGCTCTTTTGCGTATGCGATCATTTCCGGATCATCTGCGAATTCACAGATCATCTCTGAAAGACTCGGATCATGTCCATGAACAACGATATTGACATTATCCTCAACCATAACGCCCAAGTTTGCTTCTGTCTCGATCGGCTTCGGAGTTCCGAACAGTACGTCAGAGAACTCTGTTCCCATCATGGAACCGCCCCATCCATCACTTAAGCCTGCACGGATGGCCTGTTTTACCAGCGCTTCCGGTTTGGAAGAACATCCCATATGGCTCATATGTAAGGAACAGGAAACCTCGCGGTCAATTGCTCTTGGTGCAAGTTCATTCTTTTCCCACAGTTCCTGCTGTGATTCCGGTGCTCTCTTTAAGAATCTCTGAGTTCCGAAAGGTTTACCATATTCCATCAGACCTGTCTCAGCAACTTCATGTGCCAGATCATAGATGTCTTTTCCTTCGGTCTCGATTCCCCACTCTTTTGCGATACGGATCAATTTATCCGGATCTTTTACCTTATAACAGCCATCAGCTGCTGATTCATATAAGGTATGGCAGATTTCACGGCCATGGTCAGAGTGTGTTGCAGATCCGCCTGCTGTAAATTTCAGGTAGTTACGTCCTACAATACCATGTACATCACATCCGCAGATTCCTCTCGGAGCTTTTTTTGTAATACGGCATGGTCCCATTGTACAGATACGGCAGCAAACGCCTTCTTCGCCAAATTTACAATGGGGTGTCTGATTTTTTACGCGGAACTGCCAAGCGTCAGCGCCGACTTTTGCACCTGTTTCCAGGAGACGTGCAGTAGCAGCTTCAAATTCTTCTACTGTGGTTAATTTGAATTCACTCATGAATATCCTCCTTGTTTTTCGCCTCTTTTTGCTTTTTTATCCGGGTCCGCTTCCCCGGTTTTATAACTCCAGCCTGTCTACGATATCCCGGATCGCTGTTCTCACCGGTGAATCTTCCGGAAGCTTCACGATCGGTGTACCGTCGCAGTCGAAGTCATATACAGTTTCATCCTGCGGTACGATTCCCAAAAGGGTGAGGCCCTGTTTCTCTATCTCCTCTTTTGTGCCCGCATTGAGTACCCCGCCCGGTGCCCGGTTGATGATCAGACCAACCTGCTTCGGGTGCATGTCACACTCTTTTATCAGTTCCGCGATCCTGCCAACCGCCTGAACACCTCTTCTGGAACAGTCACTGACCAGAATCGCTGTCTGCATGTTCGGAAGAACGCCTCTGCTGATATGCTCCATACCGGCTTCATTGTCCACGATGATATATGGATAATTTTTTTGCAGCTTTGCAAGCTGAGCCTGCAGAAGTCCATTCACGAAGCAGTAGCAACCTTTTCCCTGGGTACGTCCCATGACAAGCAGGTCATAATCATCATTTTCAATCAACGCATCATCAAACTTGAATTCCATATAATCGGCTTTTGTCATTCCAGCCGGAATAGGATTTTCTTTTGACATCTCTGCACGAGCCACTTCCTCACGGATATCACCCAGAGTCGCCTCAAGCTCCATGCCGAGAACCTCATTTAAGTTTGAATTCGCGTCTGCATCTACTGCAAGAATCGGTCCCCTGCCTTTTTCAGCCAGATACTGGATGATAAGTCCTGTCAGGGTCGTCTTGCCCACGCCGCCTTTGCCGGCAATTGCAATTACATGTGCCATGAAAAGGGCACCTCCTAAAATATGATTTTAATACGTTTTAAACAAGTGTACGAAGACCGCATCTGTCAATGATCTCAGATACGTCTTTCCATTTGTTCAGAGCATACAGATGGATGCCGTTAACGCCCAGTGCGCGGTATTCATCAATCTGTCTGATAGTGTATTCGATACCTGCCTCTTTGAATGCTGCTTTCTTTTCATCAACAGCAGCGTCGAATGGATCTTTGTCGAACGGATTTGGGAAGATCCAGTTTTTGGAGATGATCTCGCAAAGCTTACGCGGCATTACACAGCCGTTGCGTGACAGCGCCATATTGATCGTAGCAGCCTGATCCAGGATCGGCATGATACCCACATCGACCGGCATTGTGATGCCTGCAGTACGGATAGCATCCATCCAACGTTTGAACTGTTCCATATCCCAGCAAAGCTGAGTCATGATGTAGTCAGCGCCGTTATCCTGTTTCTGTTTCAGGACAGCGATATCAGACTCAAGGCTGCGGCATGCGATATGACCTTCCGGAGAACCCGCTACAGCAATTTCAATTTTATCGCCGAATTCTTTGCGGACATAAGCCACAAGATCAGTAGCATAAGCAAAATCTCCGCCGGTTCCTGTCCATCCGAATGGAAGGTCACCGCGAAGTGCCAGCATATGATCTACGCCGTTGTCCAGGTAATTCTGAAGCTGTTCCTTGATTCCTTCTGCGGTATTACCGATACATGTAAAATGTGTCACCGGGATCGTTCCTGCATCCTGAATCATTTTACACACATCCATGTTCTTGCCCACATTAGTTCCGCCCGCACCGTATGTACAGGAAATGTACTCCGGCTGGTACTTACAAAGATGCTCGATCGTTCCCGGCAGATTTTCCATACCTTTGTCTGTCTTTGGTGGGAACAGCTCAAATGAAAGGAGCATTTTGTTCTTCATTGCTTCAGATAATTTCATAGTTACTACCTCCGCTTTGTTTATTTATTTTTAAGGCCTAAGCCCTAAAATCGTTTGTTGGCACAACAGAAAGTCCTCCATACTTTTCTGCTGCATTACTGGCAGTCCAGCTTAACAAGGCTGTTAGCAAGGTCTACCATCAGAATTCTGCCAATAATAGTTCTCTCCTCGCCCATAATGTCACGTAAGATAACCTTTTCGCCATCTACGTCAATTCTGCTTACATTTTTGCAGATGACAGTGTTGTCATCGCTTCTCTGTACAGTTGCAAGACACATAGCCTACGCCTCCTTCAAATGTTCTTTTACCAGTGTCAGTGCCAGGCCCAGACGCATATTTCCTTTCTGGAAATCAGCAACGCCTTCCTTGATAGTCTTGGCCGCATCTTCCATTCCAAGCTTTGACAGATTATCTGCCATCTGGTCAAGCTCCTGTGCATGATGCTCATTGTGGGAAAGCATATAGTTCAAAAGCGCTACCACTTCCTCTGTACAATTTCCGCCACATTCGCCTTCTGAACAGCTGCTGCAGCCGTGGCTGTGTTCGTGGCTGTGAACATGGTCATGCTCATGGTCATGTCCGTGAGGAACCATGTTGCCATTTTCGTCGTTGATTAAATGCATTTTTCCATCCTTTCCCTACTGCTTTTCCCGCTTTTGGGCGCAGTAAATGACAATAATTTATCAATAAATTCATTATACATGCTTTCGGTTGTTTTATCAAGTTATTCTTATGTTTTTTTAGAGGTTCAAGAGGTGAAAAACACGGAGCTTCCGCCTCTGTTTTTTTCCACTTCGATCCGGCATTCTATGCGCTCTTTCAGCTCCGGAACATGAGAAATGATCCCCACCAGACAATCCTCTCTGGAAAGAGCGGATAAGGTCTCCACAGCAGTCTCCAGAGACTGCTCATCCAGACTGCCGAAGCCCTCGTCAATGAAAACCGTTTCTACCCGGATTCCGCCCGCGAACTGTCCGATAACCCCGGAAACCCCCAGCGCCAGACTCAGGGCCGCCTGAAAACTCTCTCCTCCCGAAAGGGAACGGATACTCCTCACCTTTCCGGTATGATAATCATAGACATCCAGATCCAGTCCGGACCTGGACTGGAGATTTTCTTTTTCCTCCCGGACAAGCAGCTCATATCTGCCGGAGGACATATGCTCCAGCCGCCTGTTTGCCTCCTTTGTGATCATGCGGAAGTAAGCGGACTGCACGTAGCGCTCAAGGGATATTTTCGGCTTTCCCTTCAGATTTCCGCAGGCTGTGTCGGAAAGATTCTGAAGAGACAGACGGATCTTCTCTGTCCTGCTGCTGTCCTCAAACAATGCCTGAAGCTGTCTGCGAACTTCTTTTGCCCTTTCCAGGGCACTGTAATCTTCCCGAAGCTTCATGCGCACAGTTTTCAACTGCTGTTCCGCGCGCTGCATCTGTTCCCTCACACCCTCCTCAGAGCATAGCTTCTTTCCGCGCAGGGCAGGCGCCAGACTCCTGATCCTTATCTGCAGATCTCTCACATGATCCTCATAGGCCTGTGTCTCTTTTTCCATCCGTTCCATCTCTTCTTGTTCCAGACACGCTTCCATGGCCTTTGCCCTGCTCTTAAATTTCTGCCGTTTCACTTCCAGGAGCAGCTTCTCTTCCGCCTCTTTCCTCTCTTTTGTCATCTCTGCCACGTGTTTCTCGCAGATTTGGATCTCTCTGGCGGCGGCTGCCCGGCGCTGCGCATTTTCATCTGTCCTTTTTCTGACAATCTCCAATGCCGGAAGACCCGGGCAGCTTTTTGCCCTCTTCTTCTCCAGCCGCATGCCGGTTTCTCGGATCAGCGAAGCTGCTTTCTTACGCACAGCATCTCCGTTTTTTTTGCCTGCAAGCCCTTCCTCCCTGCGCAGATGTTCCATTCTGGTCTGCCATTCTTTCTTATTTTCCGCCAGGACCGTCATAGTCCTCTGCAGTTCTGCGGAAGTTTTTTCCTTCAGATCCTCCAGCTCTTTCAGCGCAGATTCGCTCAGCTCTTTTTTTGCACAGGACGCCTTCTTGGGATGTACCGTGGAGCCGCATACGGGGCATGGTTTTCCATCCACCAGATTCCTGGCGAGCAGGCCTGCCTGACTTCTGAAAAATTCCTCTCTGTAAGTTTCATAGGCAATTCCCTGCTGCGTCTGCACAGTGATCTGGTCCTCTGCCCTCTTAAGCAGCTCTTCCCTCTGCGCCTCCAGCTCCAAAAGGACCTCTGCATCCTTCTGCCATTTTTCATAGACCAGAAGCTGCTCTGTCAGTCTCTGTATCTCCGCGCCAAGCTTAACTTCCCTTTCCGCCGCGGCCATCTGGGTAGCCAGAGTCTTTTTCTCCTGCTCCAGCTCCTTATCCTGGATTTTTATCTCCCTTACGTGGATTTCCTCATCAGCCAGTATTTTCTTTTTCAGCGCACAGTCCTCTGCCAAAGGCTTTATATAGGCATTTGCCCTCTTTCCTTCTGACAGTCTTCTCTCCATCTCCCTGATTTCACCGGCCCGCACTTTCGTCCCTTCCAGCTCCTGTCTCAGGGCATTGAGGGTTTTCAGTTCTTCATTGTCCTTCTGGATGCGCTCCAGATTTTTTAAAGCCCTGTTCTTTTCTTTTTCCAGGCGCAGTTCTTCCTTTCTGCCGCTCCTCTCATTCTCCTGCAGCGAACGGACCCGGCTGTCCAGCACCTCAAAAATCTCTTCCTTTTCCCTGTCCGCCAGGGAACAGTCAGAGTGCAGGGAATCCCAGGACTCCAGAACCTGTCTGCGGCGCTCCTCCCTTAGCTTTTCTTCCTCCCGCTCCCGAATGCTCATGCTTTTGAGACGGTCGGAAATCAGTTTGTAGAATTCCGTGTCAAAAACTTTCCTGAATATCTCGCTGCGCATATCACTTTTTGCAAGCAGAAGGTTCATGAATTCCCCTTGGGCGATCATGGAAACCTGTTTAAACTGGCGGTAATCAAGTCCCAGAATGTCCTGCAGCTTCTGGTTCACTGCTTTCCTTCCCGTCAGCACACTTTTATCCGGGCACTCCAGAAGCGCCTCATGCTTTCTGTTCAGGTTAAATGTTCTGGTGACCTGATACCGCTCCCCTTTGTGTGAAAAAAGCAGGCGCACTTTGCTCATGGATTTCTCCTCCACATAATCGCTGTGGAGGTTCTCCGGTTTTCTCACCTCCGTGCTTGCCGCATCATACAAGGCAAAGGCAATGCCGTCGAAAATGGTGGTTTTTCCGGATCCCGTATCCCCGCAGATCAGAAACAAGCCTGCCTTTTCACAGTTTTCAAAAGAAATGCAGGTATTGTCAGCATAGGGGCCAAAGGCTTCCATCTCCAGTTCTACCGGTCTCATGTTTCCACCCCTTCCATGGTTTCTATCACATTTTTCAACAGCTCTTGTTCCGTCTCTGACATGGGACTTCCATTCTGCTTTTCATAAAATTCCCCAAACAGATCCAGCGGTGTTTTTTTCAGACACTGAAGCTCTGCACTGCCTGAGATCCCTCCTGATCTGCTCCGGCGGTTTTCGACGGCAAATTCCAACATGCCGGGAAATATTTTTCTCAGACGCTCCATGGGGTGTTCCAGACTCTCCTCGTCAGTCACCGCAACAGAGAGATAATACCCTTCTCTGTATTTCCCGTATTTATCTGAGACCAGTTCCTCCATGGTATCTTTTAAAACAGCCATTTCGGTTTTGGCTGTAAGGGGAAGCTTCCTTATGGACAGGCTGCCCTTCTCCTTCAGCTCTGCCACTGTCACGGACTTTGTATGACTGCATTCGGAAAAAGAATATTTCAGGGGAGATCCTGCATACCGTATCTTTACATCACCGATTTTCTGCGGCCTGTGGATATGTCCGAGGGCCACATAATCAAACCCTTTAAAAGCAGAGACATCCACCTGGTCAATCCCCCCAAGGGAGAGCTGTTCCGAATCAGAAATATCCGGACCTTCCCCGCCGGCAGTCACAAACTGATGCGCCAGCAGCAAATTCCTCTCACTTTCATCCAGCTCCACACTCTGCAGCGCGGTTTTCACGGCCTCATGATAATTTTCCGGAACTTCCTCTGTAAAAGGACGCAGCATGCCCGGACGCAGAAAAGGGAGCATCCAGATATGTACCGGCCCGAATCTGTCAGACAGTACCGTGTGCTCTGCGCGCCCCTTAAAAGTACCTGCAATGTGTATCCCCTCTTTTTTCAGTATCCCTCCGGCAAACTGGAGCCTCTGTGCCCCGTCGTGATTGCCGCTGATCATAAACACCTGTATCCCACGGGCGGACAATTCTTCCAAAAACCAGTCCAGCAGCCCCACAGCCTCTGAAGAGGGTATGGACTTATCATAAATATCCCCGCACAGAAGAAGAGCCTCAGGCTTTTCTTCATCCGCCATGTTCAAAACCTGACTGAGTATATATTGCTGTTCTTTCCACAGCGGCTCTCCTAAAAGCTTTCTCCCCAGATGCAGGTCCGCCATATGAAAAAATTTCATTCTTTGTCCTCCATTGCCATATTTTGGCATTTCGTTGCATTTTAGCTTGCACTTCTTATAATAGTAGCACGGATTTATTAAAAAGTTAATAAATTCGGAGTAAATATTTCACATTTCTATGGTAAACTGTCTAAGTGTTTAAGGTAATATTTAAAGGAGGGGCTGTTATGTCTTTCAACGAAAAAATCATGCTGAACGATGGCCGTCAGATGCCGCTTTTGGGTCTGGGAGTCTACAAAGCCGTCGGTGAAAACGAAGTGGAACAGGCGATCGCTGATGCTGCAGATGCCGGCTATCGTCTCATTGATACCGCTTCTGTTTACAAAAATGAAGACGGTGTCGGACGCGGGATCAAGGCACTTACCATACCAAGAGATGAATTATTCGTTACCACGAAAATATGGAATACCGCACAGAGGATCGGCGATGTGGAGGACAGCTTCAACAGAAGCCTGGAACGCCTGGGACTTGATTATGTGGATTTATATCTGATCCACTGGCCTGTACCGGGATGTTATACAGACACCTGGAAAGCTCTGGAAAAGCTTCAATCCCAAGGCCGTGTAAAATCCATCGGCGTGTCTAATTTTCATATTCACGACCTGGAAATGCTGAAAAAGATTTCCGATGTAGTTCCCGCTGTCAACCAGGTTGAATTCCATCCGCTGTTCAATCAGCCGGAGCTGCTGTCCTACTGCAGAGACAATAAAATTGCAGTACAGGCCTATGCGCCTCTTGCCCGGGGTGCTTATCTGCACAGCCAGCTACTGTTGGAGATCGGAAGAAAGTACCAGAAAACCACTGCTCAGATAGGACTCAGATGGGCAGTCCAGCAGGGGATATCTGTCATTCCCAAGTCCGTACACAAGGAACGCATACAGGAAAATGCAGGAATCTTCGATTTCTCACTGACCACGGAAGAGATGGAAGCCATAACTGCTATGGATGCCCATCAACGCACCGCAGGCATTCCTGAGGATATGATTCCCTACTATAAGGACTGATATCCCGATACATTGTACATAATGGAATTTTCCCACATTAAAAGTACCGCAGGAGTATTTTACTCTATGCGGTACTTTTTATTCTCATCTCTGATATTATTTAATTTCTCCTAAGTGCTTCAATGGGACTCAGCATAGCCGCTTTTCGGGCAGGGTATACGCCGAACAGGATGCCGATTCCGGAGGAAAACAGTGTGGCCACCAGAATGGTAGACACCTTGATCCCGGGCGCAAATCCCAGCGCAGGTATGGAGCAGACCGCATAGGCCAGCAGCACACCGATCAGGATACCGATCACACCGCCGATACAGGCAATAATAGCCGATTCCGCAAGGAACTGGACCATGACAGAGGAGGTTCTGGCTCCCAGGGATTTTCTGATGCCTATCTCCCTTGTTCTCTCTGTCACGGACACAAGCATAATGTTCATAACGCCAATTCCACCTACCAGCAGAGATATCCCTGCCACTAAAGCGATGAATCCCGTGATCATATTCAGCATGGAATCAATCTGCTGCATCTGGTCATTGAAATCCTGCACGTCAAAGTATGACTTTCCCTGACTGTAGTGGCGCTGGTTCAAAAGCGCGATCGCTTCGTTAGCCACTTTACCTGTATCCACACTTCCGTCTGTTGTAATGTACAGATAGCTGGTATCAGAAGTGTCATAACCGAAATTTTCCATAGCCGTATAAGGGATGTCTGCAGAAATCCTTTTTGTGTCGCCATAATCCATGGAGACCATATTTCCCAGATTCTCCTGCTCCACGATTCCGATGATAGTAAAATCAACCGTATTCTGGTAAAGGCTGAATTCCAGATTCATTCCCAGAACATCGTCTGTGCCAAAAAGGGAAACCGCGTCTTTTTTCGTGATAACACAAACTTTATTTCCTGTATCAATATCACTCTGATTAAAATAACGGCCGCTTACAACTTTCCACTTGGAAATCTCCTGCTGTGCCGTACCTCCGCCCGTTACAGCCAAATCAAACTGTCCTTTTCCGGACTGGGTGGTTCCTGTATCTGAAAATACCGGGGAAGTTCCTGTCACTCCCGGAATCTTCTGTTCAATGGCGGCAAAATCCTCCGCATTCATGTATTCTTCTCTTTTGCTTCCCTCATCATTAGAATAAATACATATCTGCCCACCTGCAATGGAATTAAGCTGCCTGTTCATCTCGCCCTGAAATCCGGAGCCCACAGACATAATGGTGATGACAGATGAAATACCTATGATAATTCCCAGCATGGTCAGAAGGGAGCGGCCTTTGTTTGCCCTGATGTTCTGCAGGGCCATCTTCAAGTATTCTGCTAACTGTGCCATAGGCTACTCCTTTACCGCATCTGCAGTCTGCGCGCCGGACGTGCTGCCTTCAGCCTTCTCATCCACCTTCATGCCCTCCGTAAATCCATCCGGAAGCTCAGAGATCACGGAATCGCCAAGCTTCAGACCGCTTTTGATCTCTGTATACTCGGAGGAAGAAATTCCAGTCTCCACATCCTGTCTTGCAATCACACCATCCCTGACCACATAACAAAAAGTGCTGTCTTTGCCTGTATTCACTGCATTGGCCGGTACACTCACAACACCTTTTGCGCTGCCTGTCTCAATAGAAACCTTTGCCTCCACACCCAGGAAGATATTGTCATCCGGGTTGTCGATCTTAACCTCTGCCCAGATCACCGGTGCGCCTTTTTCATTGGTGGTAGCCATCTTGCTGATGCGTGAGACAGTTCCCTTGTATGTATGATCCGCTATGGTGACGGCTGCCTTCTGTCCTTCTTTCAGCTTGTCATAATCATATTTGGACACGGTTACATTGACAGCCACCTCTTCATTGCTGGCAACAGTGATCAGTTCCATACCCTGTGAGGCCGCAGAGCCTTGTGATACATCCGCCTTGGATATGATCCCGGAAAACTCTGCCTGAAGTCCCTGTTTTCCTTTTTCAAGCAGTTCTTCTAAGGATGCCGCTTCCAGTTCCGCTATATTATTGGTAGCCTGCATCTGCGCTTTGGCCGCATCCGTCACCTGTACGCCGTCCGCACTTTTTGCCAGACTTTTCTGCTCCGCAAGCTCTGACTGCATATCTGAAAGTTCTGTAGTGGCACTGTCCAACTCATTCTGCCACGCTACGATCTGTGCGTCGTTTGTGGGGTCTGAGGCAGACTGGCTCTCTATCTGGTTGATCTGAAGCTGCGTCACTTCATCGCTCTTGTCATTCACCTGTGAGGTCAGGTCATCAATGGCAGGATTCATATTTTCTGCCTGAGCATTTAAATCCTTTAATTGTCTCTCTAACTCAGCGGTATCCTGATTATTTTTCTCAGCCTCTGCAATCGCGGCCTTCAGTTCCTCTGCCTGAGCATTTAACTGCTGCTGCTTTGCTTTCTGGCTCTCTAAGTCCTGCTGCAGTTTAGTCAAATCTGCCTGCGCCTGAGTCAGCGCCACGCTGGCATCTGTAGATTCCTGTTTTGCCCATTCCGACAATTCCCTTGTCCTGTCCGCAATGGCTGTCTTTAATGATGCCACATAATCCTGGTAGCTGTCCACATTAGCCTGAAGTGTGGGAACTTTACCGGCAGCTTCATTGGCTTTCTGCTGTGTCTCTGCTGCTTTTGCCACACTGTCCTTTGCGCCGTTAACCGTAGCGCTTACATTCAGCTGTGCCTTCTGGTTATCCTGCTCCAGCGTGGATACATCAAATGCAACCAGGGAATCCCCGGGCTTTACCACTTCTCCTACCTTGAAGGGGTACTGGGATATGGTAGCGTTCACAGGGGAGAAGTACGTCTTGGTCTTGAGACTCTCCACAGTACCGCTAGTATCCACATTTGCCGTCAGATCCTCTTTCGTCACAGCACTTACGGGTACCTGGGGCAGAGCCTTTGGGGTCAATTTTGACGCTGCAAAGCTCACAACAATAATAGCAACCACAACACCGCCGATGATCAGCGGCACTTTTTTCTTTTTCTTTCCTGTATTCACAGTGTCGGGAAGATTCTCCTTATTCTTTCTCAACATGATGTGCTCCTTCCTCGTATTGGTCATTTAATCTGTCTGATTCGATTTTTCCGTCCATAATGCGGATAATACGGCGTGCCTGTTCCGCAATGCCGTCATCGTGGGTGATCAGGATCACTGTCCTGCCCTCATTGTGAAGCCCCCTGAGAATCTGCAGTATCTCTTTGCTGGATGCAGAGTCCAGATTACCCGTAGGCTCATCTGCCAGGATCACGGGGGGTCTGGCTGCTATGGCCCTTGCTATGGCAACCCTCTGCTGCTGCCCGCCGGACATCTCAGAAGGCTTGTGGTCCATACGGTGCTCCAGACCTACCATTTTCAGGGCTTCCCGGGAAAGCTGTCTTCTCTCCTGTCTGCCAAGTCCTCTGTAGATCAGAGGAAGTTCAACATTCTCCAGGGCATTCAGATTTGCTATCAGATTAAAACCCTGAAAGATAAATCCAATCTCTCTGTTGCGGATCTCTGAAAGCTGATTATCTTTCAGGTGGGAAACATCCTGCCCGTGCAGACAGTACGATCCCTCTGTGGGCACATCCAGGCATCCCAGCATATTCATAAGTGTGGATTTCCCTGAACCGGACTGCCCAATGATCGCAACAAATTCTCCCTCGTCGATCTGCAGATCCACATGGTCCAGCGCCCGCACTTCATTCTCACCCGGATTGTATATTTTGCAGATTCCGGAGAGCTGTATCAGATTCTGCACTGTATTTTCTCTTTTCACTTCTGTATTATTTTCCATACACACATCCTCCCCTGCATCTTCCGATGCAGTGCAATTTTTATCATTGTACTACATCATTAGTACAACAATACATCACAATTCTTAAGTTGTCAATTTGGAAATCCGAAAACTTTTCTAAACGTTATCTAAAGAATTCTTTAGAAAAGAAATGAGGGCATACCACGCCCTCATTTCCAACTGCCGTCCCAGGATTCAATTTTCTTATCTCTTACCATCAGGTCCGAAACTGCCTCCGCCGGACTTTTCCCCTCAAAGAGCACCCGGTTCACCTGTTCAATGATGGGCATCTCCACTTGGTATTTTTCTGCCAGTTCTCTTCCGGCCTTTGCAGAGAAAACACCCTCCACCACCATATTTACCTCATCCATGGCCTCCTGCATGGTACGTCCCTGTCCCATGAGGAATCCCGCTTTTCGGTTACGGCTGTGGACACTGGCACAGGTAACGATCAGATCGCCGATTCCAGAAAGTCCGTAAAAAGTATCAGGACTTGCTCCCATGGCAATTCCCAGTCTTGCGATTTCTGCCATACCACGGGTGATCAGTGCCGCTTTTGTATTATCCCCGTATCCAAGTCCGTCCGCTGTTCCTGCTGCCAGGGCAATAACGTTTTTCAGAGCGCCGCCCAATTCAATTCCCAGCATATCGGGACTAATGTACACACGGAACGAAGGACTCATAAAAATATTCTGCAGATATTCCGCAGTTTCTTTTCTTTTTGCCCCCACCACACAGGTGGTAGGCAGATTCCTGCTGACTTCTTCCGCATGGCTTGGTCCCGAGAGAACGCATGCCTGGGAATTCGGTATCTCTTCCTCTATCATATCCGTAAGCGTTGTGAGCGTATGCTCCTCGATTCCCTTTGCCACATTTACAATGAGCTGGCCATAACGGATATAAGGGTTCATCTTCCTGGCAGTAGAGCGGACCGCCACGGAAGGCACTGCCAGGACGATCACATCTTTTCCCTCCAGGGCCTCCTCCAGACTGCTGGTGATCGTGATACCCTCCGGCAGTCTGACACCCGGCAGTTTCGCCTTATGTTCCCTTGTCCTGCGAAGCTCTTCTGCCTGTTCCTCCCTATGGGACCACAGAACCGTGTCATGTCCATTGCCGCAAAGCAGCATAGCCAGGGCGGTTCCCCAGCTTCCTGCACCAATCACACTTACTTTTGCCATGCTATCCCTCCATCAAAACTGTTTAATGTTTCCCCAGATAAATTTTATTTTCATTGCCGCGGATCAAACGCACAATGTTCTGCCTGTGCCGCCAGAAAGCCAATGCCATCAGAAACAGTGCCAGTATGTACATCTCGTGCAAAACGCCCGGGTCTACATCATATCTGCCTATCTGCCCTGAGACGATCACGCCTACCGCAAAAAAGAAATATCCCAGCAGAGATCCCAGAGACACGTAGTGACTCAGGAAAAAAGCTGTAAAAAATACCACGGCACAGATCAAAAAAAGACGCCAGTCAAAAGCTGCCACCAGACCTACAGAGGCTGCAATCCCTTTTCCTCCTTTAAAATGCAGATAGAAAGGGAAGTTATGACCCAGTATACATCCAGCACCGGCATACAGCTCCAGCAGCCTTACTAGCTGCGGATGGCTTTTGCCGAAGAGCAGATAGACTGCCAGGATCGCCAGGGCGCATTTCAGGCAGTCACCCAGAAGGGTAACAGCCCCTGCCTTCTTGCCCAGCGTGCGGAGCGCATTTGTGGTCCCCGCATTTCCGCTTCCGTGTTCCCGGATATCAATTCCGTTTTTTCTGCCGTAAATATAAGAGGTCTGGAACAGACCAAACGCATAACCAATCAGCAGACTTACAATTCGTACCAGCATTTGTCATCCTACTCCTTTTCTTTGCGTTCCCTGACGATGAATTTCAGGGAAGTGCCCTTAAATCCAAAGGTATCCCTAATCTTATTCTCCAGATATCTGGTGTAGGAGAAATGCATCAGTTCCTTGTCATTGACAAAAATAACAAATGTGGGCGGCTTGACCGCCACCTGGGTAATATAAAACAGTTTCAGGCGTTTTCCCTTGTCAGAAGGCGGCTGCTGCATGGCAACGGCCTCTGTCATGATTTCATTGAGCACACCTGTCTGTACTCTGAGCGTCTGATTCTCCAACACCATATCAATGGTCTCAAAAAGCTTCGGTATTCTCTGCCCTGTCTCCGCGGAAATAAAAATGATCTCCGCATACGGCATGTAGGATAAGACATCTCTCACTTTATTTGTAAACTTATAGATCGTCTTGTCATTTTTCTCAATGGCATCCCATTTATTCACTGCAATGATGACACCCTTGCCTCTCTCATGGGCAATTCCCGCGATCTTCGCATCCTGCTCTGTCACGCCCTCTGTGGCATCGATCATCATGACCACCACATCCGCCCGCTCCACAGCCGTCACTGTACGGATGATGCTGTATCGCTCCAGCTCCTCTTTGATCTTACTTTTTCTTCTCAGTCCTGCCGTGTCGATAAAAATGTATTCCTTATCCTTCCACTCCACCTTTGTATCAATGGCATCTCTGGTTGTTCCTGCAATATCAGATACAATGACACGGGATTCCCCGATCAGCTTATTGATCAAAGAAGATTTTCCCACGTTGGGTTTCCCCACCACTGCGATCTTAGGGATTTCTTCCTCCTCGACGTCGTCCGCGTCTTCATCAAAATATTCCACCACTTTTTCAAGCATATCGCCAATGCCCAGCTTTCCAGTAGCAGAAACCGGTACCGGCTCTCCGATCCCCAGATTGTAAAACTCATAGGTATCCATGATAAACTTGTCAAAATTGTCCACCTTATTAACCACCAGGACAACAGGTTTGCCGCTTCTTCTGAGCATGTCTGCCACCTTGGCATCTGAATCCACAAGACCCTGGCGCACATCGGTGATAAAAATGATCACATCCGCGGTATCTATGGCAATCTGTGCCTGTTCCCGCATCTGTGACAGGATAATGTCCCTGCTGTCCGGCTCAATACCACCGGTATCGATTAGGGTAAAGGATTTATCCAGCCAGCTCACATCCGCATAAATACGGTCCCTGGTCACACCCGGCGTATCCTTTACAATGGAGATCTTCTCTCCTGCCAGGGCGTTAAAAAGTGTGGACTTTCCCACATTAGGTCGTCCAACAATTGCTACTATCGGTTTGCTCATACATCTGTCTCCTTCTATGTGCTTTTCCCGCCTCTTTTTCCAGAAAAGCTGACACCAGGGAGGCGCCGTCCTCTTCCACGATTTTGACGGGAGTATTTAACTGTTCTTCCACCTGCTCTACGGTTACATCATCAAGAAATACATTCTCTCCGCTCCTCAAAAGATTACAGGGCAGAAGCAGGTATTCTCCAAGCGGTTTCCCATGGAGCTGTGCCATAATATCCTGTCCGGTCAAAAGTCCGGACACTGTGATCTTCTCTCCAAAGAAATGATTTTCCACACAATATCCATGGATCTTCACATTGGGATAGAGTCCTTCGATCCAGTCCGCATATCTGCGGATGAACGGATACGCCAGACAACCGGTGGCAAAAGATGCCTCCAGCTTCCTTCCATCTCCCAAAAGCCGGGCCATGGCCTCCTGCACTTCATCCTCCAGCAGCCGCAGCATTCCCACGCCATTTTCAAGCTGCAGGTAGCCGTCATAACTCTCCTCAGGGGGCAGCTCCTGTTCTGCCGTCAGATACCACTCATCACTTGCATGGATAAAATGTAAGCCATATTCTTCATATAACCGTTTCTGCCATGTTTCAATCATGGAAATCACATTTTCGGCATCTTCTTTTTCAAATGACTCCAAAGGATACAATCCGTCCCTATACTTACTAAGTCCCACAGGTACTACAGAAACACTTTTCAAATGGGGCAGGTATTTTGCCAGCTCCTCAATACTCCTCTCAAGCTCTCTGCCGTCATTCAGCCCTTTGCAGAGCACGATCTGGCCGTTCATCTCGATTCCTGCCTCGTACAGTCTCTGCACCTTTGAAAATATATCCCCGGCAAAACGGTTGTGCAGCATTCTGCAGCGAAGCTCCGGATTGGTAGTGTGGAATGAAATATTGATAGGCTCCAGATGATAATGGATGATCCTGTCAATATCATGGTCACTCATATTGGTAAGTGTCACATAATTCCCCTGAAGAAAAGAAAGACGGGAATCATCATCTTTAAAATAGAGGGTTTCCCTCATACCCGGAGGCATCTGGTCAACGAAACAAAAAACGCACTTATTGCTGCAGGAACGGTATTCATCCATGAGACTGTTCTCAAATACGATCCCCAGGTCCTCCTGGTAATCCTTTTCAACCTCAAGCTCCCATTCCTCTCCATTTGCTTTTCGTACAAGAACCTCTATATACTCATCATTCACCAAATAGTGGTAGTCAAAGACATCCTCGATCTCCTGTCCATTGACAGACAGAAGCTCATCCCCTGCAGCCAGCTCCAGCTCCTCGGCAATACTCCCGGCTTCCACTTCCCGGATGATATGTCTGCATTTTTTCACAATTTCTCCTCATTTCTAAACGGGTCTTTTTATGCCCGCTATTTATTATCATACCAATAAAGCATAAAAAAAGCAATAATTTCCTTGACGCTGCTCACTTTCAGATGTTATAACTTAATGTGTAATTATATGTCAAAAAAACTCTAACGGAGGTCATTATGGTCAATATCAGTTTACTGGAGAAGTCCATTCCGGTGGCTCCTATTAAAATAGCAGCCCTGGACAGCTGCAACGAGCTGGCCCAGCAGGTGGATTCCCATCTGGTACAATTCAGAAAGGAATTAGATTCTCACAATCAGTCCGGACTTAATTTCCGCGGTTATACAGCAGATACTTTTTTACTTGACTGCAATTGCCCGCGCTTCGGCTCAGGTGAAGCGAAGGGCATCATCAATGAATCCGTGCGCGGCACGGACCTCTTTATCATGGTGGATGTATGCAATCACAGCCTGACCTATAAAGTCAGCGGACATGTGAACCACATGTCCCCGGATGACCACTACCAGGATTTGAAAAGGATCATTGCCACTGCTACCGGAAAAGCACATAGGATCAATGTTATCATGCCTTTCCTCTACGAAAGCCGCCAGCACAAGAGAAGCAAAAGAGAATCTCTGGACTGTGCTCTGGCTCTGCAGGAACTGGTGCAGATGGGTGTGTCCAATATCATCACCTTTGACGCCCATGATCCCCGGGTACAGAATTCCATCCCTCTTTCCGGGTTTGACAATTTTATGCCCACTTATCAGTTCTTAAAGACACTGTGCGCATCCATTGAGGACTTCAGGATCGACAATGAACACTTGATGATCATCAGCCCGGATGAAGGCGCTATGCAGCGCGCTGTATATTTTTCCAATATTCTGGGTGTAGATATGGGAATGTTCTACAAACGCCGCGACTACTCCACCATCATAAACGGCAAAAATCCCATTGTTGCCCATGAATTCTTAGGGGATTCCGTGGAAGGAAAAGACGTGATCGTCATAGATGACATGATCTCCTCAGGGGAAAGTATGCTGGATGTGGCGAAACAGTTAAAGGACCGTAAGGCCAGACGCGTCATTGTCTGCACCACTTTCGGACTCTTTACTGACGGTCTGGAAAAATTTGATGAATACTATGAAAAAGAGTATATCTACCGGGTCATCACCACGAACCTGAACTACAGGAATCCTGACCTTCTGAACCGTCCGTATTATCTGGAAGCAGATATGAGCAAATATCTGGCGAGTATCATGGACATCCTGAATCATGACCTTTCCGTAGAAAAGGTACGCTCAACAACTAAGAAGATCAATAAGCTTCTGAATCGTTTTTCTTAAATCCGTATTCCGCTTCCTCTTTTGAGAAAGAAAAAGCTGTGCAAAATCCGCCAAAGGGTTTTGCACAGCTTTTTTTATCTGTAACAAAAAATCCTCCGCACACAACGCATCAAAACGCCTGTACGGAGGTATTCTTTTAATTCAGCCGATATACGTCTGCATATCCCACACCAAATGAAAGTGCCTGGTCATGTGTGTCATGATAGATATCTACATTACCGTAAGGTACACCTCTGTCTTCTACCACATAGACGCTTCCGTTGATCAGAAGCTTTGTTCCAAAGGGAATACCGTTCATAGCCACGGTTCTTCCCGCCTGGGGAACCGTACCGCTGGCTGTGTATCCCTGTCCATGGCAGAGAGCACAGTTGCAATACCCCGTCAGCCTGAATCTGCCCAGATAGGAACCCTGGGAATTATCTGAGGAGGTATTTTCCTGCTCTGTACTTTCCTGTGACCCCTCTGTATTGGAGGAAGTCTCTTCCTGTACTTCATCATAGCTCTGGGAGGATTCCTGTGAGGCACTCTGCTGTGCGGCCGCCTGCTGTGCTGCGGCTTCCTGCTCTGCCTTTCTTGCTGCTTCCTCCTGGGCTTTCTGCGCTGCCAGCGCTGCTGCCGCTTCTTCATCCTTCTGCTGTTTCATCAAACTGTCGATCACGGCTTCCTGAGAATTAACTTTCTCAAGCAGCTCCTTTGCCGCGCTCTGCTCACTGTCAATCTGTGAACTATATGTATCGATCTGCTTGGTTGTATTTCTCACCAGGTCGGAAACCTCCACCTGCTTGTCCATACTTTCCTGCTTCAGTTCTTCAAGCGCTTCCTGCTCTTTTTTAACACCGGCTTCTTTTTCTTCAATCTCCTGCTGCGTCTCTTTGTAGAGATCCAGCATCTTCCGGTCGTACTTTGTGAGCTGCATAATGTTCTCTGCCTTGTTCAGAAAATCAGTAAAGTCCTTTGCCTCTGTCAGCATAGTCATGTATGAATCATTGCCGTTCTCATACATGTACTGAATACGAAGCTTCATGCTCTCATACTGCTCTTCCCTGCGGGCCTTGGCATCATTCAGTTCCTCTTCGATCTGTTGTAACTCTGCCTGCTTAGCATCTGACTTTTCCTGTAAATCTGAGAGGTTCTTACTCAGGTCCGTAAGCTGCTGGTTTAACTCCGTAAGATATGCCTCCAGATCACCTTTTTTGGCTTCCAGAGAGCTGATCTTATCCTGTGAGGCGTTCAAATTACTCTGTGTCTCAGTTTTCTGCTGTTCCGCTTCTGTGATCTTTTTCTGCGTTGCAGAAGCGTATACCGGAGTTATGGTAAGACTTGCAATCAGGAATGTCAAAAATAAGCTTGTACATTTTTTATTTCTCATATTCTAAGCTCCTTTTTTATTACGAGCCTAATTATAACACATCGATTACTAAATGCAAAGCTTTTTTACATTTTTTGTAACAACTATGTAATATTCACAAAAAAACTACCATGAATTTTATGCATTAAGTCAATTGAATTCGCGTAATCCGAGGAAAGCTCCCAGGTTTCCCCTTTTTCCCTTACTGGCCCTGTGGGAAAACAAAAACTGAGGATTACAGCAGGTACAGATTCCCGGATATGAAATATGCTCAGCAAGGATACCTGCCTCCGCAAATATCAGTGCATTGGCTGCCCAGAGATCCAGAAGATACTTGCCATGGCCTTTCTCTTTCAGGATTTTCCCATGCTCTGAAGCCGGAAATGCCCTCATAAACTGTTCTGCCACGTCCTCGCTGACCTCATAGCATTCCTGACAGATAGAAGGCCCTATGGCCGCCAGAATATCCTTTGGTCTACATCCGTATTCCCTCTGCATTGTCTCTACAGTAACCTTTCCTATCCTGCCCACAGTTCCTTTCCAACCGGAATGAGACAGGCCGATGACCCGCTTTTCAGGGTCCACAAAATATAAGGGAACGCAGTCCGCATAAAATGTGGCCAGCACCAGGCCCGGCACATCGGTCACAAGTCCATCAACGTCTGTATAATCCCTTGGGACTACAATTCCTTTTCCACGGTCAGTCTCAGTGACTACACGCACGTTTGTGGTATGTGTCTGGTCAGAACAGACGATCTGTTCCGGAAAAAAGCCCACAGCCCCGGCAAACCTTCTGTAGTTTTCCCTCACATTCTCCTCAAGATCACCTCTGGAAAAGCTCAAATTCATGGACATGCAGTCCCCCCGGCTCACTCCGCCAAGTCTGGTGGAAAATCCGTGTATGATACCTGGGATCTGTTCAAAAACCGGGTACGTCAGGTAAGGGACACCGCTGGCTTCGCGGACATTCATGCGGCTTTTTGCACCGGTCTTCCATTTGATCTCTATATTTTCGCCTGTATCCGTTTTCATTTCCCCTCTCTCCCTTCTTTTCTATATATATTCTATGTATGATAAGGAAACGCGTCCTTGATAAGTGCCGTGTCATCCGGTGTGATCCCCACCACATCAAATCTGCAGGGCGTATCCTCTGACATTCCTCTTTTCATAAGATAAAACAGCGCCGTCTGACATATACGGCGCTGTTTTCTGTTATCCACTGCAAGAAACGGACCGCCGCAGTCAGAATTTTCCCTGAATTTCACTTCAACAAAACAAAGGTACTCCTGATCCATAGCGATCAGATCGATCTCGCCTTTCCGGCATCGAAAATTTTTCTCCAGGATCCGGTATCCCTGCTGCTCCAGAAACAAAGCCGCCTTCTCTTCATACCGGGTCCCGGTTTCTCTTGTGGAATTTTTCATATGCTGTCATCCTCAGTCTACGAAATTCTTGATAAAAGTAGCTCGGTGGATGGGAGACGGGCCGTATTTCCTAATGGCTTCTATATGAGACGCAGCCCCATATCCCTTGTGGGAGGCAAACCCGTATTCCGGCATCACTTTATCATACTCTTTCATGAGCCTGTCCCTGGTCACCTTGGCTACAATGCTGGCAGCCGCAATAGAAATGCTCTTGGCATCCCCCTTTATAATAGGAACCTGGGGAATATCCATCCGGGGTATGGTCACCGCGTCGTTCAAAAGGATCTGAGGGCGGACCGTGAGTTTGGAAACCGCCTCCCGCATAGCTTCATATGTAGCCTGCAGAATATTGATCTCATCAATTCTGGCAGGTCCTGCATAGCCCACACCCACGCTGACTGCGTTTTCCATGATCACTTCATACAGCTCTTCCCGCTTTTTCTCTGAGAGCTGCTTGGAATCATTTAAATAGAGGAGACTGCAGTCCTTTGGAAGGATTACGGCTCCCGCAACCACGGGGCCGGCAAGAGGGCCTCTCCCGGCTTCATCAATTCCGCAGACATAGCCCAAATGCTCATACTGATACTCATAGGCTTTCATCTTCTCTATACGTGCCCGCTCCGTCTCCAGCCTTTCCCGGCGCTTTTCGACCTTTTCGATCAGAGCCCGTACGCCTTTCCGCTCATCTTCCAGATAAACACGGCAAAGAGCATCCAGCTCTGTCTCTGCCGCATTCTGAAACTCTGCACGGATTTCCTGAATACTTTTCATCTTTTGTCTCATCCTTTGCTTCACACTTACCGTTCAGCATCTCACAGATGCCTCTCACATCACAAGAAGTGCTGAACTGCCGTGCAGTATATTCTGCTTATATGCGCCCTTTACTGCGGGTTTCAAACCTGTTCCAGCGTAATTCTGCCGATTTTTCCGTTTCGGAACTCCTCCAGCAGAATATTGGACGCCTTTCCATAGTCAAGTTCGCTGCCCTTCTGCAGACAATTTCTGTTTACAGCAATAGCCTCCAGCATTTTTACACGGTCATCGGATTCCTCCACATCATAGCGCTCCTTTAAGATACCTTCATAATATTTATGGAAATATCCCAACAGCTCCAGGGAGAGTTCCTCCAGGTTCAGGATCTCATCCTTTATAGAGCCAACCATGGCCAGCTTCGCGCCTACGCTCTGGTCCTCGAATTTTGGCCAGAGAATTCCCGGTGTGTCGAGAAGCTCCACATTTTTGTTGATGCGGATCCACTGTTTTCCTTTTGTCACACCCGGCTTATTTCCCGTTTTGGTACAGGCTTTTCCTGCAAAAGAGTTGATAAATGTGGATTTTCCCACATTGGGGATACCCACCACCATGGCTCTGATGGGACGGTTTTTAATTCCTCTTCGCTTGTCTCTCTCGATTTTTTCCTTACAGGCTTCCATGATAACAGGAAGTACCTGGCGGATGCCTGCTCCGCTCTTGGAATTTGCCTTTACCACACAGAATCCTTTATCCATAAAATATTGTGTCCACTTTTCATTCTGCCTCTCATCCGCCAGATCCGATTTATTCAGCAGGATCAGCCGGGCTTTGTTTTTGCCCAGCTCATCAATGTCAGGATTTCTGCTGGAGACAGGGATTCTGGCATCCACCACCTCAATGATCAGATCGATCAGCTTTATATTCTCCTGCATCATACGTTTTGCTTTCGTCATATGTCCAGGATACCATTGATAATTCATATTTGTTCCTCTCTGTCTGTCAGCTCTTGATAAAACCAAATTTTCCAAAGGGGAAAACACGCAGCCATATTTTGCCCACTATATATTTCTGTTTTACATTTTCCACCTCTGCAAAACGGCTGTCTTCGCTGTTGTTCCGGTTGTCGCCAAGTACAAAATATTCATTTTTCCCCAGTGTGATCTGCGTCTCTGCCAAACCCGGATTACTGATCTTGGGGAAATCTTTCTTTTCCATATAGGTCTCCCCATTGATCAGGATCAGCCCGTCTTTGATCTGCACCGTTTCCCCCGGCAGGCCGATGACCCGCTTTACATGCATACTGGAGTGCTCCTTGGCATCCTTCTTAAAGGCGATGATATCACCTCTCTTGGGTTCTCCCAGCTTGTACGACACTTTATTGATCAATACCTTGTCCCCTGTAGCCAGAGTAGGCTCCATACCGCCCTCCTGCATGACAATGGTCTGGCAGAAGAAAATGGACACCACTGCAGCCAGTACAAGGACAACTGCTATCTCGAATACCCATAAAAGCAGCGGACGCATCCTGCCGTCTTTGGAAAACTCAGGTCCTTTACTTTCTTTTTTCTTCATGGCAGCATCCTCTTATCCATTTAGAAACAGGGACATATACATAAGTATGTGTCCCTGTTTTCTAAACATTATTATTTTACTAATTCTTTTACCTTAGCTGCTTTACCAACGCGCTGTCTTAAGTAGTTCAGTTTCGCACGTCTTACTTTACCGCGTCTGATAACTTCCACTCTTTCTACATTCGGGGAATGCAGAGGCCATGTCTTCTCAACGCCGATTCCGTTGGAATTCTTTCTTACAGTGAAGGTCTCGCGATTACTTCCGCCCTGTTTTTTCAGCACAACGCCTTCAAAAATCTGGATTCTCTCGCGGTTACCCTCTTTGATCTTACCGTGTACTCTTACGGTATCTCCCACATTGAACTGCGGAACTTCTGCTTTCATCTGAGCAGCTTCGATGTTTTTAATAATTTCGTTCATGATTTTTCTCCTTATACTCTGGATGTTCTTAATGCAGTAAGCAGCAGAGGACCATCTCTTTTTTACAACGAGTATAATTATACTATGAACGACTGGAGATTGCAAGCAGTTTTTTCTATTATATTCTGTAATCGATAACAGTTCGTCACTCTTCACAGTCACTGTCCCGGGAGGTGTTTTTATAGGCCTGCGCATGAAATTACCGAGACAGCCGCCGTCCTGCCGGGTGTCTTTATGCCTGCCTGTAATTTCCTCTTACCTTCCGTTTTCCACAGCCTTTTTAGTAAAAAAGTGAAAGAAAATGCTGAAGCAGAGATATCCCAAAGCTGTTCCCAACGCATTCGTGATCACATCATCTGTCTGGGCATATCCCCTTTTTGTGATAAACTGGATACACTCAATGAAGAGGCTGAGTATACAGCCCGCTCCGAAAGTGCGCCCAAATCGCCTCATTTTCACAGACACTGCCGGCAGCAACACTCCAAACGGTATAAACAGCAGAACATTTTCAAGGACAAACGCATCCCCCCGTGGGCCGCTGCCCAGTGTACTAAGGGGAATCCAGTCAATTCCACCCCTGCTTCCCGGCTCTCTTGACAAGAAGGTAATAAACAGCAGCATACAAAGGTAACCTGCCATGACAGCGGTTCCCAGGCAGCCTTTGATCCGCTTTCCATTCTCTCCCCGTACTTTTACTGCCAAAGCAGAAAAAATCCCAACCGCCAGAAATGCAGCAAGCCCGGCAAAAAAATATTTCCCCACATCTGCCACATCCTGTATCACACAGCGAATCAACTGTTCTGCATACTGTCCCAATTTTAGGTACTCCTATTCTGTCAGTGTCTCACCAAAGCGTCCTTTTTCTGCAGTTTTCAGAATGTGTTTCCCTTCCGCTATACCAGGTATTTTCCATCCAGTACATCTTTCAGATAAGCACCGTACTCATTCTTTTTCAAAATTTCATATGCTTCCAGAACCTTTTCACGGGAGATCCATTTGTTATGGTAAGCGATCTCCTCCAGGCAGGCGATTTTTCTGTGCTGGTGGTCTTCCATAGTCTTTACAAAGTTAGTCGCCTCCACCAGTGACTCATGTGTCCCTGTATCCAGCCAGGTGAATCCCTGTCCCAGAAGTTCCACATTTAATGCATTCTGCTCCAGATAGATCCTGTTCAAGTCTGTGATCTCCAGCTCTCCCCTTGCAGAAGGCTTCAAATTCTTGGCATATTCTACCACTTTGTTGTCATAGAAATACAGACCTGTCACACAGTAATTGGATTTTGGCTGCGCCGGTTTTTCTTCAATGGAAACTGCCTTTCCGTCATTGTCAAATTCCACAATTCCGAACCGCTCCGGATCGTCCACATAATAGCCGAACACCGTAGCGCCTTCTGTGCGGGAAGCGGCAGCACACAGCCTCTTTTTCAGACCATGTCCGTAGAAAATGTTATCGCCCAGGATCATAGCAACCCCGTCATTTCCGATAAAGTCCTCACCGATGACAAATGCCTGCGCCAGTCCGTCCGGACTTGGCTGTACTGCGTAAGACAGCTCAATACCGAACTGATGTCCATCGCCTAAAAGAGCCTCAAATCTGGGAGTATCCTCCGGCGTAGATATGATCAGGATCTCACGGATCCCCGCTTCCATAAGTACGGACAGCGGATAATAGATCATGGGTTTGTCATATATAGGTAAAAGCTGTTTTGATGTCACCTTGGTCAGTGGATACAGTCTTGTTCCTGATCCGCCTGCTAAAATAATTCCCTTCATACTCTGTACCTCTGTTTCTTCCTGTATTTTAAAATTTCGGTTAAAAGATGCGTGAATACCGTTTTTTGTTTCCAGTGTCAGTATTCCTCCTCTTTTGCTGCATATTTAACTGCACCTTCACAGTTACAAGCAAAAATCCACACAGAACCGCCGTTGTCTATAGGATTTTTGCCTGGCTGCTGAAGGTTTTCTTACGGTCGGTGCAGTAAATGGGCAGACCTACTGAATAGTTACCTTATATTATTAATTATCATGAAGCAGCTTCTGCAGTTCTTCTGTCTGCAGGTAACGGGCCAGTGCATCCTGCCATGCGGGAAGGCGGTTAAAGCCATTGGCCTCCAGCTTATCTTTGCTCATCCGGCTGTTATGAGGCCTTTTTGCCTTTGCCGGGAATTCCTCAGAACTTACAGGATGTACCTTTACATTCATTCCTGCCTGACGGAATATTTCAGAGGCAAAATCAAACCAACTGCAGAGACCTTCATTGGTTGCATGATAGAAGCCGTATTTTTCAGTTTCTATCATATCCACAAGAAGAACAGCTAAATCATAGGTATAAGTGGGAGATCCGATCTGGTCTTCCACCACATTGATATCCGTATGGTTCTTGCCCAGATTCAGCATAGTCTTAATAAAGTTCTTACCGTTCACGCCAAATACCCAGGCAATCCTCACAATAAAGAATTTTTCCACATTGTCTGTAACTGCCACTTCGCCCTCATATTTGGTCTGTCCATATACATTTAAAGGCTCTCTCTCATCATCCGGTTCCCAGGGTCTTGTTCCCTCGCCGTCAAACACATAGTCTGTGCTGATATACATCATTTTCAGTCCAAGTTCCCGGCAAACCTTCGCAATGTTCTCTGTGCCGTATGCATTCACTTTCCGGCAGATCTCTATGTTATCCTCGGCGGCATCGACCGCAGTATAAGCGGCACAGTGGACAACAGCTTCCACATCTGCCTCCCCAATCACTTTTCTGCATGCCTGGGGATCTGTAATATCCATCTCCTCTACATCAACACCAACGCCCACATGGCCTCTCTTAGCCAATTCATTCATTACGTCGTGTCCCAACTGTCCTTTTACACCTGTCACTAAAACTCTCATAACCTTCATCCTTTCTCTTCCCGCAATTGTCTGGTATCCTGGCAATTGCGGGTAAAATCTATTTCCTGCAAATAAAAATCCCCGCTTCCTTTGTGATGGAGATGCCTCCATCTCTCCGGATCTTTTCTTCCAAAAACTTTTTAAACTCTCTCTGCCTGGGATACAGAAGCTCACTCTGATTCCCATGACAGGATAAAATATAGTCGAGCAGCGGCTCCGGCTTGTCCACCCACAGACTGTCTTCATACATGCGTTTCTCCACTGAGGAGAAATACGGCTCCAACAGTTTCTGCCCGTTTTCCAGACCGAACAGCTTATACAGAGCCACTTCCGACAGAGAAATCCTTGGGTCAAACTCCTGCACCAGCTCAGTAATCTCATGCATATGGCCTGTTCCGTATGTGCTGCAGTAAAACTCTCCGTCTCCGCTTAAAACACGGCTAATCTCTTCCAGCGCTTTTGCCATATTCTGCACATAGAATAGCACATGATTGGCTGCCACCCGCTGAAAGTGACCATCAGGAAAAGGCAGCTCCTGACAATCCAGGACTCTGAAATCAAAAAACTTTTTTCTTTCTCTGCCAATATTCACCGCCGCGTCATGTACCATTCCTCCCGACGCATCGGATAAGCAGATATATTTCCCCTGGAGTATATTGTCGGGAACCTGTTTCCAAAGTTCTCCATTGCCGCATCCCACTTCTAAAAGATTCTGCACTCCGGTAAAATCAATCTGTTCATACAGCCAGGGAAACCATCCTTTTGGGTTAGTAGAATACTGCTCATGGAGGGCGATACGGATATTCAGGTTGGCTCCGTTTTTATACTGCTCCACCAGCGTTTTCTCCATATCTGTGAGATGGATCAGATTCAGGATTTCATTCCAGTCGATCTGATTTGTCTGCTGGACAATCTGCATGGTATTCTGGAGTGCATGCTCCATCTGGTTCATATTCTCCATTTTCTTCTGCACCAGATCGATCTGCATTTTCAAAGATTGCAGAATGTCGGAACTGGTGTCATGGATGGTCATATTGGAGATTTCTTTTAAAGAAAATCCCAGATACTTCAGGGAGAGAATTTTCTGCAGTTTTAGAAAATCCTCATCAGAATACATACGGTATCCCGATTCATTGACAAAGCTGGGTTTTAAAAGCCCTTTATTATCATAATATCGGATCGTCCTGATCGTCACATGTGCCATACGGGCAAATTCTCCGGTGGTATAATAATGCGCCATAGAATCCCTCCATTCTGCCTCTGCTTACAGACTGCGGTCCGCTCGGTGACCACAGATATCCCTTCTTATGCCAGACGTTCTCCGTACATACTGTCAAAATAATTGGAATACTCGCCGCTTAATATGTGTTTCCACCAGTCTTCATTATCCAGATACCACTGGATGGTCTGGGCGATTCCTGTATCGAAATTATACTGCGGTTTCCATCCAAGCTCTGTTTCCAGTTTAGTGGGATCAATGGCATATCTCATGTCATGTCCCGGACGGTCTTTTACATATTTGATCAGACTTTCCGGTTTGTTCAGGGCTTTGAGGATGGTCTGTACCACCTGAAGATTGGTCCGCTCATTGTGGCCGCCCACATTATAAACCTCACCGACTCTGCCCTTATGGATGATCAGGTCAATGGCCTCACAGTGATCTGATACATGCAGCCAGTCTCTCACATTTTCACCGTTTCCGTATACCGGCAGCTCTTCATCTGCCAGCGCACGGCTGATCATCAGCGGAATCAGTTTTTCCGGAAAATGATATGGTCCATAGTTGTTGGAGCATCTGGATATGGTCACCGGCAAACCAAAAGTTCTGTAATAGGCAAGTACAAAGAGGTCCGCGCTGGCCTTTGAGGATGAATACGGGCTTGAAGTGTGTATAGGTGTCTCCTCTGTAAAGAACAGATCCGGTCTGTCAAGAGGCAGATCTCCATAAACCTCATCTGTGGAAACCTGATGGTAACGCTTTACACCATATTTTTTGGAAGCATCCAGAAGCACTCTCGTTCCCATAACGTTTGTCTGAACGAAAATTCCCGGGTCTTCTATAGAACGGTCCACATGGCTCTCCGCCGCAAAGTTCACTACAATGTCAAATTTCTCTTTCTCAAAAAGATCCATAATAAACGGTTCATCCGCAATATCACCTTTGACAAATTTATAATTTGGTTTATCTTCTACTGGTTTCAAAGTCTCCAGATTGCCGGCATAGGTGAGCAGATCCAAATTCACAATCTCATAATCCGGGTATTTATTCACCATATGATGTACAAAGTTTCCTCCGATAAAACCGGCACCGCCTGTTACTAATACTTTCATATAGTATTCTCCTTTACTTTTTCTCTGATAAGGTTACTATAAAGGGTGACGTAAGGTCACTGTCAAGGATTTTTTTACATTTACTGTAAAACAAAAAAAAGAACCCAAGCTTTCGCCCGGGTTCTTAAGCATTATAAATTATGCTTCTCTTCTTTTTTTGTATGTAACAGCCATTCCAGCTACTGCAATAACAGCTACGATACCTGTCCACATCATAACGTTTGTTTCACCTGTTTTAGGAGATGTGGATGCTTTTGCTGCTGCATCTTTGTCAACAACAAATGCTACAGGAGACAGAGATGTGAAGGTAGCAGTAATTGTACCAGCACCAGCTTTCGCTTCTACTTTCTCCCAAGCGCTTCCGTTGTAGTGCAGAACTGCAACAGAAGAACCTTCTACAACACCAGGAACTTCAAATGTGATGGTTACAGGGAAAGTTGTTCCGTCCGGAACAGAAATTTCTTTAACATCTACAACCTGCATACCTTCTTTGAAGTCTGCGCCGAGAACCTCTTTCAGAGTTTCCTCTTTCTTAATGTTCTCAACTGCTGCTTTGTGCTCTTCAGAGATCGCTTTGAATTCAACAGTAACAGCGTTACCGTTAGCATCTGTAGCGGCCTGAGCTTTGGTTACAACACCTGTAACCTGTACACTTGGCTGTGCGAATACTGCAACGGCTGAGCTAACAGTCATAACAGCTGCGCACACTAAAGCAATAAGTTTCTTCATGATAAAATCCTCCTTTTGTTTCTTCTTGCTTTATTACATTTAACAAGCTTGAAGTTATTATAACACTACTTTCGTAATTTGTAAAACATTTCTATCAATAATTTTTGTAATTTTTCACCATTTGCATCAAATTCTTCCTGCTCTTCCCCCACAACCGCCTCCCAGGGGATATATTGTGTTCCAGCAGTTCCACACTACCATATGTGCGTGTTCAGGATAAATTTTTCCTATTTTTCACCCTATTTATAATGGACTATAGCAAACAAACTGTCTGAATAAACTCAAAAACAGACCCATGTGAATACCTTTATAAAAACACTGGTTTATTCAAGAATGACCACTCCTGTTTTCCAAAAAGCCGTCTGTGACAGCCGTATAATATTTTTGAATAAGAGGGATGTTCTTATTTCTTCAAACTATGTTTTCAGTATGTCTGTCCGCTGATAAACGTGAAGATTTACGCACTTAGTCAAGGATAGCTTACTTTTAACGACAAGGACAAAAATAAACCCGCAATCCCTTTTTATTACCGGGATCACGGGTTTGTACACTTGTTCTTCCTGCGAAAATCAGGTTACAACACTACTTTCGCAGTTTATAAAACATTTCTATCAATATTTTTTGCAATTTTTCATCATCCACATGAAATTCCTCATGCTCTTCCCCTGCGACAGCTTCCCCGGGAACATACTCTGTCCCGCTGTCATCAAGCTGATAACGCGCTAAATTATTAATCTGATCTGCGCTCAAATCGGTCACAAGATAGGGCTTGATCACAGGATAAAACGCCTCATAATAATCACCGGCCGCACCGACTTTATTCCGAAGAGCTGAGATCAGGGCCGGAATATATTGTACCTGCCTTTGCATACGGCCATTATTACTGCCCTGCTGGTCAGTATCCCTGTAGCGTACATACTTTTCTGCCTGTGCTCCGGTCAATTTCACGGTCTCGCCTTTTACGAATGCAGGATCAATAACCGTATAATCCTCCGGTATGGTGATTTCGACTCCACCGACAGCATCGTTCATGGTACTTATGGCATCAATATTCAGAGACACATATCCGTCAATAGGAAGATCAAAAAGCAGTTCTGAAACAGTCTTTTTCATAGCCCAGCAGCTACTCTGCTCCGCATTTCCGTAGGCATACTGGGTGGCAAGCTGTGCATTGACGGAGGTATAATAATTACCGTTTGCATCATATATATCAATATCTGTCATAGAATCCCTGGAAATCTGCAAAATACGCGCTGTCTGTGATTCCTTATCAAGAGATATGATCATAATACAGTCTGCCTGACCTGCCACTCCCGGAGTATCCTTTAAAGTGACTGTCTCTTTTTTATCCACACCCATGAACAAAATATTGGTAAGATTTTTATTATACACATATTTTTGACCATCGTAAGTAATGGTATCGTCACCGGCCTGAGAAACCGACGCCGCTGTACTTTTCTTCATATTCTCGGTAACTGCCTTGGCCCTGCTGTTATTCTTTACAACATATAAGGCAACCGCCGCGATCAAAAGCAAAAGGATAACAACCGCCAGAATCACAACCAGTCTCTTTTTTTCTTTACTTTTCATCAATCAATACCGCCTCTACAAGAAACCGCTGGTCATTATTTCCGTTGCAGGTTGACATTGTGATAATCCTGTCAGCTGTTGTGACCGGTATATCGGTGTTGATATAAGACGCCATGTTTCTCACCTGGCTGAGGGAATCAAGATATGCCTGATACTGCTCATCCTGGGCAAAATCAAAGGCCACCATAATATGTCTGCTGTCATAAGTAACTGCTGCAAAGATCTTATAGGTAAAAATATGTTCCGGTGTATAAATATACACCTCGGAATGCTCATCCATATAAGCGCTGTCCTTATAATCCTTCAGACTGCCAAACATGGTATTGTCCTTCATATTATGTCCGTAAATCACTGTATTTTTGTCTGTAAAATCCTTTTTATTGAGGGATTCTGTATAAATAGATCCCGGCAGTCCCTCAGCCCCTTCTATGGTGTGATCCAGATAATAAGCATCATCTTCAGGACGCTGCACGATGGGGTAATCTACCTCTGTACCCGGAATCCTTATCCACGCATAAATTTCAGGGTTCATTTCCTGCAGTCCGGCAAAGTCAATGGGAATATCCACAGGTTCTGCTTCAGGCTCTTCTGGTACTGCCTGCACCGGTTCCTGCTTTGGTTCTTCTTTAACTTCCGGCTCTTCTGTCTTATTGTTTTCTTTCAGCTTATCGTAAACCTCTTCTTTCTTTTGCTGGCTTACGTAGTAATATACAGCAAAAGCCGCTGCTGCCAGGAATATGAGCAAAAAAACCCAGAACCATTTACTTCTTCTTTTCTTTTCCATTGTCTGCCTCTTTCAGTTTGCGAAGCTCATCTTTCTTCTTATCTTTACCTTTCACGTAAGGAACAATAGCCAGTGTGGAAAGACCAAGATATTTCTCAACATCTTCTTCTGTCTTGATATTGTCGTTGATGATAAACCTCACGGTAAGCACTCCGCATACAAGCAGGATACCCAGTAAAATACCGATCGCGGTATTTTTCAGAAGGCTGGGGCTGACCGGCTTTTCTGCAACTTCCGCGCTCTCTACAGTTGTCGGCGGGTCAGATTTCATAATGGATGCCATTCTGTCTGCAGTCTCCTCAGCGACTGCATTGGCAATGATGCAGGCATCTGCCGGATTCTCATCTATGGCTTTCACTTCCAGGATTCGTGTACCGGATTTATTCACCACAGTGAGAACATCCAGGATTTCTTTTCTGGAAAATGTTTTATCCTCTTCCTCCTGTATACGCTCTATAGCGGCATCAATAACAGGCTTACTGGTGGCGATCACCTCAAAGTCGGCCGTCAACTCACTGCCGATCTGAATATCTGCCAGGGATGTAACGCTTGTTGTCTTATTCAAAATATAAAGCTGAGCCTTTGATTCATACTTAGGCGTGATGAGAAGCGCTGTACCGCCTAACGCGATCACTCCGCCCATAATTGCACAAATGCCGATCAGCCACCATTTGCGCAGCAGTACATGGAATAGGGCACCTAAATCAATCTCAATTTCGTCATCGTATTCTTTATTATTCATTTTGTTCCTCTTTCATTGCAAAATTTTTCTTACGGTGTCTTGTTGATTTTAATAGTATCCGCCGTATTTATTTCCATAATACCCGCCATACTTCTTGCCGTAGTAGCTTCCTGTATGTACATCCACTTTGTTGAGAACAACACCAAGGAGATTGCTGTTGGCTGCCTTAAGCTGTCCAACTACACCCTTTGCCTCTGCTCTTGATGAATTATCTGCCGCCAGTACGAGAATAGATCCATCACATACCTGGGCAATTACCGCAGCGTCGATCACGCTTCCAAGAGGCGGTGTATCAATTATGATATAGTCAAATGTATTCTTCAGACCTGTGAGCAGTTTCTGAAGTCTCTCATTTCCAAGAAGCTCTGTTGGATTGCTGGGGAAAATTCCGGTTGGAAGCAGAAAAAGATTTCTCTTATTCGTTCCGTATACCACATCCCCTAATTCATTCTGACCGGAAAGGTAATGGCTGAGTCCTTTAAGGGCTCCCTCAACTCTCAAACGGTGAACCAGTACGGATTTTCTCATATCCGCGTCAATAAGCAGCGTGTTTCTGCCGCTTTCTGCCAAAGCCAGAGCCAGATTATAGGCAACTGTACTTTTTCCATCGTTGGGCGTACAGCTTGTGACTGCAATAACCCGGTTCTCCACACCTGTAAATTCCAGGTTGGTTCTCAAGGTACGGTAAACTTCTCGTTCCCGGCTTGATAATGAAATTTCTCCTTTGATCTCTAACTTATCCACTTATGTATTCTCCTCTGATAATTCTTGACGGATTTATTGTGCTGATTTCTTCCCGATATGTCTTACCGATTTTCTTATCTATATAAGAAAGGCAGTCTCTCATCTCCGGACGTCTGTGTGCCGCTCCATGGGCATCTGTGCCCAGTACGTGAACGAGTCCGTGCCTCATTAATTTCAATAAATACCATCTTGTACTCCAGCCTGCTTTGCCCATGACACTGGAAACATTGACCTGCATGCAGGCTCCCATTCCAACCAGCTCTGCAACCTGATCTTCCTTCTTCATCCCCTGATACCGCTCTATATGAGCAATCACAGGCATATAGCCGGCATACTGCAGGTGCTGCACAGCGTGCCGTATATAACGAAATTCCGCGTAAACGGGAAATTCCACCAAAACATATTTTGTTTCATTCAGAGTCAGTGCATCGCCCCTGTCAAGGGCATCCACCACATCTTCACTGTAAAACAATTCATTTCCCAGATATATCCTGGACTTTGGATTCATTTCCTTGGCATATTTGCAGGTACGCAGATAAGCTCCCATCCTTTTCTCCAGAACGGATGCATCCATGTCACAGTTAAAATGAGGCGTGGCAATGATCTCATCGATACCGTCTTTAAATGCCATTCGCAGCATCTTGCGTGTCTCATCCGCATTCTTTGCTCCGTCATCTACACCGGGCAAAATGTGGCAGTGTGTGTCTATTATCAATAATCTTACCCACCTTTACCATAAATTCACCCACCATTATAAAGGAAAGTGCTCTGTTTGTCTACTGGATATTTACCTTTAAAGTGGCAGTATTTGACTGATTTCCATCGCTGTCAATAACATAATAGACAACTTCATAACTTCCGGGTGTATTTGTATCCACAGAATTCTGCAGTTGTATCTGTCTGAAAAGAGTGCTTCTGTCGTCTTTATCATCGGTGATATCCTGAATATATGTACTGTAATCAAACTTGCTTCCCACAGGCAGAGTCACCTCATATTGGTTCAGCCTGAACTGGGGGCTTCCTGGCGGAAGCTGTGCGATTGCCGCTTCCGTTGCTTCTGCACCCCCTGTTGTGTCCTGTGCAGGCTGCTCTGCAGCGGCCGGGTCAACAGGCGCATCTGCCGGAACATCCGCAGGCGCCTCACCCTCACCTTCCGGAGCCGGGGCTTCTGCCCCTGCTTCTCCGTTTTCAGGATTTGCGTCTGTACCTTCTGGTGTCTGACCATCCTCTGCCGGAGCCGGCTCACCGGACGCCTGATAATTTACCAGAATTTTCTTTTTTGCAACATTGCGGCTGTTATCCATGGCCGTATAAGTCACTTCAGCCTGGGTTCCATCAGAAGTTGGTTTAACCGATTCCACCATAAGTGTATCTGAAACATCTCCATCCTTGTCATCAACCGCAGTCACACCTTCCAGGAGCAGCTTTTTATCCTGTCCCGCCACATAGGTCAGCGTATTCTCTGCGGGAACTTTTATCTCCGGTGCTGTCTTGTCCCGATCAAGTACCAGAAATACGGTACCTGCTGTAATTCCGATGCATACTATAATTGCTGCAGCAATTAATCCTTTTTTCATCTTCTTTCCATTCCTCTCGTATATATTTAAAATAAGAAAGTGTTGCTGTCATGCAGCTGTTCAATATTTTCACAGCTACGGACAAAAATCCGTACAAAATCACTTTTGGAAATAGAATTTTTGTCTGCTGCTCAATGCTTGTTGTCAGCAAATAATTGTGCGGATCCACTGAGCAGTGATACCATAATTTCTATTCTTTCCCATTTCAAACAACATTATTATATTAACATTACACAAATCATTAATCAATTACTTTTTTTAATTCTTTAGGATTGGCAATGAAATGAATATAATCAAGAAGTTCCTTCCTATTAAAAACAGCAAGATGATCTGCCGCCTCCGGAGGCATAAGGAGGTAGGACTTTAATTCCTCAAGGATTTCTGATATATCTGAATAACATACCTCTTCAATACCGGGATTCTGTACATTCGTATCCAACTGAACAGGCAGCCTGTAATGGACCACCAGCCAGGTATTCATGCGGGTGTAGTCGCCATAGTAATAGTCTTCAGAAAAAAAGTCCGTTACTTTTATTTTTTTCTTTGTCTTTTGGATCTCTGCCCAGACAATATTGTCTTTCTTGGAGGTTTCTCTTCCACTGCTGTCCGTATAGCGCACGATACGGGGCATATATTCGGTGAAAAAACGGTAGTCTGTGTATAGATGAAAGAGATAGCCCTGGACACTAGGGTCTGATAGAAGTCCCTGATATTTATCGAGAAACTTTTGCAGTATGGGATATTGAACAATTTCCTGTAGTGTGTCAGGACTTCGGAAATGAGAATGGAATTTGTCTTTTACAGTGTCGGGAAGTAAATTGCCAATCAGGAAGGCGTTTTTGGCTTTTGGTTGGTTTAGGGGGTGGGAAAATGGCAGCGAATTCAGGAAGAAATTCGCTGCGGTCAGGTGGATGATGTAGCCGGGCATGGGATTTATTACCTCACTTATAATATAAATATCAGGTGGTAGGTTTTCAGGCTCTAATGAATTTTTCGATGTACGTATTTTGTCATTATGTATTACATATATCTGTTACTTTTGATAACACTGCCCATACATAGGGTGCGCCGTACATGTTTAGGGCTTTTGGACCGGTTATTTTACCTGGATTTTCTCTTATTTTTGAATATGCTGTTTCAAAAGTACTTTTTGTTATAGAACGTTCCCTGCGGTCTGTAAACATTTCACCACCTTTGATAGTATAAGTAAAGGGAAGCATTTTCTTTGTGTAGAAGGTTTCTCCCTGATGGGAGGCGATTACTTCCCATAGATTGTTAAGGGTTATTGTCTCAGCTGAGTTATCCATGTGGAAATCCTTTCTTTATTTTAAGTAAAATTATCTTGACAGTTTATGTAGCTTTCTTTATAGTATTTTACCCTTAAATACAATAAGGTGCAAGAAAAAGATAGCGTCAAAACGTAAATCCATAGTACGCTGTCGCTATCTGTATATAATTGGTAAGTGCCTCAAAACATGGCGTAGTGTAAAGTAGCAGTTCCTCTGACCAGGACAGATTACGGTCGATTACCGATGGATATTCCAAGTGGTTGTTGTTCGGCATTTCCGTAAGCAGGTATTTCAGATACTCATAGACATCCAGTTCATTTGCCTTTGCGCTTCAACCAGTATATATAAGACCCCGTTCGCAAATGCCCCTCTCGGGGTATCGGCAAACAGCCAGGCTCGTCTTGCTGTTGCAAAAGGTTTTATGTTCGCTTCGCAGAGATTGTTACTGATTGGGATCCGCCCATCTTCCGGAAAGGTCTCAAGGTATTTCCTTTGGTTCCGGGTGTATCCAAGCGCCTGCGTGAGTTTCTCATTTGTGGTGTACATTGCAGAGGTCTCTCCAACCCACGCTCAAAAGGCATCAAGGATTGGCCACGACGCATCCTGACGCTTCTGTTTTTTCTCTTCATAAGGAAGATCCTGGATCTCAGCCTCAACCTTAAAAAGCAGATCGATATATTTCCTTCCCTCCACCCCTTTCGAACTGGAGATTTCTTTTCCTTTCAGATCCAGTGGGATGTTGTCTATAAAACACATCCTGCAGTTGGACCATCAGAGCGCGCGTTTTATATACGCTGCCTTTTCATAGCCTGCATACGCTTCGGTGATCAGGTATCCGCAGAAGGATCCCAACAGCTTTACGGCGGTATCCCCATTTCGGCTGCGTGAATAAAAGAAGAACATAGCTTGGAGCTTTTCACTCGCTACGCTCCGCATTACCCACATGAAAGACTCACTGCTGGCCTTTTTCCCGGCCTCTTTGTTGCACTGGATACGTGTTTCATCCATATGCAGCACCTCACTCTCTACAAGCAGGTCATGGATCCTCCGGTAAACAGGCTCCAGCGATTCCTGGCTGCACCGTATGATCCAGTGTGCCATGTTGTTCCTGGTCAGCACCAGCCCGAGACGGTACCAATCCTTTTCCTGTCTTGCCAATGGCAGGCCAGCACAAATTTCTGGTACATGACCTACGCAATCAATGAGGGAGTGGAAAGGGAATGGGCCAGCGGGGGCGCCGGGACCGCGGCTTTCTGGAAATGGCTGTTTTCATTCCGACTCCCTTCTTCCCCACACTCCATGCATTTCGCCACTTGCTGGACGATCTGCTTTAAGATCAGTTTTGCAGGCTGGTATTCTACCTCTGTACGGACAACACGTTTTCCTACAACCTTAAGTTTCCCGCCGCAGACACTGCACGTTTCACCGGCCGGGACCACATATTCCTCAACCTCCTGTGGAAGGCCAGCCAGCATCTCTCTGTGGATGTCCGGCTGGCAGGCATTGACGCCAAGTGCATTAGCAATAAAACTTTTGCCGGAACCTGTAGCTCCGATCAGGATGACATTTAGTCCCTGGCGGATGTAAGAATTATCCGCCAGGCTTTCCAGAAGATCGCGGTTTAGATTGCGGTCCGGCAGATAATCAATGTTCCCAAGGAAGGCAGAAGAGTCAGAGAACTTCGCATTCTTGATCAGTCTCTTGATATTGTTGTTATGACTGGAATCGTATTCTGCGTCAACCACATGAGCCTTATCCCAACTTTCAGACCTTCCTCAAAGGATGTCCGCTCCCATGCGCAGCACACGCTCCCCTGCCGGTCCATAATTTTCTCCCAGAGTGGAATCTGGCCATCGTAATCCTCTACCAACCTATCATACCATCCAGTCCTTGCAGCCATGTTTCCAGTTCCCTTTCTTTTTCCTTTGCTGCTCTGCCAGCCTCTGTGGTTTTGAGTACCACCGGGTTATTCTCCGTATAATGCTCGTAAATAAGATCCAGCACACACGGCAATATTATCAGAACTTGATTACTTTCGGCTCATGGGTGAATGCGGAGATAGTAGCCACACCATTCTTGAAGTAGAACACCTCGGTGTTACCATCATCTGCGGCATACATCTTCTTCAGTCCCGGATATGCATCCAGGATAGACTGGCGTGCCTCAACACGGTCATCCTCTACCAGTCCACCGGCAACATCCACAGATTCCGATTTAACAGTGTTCTGAACAGGATAAGCGAAGTAACAAAGGCTAAGAAAAACACACTTTTTTGAATTCCTTGTACCGTGTTACTATGGCACTCTTCCACCCTTTCCAGCATCAGTAGATTTAAACGTATAGGTAGAAATACATGGCAAGGAAGGACAGCAGGAGCGATAAACCGAACGGTTCGTACAAGGCAGTCAGGACGTTTGTGAGGATTTTGGATAGGTTTTTAATTGCTTCTAACATCATTACAGATCGCTGAACAGATCAGCCTTATACATTCCACTCTCTAGCATTTTCTTAAAGCTGTCCTTTACAACAGAAACATCTTCGTGATAGGTCATGCCATACCAGGTATCGTTGGTTTTCAGAACCTTCACGGACATCTTATCTTCGTTCAACAGCTCACCGATGAAGATAGGAATCAGATACTCTGCCTTCAACGGATTACCCGGTACTTCTTTCTCGAAGTATTCTTTGAATCCTTCCTCCAACATCGTGTGAAAATCAGGAGTCAATCCCCACATATTCATGGAAACCAGAGAATTCGTATCGATAACCATTCCATCCGCCTCTGCTCTGTTCGCTGTCTTCACGATGTTCTTGGTTTCTACAACCTCGGTCAGGTTGTTTTCCTCGTCCATCTTGCAGATGCCACGTGTTACGCCGCCGTTATCAGATAACGTGTTCTTCAGCACAAAACCTGCCATACAGAACTTGCCGCCATTCACCAGATACTCATGAACAGCCTTGAAGCCTTCCTTACCATAGTAATCGTCTGCATTGATCACAATGAACGGAGTGTTGATGACCTTCTTTGCTGAAAGCACGGCCTGTCCGGTTCCCCACGGCTTCGTCCGGCCTTCCGGCAGAGTTCCAGGGATATCTTTGATATCCTGAAACGCATAGTCCACAGTTACATTATGAACGGAACAAATGGATGCGATACGATCACCATTCCAGTTTCGACAGGCCGTCCAACAGAATCGGTGCTGCTTGTCTATTTCCTGTAAAACCAACGATTCCACACATAGGTTTATCCCTCCCGTTATTTACTTCTCTACTCTATTATACTTTCCCTCTTATGTAAAACGACTCCGGGTAATGCCAGAGTCGTCATTGACTTTACGCCTTATATCCCTTTTCACAAATCACGTTGACCACTTCATCAACATACTTCTGGCAGGCATCATGGTCAGGTGCTTCCGCCATAACACACACAACCAGCTCCGTGCCGGACTCACGAACCAGAATATGTCCGGTATCACCCAGTACCTCAGCAACCTTAGACACCGCTTCCTGCACGGCAGGATCATTCTGTACAGCCTTCTTATCGGTTACACGGATATTCTCCAAAACCTGCGAATAGATCTTCAGCGGTGCTGCCAGCTCGCTCATAGGCTTTTCTTTGCCAGCATGACTTCCATCATCTTCAAGCTGGTCAGGATACCATCGCCGGTGCTGGCGTACTTGGAGAAGATGATATGGCCGCTCTGTTCACCACCGATACGGCAGCCGTTCTTAGCCATGTACTCGTAAACATACTTATCACCGACAGCAGTCTTAGCGTAACCGATGCCCTGCTCGTCAAACGCCTTGTACAGGCCAAAGTTGGACATAACAGTGGTAATAACAGTATTGGTCAGAAGTTTACCACGTTCCTTCATGTAGCATTCATAAATGTACAGGATATGATCATCAGTGATGACATTGCCCTTCTCGTTCACGCACAGGCAACGGTCAACGTCGCCATCGTAGGCAAAACCAATGTCCAAGCCCTTCTCCACAACAAACTTCTGGAGTCCCTCAATGTGAGTGGAGCCTACATTGTTATTGATGTTCAGGCCATTCGGCTTGTTATTGATGACGTAGGTATCTGCGCCCAGTGCATCGAACACAGACTTAGCAATTTCCAGGAACTACCGTTAGCACAGCCAGACCAACCTTAACACCCTTGAAAGAGTAGATGCCCAGAGAAATCAGATAACCCATGTAGCGGTTACGGCTTACCACATAGTCCACGGTGCAGCCGATGTGCTCATGATGCGCAAAAGGCAGCTCCGACCAATCCTTATCAAACACATGAAGTTTACCGTCAATATAATCCTCTACCAGTTGCAGAGTTTCATCCGGAATTTTTTCACCATAACAGTCGATCCGCTTAATGCCGTTATCGTAGTACGGGTTGTGGCTGGCAGAGATCATGACGCCGCAGTCGAAGTCATCTACTCAGGCAATGTATGCCACAGACGGAGTAGTGGTAACGTGGAGCAGATAGGCATCTGCACCAGAAGCGGTCAAACCAGCAACCAGGCTATACTCGAACATATAGGAGCTGCGACGGCTGTCCTTGCCGATAACGATACGAGTAGGGTCGGTATCGCCGTTGCGCTCACGCAGAGCATTGTAATACCAGCCCAAAAAGCGCCCCACCTTATAGGCATGGTCTGCGGTTAATGTAATTCCGGCTTCGCCACGGAAGCCATCCGTTCCAAAATACATTCCCATTTTTTATTACCTTTCTTTTGCTTCATTCTCTATCTTAAAAGGACAAACCTTCAAACACTGATAGCAACGAACGCACCTATTTTCATCAATGTGTGGATATTCGAAGCCTTCTTCGTCCTCTATCATCGAAATAGCTTCTTGTGGACAAATCGCATAACAGGCAGTACACCCACTGCATTCTTCTTTTCTGCTATATAATATTGGTATCTCTTTCAATGATGCTCCTCCTTACAATCAAACACGAAACACAAAGAGTAATCCATATTCTGCATTACTCTCTCTGCCCCCCCCCGCATTATCCGAAGTATACTCTTGATTAAGTTTTTTATTTTCGCTTTCAATGAATGCTTTATTGGAGCAGAATATTTTTCTTCCAATTCTTCAAAGTTTAAGTTACGCATATCATCAAAAAATGCATCTCTTTGCAATGGTCTTGTACACGATCTAAATTCTGCAGAGTTCTTTTTCACTCCAGCTTCATAAGACACCTCTTTTAATTTCAGCTTAATACTGATCTGATTAAATATATTCTGTCCTTTAACTGTGCGAATCAATACCAATGACGTTCCAAGCCCATCACTCATCTCTGGTTCAATATCATTGATTCCCCAGAAATCAGCAATCGTTAAGTCAGACATTTTCTGCTTTTTTGCCACACAATCATAACAAGATGGTCTCAGGCAATAGTTTTTCAAGAACATCTGCATATAAAAATCTTCGTCTTTAGATATAAATAATTTCTTGGCTTTTCCTTCTGAAGTATCTTCAAGAACCTCTTTTATCCCAAAATCGGTCCAGCTATTGTCCTTACATCGGAAATTGACGCTCTTCAGCTTTCCTCCATTTCTCTGTTCCTGATACTGTGCATATTCTTTCCATAATGCAGGCGACGGTGCACCATGGCAAATAACATCCACACAAATCAAGTTTTCATATTCTTTACCCAGATATTTTTTCAGACCATTAACTTGGCATCCTGTTCCTGTAAACAGAACGATTTTACCTAACAATAGATCTTTTTTTATATTTTTAAATGCATTACCAACTTTTGCTTGCAAATATTTTGAACTTCGAAGTTTATCCAAGTCATTCTTATTTGTGACTGAAATAAGCTCAGCCGCATAACAATCACTTGACATTGCTACGCCATATACGACACCATGCTTTTCAAATACGTACTCTGCCAGAGAAGAAAAAATAGCTCCTGAAGAACTCCTCATTCTCAACTCATTATTTTTATTATAGCAAGCATAAGTCTTCAATGCATTCATTTGTAACTATTTCTCCTCTCCACTTCATTTATCGCTTGTGTTTTACCTTTTTGATAATTGCAGTAATATAATTCTTATTTAAGGCAATAAAAAGGACTCCAAAAAACGCTGTCATAATTGCGTCAATTTCAACTGTTGTCCAAATCGTTACGGTTGCAATAATAGTAGCCACAAACATCATTAGTGTAAATTTAGGTATATTTACCGCAATCGGCCAATCCTTTCTTATATCATACATCCGAACGAGCCACATCACTAAGAAACCGGCATAAGTCGAAAGTGCTGCCGCATATAAGCCAACAGCCTTTATCAATATAAAATCCACAAGTAAGTTGACTATTGCGCCCGCCAAACTTGACGTTGCCGCTCTAGCTGTTTTTTTACTCTGAAGATACCCAACACTTGCAAATGTTGAAAATCCCTGAAAAACTGCTCCTAAATATAGGAAACCAATATAAATCGATCCGATCTTATAATCCGTACTCAATATAACCTGTGTAATAACCTTCGTTACTGGAATTAGGCAGAAAATAGCTAAAAAAGAAAACATATACATTTTTTCAAATAAGTCAGATACACATTTACTGTTTTCTTCTTTTGACTGTAAATTAGCCAAAGCCATATCTGTCCATGCGTTATTAAACAGCACAAAGAATGTTTGAAGAACAGATGGAAACTTCGTTGCAATTGCATATATGCCGTTAAAAGAACTACCAAGGAAAAAACGCACTACATATCTATCCGATACACTCATCACCCACCAACTAAGCGTCGATGGCACCAAGGGCATAGAGTATTTCAGCATCTCTTTTTGAGTAATCAGGAGTTCGGATTTATTGACTGTTACTGTCAAGCATCTCATTCTCTTCTCCAAGCAGAAAATGAGTGCAATGCTTATGATATGGCTGATAACAGTATTCACAAGCAAACTTGTCACGCCAATTTTCAAAACACAAACCGTAAGGAAATTAAGCGAAACAAGTATACCTGTATAAATAATTCCCGATGCCGCAAACAGTTTCTGATTTTTCAACCCACGCAAAATCTTTTGAGTTGTCTCCAATGTAGGTTCAAGAACCATGATTGCCAAAAACAGCCCTACATTCCAAATATGTATAAAGCGACTTGCAACACCAATAATTATGACTGCAAGTGCACAACTTTTCAATAAATAGTTATAAGTAGCTTTTATACATATCTCATTACTCGCTGATCGTTTGATTATCCAATTATAAGTTGCATCTGAAATCCTTAAGCTAATTAGTGGAGTTAATAAACTAACACTTGTAATTAAAAGATCATAATCTCCCATATCAGATGTACTGATATAGTATGTATAAAGAGGAACAATTAAGAATGTAAGGATTTTAGTTCCCAAATTTCCTATGGCGTATACTATTGTTCCGGTTAATAACGCCTTGTTATTTTGTTTTATTTGCTTATTGTCCATGTTTCTCCATTCCAACGCTGTTAAGGATTAAGAAAATAAAAATCGACCACACGATTGCGTGTGTTGCAGTCAAAAACATTGTATAAAAGCACAATAAATTGACCATCGCAAAAGTAATTATGAATGATAATTTTGCACTTTCACTACGCATGCGCGACATGAGATATGCATAAACTACCGTTATAATTAGATACCCCCATATTCCCATCAAATAGATAAAAGATCCGACAGAACTCAGGCCAAAATGCAAAAAGCCTGCATACCTTCCACCCATAATATTCCATGCTCCTAATCCTTGACCCAGTTTCCAACCAAAGCCACGATTCAGCGCATCACTTGCGATAGCCAATCTCTCAACGCTTCCAAGTCCATTAGTATCTTCAAAATTAATTACACCGTCAATCTTATCCATTACTGTTGTATTTATAAAATCCGATACTCCAGGAATGGATTGCAGTACAAACAGCAGTAGGATTGCCAAAATAACGTATCTTAAAATATCAAAGATTTTATTGAAAAGTGTCGTATCAACAATTCTCAATTTATGCAGATAATACCAAACAAGGAATATTGGCACAAAAATAAACATTGCTGTATTATCATTTAGGGTAGAAAATAAAAGCATTAGTCCCAACGTTCCAAAAACATAGGCAGAAAATCCCTTCTTCTTCCATCCGATGCCAAACCGCTTGATTCCAAACTCCAAATTGTAAATTGTAATAAATATCGTAAATAGCATCACTACATGGGTAGCACTTCCGCCAAAGAAACCTGTACAATTATCAGCGTAAAAACTATTGGCTGCCATCCAACTTGCCTTGATCATGAAGCCTGTTCCTGCGACTTGCAGACCCAAAACAAATAAATTGACAATCCACATTAGATTAAGTAGGCCAAAATTTCCTGATAGAAAATTATATATTATGTCATTTTTTTCTTGACTAATATAAAAAATCCCACAAAGGATTATTATCGGTCTTACAATCTGTATTAGATTATATGATAGGTATGCCCCTGTTCCCATATAAATTATATTCAGCGCAATAAAACATATCAGGCAAAATAACAAAAGTACAGCCATTGCGTGTTGTCGTATAATTTTTTGAATATGATTAGATGCAAGTAACAGCCAACCAGTCAATAAAATAACTCCTGCGTTCCAAAAGGCTGTAACTTCAAAATACCCAAAAAACAATCCCAGCAAGAGCATGAATTGGAGGTACAATTCTTCAGGCAATGGATTTCTTTTAATGTATAGGTGTATTCCGTTCAAAATCTTCCCTCCCTATTTAGTCAAGTGTTTTTTCTTTAAAATCAAGTTTTTTTTAACTACATATCTCAGATGAATGAGCCAAGAGGATGGACATTTCTCTGTATCTGGTACGAAAATAGCTGGTTTTGGGTATGCGAAGTAAAACGTCGTGTTTCCGCTTTACATGGCCTTGTGTATACCCATCCATCTACGGCAGCGAACCTCCCGTGTCTACCAGGATTTCCAACATCTCTGCCGGGTCCTAACTTCCTTCGTCCCGCCTGTCCATAACCAGGGTGTCAACTTAGCTCCTTTACAGGGTCTTGCCCTATGGAAAATAATTCCTGCCGACTACTGGCTCATCCTTTGTATTAAGTCTTACTGACCTACTGACCTGTTCTGTATGCTTCTCAGACTGGCACCTTACGGTGGACGTTTTCCCTGTCTGCTCCACATATCTTCCAGCCTTCCTGTCACAGCTGGATTCAGCTCTCAGCAATCACCGCTAAAGGCTCAATCCAACCGTGACAGGACATTTTTCTGTGTTCCTTCTGTTTCTATGCTGCCTGTATCTGCGGCCTCTTGATGTCACCCAACAGCTTCCCTACGTCATAATCCACACCTTTCGTAAGGATTGTGTAGAATACCCTTATGATCTTACAGGCCACTGCCACCACTGACTGCATCTTCTTTAACGGGTTTTTCCTCCGGGTCCGATAATACTCGTGTATTTCCCTAAACTCCGCATTTTTCCCAATCAACGATATCGCAGCCTCGTACAGCACATACCTCAAGCGCTTCCAGCCCCGGTAGCTGATCCGACTTTCTCCGCTATGCTTTCCTGATTCATTCGCCACGATTGCATATCCTGCCAACTTTTGCAGCTGTTTGGGATTGTCAAAACGTCCTATGTCCCCAACCTCTGCAATAAAGTTGCTTAATGTGATCAGCCCGATCCCCTTTATCTCCATCAGCTTATCAATGTATGGAATCTCCGTCAGCTTATCAATGTATGGAATCTCCGTCAGCTTTTCTTCCAGATTACGGAGCAGTCCCTCCAGCCTTTACGCATATACATCCATGTCTTCCAGAAGATTCCGTAGTTCAATCCGCGCCGCTTCAGGTGCTTCTTTGCTTCCAACGCTATGCTCTGCGGCCGATACCAGGGTTTTTGCCCTCTTCATTCCAGCCCCCCTCAGCTTCGCGTTCCTCCAGATCTGGTTCACACCTTCTGCACCAAGTCTTCTGATATCCTCCGGCAGCGGAGCGGCCTTTATAGCACCATCCTTCCGCTGACTGCCTTTAAATCCCCATAAACGTCTTTATATTCAGGAAAGTAGATGGCAAACCATCTAGCAATCCGGTTCTTGATCCTCGTAATCTCCCTTCTTATACTTCTACTGCATTTAGTGAAAAATAATACTAGAGAAATACTCATACGTTCTATCCTTTTCATGCTGAATAATACTCTCTACTTTTGCCTCATCCAATTTAAGGCTATCAATATTTCCATCAAATGCAATCATTCTGTGGTTTTCACAAGAAAAAGTCGAAAATAGAGTATCTATTCGCGAACTCATCTTATTACTATTTTTCGAGGTCCTTTCCGCAGTCAAGAAATTCTTTCCGAAGATTATAGAAAAGACCGATGCATGAAACGAGTCAGTGAAAACAAACTCTGCATTCTTGATAAGATAAAGGAACTCAAACGGCGTAATATCAAACCATTTCAAGGCAGTCACTGAATTCAAATCAATCCGTTCAAGGTTATTTATCTTACAATAATTTTCGATGTTATATTCAACATTGTTTTTGATGCTTCCTAAAAAATAAGTAACAACATATTTTGACGACAGTGGCTTGTCCGGTTTCCTTATTACTTTTAACCATTCATCCTTTGACAACAAAAAAGTAGGATCAATGTTTACTCTACCATTTTCAAACCCCAGTTCCTTACAGATATGCAATCCCTGTTCTTCTCGAACAGAAATTGCATCCAGATTGCCTAGTGCCTTTGCAAAAGCCGCTTTCTTTTCATCCGGGATTTCATTTACACCAAAACTTGCTGCATACGAAATGCTTCTCTTAGGTACCGGTAATTTCCCCGTTAACAAATCAATATTACCATAGTAATGTGGATTCCAGATTTGATCACTTCCACACACAAAACAATCCACCTCAGAAAATTTCTTAGTGTTTGATGTCAGTTTTTCAGATGTAAATTTCAGATATTTTTTATTAAACGATTTGAATCTTAAAAGTCTCTTCCAATACATATAGTGCTTCGCAGAAGGAAACGCCCACGTCAATAAAATTCTTGCTTTTTCAAATCTGCTTCCTTGTGCGACACAATTATCTACCGTTTTAACTTCGCATGGAAAGTTATTCTGCAAATATGTTAGTAAAGCATAATTTTGAAGCTTATTGCCGTAATTGTATCCTTCTGTAAATGATAAAATTCCTACTTTCATCCTATCTCTTGCTCCTATATGCCTGCATATAAATTAACACCCTTGCCAAAAAATAATTATCGGCCAGAATTGCTCTATACAGCACCCGTTTTGCTTTATTCTCATTATCTAGATTCCGTTGTTTTAACACTTCATGCAGCTGAGTATCTTTAAGAATCTCATTTAACTCCATTTTTTTAGCAACTATGTTTTTCTTCTGTCTTGCTTTTAATTTCAAGCAAGTTATTGTAAAAGACAAATAAGGCTCACTGACTTTTCGCAAAACGTTTTCATTATAATTATTCTTTTCACATAGTGACACGCATTGATTGTAATATTTTCTTATCATCTCATAATTCATTAATCGAGAAGATGAAGATAGTGACTCATGTCCGTGTCGATAGCAATATAAAGCTTTATTCAGCACTACCAATTTATTTATATGTCTATATAATTTCAGCCTCGAATAAAAATCTTCTGATATATATTCTCTTTCCGACTCAAATCTCCATCCGATTTTTCTTATTATTCCCAGTGAATAAAAATTAGCCATGCTAGCAGGCGTCTCAAGGTTTCGCACCTTCTTGTTCTCTGAAAAAATCATCTCCGGAAGAAACTCTTCTTGTACTTCTTTTCCCTCGAAGATATATTTATCCGAATAAGGGATTTTTTCTCCAATTACTTTTCCCACTTCGTCAGTATGTTGTACGCCAAACATCACCATCGCCGAATCATTTCCAACAATAGCATTCACACACTGTTCAACAAGATTAGGTTTAATATAATCGTCACTATCCACAAAAAGAATGTAGTCGCCTGTAGCCACTTCAATGCCCTTATTTCTACTTTTCCCTGCACCTTCATTCACTTTATGAATTACTTTGATTCTATTATCTTCCTTTTGCAATGTGTCACATAACGTTGGACTACTATCCTTTGACCCATCATCTACAAGTATTATTTCAATGTTGGTATATGTTTGTTTTTGAATACTTTCAAGACATTCCGCTAAATATTTTTCTGCATTATATACAGGTACAACAACCGTAACCGTTTCCACTTTTCCACTCCATCTCTTATTACTGCAAGACTTTATTATACTGTTCAATGAATCGATCTGCCAGCTTATCCCATGTAAAACCTTCTTGGATTTTATGAGATGCCAGACCACAAATATTCATCGCCGCATTTTTATCTCTCGAAATTTTTTCGATACAATCTGCCCAGTCATTTGCATTATTCAACGTTAGTACAAATCCGTTTTTGCCATTATCAATCAGCGTGCTTGATCCGCCATTAAGTGTTGTTAACACAACTGAGTGGTAATACATAGCCTCTAGTAATACCATACCAAAAATTTCATATTCAGTCGGAAGTAAAAAAATGTCCGCCAAACCGTACACTCCAGCCAAATATTTTTGTTCCATTTTTTCTTGGTATACTATGTTGTTCTTAATATTTTTGCTTTCTGCATACTTCCAACAATCTTCTATATAATCCTTGTCTCCTGTTCCTATCATATACAGCGTGGCATTCATTTTCTTATTTATGACTTTCGAAAAGACATCCAAAATAAAATGTATATTTCTCCGTTTTTCAAATCTTCCTATATATAGAAGCTTCAAATTTTCATCTTGACGCATCGTCAAAAATAGTGGTTCTGTACACACTTCTTTGGAGTTTGATAGCATCTGTGTATCCATGCCGACTCCAACTGTTCCAATATTAGCTCTCTTAATTCCTTTATTCTCTAGGAATTCTTGGGCCATTTTACTTTTGGTGATAAAATGCGTTCCCAATTTTAAATATCTTTTCAAAAAGAACATATCAAAAACTGAGCACATCGTATTATATCGTTTGTTAAAGTGCGAATAATATGGACCATGGTATATGATAGTTTTTTTAGGATATTGTTTAGCTAGCAACCACGATTGCATTTGATTATATTCAGCTGTTTGGAATATATCATAATGCTTAAATAATTCTGCACAATTAGTATATACCGTGTTTTTCAATGCAGTCTTTCCATGGCGATAAAAGACATTTACATTTCCATAACCTTTAACTGTGATTGTGATATTTTTTTCTTCTTTGTCCGTCCAAAAAACAATATCACAAATGTGCCCTTTTCTGACAAGTGCCTTTGCAAGACCGACTTCTTGTATATTATATGTATTTCTTTCAACGTCCATATAGCTAGGATAGCTTCTAATGATTAGTATTCTCATGGTATTCCCTTCATTATACTAACTCGTCCTCGGAAACCTTCCGAACAGCACTAATACTATTTTCTCAGTCTCTACCGAACAAGTCTCTTGTATATACTTTTTCTTTCACATCATCCAAGCACCTGTCATAGTGATTTGCGATGATGGCGTTGCTCCCTTGGCCTTGATACGCTTCATAACGCCCTGAATGGAGCTCTGGCGGAAGTTATCAGAATTGGATTTCATGGTCAGACGATACACACCGATAGTCACAGGCTTTTCCTGCTTTTCATCGTATTCGTTGTCCTCGTCATAGCCGTAGTAGCCAGCCAGTTTCAGAACACGGTCAGCGATGAAGTCTTTTCTTGTTCTGTTGCTCTCGACAATAGCTTCAATCAAGTTTTCCGGCACATCGGCGTAGTTCGCCAGCAGCTGCTTGGTATCTTTCGGCAGGCAGTAGCCGCCATAGCCGAAGGACGGATTGTTGTATTGGCTGCCGATACGAGGATCAAGGCAAACACCATCGATAATCTGCTGAGTGTTCAGACCCTTGCTCTCTGCGTATGTATCCAACTCATTGAAGTAAGCAACACGCAGTGCCAAATATGTGCTGGCAAACAGTTTAACTGCCTCTGCCTCGGTGAAACCCATGAACAGAGTGTCGATATTCTTTTCGATAGCACCTTCCTGCAGCAGACCAGCGAACTCATGAGTAGCCTCAACTAGACGCACATCGTTCAGGTCAGTACCAACGATGATGCGGCTCGGATACAGGTTGTCATATAGAGCCTTGGATTCGCGCAGGAACTCTGGGCTGAAGATGATGTTCTTGCTGTTAAACTTCTCACGCACGCTTGCGGTATAGCCCACAGGAATCGTAGACTTGATGACCATAATCGCAGTCGGGTTATATTCCATAACCAGTTCCGGCCACAGCGATTTTATAATTTTTCATAGTTGTCCTCCATAACAACAGAGCCACATTCATTGCATTCAAACATAATGCTTTATAATTTTATTTGGATACAAAAAGAACTCCAGCCACTTTGTTTTCTTCATAATCCATGCAGCTATAATCGGACCTGCAAAGCTGATTCCAAGTCCCAGCACCACATGAACCTCAGCATTTGTAATGCCAATCTTCAGCAGAACAGACCTCAGCGGTGCTGCAAACAATGTGTGCAGCAAGAAAATCGGCATGGTGTATTTTGCAAGGAATCCCATGACTTTACCACTTTTTCTTTCATAGCCAGCTATCAAAAGAATCACCGCAGCACAAGCCACCAATCCAAGCTCAAATGATAGTACCAAATTCTGAATATCAGCCATATACACCGCTACGCTCAACAAAAAAAACAACAAACCAAATACTGTTCCCTGTAACTTCTTTCCTCGTATCTGCACATTAAACACACAAATACTCATACCGAGCACAAACCAGATTTCGTTTGAGAGAACTGCCGATACTGCGTAAACGCTGTACCCCCCCCCCATTAAAATCAGGACTTTGGCAACCAATGCAACTATCAGTCCCACTGCCGCTGCCTTCGCATTGCTAAACGTCGGTGTGATAAAGAAGATAAAGAGCAGTGCATACAAATACCAGTACGGAGCAGTCGGGTGAAGGAATAGTGTGTCGCCAAGACCACCAATCTGGTCATTAACGCTACTTGAGAATACCTTTTTCAGTACCCACGTAGCAGTCGTAAAAGTCACATAGGGCACACCGAGTGCTAACGCCTTCTTCATCACATTCTTACACCAACTACCAACACTGTTAACCTGACTGTATTTCTGATACAAGTATCCGCTACAAATGAAGAACAGCGGTACATGGAAGTAGTAGATTGTTGTGTTGAACCACTCATACAAATCACTCTCTGGAAGAATATTTGCCTTTGTCATGCTCTGAAAGAAATGCCCCAATACAACCAATATACAGGCGATAACTTTCACATCATCAACCCATTTTTCTCTTGTTCTTGCCGCTGTCTTTTCACTCATTACTTCGTCTCCATCTGCTGTGCGATATCAGCATCAACAATTTCCTCGCCGGTCTTATGCTTCAGCAGCTCCTTAGATGCTTCACTCAGACCGTTGTTGATCACGCAGTTCATATCGCAAGTGCTACACTTGTCCAGTTCTTCCTTAGTGACCTTACCATCACGGTAGTCACGACAAATCTTCAGCTCATACATGCTGTAAGGATGCTTAGTGAAGAGAGCCTTAAACTTGTGAACCAGAACCCACGTAGCAGGCTTCCAGATATATTTATGCATAGCCGGAGAAACACTACCAATCATCCAGCAGTCACGGTCACAGCAGCGAACCTTCGCACGAACCTTCTCTGCCTCCGGGCTGTTCCACAGCTCGTCCCAAGTCTGGTTATTCAGATTGCCCATGACCTCTTTGTCCTTCGTACCATTGCAAGGCATGACATCGCCATACGGGTCGATGAAGAAGGTATCAAAGCTCATGTCGCAAGGCAGCAGACGCTTCTGCCCGTAGATATAGTTGATGAGACCGTGGTTGAAATAGGCACGGAACCACTTTTTTGGGCTGTTGCTGCGAAGGAGTTCATTGACCAGATTCTCGAAGTTCTTGGCAACCATCGGACGGTCATGAATGATGTTCTTCGCCTCTACGAAATAAAAGCTGTTGTGCAGAGATGCTGTAGCAAATTCCATACCCATCTCATCAGAAATTTTATACAACGGCACAAGATCTGGTGCGTTCTTATCCTGAACGGTCATGCCGAAGCCAACATCCTTCATCCCCATCTCACGAAGTATTTTTAATGTGCCATATCCCTTTGCATAGCCATCTTTAAGGCCACGAATCTCATTATTGGTCTGTTCCAGACCCTCAATGGAAATACGAATGCCAATCTGCGGAAACTCCTTGCACAGATCAACGATACGATCGGTAAAGAAGCCATTGGTGGAAATAACGATACGGTCAGACTTTTTGTACAGCTCACGCACGATATCCTTCAAATCGGTACGGATAAACGGCTCACCGCCGGTGATGTTGGTAAAGTACATCTTCGGCAGCTTCTTAATAGTTTCAATGCTGATTTCCTCTTCCGGCTTGGAAGGTGCTTTATAACGGTTGCACATGGAGCAACGAGCGTTACAGCGGTAAGTAACGATGACCGTACCATTTAGCTTTTTTTCTTCAGACATGATTAATTCTCCTATTGTTTACTCTTTCTTTTAAGAATGTTTCGATTTTATTTAAGAACCACTTGGCACATACTGAAAACACAACTGAGCCACAAATCACTGCGGCTGCTGTGAAGATATATGCCAGTAGACTATTTCCAAATAGATGTACCAGATGCAGCTTTTCAAGCACACGATAAATTACCATGTGGCACAGGTAAATCTCGAAGCAGATACTACCGAGGAACTTGGCGACTGGATTGACCAGTACCCCTTCTGTTCTACAACCGAGGGTATAGATCAGTGCTGCTACACAGAAAAACAGCATTGTGAGCGTAGTGCCGCCTAATGCAAAATAAGCAACCGTGGCAATCAGCAAAATCGAGCCGACAAACACCTTATACTTCAACGCAAACTCTGTCAATTCTTTTCTGTAAAGGAAAATTAATCCTCCTGTGATGAAATAGATTGCATCGTAGACGATATTCTTTCTTCCTGCATTGAAATAGCTACTGCACAGCCAATTAAACGTTAGTGCCACCACCGCTACTCCCCACGCCCTCTTCTTGTTTTCAATCAGGAAGCAGAAAAATGGAAACAGCATATAGAACACAAAAATGACAGCCAGAGTCCAACTCACACCAATCACCGAAATATTTGCATCCGGCAGTAGCCCCTGGCATAAAGTTAGGTTTGCAAAGACTTCAAATAGTGATTCCCTACTCGGCGAAATAATAAAGTCCAATGCACAAAGCAGTGCAAAATACGGCCAGATTTTGATGTACCGCTTCTTGTAGAAATCCTCTACACTAATCTTCTGAACAATGATTTTCTGGTAATAGCCGCAGCACATACCAAATCCGCTGACCATCATAAAAAGGAAAACCAGATTTGTGAAAGACGGAATAAGCCGTTCAAACACAAATCCGCTTACTTCATATTCTCCATTTACGAGGACATGCATCAAAGTGATGCCGATAATGGCATATGCTTTCAAGCCACTTATTCCCTCATATCGTTCTGATTTTGTAGCCACAAGTTCTCTCCTCACATACCAGCCTTACTGATATATACTCCTAATTTTTTCGTAATACTCATCCACAGTATCAAAGCTGTTATCCTTACAGTTACCACTGTATTTTGCACACAGTTTCTTATTTCCCCACAACTTCTGAATCTTCTCTTTCAGATCTTTCCCATTCCTGCTCTCAAACAACTCACCGGTCTTACCGACCTGAATCAACTCCGGGATACCGCCGATATTCGCTCCCAGCACCGGCGTTCCATACATCTGGGATTCCATCACAGAGAACGGGCAGTTCTCGTACCACTCAGACGGGTAGATGGAGAACCGTGCCTCCCGGATGAGTTTTTCCAGTGCTTCACCCTTCTGGAATCCTACGTTCTTGATGTTCTTTACACCCTTAATACTGTATTCCAACGGACCTGTACCGGCAAAGATGAACTGCACATCCGGCAGCTCCTTACAGACCTTAATAAGTGTTCCGATGCCTTTTTCCTCAGAAAATCGGCCGAAGTACAGCGCATAGTCCATACGCTGAAACTTACACAGGATTACCCCCCCCCCAGATAAATCGGGATAAGTTTGTTGCAGTAAGCCTCAATGTCATCTCGATCAAGGTTAAGGCACACCTTTGCATAATTATCAGTTTCTATCGGATTATTCCAAAGTTCCTTAATGATAGAAGCTAGCTGTTTGGAATCCTTGCTTGTGAACAATCGACCATCTGCGCCGTCGGTAATCAACTCCGGAATACCACCAATGTTCGCACCAATGACAGGAGTTCCACGCTGCTGACTTTCCATAACAGAGAACGGACAGTTCTCATATACCTCCGAAGGGCAAATAGAGAACTTTGCTTCTCGAATCAACTTATCCAATGCCTCTCCAGTCTGGAACCCAACGTTCTTAACATTTTTCAGCTGATTGACCTTCTCCTCTAATGGGCCAGAACCCGCAAAGATAAACTGGATATCTGGCAGCAGGTCACAGGTTTCAATCAGTGTGTTAATTCCTTTTTCCTCGGAGAAGCGACCGAAGTAAAGAACGTAGTCCTTCTTTCCTGTTTCTTTAGGTTCCGCCTTTTCCACGAAGTTGTGCATTGCAATCGTCTTGGTTGCAAATAGTGGGTTGGTGTCCATCTTTGTTTTCAGAAACTCTGAGCAGCAAATAATTTTGTCAATGTACTTATAAGCTCCATTCCATTTCCAGAATTCTGCTTCCATCATGCCGATAACACTCTTCGCCGTTGAACCATGGATGCACTTGCCATTCACACAGTTCATGAAATGGCCACCGAGACACTTCTCGCAATTTTCATGTGTAATAGGGTTCTTTAATTGATGATTCGGACAGACCAGCTGATAATCATGCGCCGTGAAAACGATCTTACACTTATGCCCAGTTTCCTTACGCCATTTCACGATTTCCAGAATCATGGATGGAGTCAGCTGGTAGTTAAAGTTGTTCAGGTGACAGACATCCGGCTGGAAGTCATCCAAAACTTTTCTCAACTGCACCCGTGCTTCCTTGCTGTAAATTGTCTTGATCGGGTAGGTCAGTTTGCTTAGTTTACTACCTCCATGGAAGTCCATATCACTCGTATAGGCATTGACCCGGTTGCCTACACAGCGGCCTTTGTGATCCATACCGAAGTATTGAACCTCGTGTCCCATCTTCTCAAGCTGTTCGCCCAGTTTGAAAATGTACGTTTCTGATCCACCATTTCGGTGCAGGAATTTATTTATAACGCAGATACGCATATTCTCTTCCTTTTCTGTGCTGTAGTTTTCTGTTGTTTCGTATTCCCCATTCGGATAAAGCAGTTCCGATATATTATTCATAAACCAGAGTGCCTCCCCCAACGCAGGTAGTGATACTAAAAGTCTTTATGATAAAATCATCTGCTGTTACCGAATTGAAGTAGGTTCTTATTATCTATATTCAATATTTTGATGGGCATTTCCAGTCCGCTGTGGGATCCAGTGTCCATTCCATTGTATATTATGTATAAGGTGGCCTTATTTTTAGCTTTAACCACCTCCGGAATGTTTCATCATCTGCGCTTGATTAAGGATATTGCTTACCATTAATAATTTCATTTATTCACCCTCTATATAATTTCAACGTTTTCTCAATAACTCCATCCCAACAATATTTACTACATATAAAATCCGCTGCTTTATTTTTATATGCTGCTACCATTGTTTCGTCATCACACGCGCTTTGCAATTTCTTGTGAAGTTCTGTAACAACAGACTTCTTAAATACTAAAGCCTTATCTTCGACCACTGAAACGCACTCCTCTATATCAGAAACCAAACAGCAGTTTCCATAACTCATTGCTTCCAATAAACTGAGAGGCATTCCTTCAAGATCACTAGGCAATGTATAAATATATGCATTGCTATAAATCTCGTCCAATTCCTGTCCCCTAATAAACCCAGTAAAGAGAATTCTGCTATCATTTTCTGCCATTTTTTTTAGTTCATTAGTAAACTCTTCTGTATCTGAGCTTCCACCAGCAATAACAAGCTTTTTATCTGTTTTTACTTTCTTAAATGCTTCAATTAAATATCTTAATCCCTTTTCAGGAACTAGCCTCCCCAGGAATAAAATGTAACTATCTTTCTCAAGGCCATACTTTTGTTTGATAATATCGGCTTCCCTAATCTGAGGTCTCACAACTCCATTCGGAATAAATCTGGTTTTTCTTCCGTATGTCTTCATAAAATAATTTTGCACTCCTTCAGAAAGAACTATAATTTCATCTGCATATTTTACTGCACACTTTTCTCCCAGCATGATGTATGTACTTGCGAATTTTCCCCACTTAGCTCTTTGATGATCTAATCCATGAATAGTGGCTATACATTTCTTTCCGAACAATTTAGGAAACCATAACATAGCACATGGTCCTTCAGCATGAAAATGCACCACATCGTACTTACCGAAAGCCGCGCAAAACGCCCCTGCAACTGACGCTGTCATAGCAGCAAGTCCCTTTTTATTTAAAGTAAAAACTGATTTAAGTCTAACGCCTTTATAATCAGTTAATTGGTCACAATCAAATTCTTTACCACTTACGTGATGTCCTTTACGGTTATAACATGTAACATTATGTCCAAGTTTAACCATTCTAGTTGCTAATTCCTCTACAACAATCTCAATGCCACCCTCCCTGGAAGGAATTCGTTTATGGCCTAACATAGCAATGCTCAGATTTTTTTTATAGTCACTTTTTAAAATGTTATCCCCTTTAGAGTTCTTACCCGCCATAATTAATAATTTCTCCCTCATATACTACTCGATGTAAAATGAAACTCACCACTTTTGTAATCTTGTTCTTATTTTGGAACTTTGTATCTTTTTGAATATCATAAAAGATATAAGATATATCATCTAACCATTGAGGCATATCTCTTCCTTAGACAATTAAAACATTTGAAAATATGCTCATGTTAATATTATATATTACTTATCTAATAATATTGGGCTACTACATCGACCCCTCCCCTCTAAAAACAACCACAACAGTCCTCCACAACAATTTCAAATCCAACCCCAAACTCCAACCAGTTATATACTCCGTATCCAACTCCACAACCCTCTCAAAATCCGTAATCTCACTTCTCCCACTAACCTGCCACATCCCGGTAATACCCGGTTTAATGGCCAGTCTCTTCCTATGATGTGCCTCATACTTCTCCCATTCATCCACTGTCGGCGGTCTTGTCCCAACAAGACTCATATCCCCTTTCAACACATTCCAGAACTGAGGAAACTCATCCAGTGAAGTCTTCCGAATAAAATTCCCAATCCCTTTAATGATCCTGGGATCATTATCCATCTTAAACATCAGACCATCCTGAATCTTATTCTTTTCCATCAGCTCTTTTTTCCGCGCCTCAGCATCCATATACATGGAACGGAATTTATAAATCTTGAACTTCTTACCATTCTTTCCAACTCGAATCTGTGAGAAGAATACAGGCCCCGGTGATTTTATCTTAATAATAGGTGCAATAAATAAAGTCAGTATTCCGGTCATCAAAACACCAACAAAACCTCCAACAATATCCATTGTTCTTTTCAAAAACATATCTCTCGGTGAAGCCATCTTAATACTGCTTGAGAGCACAGTATAACCAGCCATTTTCTCCACAATCTGGTTATTGCCCAGAACTTCCAGCTTAGCCAGCTTCATATGTATCGTTACGCCCATACTTGCGCAGCTTTTGATCATTTCATTAGAAATAACTGTCTTTTCTGATGGATTAAAAAACACCTCATCCACCCAGTTCTTCTGGATATAAGAAACCATGTTGTCCTTATCCGCTACAACAGGTACACCCAGAATCTTCTTACCTGTCATATCCACATCAATAATGGCAATCCCATCCAGATATAAGTTCTCAAAATTATTTCTCAGAATTGTCTTCACAACTTCAGATGCCACATCCGCAGATGTCACTAGCAGCAGGGAACGCTTACCTTCCTGCTTATCTACTCTTCTCTTAATATTTTCTTTCCATGCCAGTCTTGTTACATAGGACAACACAACATAAATGCCCCACATACTGATAAAAATAACACGGGAATATGTAGAAGACTGTTGTATAAAAAATAGATATACCAGCATGGTGGCAATAATATAAGTCACGTGTTTAAATACAGCTACGAACTCTTTGAAATAACCTCTCCTCAAAATGCCACTATAGCTCTCATTAAAAAACACAACGACAAAAAAGATAAAGAACAGGATGATCTCTACATCACGATAATTGTCATCGGATAATCGGAACATTTTCCCGTTTCTAAAGACATAGCTCAGCAGAAATGAAACTTCCATACAGATTAAATCCAGTACGATGAAATCCAAATGCTTTAACCAACTACTTCCATTTTTCTGATACATAACTGACTCCCAAATCCCTCAATGATTTTGCTGTAACCTAACAGCATTTGGCAGAATCGTTTTATACAATTATCCGATAATCTTGTACATTTAACCCAGCCGTATAGGAAAAGCTGACCACCCCACCCTGTAACCTAGGGCTGTTTTCACACGGAGCGCCAGCCAATAATCACTTATTTTTTCCTTTGTTCCTGTACATTCTATCGCGTTTGACATATTATGTCAAGCAACGGGATGCATCTTTTGCTGTACATCTATTTTCGGACCACTGTAAAATACTCTCTGCAGGTTCCTCTTTTTCTTCAAAAAACATAAAAACCGTCTTGTCTCTTTATGGTTTCCGGCCATCTAAAATGTAATCCATAAATCATTCACCCTCCGTTCGTCAAATTAAGGAAACTGAGCTTTCCGCTATCTTTCTTTTGAATACAAGGGAATTCATTCCCCATAATCAACTTATGAGGCACATTCCTGCATTCTCTTCACAAACGATACAGTCCTTTATAAATGTTTATTTTTCGATAATCCATTTGCATAAAAAACAGCGCTTTCAGCATCATAATATATAAAACAGTTAGAAGTGCCTGTCAAAAAATTACATTTTATTGCAACTTTGATTTTATCTTTTTACAGCGGTAATGAAAACGAACCTTGAGCACATTTTTTATCTCCTTGCAGTTCATTTTTAACCATTTAATTTCTGGTATCGTAGTCAAAGGGATATTTTTCCACTAAAAAAATATACGGAGGATAAAAAATGGGAACACTAGATAAACTTAGTATAGGAAAAAGGATTCAGCAGCAACGGGAACTGATGGGATATACCCGGGAAGAACTGGCTGAAATGGCGGATATCACGCCTCGGTTCTGTTATGATTTAGAATTAGGGCAAAAAGGCATGTCCCTGGACACCTTGTGCAAGCTCAAATCTGCTCTGCATATAAACACGGATTATCTGCTGTTTGGTGAACAGAAATCATTTAATGATTCCGATTCTGTCAAAACATTGATTGAAACCTGTCCATCGGATAAATTAACCTATTTGATCGACATTATCACTTCATATTTAAAAGCAGTAAACTAAATACCATATTCCTTAAACAGACACAGATAAAGAACTTCTCCTCTCACTGGTTCCAGAAAACTTATTGTAAATATAAATCTGTCAGATTATCCTTCTAATATTCCTATTACTGAATAAACATCCCGTATTTGCAATATAATATATATTAGAACAACTTATTCACAAATATTATGATAAGAAGGGCTGGGTTTATCCTATGATTGTTTTTATCGCTATATCATTCCTGGTCGGCTCCATGTTTGGAATTCTGTTAATGTGTCTGGTTCAAATCAACCGGCTGCACGGAGACCCGGAACCTGGAAGCAGCTTTCCGGATGACTGTTCCGACTCCAATACGTGATACAAATGAAAACAGCAGACAAGCTTCTCTCTGTTTTCCTAAATACACGGCTCCATAAAAAATCACTGAAAGCAAAGTTAAAATACTATGCTTCCAGTGATTTCACCGATTTAAAACCACTCAACTTCCCGTCTCGCCGTAAAATTAGACTCCAGATATTTCTGAACATCCCCACAGTCATAACTTCTGGCCTTTGAGGGACAGATTTTTGCGCATCTCATACAGTTGATACACAAGCTCTCATCCACTGTGTACGTTTCTTTGTCAATAGCCGCAGCGGGACATTTCTGAACGCAGGCCTGACATCCATTACACTTTTCGGAATCCCAGAACTTTGCCACAGGCTTCATTTGCTTTGGTTCCGGCTCTGCTTCTCCCGGAAGCTCTATGGGTCCATGAAACTTCTCTTCCAGACGTTTCTTCACTGTCACCGCAAACTTACGGATTTCCTGTATGTCCAATTCATCCGGACGCCCATTTCCCAATTTTTCAGAATATATATGCGGAATAACCGGTGCAATTGCCCCGATACAGTAAAACCCTCTGTCCTCAAGGATCTTCTGCATCTGAGCCAGAGTATTGTCATAATGCCGGTTTCCGTACGCTGACATGAGAATACAGGGCGTATTCTCTCCATGCAGATTTACAAATAACGCTTCTCTCATTCTGGGCAGTTGTCCGCCGTAAACAGGGGCCGCGGCAAGCAGCAGATCCTTCTCTGTAAAACTCTGTTTTTGTTTTCTCAATTTTCTCCTGGTCAGATCCAAATACTGCGGATTCTGTGACAACATGCCCGCCAGAATTTCTGCTGCACGTTTTGTCCCTTCTGTGGGACTGAAATAAGCCACTGTCAAAGTTTTGTTTTTCTCCATAAGATCCGGTCTCCTCTCCTTTGTACGCCTCAGAGACTGTTCCCATCTCCAGGCTTCAATTTTATTATGGTCACCGGTCAGAAGAACCCTCGGCACGCTCTTATTGTGCCAGGTCTCAGGCCGCGTAAAATGAGGATATTCCAGCAGGTTATCCTGCATGGATTCAAATTGGGCGGATTCCTCATTGCTCAAAACACCCGGTACAAAACGTGAGATGGCATCTATCATGACCATAGATGCCAGTTCTCCGCCTGTGAGCACATAATCTCCAATGGAGACATAATCCGTCACGATTTCTTCTAAAACCCGCTCATCTATCCCTTCATAATGTCCGCAGAGAAAAATAAGCTCCTCCTCCTGGGCAAAATCCTCCACCATAGTCTGGTTAAATACCTTCCCCTGGGGAGTCAGATAAATACACCGGGGCTTTCTGCTCTTGCCCGCTGCCAGGGATTTTTCAGCAACGGAACAATAAGCCCTGTAGACAGGCTCCGCCTGCATAACCATGCCGGCTCCTCCGCCATATGGATAGTCATCAACTCTGTTATGTTTATTATCGGAAAAATCCCGGATATTGACAGTTTCCAGCGAAATATGTTTTTCTTTCATGGCTCGGCCGATTATGCTGGTATCCAGCCCCTGCCGTACCATATCCGGAAATAGGGTCAACACATGAAAATTCATAGTATTCTCCGTTCCGCTGCCGATTGACAGCACAAATAGTAACCAATATATCAACGCAGATATTCTCAACCTGCTGTTCTGCCCGCCGCATAATCAATGGGCAGTCTAATCCAGAAGCCCGTCCATCAGATGTATTTCCATCCGGTTCTCCTCAACATCAATATCCAATACACATTCATGGATCGCAGGGATCAGCACTTCTTTCCCTTCCTCTGTCTCCACAATGTAAACGTCATTGGCTCCGGTCTCCATCACATCCTTCAGGACACCAAACTTCTCTCCGCTTTCCAGATATACGTCAAGTCCGATGAGGTCCGCAATATAATACTCATCCTCTTCCAAAGGAATGGCCTGGTCTCTGGTCACATAGAGGCTTCTGCCCTTATATTTTTCTATATCGTTGATGTTGTCAATTCCTTTGAATTTCAGTATGGCATACTGTTTGAAATATTTGACATTCTCAATCTCCAGTTTCATATAATCCCTGCCTGTATCCAGCAATACACTGTCCAGGTCTTCAAATCTATGCACATCATCAGTGGTGGGAAACACCTTTACCTCGCCGCGGATTCCGTGGGTGGTGGTGATCACACCTGCCTGTAACAAATCTTCCATAATCGAATTCCTTCCTATTATAAATACATCACGCTATCAGAATAAAGGGTACTGACAGCCAGACTTTCGCACCGGGCACGGCCAGTTACAGCCATATTCCTCTGTAATGAAAAAAGGGGGCTGGTGCAGTAAATTTACCGCGACAGCTCCCGCTTACACAAGACGGATATCATCCGCCGTATTCCTCGCCTGTACCGAAAATATGCCTAGAGTGTGTTGACAAACACACTCTAGGAAGGCAGTCGGTACAGTTATTGTAAAATATCTACGACTACTTTTTTGTCGCTTTTGGAAGATGCAGCT
>ERZ894236.321-NODE-321-length-63823-cov-28.625_pt1 | contig 63823 bp, 106 predicted proteins | sample MGYA00380297_ERZ894236 | MGnify/ENA primary metagenome ERZ894236 (study PRJEB32331, sample SAMN06328420) | human gut metagenome | biome: human gut microbiome; feature: stool | host: Homo sapiens | collected 2014-08-04 ... | reverse complement strand
GATGCCATGCTTATAATTTGACACGGAATGTTACATTTGTGAAGTGAACGAGTTTCGGAGGTCTTTAGGGACTTCCGGAACTTTTTGTTTTCTGCGAAAAAATATTCAGTAAAATACTTGACACCCGAAATGTAAGTGTTACGCTACGCTCACGATAAAACAACGAAAACAAATTCCACAAGGAGGTAGCGATATGAATGAAAAGAAAATGGTAGAGACAATCGAAAAGAAGTTAGAGGTTAAGGTAGTAAAAATCCTGGCAGTATCCCAGGAATGTAAGGAAGTAGTAGTTGATGTTTGCATCGGCGGCAGAAACTGCATGAAGGTTCAGATGAAAGAGATGAAGAACCAGTACGGACCATATTACAAGCTGGTATCCTCTGAAAGTTATGAGATGGCAGTAGAGGAGAAGAAGGAAGCTCCAAAGAGAACAGCAAAGCCGAGAACCAAAACTGAGAGACTTTGCGGAGCAACCAGGAAGGCAATCATCGCCCTGGCGGAGAAGACAATCGGTAGTGTGGTAGACGGAACCGCAAGGATCAAAGAAATCGAAGGTGCCGCTCAGAACGATACGGTAATCAGATTCGTGCTTCTGATGAACAGCGATGACAGCAGATTCAAGGAAGACATTGAGATTAGAAAAATCAGAGAGAACTTGGCAGTATAAGAATACATAGAGATACCCGGTAGGCGAAAAAAGATTACCTGCCGGGTAATTTTTTGTCCCCGACATTTGTGTCGGGAGCATACATTACGATTTGAAAATGAAAGCGTGTGACAGTCCGTTTTTGAATGTGATACGCTGCACCTTGCCATCCTGGATGAAGATGCTGTCAATGATGCTGGTTACGAAAGAACGCAGAACCTCCGCATCAACAGATTGGGCCAGCCGCTTGTAATTGATGTAGTTTCGGTCCGTCAGCTTTTGGGCGATGATGAACTCGCTCGCCCTGGCAATGAACATCTCGTCAGAAACAGATTGCTGCCACTCGTCCGATTGCATGATGCCGATTTCCTCATTCAGTTCCTCCAGCTTGTCAGTGAGCTTGGTTCGTTCCAGGATGTATTCCTTCTCGGACATGGCATCTTCGGAATATAGATACAGACTGCGGAGCCTATCTAATGCACGTTCTGTCTTTTGCTTCTCTACACGCAGAGAGGCGATTTCGGAGCCGTTTTCCTGCTTTGGTTGAATGTTCGCACCCTTGCCGTAAACCGCTCCCTGGACCTTCCCCTTAGCCAGAACATCGTATAAATCAAGCAACCCGTCCTCCTGGATGCGGTCGATGTAATTGAAGGTGTTTCCGGTCAGAAGCCTTCCCTGCATCTCGTCAGCAGAAGCGATTTCCTGGAAGTCACGCTGGACGTTCAGCATATTGAGTATGTAGTTGAATACGAACTCGCCAACGATTGGATCAGAGGTGGATTTGCCGACACAAGAGGTTGAGCTTTTCCTCCTGGTAGGACAGCTGTATTTCGAGTATCGCCAGCCATCTGCACGGAGAGAAGCAGGGGCAGCACCCATCGGGCTTCCACAGCTACCGCAGAATATGAGTCCGGAGAAGATGTGGGTGTACTTCCCGGATTTGTAGTTGTTCTTCTTTTTGTTTATCCGGGAGTTAGAGTCCAGAATAGACACGATGCGTTGCTTCTGCTCCCGGCTTATGATTGCTGGATGATGATTTTCGACAGTTATCCATTCGGACTCGTCCTTGACCTTTTGCCTATTGCCTTCCTTCAGAACGTTGTAGCGATAATCGCCGCAGTACCAGACATTGCGGAGGATGATATGCAGAGAAACCGGACTCCATTCGTTGCCATGCCTGGTGCGGTATCCCTTTGCATTGAGAATCCGGGCTTCCCGGACAAGAGAACGCTCGTCTTCGTAGAGGTCATGGATCATGTGGACGATATTGCACTCCTCTGAGTTTATGGAGAATATCTGTTGTTCGGAATCCCAGTCATAGCCAAAAGGAACTCTGCCGCCGTTCCAAAGCCCGTTGTTCGCCCTGGAAATCATTGTGGCTGTGACACGTTCCGATGTCATGTTACGTTCCAGTTCAGCAAAGACCAGGATGATTTTGAGCATGGCTTCGCCCATAGCCGTACTTGTATCGAATTGTTCGTTTTTGCTGACGAAGACCACGCCCAGGTCCTTCAGCTCGTTATACATGGTCGCAAAGTCCAGTAGGTTCCTGGATATACGGTCGATTTTCCATACGAGCAGGTGAGTGAATCCGCCAGCCCGGATTTGAGACATCATCTCCTGGAACTTCGGACGGTCAGTATTTTTTCCGGAGTACCCTGCATCCTCGAAGATGACGCAATCGTCAGTGCCGAGCATGATTTTGGCGTATGCTAGCAAGTCCTGCTTCTGCATCGGCAGAGAGTCACGGTCAATCTGATGCAGGGTGGATACCCGGACATAGATTGCCACCCGGATATGCCCCGGGAGAGATAGTTTGTTGTATGCCATAGTTTTCCTCCAATAGAAAACCGCCCGATTTCTCAGGCGGTCATAATTTTCTGTATTGCATCGCCCATTCCATAGTAGTCGCACCACATCGGCTCCAGCCGCATGAGGTTAGGAAGTGTGATGGTTTTCTGAATAGGCATTTTTTCATTCAGTACCTTTGTGGGAAGAATGTAGAAGTCCCACAAGTCCAGGTCCAAAGGAGTTTCGTCCTTTGAAACAGCTTTAAAGACGCAGAACACAAATACATCGGAGTCACGATGGAGTGATGCGTCCGATTCTTTAAGTCCAGTCCCTTCCGGCATTATCGCCGGAGCAATCCCGAATGAAACGCAGTCCGGATGTTCTTCGTCCGATGATTCAGTATAGGCAGCCGCCTTTACCTCGATTCTGTATCCGTCTTTCGATATGAGGTCATAAGGTCTCTGAAGTGTTCTTGAAAGCCCATGGTTGATGTCTGGAACTTCCAGGGATGCAGCAACGATGAACTCCGCCAAAGCAGAGCGGCAGATGCCATCGTTTAGATCAGAATAAGACCACCGCCAAAAATCGTTTACGGTGAGGTTGATAGAGTTGTTGCCTACTGAGAATTGTTCGTTACCGATGTAAGTCATTAGTCAGTCCTCCGTAGATAGTCTGTTAGCCTAATAATCTTCGTTCTCCCTCAGAAGTTGGCTTCGGCATAGCTGAAACCATGCCCTCGATATAGCCAACTGCTTTCTGACGCAACTCCGGCGGAAGAAGGCGGAACTTCTTCAGCAACTCCTCTTCCTCAGAATTGGAAAATTCCAGTACGGAGGTAGGAGGCGCTGCATGGTCCTTGCCATACACCAGGTAGTCCAATGAGACATCGAAGTATTCTGCAAACTGCATGACTGCCTTTAGGGAAGGACTGCCTTTGCCTTTAGCCCAGTCAGAGAAGGTAGAAGTTGACATTCCCAGCTCTTTTGATAGTTGAGTAGGCTTGATTTCTGCCTTTTCCATGAGGTCGTAAACTCGTTTGAGTAAATCTGACAAAAAATCACCTCCGAAAAATAATTGGAAAATTCCAAATCAATTATTGACAAACTCGAAATTTCCAGTTACGATGTTCATGTAAATTACAAATCACTACAACCTAACGTAAGGCAAAAGATAAGGGAAAAGCCATACGAAAGGCATATTACATTTCCATTCTACCAAAGAATTACGGAAATGTAAATTACAAATCCGTACTGGAAGGAGGAAAGTCAGAATGGGAAAAGTGTTGTCGCCATGGTGTAAGCAGGCAAAGAAAGCGATGATCGACCTGGACATGACCGTGAAAGAGTTGGCTGAAAAAGTAGGGTTGTCCAGGGAGTACACTTCCGCCGTGGTAAATGGACGGATTTACGCAGAACCGGCGGTGAAAGCAATCAGTGATGTGCTCAACATCCCGGAAACTGCCTGCTCGTTAAATTGTAATTAGATTCTATCATGGAAGGTTGGTGACAAACATGGGTAAAGGCTCCATGAAAGAGAATGAAAATGTTTACTTTCGTGCGAGGAAAGAGGCTGCAAAATACAACGACAAGCTATTTAGCAGGGAAGGAGCATCAGAACTGCTCGGAATATCGGTATCCACTCTGGCTGATTATGAGCTGGGAAATACGAAGTTTGTTCCGGTAGATAAAGTGGTTTTGATGGCAGATTTATACAACGCTCCAGAATTGAAATACGGGTACTGCAAGTATGAATGTCCTATCGGGAAGATGATGCCGCTGGCAACAAAAGTCAATGGTATCGAGGGCATAGCACTTCGCATGATCCAGGAGTTCGACCCCGACAAGCTGAAGGTTATGAAGAACAGCCTGGTAAACATCGCTTCTGATGGAGTTATCAGCGATGACGAGAAACCGGAACTGGAAAGCATACTTCAGAAGCTGGATGAAATGGCAGTTGTAATCAGCGAGATGAAGCTGGTTGGTGAAAAAGCATTAAAAGGATAGGTGAAGGTTATGAATGCTGCCACAATGAAGGAGATTTTGAAAAGCGAATATGGAATAAGCAACGAAAAGGAGTTCAATGCGGCGATGTCTAAGATGGCTGGAATCAACCTTGGAATTTTCACAATGCCGCTGGCGGAAAGGAGTGTTGCGGCAGATGAACAGACGAAGAAAAAGATGGCTATTGCGTAATGCAAAGATGTTTGCTGTATGCGGAGCCATGGTTTACCTGGCAACCGGGCTGACGGAATTAAGGAGCAATGCCGGAGAGATGAAAACTCCACCGGAAGTAACAATAGCCCCAGCGGTTTCGGAAGTACCGATGATTGAATTGAATGAGGAGAAACCGAAAGAAACGCAGGAACAGTCACTGGTTGCTTCGAGAGACTGGGACGCAGAGGAATCCTATCTGCTGACGAAAATCGCCATGGCGGAAGCCGAGGGAGAGGATACCGAAGGTAAGGCACTTGTCATCATGGTGGTTCTAAACCGGGTTTGGAACAATGGATTCCCGGATTCGATAGAGGAAGTCATCCTCCAAGAACGAAATGGGACACATCAGTTTAGTGTAACCCAGGAAGGCGGACGCTGGTGGAAGGTTGAGCCGGACAGAGATTGCTACAAAGCATTGCAGCTTGTAACGGAAGGATGGGATGAAAGCCAGGGAGCCTTGTACTTCGAGAGCGAAGGTAAGTCTACATGGCACCAGGACAACCTGGAGTACCTTTTCAAGCATGGCAACCATTATTTCTACAAGGAAAAGGAGGAATAGGCGGTGAAGAAGATGGAGAAGTTCATCATCCGGAACTGGATATGGTTAGTAATCGGTATCGTGCTCACCAGGAAAGCGGTTGAGTTCGCCTATATCGAGAGAGGATATGTGGCATTTGGCGGCGAATGGCTTGTGCTTCCAGTAGTTTTGGGACTGGTTCATTTCGCCAGGGAGTTCAGAAGAAATCTACCTGGACTGATTGAGTTGTTTAAGGAGGAAGATTCCGATGACAGAAGAATTGAAGAACATAATCGCAGAATGGCGGAGCAAAGGCGTTCATATCGCAGACGAAGAAGCTGAGTACATTCTGTGGTACTGCAAACGCAAGATGGAAGTCGCAAAGGTATCGAATCAGGAGGAGTATCTGCCGCTTCTGTATGAGGACGAAGTGAAGAATTATCTGTATCGGCAGAGCGTAAACGCAACGGCGATACTGAGGAAGTTGAAGGAGGAAGGTGTATGTGCAGCGTGTGTATGAGTAACCCGTGCCACCCTCGATGCCCGAACGCACCGGAGCCAGAGCCGGTTTATACCTGCAATAAATGCGGATATGGGATTTTTGACGGGGACAAGTTCTTTGACGGTCCCGAAGGATATATCTGCGAGGAATGTCTTGATGACATGACAACAGATGAAATATTAGAAATGTTTGGAGAAAAGCTCCAGACAGCACAGAAGGAGGAATAATCATGGCAAATGAAAACACGCAGATGGCTGTTCAGCAGCCAGGCAAGGTGAATGTCGTAAAAGAAGTCAAAGGCATCCTTGCCAAAGAAAATGTAAAGCAGAGATTCCAGGATGTGCTGGGAAGAAAGGCACCTCAGTTTATGGCATCAATCGTTAATGTGGTAAGCGCCACACCTGCACTGAAGCAGTGTGAGCCAAACTCCATTATGGGAGCGGCGTTCGTAGCTGCTTCGTTCGACTTGCCGATTGACAGCAACCTTGGATTTGCTGCATTGGTTCCGTATGATAAGTCGTTCAAGGATGCAAACGGGCAGTGGCAGAAAATTAAGATGGCACAGTTCCAGATGATGTATAAAGGCTTCATCCAGCTGGCGATTCGTTCCGGGTACTACGAAAAGATGAATTACGCAGTTGTGTATGAGGATGAACTGGTTTCCTACAATCCGATCACCGGGGAGATTGAGTTTGTTTCAGACTTCTCGAATTGCACCCAGAGAAACGCAGGGGAGCAGGATAAGATTGTCGGATATTACGCCTGGTTCAAACTGAAGACTGGATTCAGCCAGGAGCTGTATATGACAACAGCGGATGTTGACAATCATGCGAGAAAGTATTCGCAGGCGTACAGATATGACATCGAGAAGAAAAAGAGTTCAAGTAAATGGACCACAGACTTTGAGGCTATGGCATTAAAGACGGTGATCAAGTTGCTCCTCAGTAAATGGGGCATTTTGTCGGTTGATATGCAGAGAGCTATCCAGGACGATCAGAAGGTGTATGACGAGGAAGGGAATGGAGCGTATCTGGATAACCAGCCGGACCAGGATACAGAGGAAGACCCGTTTGCTGTTGAAAGCCCTGCTGAGGAGCCGGAAGAAATTGATATTACAGAGTAGGTGGTGGTGACAGATGGTGTTGACGGCTGAGAATTATTATAGCCAGGAAGCGAACCGGGAGTATATGTCGGTTTCGCAGTACAAGGACTTTGCAGGAACATACGGGAAGATGCGGTGCGAGTTCTATGGAATGGAAAAGCTGGCTGGCAGATGGGAAGATGAAAAGACAACGGCGTTGCTTGTTGGAAGTTACGTTGATTCCTACTTTGAAGGTTCGCTGGAGCATTTCAAGAAGGAGAACCCGGATATTTTCCGCCAGGACGGAGAACTGAAATCCCCGTATGTGCAGGCAGAAGAAATTATCAAACGTATCGAGAGAGACGAATATTTCATGCGATGTATGTCCGGACAGAAGCAGGTGATTATGACTGGGGAACTGTTCGGGTGCAAATGGAAAATCAAGATGGATAGCTACCTGCCCGGCTCAGCAATAGTGGATTTGAAGATAGTAGAATCTCTTGTCAAGCCGAAGTGGGTGAGAGACACAGGGTATTTGGATTTTGTCCGATACTGGGGCTATGACATCCAGGGTGCGGTTTACCAAGAGATTGTCAGACAGAATACCGGAAAGAAGCTGCCGTTCTTCATAGCAGGAGCCACGAAAGAGAAACCAGAGCCGGATATCCGAGTGATAAAGGTGGAGCAGCATTACCTGGATGAAGCAATGCGCATGGTGCAGGCAAATATGCCGAGAATCCTCATAGTGAAGAATGGAGATGACACACCGGACAGATGCGAGCTGTGTGATTGTTGCAGACATAACCGGGTGCTGAAAGGATATATCTCGATTACGAATCTACTGGCTGACATTTGATGTACGCAATTTCAGAAGGAATGGTGGTGATAAAGATGGCATGGATAAGCGTACATGAGCAGGTAATCGGAGGGAAGCTGAGGAACTTGGCAAAAGAAATTGGCTGTTCGCAGAACGAAGCCCTTGGTATTCTGATACGACTGTGGCTGTGGGCTATCAACAATGCCGGAAAGGATGGTTGCATAGTCGGGGCAGATAAGGATGATGTGGCAGAAGTTCTCAATATGGGAATCGACAGAAGGTACAGTGCAGATGATGTAGTGGACGCACTGGTTGTTACCGGATGGGTTGACATGGAAAACGGGCTGTATATTCACGATTGGGAAGAATGGCAGGAGCAGTGGTACAAGGCAATCGAAGTGAGAGAGAAGGATGCTGCCAGAAAACGCAAAGAACGAAGTTTGAAGCGCATGATGAAGAATCAGTCAGAATCCGCCGTTGTAACGCCCCCTGCGGCTGCCAGGGAAGATATGGAGGAGGTTTTACCGAAACCGAAACTTAATATTCCCAATGATGAAGCACCAAAACAGCAACCAGCCGCCACCTATTCCAACGATTTTGAAGAAATGTGGAAGATTTATCCGAGAAAAGTCGGAAAAGGCGATGCTTACAAGAAGTATAAAGCAAGACTGAATGACGGATGGAGCCCGGTAGAACTCATGGAGGCGGTAAGGAATTATGCCAGCAAGGTAGCCAGGGAGAGGACTGAACAGCAGTATATCAAACACGCAAAGACGTTTTTCTCGGATAGTACGCCGTTCGTTGATTATCTTCCGAGCAATGAAGAACCAGTACCGCAGGCATCATCCGGGAATGACGATGATCCATACGCAGATTGGAGGTAAAAGATGGAGGCAAAAGAAGTTGTTGGTGAAGATGGTCTTCTGTACTGCACGGTCTGCGGAGATCGTGTAGAGAGAATCCTGGATATGCCGCTTATGGATGGAAAGGGCGGCACCAGGAAAATGAAGGTCCATTGCGTTTGCAGGTGTCAAAGGGAAGAAAAGGAAGCCCAGGAGCAGAGGATGCGGTACGAGGAGGAGCGGAGACAGATTGACGGTCTGAAGCAGTTGAGCCTTCTCGATGCTAAGTCCAGGGAAGTCTGCTTCCGGACATACGAAGTAAAGCCGGAGAATCAGAGGGTATTCGGCATCGCCCAAAAGTACGTTGAGAATTTTGACGAGATGTACGAGCAGAGCCAAGGAATGTTGTTCTGGGGAGATGTCGGAACCGGAAAAAGCTACACTGCCGCAGCCATAGCAAACGAACTGATGGAGCGGATGAACCCGGTGATTATGACATCGTTTGTGAAGCTGTTGCAAGATATGCAGGGGTTCGATACGGACAATGGAAGCTACATGAATCGCTTGAATCGGGCGAAGTTGCTTATCATAGATGACCTTGGAGCAGAGCGTGGTAGTGATTACACACTGGAAAAGGTGTATGACATCATCGACAGTAGATACCGAACCGGGAAGCCAGTTATCTTTACAACGAACTTGACGATGCAACAGATGAAGGAGTGTACCGACATTCGGTACAACCGCATCTATGACAGAATATTCGAGATGTGCTACCCGGTGAAATTTGAAGGGCTGTCCTGGAGAAAACGAGGAGCTGCCGAAAGGTATGCGAGCATTAAGAAGATATTGGAGGGTTGATATGGCAGAACCAATGGAACTGAAGATTTACAACAAAGATGACCGTTTGAAAGTTGCTCAGATTTTGATTGACAACGGATATACGGTCAGCCAGGGGAAGCGGCAGCATACTCCTACCGGGAAGACGCTTGACTACTTCCTCAAAGTGGTAGAGGACGGTGACAATGCAGACACCGCCAAGTAGGAGGCAATATGAAAAATGAAGTTAGATTTGTTGTCCTGGGAGAGCCGAAAGGCAAGGGAAGACCCAGGTTCAGCACTCAGACTGGCAGAGCCTTCACGCCGAAGCAGACCGTGAACTATGAAACGCTGGTACATACAGAGTATATGGTTCAGTGCGAAGGGTTCCGGTTTCCAGATGATGCCATGCTGGATTTGAGAATCCTGGCGTATTACAGCATCCCGAAAAGCGGAAGCAAGAAGCTGAAGGCACAGAAGCTGGCAAACATCATCCGCCCGACCAAGAAGCCGGATATGGACAATGTGGTGAAGATGGTAGCAGATGCACTCAACCAGGTGGCATACAAGGATGATACGCAGATTGTAGATTGCCAGGTTCGGAAGTTCTTCTCTGAGGAGCCGAGGGTAGAGGTAATCATCCGGCAGATAGGAGGCGAGGAACGATGAAGGTGCTGGTTGCAGTCCTGGTGGCAATCACCGGGCTGGGGATGATTTGCGAGAAAGACAAGAGCAGAGCAAAGAATCTCACGATAGGATTTGTGGCAAGCGTGATAGCTTTAGCAATTATGGTGACGAATTAGGAGGAAAAGAACATGGCAGATGAATTAAGTTTGGTGATTAAGAATCCGAACGAAGGAGAGTTCCTTAAACATATCGAATGGAACAAAGAGCAGTTCATGGAGCGTGTTGCTTCAGTGACAGAGCAGTACGAAGGGTTGACATATACAGACGAGCAGATTAAGGATGCAAAATCTGACCGGGCGGAGCTGAACGCTATGAAGAAAGAGATTTCAGACCGCCGCATCCAGGTGAAGAAAGCAGTAATGGAACCGTACACCCAGTTTGAGAAGGAAGTTGCTGAGGTTGTGGCTCTCATCGAAAAGCCGATTGCTATGATTGATGCTCAGATTAAAGAGTACGATGAACGGGTGAAGGGCGAGAAGAAGCAGTCGTTGAAGGAGTATTTCGAGGAGATTGCCGCAAATTTAGAAGGAGTTCTGACATTCGACAGAGTTTTCGACCAGCGGTATCTGAACGCCACAGTCAGTCTTAACAAAGCCAAGACGGACATCAAGGAGAAGGTTGAAAGAGTATGGACTGATTTGAACACTCTGAACAGCCTGGATGCCGAGTATAGAATGTTTGCCCGGGATGTGTATGTGAGAACGTTCGATATGTCTAAGGCTATGGCGGAAATCAGCAGACTCCAGGAGCTGAAGAAGCAGGAGGAAGAAAGAATCCGCAAGGAGGAAGAAGCAAAAGCGGTGAGAGAAGCTGCTGAAGCAAAAGCGGCTGAATCTGTACCGGAACCTGCTGAAAGCGTACCGAAAACCGAAGAAAGTGTACAGAATCCGGTGGAAAATGTAACTGAAACGGCTGAAATTGTACATGAACCAGCCAAAAGTGTTACTGAACCGGAAGAAACTGTTAGTCCGGCGGCATCTATTGATGTTCCGGATACATCCGTAGCAGTTCCGGAGGAGGATACCAAACAGTACAAGGCATCCTTCACCGTGTATGGAACCAAGGCAGAAATCATGGGCGTAAAGCAGTACATGATTGAGCATAAAATCAAATTTGGAAAGGTGGAAAAGTGATATGGAAGGATTTGAGCAGAACCTGCATATTGCCGACAGTGCATTTGAAGGTATGCGGCATGATGCAGACCGTGTGTTACAGAAGTTACTGAAGAACATGGTCGAGAAGGAAAGCCTGGAAGGTAGCGTCACCATCAAGATTGATGTTTCCCTCACCCAGGAGTTCATTCAGAACACAGACCCGGACATCGAAGGCGAAACCCGAAAGGTGCTGTCTCCTGCATTTACCCACAAGGTTGGCTCCATGATGCAGATTAAGGACGAAGCCAAGGGTGGCATCAACTATGAAGGAATGGAAATGGTATGGGATGATGAACTGAAAGAGTTCGTTGTTAAGCCAATTGCCAACACCACGCAGAGGACAATCTTTGATGCTGACTTTCAATGCGTCAACGATCCCGAAGGAGAATGTGGTGAAGAAGGAGAACAGCCAGCCCTCGAAGGGAGGCGGATTGCAGCTTTACCTGGACCTATTGTTGGAGAAGGCGAGGAATCGGAGGAAGGAGTAGTTGAAGAAGCTCCTGGCGGCGATACCGAAGCACCAGAAGAACCTGGTGATGAAGCTGAAGATATGTCTGATGCCTTTGTTGGAATGAATCCCCCGGAAGAAGATATTGCTCCGGAAGACCTGCCTTTTGGCGGAAGCGATGAAGATGATGATTACGGCTACGAGGAGCCGCGAGAGGAGTATTAAGAATGAGTTCAATGAGAAGATTGGCGAGAACAGTCGCACATAACAAGAGCTACCATAAGTGCGGAACCACAGATATGTTCCAGTATTTCTTCACTAAGCTGTGGAGAGAAAAGGGGCATCCGGCAGCAACCGGAAGAAAAAGTTGGAGAGCCTGCAAGAAACCGTACAAGAGGAGAAAGTAATTATGGATAATAAGATGGAGATTAAAAGACCTGGAAGTCCCCAGGACGGACCTGGAGATGGAGTAATGGGAGTTGTTGAGTGCATCAGAACTGACTTCCTGGAGAATCCGGCGGAAGGGGAAGCCGCATTTCAGCAGAGACCTAAGAGTGAAGCTCACATCACCGCTTCTGTTGAGATTGGAACCTTTGGAATCCGGGATATGGAAACTGGAGTTATGCTGACTGTTTGCCTGGAGGATGCGATGGAAGTTATGAGGATAGCTCTTGAAGCGTCGAAAGGAGAAGCGGTATGTCAGGGAACATCGGACAATGCAAGAAATGCGGAAAGCGAATAATGTTTGTCCGGATGAAGTCTGGTAAGAGTATGCCAGTAGACACCACGTTCGTCAATTTTAAGAGAGAACCGGGCGGAAAGGACAGAATTGTTCTTCCGTCCGGGGATGTCCTGGCTTGTACGGCCTGGGTTACGGCAGAAGAAGCAGACGGCTACGGGTACATATCGCACTTCGCAACCTGCGGAAAGTAAAAGAAAAAGACCGCACCACTGGGGTACAGCCTCATTCACAACCTATCGCCAATTATAGGCGAATTATCAACGAATGTCAAGGAGGTACGCACAGTGGGAAGCAAAACACAACCTAAGAAATATCTCGTAACAGAAAGTGAATTGTCGATGATTGCAGAGCTGTCTGCGAACACGGCAATAAAAGCCTATGAGGATAGGCACAAGCAGGAGGAGAAGGAGCGGCAGAGCTGGGTGCTGAATAGTGCCAAGACTCTGATTATGAATTACCGCAGATTCAAAGGTATGACCGGAAATGCAGTGTATGACGGTCAGACCACCACGGACGATACTCTGAAGGAAATCCTGGAGCTTATGCAGGGTGGATTCCGGAACTCAGAGTTTGAAGTCCTCAGCATCAAAGAAAAGACCATGAGGACGAAGATGATACTGGATCATGTAGATACCATGCTTGGAGTCTATAAGAAACAGTGTGAAAATTCGGTAGACCCGGAAGAAAGCAGGCGTTACCGGGTGATCGAGGGAATGTACCTCATAGAAAAGCCTAAGACGGTAGCAGAACTGGCAGAAGAAGAACACGTCACAGAGCGAACCATTTTCCGTGATAGAGATATCGCTTACAAGAGACTGGCGATTCTGTTCTTTGGCATTGATGGCGTTAGGTTTTAGGTGCGTGTCATAATGATGTCATTGTCATTTCAGTCCATAGGATGTAATATGATAAACAGCCAACAACCCAAAAAGTCACCACCAACACAGAGCCATGTAGTTTTTCTTCCCGAAAGTGCATGAAAGGCTGGCAGAAACGCCAGCCTTGAAGCCTGTATATGGTAGACAGTTTAACGAGCAGGACTATCCGAAACCGGATGGTCTTTTTTGTTGTCATTGGAAATGCTCTCGCAGGCATCAACGATTGCCTGACAGAGTCCGCTGAACGGCACAGCGGTAAGAGAAAAATCCTTCACCAGATTGGTGAGAGATACAGTTTTCTGATTGCCGTACTTACTATCCAGGGCGGATGTCTTAGCCACATAGAACTCCCACAAGCTCATGTCTAAGATATTCCGCTCTCTTTCTTTTGCCGTGTACACGGTGAAGACGTACACATCAGAGTTACGCTGCATAGGCGCATCCGGGCGGTAGTCTCCGGTTTCATCCGGAACTTTCGCAGGAGCTATGCTGAATGCGATACGAGGCGTAGTCCCCGGGTGCGGATTCCATGACTGTATGTATGCGGCAGATTTTACCTCAATCCTGCAAGGAAAACTCGAATTTTCCAGTCGGGGGGGGGTAGAACATTTTGTGATATTTGGACCTACAAGGTCGAAAGGTTCAAAATTGGAGCGGATGTTATTGTTGGTGTATATCCCTCCGAGGTCCAGGGCGGCTTTGACAATGAACTCTGCGAAAACTCCACGCTGAGTATTCCGGAGCATATCAGAGTAAGCCCACTGCCAGTAATCGGCAATGTGGAACGGCAGAACAGAGCTGCCATCCACAAGATGTTCCAGCCCGGTCAGCATACGCTGGTTGGAGCCGGAGTAGTTGGCGGTTCGTAAAGAACCAATGTTGGTATCGTCCATGGTTGTTTTCCTCCTTCGGGGAGAATTATAGCATAAAAGGAGATGGTGATAAATGAAAAGAATTGAAGTTGGCAAAATGAGAGTCGGGGATTTGAAACATAATTTCGGGAATCCTCGAAAGATTTCTAAGAAGAAGGTCGAAGAACTGGAACGGTCACTTGATATGTTCGGGGATTTCGGTCTTTTTTTAATTGATGAACATGACAATGTTATCGCTGGAAATCAGCGTTCGCTCATCCTGGAAAGAAGGGATCCGGACATAGAGATTGATTTCAAGCGATTGATTGGCTACACGGAGGCAGAACTCCGGGCAATCAACATCCAGGATAATGTCCATGCCGGAGAATGGGATTTGGAACTGCTGGCAGACTGGACGGCAGACCTCACACTCGACCTTGGAGTAGACCTCAACAACGACAGCCCAGATGAACGAAAGATTGATGACATGGAGCTGATTCGATATGAGAAGTACAATTACGTTATGATTGTCTGCAAGAGCGAGATTGATTATAACGATCTGATTCGTAAGCTGGGAATTGAAGGCAGAAAGGTTGCTGTAACCAAGAAACGAAAGATTAAAGCCAGAGCGATTTGGTACGATCAGATGAAAGCCCAGATTGTAGAGAAGCCAGTTGAACAGCCGCAGGAGGAAGAAGGGAAGGAGGAGCAGGAATGAGATATTTGATTGTAGCAGCTCACCCGGACGATGAAGCTCTGGGAGCTGGAGCCACAATGCACAAGGCATCCAGAAATGGAGATGATGTGTATGTGTGCCTGCTCAGCCATTGGAGTCCCACAAGGGATGACAACTTGGAGAAAGGGATTGCATCCAGCCATGCTATTCTGGGAGTGAAAAAATCCTATGTAGGTGACTTTGGGTGTATGAGGTTCAAGGACGAAGATCACCATGCAATCGTAAGATTCATTGAGTCGGCGATCAAGGACTGCCAGCCGGATGTTGTAATCACGCATCACCCGGCGGACATCCATGTAGACCATGGCATTACAGCTGAGTGTTGCCTGGAAGCGGTGAAACTGCCGCAGAGACAGATTGCGGATGTACCTGCAATCAAGAGGGTAATGTTCATGGAAGTACCATCCTCGACAGACTGGAATATTAGCACAGCCAATGGAGTGTTCGCACCGAATATGTTTGTTGAAATTAGCAGCAAGGACTTTGATGCGAAGATAGATTCCATCAATGTGTATGATAAAGTCCTCAGAGAAAGACCGCATCCGAGGTCGATCAGTAATCTGGATGCACTGACGGTAGTAAGAGGAAGCCAGGCTGGAGTAAGGCAGGCGGAAGCCTTCCAGATAGTATTCGGATTGGAGGTGTAGGGTATGAATGTTGTGTCAATTCATCAGCCATGCTACATCCCATATCTTGGCATATTCTACAAGGTATGGCAGTCTGATACGTTTGTGTACCTGGATGACGCTCAGTATTCCAATGGATATGTATTCGACTGGAACCGCATCAAAACGCCGCAAGGCGAATGCAGACTGAAAGTGCCTACCGCCAGAATCTTCGGGCAGAAACTGACAGAGGTTGCCCCGAAGGATTTCCTCAAATGGAAGGATAAGCACTTGAAAACGATACAGATGAATTACAAGAAGGCTCCGCATTTCAGCGAAGTCTTTTCTGATTTCAGTGATTGTATTCTGATGGAGTACGATAACCTGGCAGCACTCAATATGGCTACCATGGATTTGTTCATGGAGAAGTTCGGGTGGAAAAAAGAGGTGTACCGCTCCTCTGACATGAAACTGGATACCAGGGCGGAAGCCAGGGTGATAGAAATTGTTCAAAGGGTTGGAGGAGATACCTACATATCCGGGCATGGAGGCAAGAATTACCAGGACGAGGAACATTTCACCCAGGCAGGGATAAACCTGGTGTATTCAGACTTCCAGCCGCTCACATACAGACAGCAGTGGGGAGATTTCCTTCCGAATATGTCAGTCCTGGACTACTGTATGAATGAAGGCTATGAGATTGATAGCTTTTTTGAATTGTTGAAGGAGGTGCATACGGATGAATGACAATGGCGAAGTAACGCTCGGCATTTACGTCCAGAGCTACCACCGATATAACAAGATTCTCACCAAAGACCTCCTGGAACACTGCACCTATGTTGTGAGGGAGAGCGAAGCGGAACTGTACCGCCAGGCAGGAGTGGAGAGCGTATGGGCGGCTCCAGATGAAGAAGTCAACAATGCCATCAAGACATACTGGTGGATTGTTGATAATGCACCGGAGGACATCGTTTTCATAGCAGACGATGACATTGAAGATATGATGTATCGCCTGGATGATACCACCCGGCTGAATAAGGACAAGGACACCATCATGGCTGAGATTGAAAGAATCGCACAACTCATGGTGGACTTGAATGTAGGATATGCTTGCATAGATGCCACCGGAATCCCGTATGGGTACGATGGCGAATTTGCATTTAAGGGAACGTCCGGCTCTCTGAAGTGGGTGTACAAGAAGGTGCTGAAGGCTCGCCCAGATGAAAAGTGCAAGTACAATTACGACCTGGACCTGGTATTGCAGGAACTTCTGCACAACAGAATCATTCTGAAGCCGAGGTACATCATCTGCAAAGATTACCAGGATGTCAATGCTGGAGGTGACAGCTCCAAACTCCGGCAGGATCAGATAGACAGCATCGAGAACATGAAGCGGAAGTGGGGGAAGTATTTCAAGTACAACTACAAGAATAACAAGCCCATGGTGAATGTCCCTCGATAAAATCAGTAAAACCAGTCAAATTCCATTTGACAATGGAGCCGCAGATGCTACGATACGGTCACGATAAAAAATCATATATGGAGGTAGACATTATGGCTTATGATTTGGTGACTAAGAACGGTCACAATATGTATGACATGGCATCTATGATGCAGAAGGCGATCAGAAGGTGTAACCCGAACCTGGCAGGATATGCTGCCTATGAGTTGTTTGGGAATTTCCACACCTATATGTGGAAGCGACTTGTAGTTGTATCCGCTGAGGACTGCTATGGAATTATGACGAAGGAAATTATCGCTCTGAAGCAGGCAGATGATTTCTGCAACAAAGGCAGAAAGGGATATGATAAGGACCCGCTGTTTGTAGCGAAAGCAATCACCCTGCTCTGTATGGCAAGAAAGAATCGGGATGCCTGCTATGTAGCCTGCAATTTCATGTTGCCGGATAGAATCCTGGATGAAAGTGAGATTGAACACGTTGACATCACGAAATGCCACCTGGGAGTTGAAGGCATACCGGATTGGGTGTTTGATGTTCATACGCTCACCGGAAAGAAGAACGGTAAGACAGACTTGGATATGACAATCGAGGAGCAGGCTGCATTGGAACCGAAGCAGCTCTCTCTGTTTGATGATTGCTCCTGGGAGAACTACTACACCTGGGCGAGAAGCCAGGGCAAGGTAGGGAATAAGGAGTGGGCTGACTTCCAGCAGTTTAAGAAGGGAAGGAAGCTGGAGCCGGAGTATTAACTATCAGTATTTTCTCTGAAATACCTATTGACACCAAAAACGCAGGTGCTACGTTACGAGTACGATGAATCACATGGAAGCGGAGGTAGGAGATATGGTAGTCAGAGATGGAAAGCTGGTAAAGCAGACAGACATTGTAAGGGAAGCAGTAAAAGCCGGGGAGTGGAAGAAAGCTCTCCGGATAGCAAGGGACTTCCGGATAAATGTAACGAAGGAGCAGAGAGACGCAATGAGCCGGGCGTATGAATGCATGGTACACCCGGATTTCTACCGACAGATAGGTACAGACATACCCGGAGCGATAGCGAAGGGGAAAGAAGTAGTGAGTTGTCTGTACGGGGCGTAGCAGCCCGGAAACTGAATAGATAAATAAACCTTCAAAGGGACTCGGAACATGGCTGCATGGGGCTGTAACGAGTTCCTTTTCGGTGTTTAGAAAGGTGGTGAGACAGATGTGGCACAGAAGGACTTAAAGCCGGTACGAACCAAAGAAGAAGCAAAGGAGCGAGGCAGGAACGGCGGCATCAAATCCGGCGAAGTGCGAAGGGCAAAGAAGAATATGCGTGAGACAGCGAAAGCACTCATGTCCATGGATGTAGTCGGTGAGAATAACCGCAAGAATCTGGAAGCCTTCGGAATCAGCAAAGACGATATGAACTACCAGACAGCAGTTGTTGTTCGTATGATGCAGAAAGCACTTGTTGAAGGTGACACATCTGCCATCCGATTGCTTGGGGAACTGACTGGCGATTTGAACCGATTTGGTGTCATCCAGGATGCAGAAACGGATATTGTCGAGCTGGCGTATCCGACCATAAATCTGCCGAACAATGGTAGAGATAAGAGAGAAGCATTTGAACTGGCTCCCCAGGCAGGACCTCAGACGGCGTTCATGTCATCCCCGGCTGACATCATCATATATGGTGGTGCGGCTGGTGGTGGTAAGACATACGCCCTGCTCCTGGAAGCCCTACGACATAAGGATGTCAAAGGATTTGGTGCTGTCATATTCCGTCACAACTACAACCAGATCACCGCAGAAGGTGGTTTGTGGGATGCCAGCCAGAAGATATTCGGGCAGGTGCCGGATGCCCATGCAAGAAAGTCTCCGAAGCTACACTGGAGATTTGATGGCGGAAGCAAATTGAACTTCGCTCACATTGAGCGAGAAGAAGATTTGCAGTCCTGGCAAGGCACAGAAATTGCATACATCGGCTTTGACGAGCTGACGCATTTCACGAAGCATCAGTTTCTGTATATGCTGTCCCGTAACCGAAGCACCTGCGGTGTGAAACCATATATGAGAGCTACCTGCAACCCGGATGTCGATTCCTGGGTTGCTGAATTTATTTCGTGGTGGATAGACCAGGACACCGGGTATCCAATCCCGGAACGGTCCGGACAGATACGGTGGATGGTGAATATTAACGATGTCATCACCTGGTTCAGCACCAGGGAGGAAGGAGTTAAGTTCGCACTGGGGCAGGGGATAGCCCCGAAAACGGCAGAGAAGCTACCAAAAAGCGTTACGTTTATCGCCAGTAAGCTGGAGGATAACAAGATTCTGATGGAGAGTGACCCTGGATACATAGCGAACCTGCTTGCCATGACAGAGGTTGATAAGGAACGTCTGCTGAATGGTAACTGGAAGATTAAGGCTGCCGCTGGTAAGTATTTCTTGCGAGGTCAAGTAAGAATGATTGACCGTCTGCCAGATGATGTTGTCATGTGGTGTAGAGCATGGGATTTGGCGGCTACTGACGAAGACGAAGATGGCGATGCAGACTTTACGGCTGGCGTACTCATGGGATTGAGAAGAACCGGAACGGTAGTCGTGGCGCACGTCATCAACCAACGCATTAAAGCAGGAGATGTTGAAAAGCTGGTATTGAATACTTCCATCTCCGATAGGGCGAAATTTGGATTCCAGTATGTAGTCAGAATGCCACAAGACCCTGGTGCAGCAGGAAAGACCCTGGCAGCACACTATGTTAAGTTACTGACCGGATTCAATATCAAGATAGTTCCGGTATCCGGAAGTAAGGAGCTGAGGGCAACGCCGCTGGCTGCACAATGGCAGAATGGCAACATCGAGGTTCTGATAGGTGACTGGAACGATGGCTACTTCTCCCAGATGGAGTCTTTCCCGGAATCTAAGCACGATGATATGGTAGACGCTTCATCTGATTCCTTCACCGAATTGACTGGTGATGGATTTGACATTGACAATTTACTCTAAGGAAGGAGGTAAAAAAGGAATGAATGAACAGCAGAAAGCCATGCTGGATCAGCAGCTCAGACTGCAACGGGGAGCCGCAATCATCGAGGGCACCCAGGATAAGTTCAGAGCAGACGGATACAGCAATATGCTGAATAAGTATGGCACGAAGCAGGACAACTCCACGGCGTATCAGTACGAGCAGGAGATGATTACGAACGATATGGAACTCATACGGCTGTATGAAGGAAACGGTCTGTTCACCAAGATTATTGACCGACCATCAGAAGAAGCTGTGAAGCATGGGTTCGACATCGACTATGGAGATGAAGACATAGCCGAATACGTTGATGATCGTATGGATGCTCTGGAACTGGAGGAGAAATTCGCTACGGCTGAAAAGTGGGCGAGACTTTATGGCGGCTCAATCATTGTTATGCTTGTCGATGACGGCAGGGGACTGGAAGAACCTCTTGACTGGAACAATGTCAGAAGCATTGAAGAACTCCGGGTGTTTGAAAGAGCAATCGTCCAGCCGGACTACTCCTCGATGTATAATTTCCACTTCATCGACACGATGAAAAGCAGCAGGTCATTCGGGGAACCGGAATACTACCAGGTGTTCAGTATCTACGGGTATTTTATTGTGCATCGGAGCAGATGCCTTGTTTTTAGAAACGGCAGACTTCCGGAGCAGACCACCAATGCAATCTATCGGTATTGGGGCATCCCGGAATATGTCAAGATTAAGAGGGCGTTGAGGGAGTGTATCACTTCCCACGAAGACGGCGTTAAGCTGTTGGAACGCTCAGTCCAGGCAATCTACAAGATGAAGAACCTGGCGAATATGCTCAGCACAGAAGATGGTGAGAATAAGGTATTGCAGAGGCTCCAAGTCATTGATATGGCGAGGGGCATTTTGAATTCTATTGCAATCGACACGGACGGCGAGGACTATGATTTCAAATCATTGCAGATGTCCGGCGTAAAAGATGTGATTGATTCTACCTGCAATATGTTGTCGGCAGTCACGAACATTCCGCAGACGATTCTGTTCGGTCGTTCCCCTGCTGGCATGAACTCCACGGGAGAAAGTGATTTCGAGAACTACTACAACATGGTGGAGAACATTCAGAAACAGAACATGAAGGCAAATGCCCGGACTGTTATTGAACTGATATTGAAGCAGGGAGTATTGGAAAGTAAGATTCCAGAAGTTCCGAAGTACAAGATGAAGTTTGCTGCCCTCTGGTCCATGTCTGATACAGAGCAGGCAAATGTCGAACAGACAAAAGCCCAGACAGAATACGCCAAAGCTCAAACGGCTCAGATTTACATGGATAGCAATGTTCTGGACCCGTCAGAGGTACGGAAGTCTCTTGCATCTGAAGGTGATTTCGAGATTGAGGAGGTAATCTCCGATGAAGACCTCGATTTGCCGGAGGATGTTTTTAACGGTTTGCCAACGAATGATACCGGAAAGCAGATATTTGAATCCGGGGAGTTTGGCTCCTATGCTTCTGGAGTCAAGCCGGGAGAACCGATTGAAATTCTGGATACAGACATAGACAAGAAAACCGATGATGCCGAAACTGATACGATAGAAGTTCTCGGCGTAGGTGATGAAGTCAGCCTGGCAGAAACAATCGACATCGAACTCCCGAATGAGGATGGAGGAGATTTTCCGGCAGCCGCAGTTATAATCATCAAGGATGGCAAGATTTTATGTGCATCCAGGAGAAACAACGAAGGCATTTGTGGACCGGGCGGTCATGTAGAAGAAGGCGAGACACCGGAAGAAGCAGCCGTAAGGGAGGCGATGGAGGAGTTCAATGTTGTACCCTTAAATCTCCAACCAGTAGGCGAATACAAAGGCTCCCCAGGTCAGTACCTGCCTTCTATGGTGTACTTCACCGATAAGTTCTCCGGTACTCCGGAAGCAGACGGCGATGAAATGCTGAATGAAAGATGGATGTCCCTGGAAGAATTGCAAAGCCAGTTGTTGTTCCCTCCGTTCGAGGCTGGACTGAAAATGCTGACCGATTTGCTCTCCGGGGGATAAGATGTTGTTCGGCGGATTGTCCTATGGACGGTCACACGGACAGTCACGCATTTTGTCACTGACCATACCGTCACCGTCATCGTAACCGTGTGTAAATACATACGGTTATTTTCATGGGGAAAATTATCAGTTTTTCTATTGACACATCGGGAGTATCTGTTACGATACGCCCACGATGAAACAAATGCAGTAACCCAGGAGGTACGATATGGATAATTTAAGCAGAGAACAGTTGGAAAAGATGGTCGATGTCCTGGCAAGCCTGGTACTCGAATTTGTAGATGCTCAGACAGCAGAGAGATTGCTGAGAGCAAATGGTTTCGAGAATGAGGAACTGAAGGCTATCGGTTTTGATGTGGAGGTGTAGGTATGGATGGGTTGATGGCTAAGAAGTTAAGCGATACCGAAATAGCACAGATGTTTGCCGACTATGTTACCCGGATGGAAGACAGAGAAAGACATACCGGGGCGGCAGTAAAGGAAGCAGATGCTTTTGACACGTTCCTGGAATCTGAGTTTCCAAGAAACATCCGGTTGCAGACAAACCTCTATGACAGAATGATGAATACAGCAGTTGAGTATGAAGAAAGCGGATTCATTGCTGGATTCAAAACGGCAATGGCTCTCTTATCGGGGCAGGAGGAGCTTTTACCAGCTCCAACACAAATTACTACACCTAAAGCTGAAACAAGCCAGCAGGAGGCGGTAACAAAGCCAAAAGAGGAACCAATGGCAATGGAAAACTTCATCACTACGATACAGATTGCTGAACTGTTCGGGCAGAGAAATGATAAGGTGTGTGCAAGAATTGAGAAAAGAATTCTGCCATTCCTCGATAACACCAGTAAAGCAATGTTTGAAAAGAAGTGCGGAAGAACTAAAGCCTATTACAAGCCTGCCGAATATTACAAGATGAACCAGGCTGCTTGCAAAATGTATTTAGATGTTGTAGAGCCAGGAAAGGCTAAGTTCATCAATATTGCAGGAGGATATGCAAAGCTCCAGGAGTTAATGCAGAATGTATTTCCGGCTGAAGAAGTTCCGTTCCCTACATAGCAGGAGAAAACTGAATAGTAGACCACGAACAGTCTGTGCTATCCGCATGGGCTGTTTTTGTTTTGAAGGAGGTGGTGATAGATATGAACGAACGCCAGATGAATAGATTGCTGATGGAAAAGGTCGGCAAGAAATTCTACGGTCACGATACGCTGAAAAGCAAGTATGATCCACAGATACCGGAATCTGCCGAAAGGGAGTATGTCAGAACCACCAACGCTTACATGGCGATTCTAAAAACGGAACTGGAGGAGCAACTTCCGAAGCTGAAGGAAGCCTACAAGAAGGAACGGGATGCCGAGGTGAAGAACCGGAGGAATGATTCCGCCACCGACTTGCAGCTGGCAATCACCAGCATATTTAACACGATAAAGAACAATGTTGTTGCCAAAACGATGGTTTTTGGACTCCGGCGAAAACTGGAGAACCTGGCGCACCTCAACCGCAAGCTGACGGTGAAGGAGTGGAAACGGGCAATCAAGGCAACGCTTGGCATCGACATCCGGGAGGACTACTACTTGGGAGACTTCTACGAAAAGGAGCTTCTGAAATGGGTAGAGGAGAATGTCAATCTGATTAAGACAATTCCGGAAGATACCCTGGATAAGATGCGAGACATCGTATATGACGGCTTTGCTACTGGAAAGACCACCACCAGGATTGTGCGAGACATCCAGAAAGCATACGGTGTCAGCCGCCGCCGGGCAGAACTCATTGCGAGAGATCAGACGACGAAGTTGAACGGGCAGATACAGAGGGCTCAACAGCTGGATGCCGGACTTACAGAATATATCTGGTCCGATTGTGGGGACGAGAAAGTTAGAAGGAGCCACCGGGAGCTGAATGGCAAGAAGTTCTCCTGGAACGACGCTCCAGTCAACTCTGATGGGAGGAAATGCCATCCCGGGGAAGATTATCAGTGCCGTTGCATCGGAAGACCAGTGTTCAACCGGAACATGAATCTGCCGTTTGTGGATGAAGAACCAGCGAAGATAACCATAAAGAAGAATGGAGGTTAAGAAAATGGATGAAGTAATCAAAAACATCTGCCAGGCTCTCAAAGAGGAGGCAGACGCTGTTATCAGCTATACAGATAAGATTTCTACTATTTCAGAACATGAAGGCATGGAAGATACGGCAATGCAGTTTGCCAAAATCCGTCTTGATGAAGTGGAGCATATTCAGAATCTGACCCTGGAACTCACAAGGCTGATGGCATCCGGCGTAGTACCAGCCGATGAACCAGACGGCGAAGAAGGTGAGCAATAAGGAAGGCTATCCGGACAGAACAGCAGACATCGCCATCGGAAGGGTAGCCAGAGAGCAGAAGATGGCGGCAAAGAAAAAAGCAGGAGGTAGAAAGGACCATGGAAAGCAGAGCAGCACCACCAAAACTGAAAAGGGTAACAAGAATTGACAGCATCCCTGCCGGAAGTACCTACTTCAACGAGCAGGGATTTTTGTATGATACGCCGATTGTTACCTCTACCGGAATCTTTGAATACGGATTGCCGGACGGCGGAGTAAGAAGGGAGCTGAGGCTCCCGGAACACGTTTTTGATAAAGAATCCCTTGCTTCGTATGCAGGGAAGCCAGTAATCATCACCCACAATGCTGGGGCAATCGACAAGAACAATGTTATGAAGGAGATTGTCGGAACGATTACGAGCGAAGGGTTCCAGGATGGCGATGATGTCAGATGCAAGGTTGTGATCCACGACATCGACAAGGTTAAGAAGACACCGTACCGGGAGTTAAGCCTGGGATACAACCTGGACCTCATTGAAGAACCTGGCGAATGGAACGGTCAGAAGTATGATGCTATCCAGACCAACATTCGTATCAACCACCTGGCGATTGTAGATAAGGCAAGAGCCGGGGAACAGTCGCATCTCAATCTCGATGGTAAAAAAGTCGGGTTAGATGATAAAAAAACACCGATAGGAGGTAAAAGCGAAATGAAAAATGCAACAAGAAGCGATAGCGTTGCGATGACACCGGAAGAACTCGTTGAAGCAATCAATGCTTATAAGTCTTCCAAAGGTGGCGGCTCCGCAGAAGAACCGACTGCTGGAGAAAGCGATGGTATCAACAACGAAGGCGGTGCAGCTGAAACACCTGCTGAACCCGTTACGGAAGCAACCGTAGCTCCAAGCGAGGCAGAACCTGCCGCACCTGGCGAAGCTCCAGAACCAGAGAATGAAGACGATGGCGGAAAAGATAAGCTCATTGGTGCTTTGAAGGAACTGCTTGCAGTTCTTGAAGGTGGTTCTTGTGAACCCGTACCTGGAGCAGTTGATTCTGCCGATGGTGCTGGATGCGAACCTGGAGGAGAGCAGGAGGACAATGCAGATAATGCAGACAGCTCCGATGACAAATCCGGTTCCATGAACGCTGATGCAGCTGATGATATTTTCCGCCAGAGACTCAGTATTTGCCGCATGGGTGACAAGCTCCACCTGGATGGATTGGAGGAGAAATCCATTATGGACGGCAAGAAGGCGATCATTGCCAAAGTATTCCCGGACATGAGAATGGACGGCAAGAGTGCAGTCTACATTGATGCAATGTATGACCTGGCAGTGAATGAAGCTGGTAAACGCAAGGATGTCAATTACCAGAGACAGCAGATGTCTGGCGGTTCCGTTCCTCAGAGCAGAGCAGACGGCAAAGATGGTCTCAGCATGGCGGCATCCGCAAGACAGAGAATGATTGAAAGAGAAGGAGGTAACGAGTAATGGCAGCACAGTTAGATTACGGTTACAGCACACCCAAAGGTGTGGCAGGCGGTAAATATGATATCGCCTTTGACGAGGTTATCACTCGCAAGAATGAGGAAGCCGATGGTGTCCTCAAATACGGTATGGCGGCAATGGTCGGCACTAATGCTGGCTCCGGAGTAAAAGTCCCTGCTACGGGCTGTACCGCAGATAAGATTGAAGGTATTGTCCTTCGTGCGGCAAACACAGAGCAGGATATGGGCGGACACGTTGTTGTTAAGAACAACGCATCTGTCGGTATTGTCCGCAGAGGTCATGTATGGGGCAGAATCGCATCTGATGCAGTTCCTGCTTATGGTGCTAAAGCCTATGTGGTAGTTACTGGCGAAGATGCTGGTACATTCACTCACTTAGACAAGCAGACTGGCGAAGGAACACCTGCCAACGTAGACATCGGTGCTACTTTCGGCAATGCAAAGGATGACGGCATTACTGTTATCGAGATCAGAATGTAAGAGGAGGATAAAGACAATGAGCAAACAGTACAATCCGGAAATGCCTTCTACTGGCTATGACCAGGCGGACTACGCCGCATTGATGGCATCCAACATCACGCCTACGCTGGCAACCACAAAGCAGATGCACTTCGACAGCGTTGAAGATGCGTCTATTTTCTTCGCAAGGGAGCTGGACTACATCAAGTCCAAGTCCTATGACAAGATTTATCCGGAGTTCACAGCTCTGAACAACTTCCCTATCACCCATGAGGTTCCGGAAGGTGCAGAGACTATGACCTATTACAGCTACGAGAAGACTGGCATGGCTGTCATCATCAGCAACTACGCTACTGACCTTCCTCGTGCTGATGTAAAGGGTAAACCTACCACCGCAATGATCAAGTCCATCGGTGACAGCTACGGTTATTCCATCCAGGAGATGAGAGCAAGCCGCCTTGCAGGAAAGAGCCTTGATACTCGTAAGGCTGAATCCGCACGTTATGCAATCGACCGCAAGACCAACGAGATTGCTTTTGCTGGCGACAAGGAGCACAACCTCATGGGTATGCTGTCTACTGGCAACAACATCCCTCTGTACACTCTTGCTACTGTTGAAAGCAAGACTGCATGGAAGGATAAGTCCGCTGCTGAAATCCTGGCAGACATCAACGGTATGTTTGCATACCAGTCTAAGCTGACACAGGATGTCGAGAGAGCTGATACACTGGCTATTCCGCCTGCACAGTACATCGACATCTCCACCCGTCAGATCCCGAACACCGGATACACGGTGAAGAAGTTCCTCCTGGAGAACGCACCTTATCTGAAGGAAATCATCTCCGCACCGGAACTTGCTGCAGGAAGTGTTGCTACCAACCCTTACGGCTCCGATGTAGCAATGCTGTACACCAACAGTGCTGACAAGTTCAGCCTGGAGATTCCTATGGCGTTCTACCAGTATCCGCTCCAGAACCGTAACCTGGAAGTAATCGTTCCTTGTGAGGAGCGTGTAGCTGGTATCATATTATACTATCCGCTGTCTGCACTTATCGCAGCAGGCATCTAAGAGAAGGAGGAACATGGCGATGAAGATTGAAAATATTTCAAACGGTAAGATTATTGGGATTGGCGAAGTAACAGTGCTTCCGGGGGAAACGAAGGACATCCCGGAGGCATTTGAAACCAGCCCTATCCTGGAGGTGTATAAGATGAATGGGTTTGCCAAGATTACTGGCAAGCCTAAGTCTGTTGAGAAGTCTGATGCTGACAAGGCGGCTACTGAAGCTGCGGCTAAGAAAAAGGCTGCTGAAGAAGCAGAAGCTCTCCGCCAGTCTCGACTTGCTGCCCTTGAAGGTATCAGTGAGGAAGACCTCGGAAAGATGGCTAATGAACTCGGCATCAATCCTGCTGAGTGCAAGGACCAGGCTGACGTTCTGAAGAAGGTAAAAGCAGCACTGAAGAAGTAAGGCAGGTGATCGCATGGACGCACTTGCTATTTTTCGCCTGGTGGCAACGGAGTTTTCTGATATGCCAGACGATGATGTGATTGACGAGACCACTGGAAAGGTGACTGCCTATGGAGTCAACTCGTTCTTGAAACTGTACTCCGACCAGATATCCGAAAAGCGATTTGGTAGCACATACCAGAAAGCCCTGGCATATCTGACCGCCCACAAACTGAAGATGTCCGGTTATGGGAACAACGAGAATGGCAAGATAGGCGATAGCCTTCGGGTAGGCTCGTACGCAGAGGGTGAAACCTCCATTAGCTACACCACGAATCAGCAGACAAACCTCCAGGTTGATGCGGAATATGCGCTTACCGTATACGGCCTGGAGTTTCTGACTCTGAGGAGAAACGCAGTGATACCGATTATCTCAGCCGGGGAAGGACCTGGCTATGAGTGCTAAGGTAAAGGACAAGATGACACCGGAAGGTATCCGGTTCCAAAGAATGCTCAAAGAGATTGCAGACAAAGAAGTCCGTATCGGATTCCAGCATGGCAAAGCCACAGAGGAAGATGGTACGGATGTCTGTGATGTTGCTGCATGGAACGAATTGGGTACTGTGAATATGCCATCTCGTCCTTTTTTGCGTAAGAGCGTAGATGAAAACGAAGGCAAGATAAACAGTTTCTTGCAGTCGAAGATGAAAGACCTCGTAAGAGGAGTATCTGCCGAGCAGGTCTTGAAAGAGATAGGAATATTTCAGAAGGACCTCATACAAGAGAAAATCACGGAAGGTAGCTTTGCTCCCAATGCAGAATCGACTGTGAGGCAGAAGGGCAGTAGCAAACCACTGATTGACAGCGGCAGGATGCGGCAGTCAGTCAATTATGTCATCCAGAAGAAAGGAAGTGGGGATTGATGAATTTTCTGAAAAGACCTCATACGATAAGGCGTTATTCTAAGCCCAAAATCGTTCGAGGGTATTCTTCTATACCTTTTGCAGATTTAACGCTCCCTATGGACGTACAGACGTTGGAGGATGTAGTTATCACCACACCGGACGGTTCCAAGTCGGTGCAAAGGCTGAAGGTATTCTGCGACAGCGAGATATTGGTGGAAAATGAAGTTGAACAGCAGAAAGCTGACAGATTATGGTTCCAGAATAAATGGTTTGAATGCAAGTCGTGCAGACTCAGTGAGAATACTCCGCTGAGACACTACACGGCTACTTTTGTTGAATGTCTGGACCAGGAGCCTGCTGGTACTACTGATGAAAGCGAGGGAACGGGCAATGAATCTGGCGGAAGTTAAAGAAAAGCTCTACGACTTGACTGCGAAGTTCTTTGTAGGAGCAACGATTATCTGGGTTGAACAGATTAACACAAAGCCGCCTATACCGTATGTCACGCTGAAATGCGGAGGCATCAACAGAACCTCATTTCCAGTAGACGATGGAGAAGGCAGGAGGATTTACCAGGAGAAAACAACCCTGGAAGTCAACATTTATACCAAAGGACAGCCCATAACGGTGCAGGAGGGAGTTACTGGCAACTACGTCAACACAGCAACCTCTGATTTGATGGATTTTGCAAACTTCCTGGAGTCTGAAGACATCACGGACATCATCGCCGGATACGGCATGGACGTTTCGTTGATGCCACCAGTTCGTGATCTGACTGACCTTCAGAATGATAGGAGTTTCAGATACCGGGCGATGGCTGAATTTACAGTATCGTTCGCCCAGGAAGCATCCGGACCGTATGGTATCGGCGGTATGCCACTTGCACCGAACAGCAGTGGCGGTGGCACAAAGGAAATGGTTGATGCAATCTCTGAGACCATTGAGACAGTAGAGCTTGAAGAAATCAAAGAAGGAGGAATCAACAATGAAGAATAATCCATTGGATGATATTGTGAAATGCAATATCGACATTTCCAGTCCGGCATCCAGCGATGTGTCTTTTGACAGCATCCTGCTGATTGTTCCAGGACCGGAAGCATCCGGAGAAAAGACCATGAGCAAGACAACTGCTGTATCTACGGCGGATGAATTGCTCGATTATGGCTTTACAACGGATGACACGGCATACATTGCTGCAACGGTGGCGTTCTCCCAGAACCCTGCACCGTCTGAAGTATATGTGTGTATCAGAAAGCCTACATCCGGCGAAGGCGAGCCGGTAGTATATGAGGACATCAAGGTTACGCTTGCAAGAGCGAACAGCGAGACTCAGTTCTATGGCTCTCACATTACGGAGTTCAAAGATGCTGCTGACATCCAGGGAGCAATCGAATGGACTGAAGCAAATGAGAAGATTTTCGGATTCGAGTACACGGATATTTCCGCTTGCCCGGTTAAGAACTTCTCATACTACAGAAGTTTCGGCATCTTCTCCGGACTTGCTGATGGCTATGATGCATCCGCACAGCCGAAGGAGAATGAGTTCGCTGCTCTTGCATGGATGGCGAAGTGCTTTGGATATGATCCTGGTACTGAAACCTGGGATTTGAAGGAGCTTGCAACAATCGTTCCTTCCGCTCTCGACACTGCACAGAAGAAACAGCTGGAGGATACCAGCATCAATTCCTTCCGCAGATATGCTGGAAGCAATGTAGCTTTCGGCGGAAATATGCTGTCTGGAGAATGGATTGATGTTATCCGTTTCAGAGACTGGCTGAAGGCAGAAATGCAGACGAGAGTGTTCAACGCTTTGAAGGTGAACCGCAAGGTTCCGTTCACTGATGCTGGTATCGGTCTGATTGAAGGCAATATGTTGTCTACTCTCAAAGATGGCCAGGACATCGGCGGCATTGCACCTACTGAGTATGATGCTGATGAAAACGAGATTGCCGGATACACAGTAACCGTTCCGAAGGCTGCTGATTTAACAGAAACTGAAAGAAAGTCTCGTAAGCTGACCGGATGCAGATACTCTGCAAGACTGGCTGGAGCGATCCATGCAGTCGAGATTGCCGGAAATCTGACATTCTAAGAAGGGAGGATATAAGAAATGGCAACTGTAACAACGTACAATCCTAAGAAAGTCACTTGTGCCCTCGGAAGACACATTGCTTCCGGATTTGCAGATGACAGCTTTATTAACATTGAGCCTGCTGGTGATGGTACATCTTATGTTGTTGGTGCTGATGGCGAAATCGCCAGAAGTATTGACCCGTCAAAGGTGTACACCATTAAGCTGGCTCTTTTGCAGGCTTCCAAGACAAACGCCTACTTACAGAAGATGTATGATAAGGACAAGTCTGATGGAAGCGGAACATTCCCGGTGAATATCAATGATATTCTTGGTAATGAGAAGTTTGCTGGTGCGGTAGCCTGGGTAACCAAACCTGCCGCATGGGGCAGAGGTAAAGCCCAGACGAACCGTGAATGGGAAATTGCCGTAGGCGAAGGCGAGTTCAAATAAGGAGGTAAGGACATATGGCACTGAAGCAGGTAGAGCCGACAAAGGAGAAGGTTGGCGGATTTGATTTTTATATTACACCGTTTGCGGCGTTCAAGGCTGCAAACCTCACCGGGGAGCTGGCATCTGTGCTGGCTCCTCTTTTAGGAGTTTTAGCACCACTGGTGAATGATGGAAACCTTATGGATGTCGATGCAGGGAAGGCGGCTGAAGCAATGATGAATTGCAAGGCTATTGATGGTGATAGCCTTGAAAAGCTGATGAAGAAGCTGTTGCTCGGCGGTCACATTGCGGTAGAAATCATCAACGAGGATACCGGAGAAAAAGAAGGGGCAAGGCTTGATGAAGACATTGCGAATGAAATCTTCTGTGGAGAAATCCAGGATATGTTCGTTCTGTGCTTCCATGTAATCAAGCTGAACTTTAACGGTTTTTTCAAGAAGTTCGCTGCCCTATCTGGGAAAGTAGGGTTAGCAGAGGTCAAGACTCCGAGAGCGATCTTGTAAAATACGGCAAGTTCGACTACTCACAATTTAGCGAGTTGGAACTCCGATGCTACATACTGATTAAGGCGAGATTGGCTTCGATGTATGAACTCCAGGAAGTATATACCCTGGATGAAGCATTGAAGTTGTATGCCTTATATGAAATGCAGTTGGATGTAGAGAAAGGCAGGGCTAACGAGCTGGAAAGGAGGTAGGAATTGACAATACGAGACATAGCGGTGGCATTTGGGTTCGAGGTTGACAAGAACAGCGAGAAGCAAGCTGAAAACAGCATCAAAGGGGTTAAGAATTTAGCCTCGAAACTTCTCGGTGCCATTGGAATAGGATTTTCCATCGCTGGTCTCAGCAGCTTAGCGGAAGCGGCGGCAGATGCAGAAGCATTGAAGTCCCAGTTCTCCCAGGTATTTGGAGATATTGAGGATGAAGCAACCGCAAAGCTTGAATCAATCGCAGATAATACGGGAGTTGCTGTGAATCGAATGAAGGGCAGCTTTGTTCAGATTTCCGCATTCGCAAAGACAACCGGAATGGAAACGTCAGATGCCCTGGCTCTGGCAGATAGGTCTATGGTGGCAGTAGCAGATTCCGCCGCCTTTTATGACCGCTCGTTAGAAGATGTAACAAATTCCCTGCAATCCTTCTTGAAAGGAAATTTTGAGCAGGACGCATCACTTGGTTTGTCATGTACTGAAGTAACAAGAAACGCCGCCGCCAACGAATTGTACGGAAAGTCGTTCAAGGATTTGGCGGAAGACCAGAAACAGCTTACATTGTTGAAGATGGTCGAGGATGCCAATGCCGCATCCGGAGCTTTAGGCCAGGCGGCAAGAGAGTCAGATACCTGGACGAATCAGCTCGGCAACCTAAAGCAGAATCTGCAAGACCTTAAAGCGGTCGCTGGTTCCACGTTCTTAAAGCCAGCAGTTATGGTTCTGAAAATGCTATCCAATCTTACGAAGGCGGCAACAACAAAGCTCCAGGAACTCACTGGAGAAGGAGGAGCATTGACAAATGCCTTCGACCGGATGCACGCCATTGTGAAGAAGCTGAAGCCATCGGTTGACCGAATGATGCAAACGCTTTCTAATGGAGCCGCCAAGAGCATTGGATTCATAAAAGGAGTCGTAGATAAGCTCGGCGGAATCGAGAATGTACTGAAGGTACTGGCGATAGCTGCCGCAGCATTTATGGCGGTAATGGGAGTCGCAAAGCTCATGAGTCTATGGAAGACCATAGGCGGACTGGCAGGAGTTATGAGTAAGCTCGCAAAGGTGTTTAGTGTTGCGAATTTGAAAATACTGGCGATTGTAGCAGTCATCGTTATCCTGGCTCTGATAATAGAGGATTTCGTCAACTTCATGCTGGGGAATGATTCTGTCATTGGAACCTTTTTCGATAAAGCTGGAATTGGTGCAGATAATGCACGACAGACAATCATTAACGCATGGGAAACCATAAAGAATTTCCTGCTTGGAGTATGGGATTTTATCAAGCAGGCGGCAGGAATGTTTGTGGATACAGTGAAAGGTTTCTTCGAGAAGCATGGCGAAAGTATTCGTCAGAACTTCGAGAGAGCCTGGGGGCTTATCAAGACGTTCCTGGGAGGCGTTTGGACCTTCATATCACAATTGGCTGCTACGCTGTTCGGAAACACAGAGGACAGCATTGATGGCTCAACCACAAGCACAAAGGAAACGCTCCTGCAAGTATGGGGAGCAATACTTGAAGCACTGTCCGCAGTATGGGATGCCCTATACGAAGCTGGTAGTGCTATTTTTAATGCCATTGCTGCGGTGATTGAAACGGTGTTCGGATGGATCCAGGCGTTCTGGAACAGTTGGGGAAGCGAGATATTGGCTTGGTTCAAGGTTCTGTGGGACAGTCTCGGAGGTGTCTTGAACGGATTCCTGGAGATAATCAAAGGTGTGGCGAACTTCATTACGTCTGTATTCACTGGAGATTGGCAGGGAGCCTGGGATGCAATCAAGCAGATATTCACCGGAATATGGGATGCTCTCGTTAGCTATCTCACAGCCGCATGGGAGACAATTAAGCTGTTGTTTTCGATGGCTCTCGGTGCTATTTCTGCAATTTGGAATGCGATCTGGTCGGCGATATGCAGCTTCTTCCAGGGACTGTGGAACGGAATTGTTTCGTTCATAAGCGGAATATGGTCCACGATAACCGGGCTGTTCTCGGCAGCACTGAATGGAATTATGACACTGTGGAACGCAATCTGGTCTGCTGTGTCCGGATTTTTCAGTGCGATTTGGAATGGAATCGTATCGCTTGTAAGCACTGTATTGTCCACGATAACCAGTACAATTTCTGGAGCACTGAATGGAGCCTATAGCTTCATTGTATCGGTGCTGTCGGCTATACAGAGCTTCTTCAGTGGTGTATTCAGTAGCATAGCATCATTCGTAAGCAGCACGTTCAGTAACATACTGAGCGGAATCACCAGCAAGGTGTCCAGCATCAAGGATACCATTGTAAACGGATTCAATGCCGCAATCAATTTCATCAAAGGACTGCCGGCCCAGGCTGTTGGATGGGGTGCCGACTTCATCAATGGTCTGAAAAACGGCATTATGTCTGGAGTCCAGGGAATTGTAAATGCAGTAAAGGGAATTGGCGATAAGATTCGTTCGTTCCTGCATTTCTCGGTTCCGGATGAAGGACCTCTGACCGACTACGAATCCTGGATGCCAGACTTCATGGGAGGATTGGCGAAAGGAATTGGAGAGAATGAAAATACCGTCCTGGACAAGGTGAAAGGACTGGCAAGCGGCATAGCAACATTGACCCAGGCAGCTACTGCGAAAGCAGAAACTGTCACCACAAGTAACATCAACAACAGTACGTCCAGCGTGACCCAGAATGTCAATATCGACAACTCGTACAGCGGCGGAAGTACAGAAACTCAGAAAAATGTATCGAAAGCCATGAAGAAATCGGCTACCGATGCAACGACTCAGATGGCGAGAGCACTCGCCTATGCAAGGGGGTAGGAAGAAATGGCAAGAAAGAAATTGCAGCCGGTAAGCATCTGGGGTATCGAGTTCGATGCTCTGATGAATGAGGATAAAACATTGTCTTCCACCATCCCGGCATATCCGGTAGAAGATGGGTTTCCGGTGTCGGATACAATCATCAATGACCCGGTAAGTATTAAGATGACTCTGTTCGTCAGCAATACTCCGGTGACCTGGTTGTATCGGCACGGAAGCTCGACCGACCGGGTGAATAAGATATGCAATCTTCTGGAGCAAAAATGGATGCAAAAGGAGCTTGCAAAAATTGTAACTACCGATGCCATCTACAAGAACATGGGAATTACCAGTATTGCAATCAAGAAATCTACGGAAATCGGATATGCAAGGGAAATCACCATAGCCGCACAGAAGGTTCGGATAACAAGCAGAAAGACCGTGGAGATACCGTCCTATGTTTTGAAAAGCGGAACGACAAAAGCAAATGCCGGGACTGCATCAACCTCGAATTCATCGAGCAAGTCGAGCGGTTCCAGTTCTTCTGGAAGTAGTTCATCATCCAGTTCGTCATCGAAGTCTGGATCAAGTAGCAAATCCGGAAGCAGTGCTAAGAAGTCTGCATCTATCCTATACGGGGCAGCAAGCGGTCTTGGATTGATTTAGGGAGGTGGAGAAATGCTTTACATCAAGGTGCCGGACATGAACGATAGTATGTCTACGCTGTCGATTGACGGTGTGGAGTACCTGCTCCGCTTCACCTACAACGAGAAGTATGATTACTGGAGTTTTGGTCTGTACTCCTCGGAAGAGGAGCCTATCATAGCCATGACAAGAATCGTTCCAAACTTCCCGATTATGCACTACTACACATACCATGATATGCCGGACGGCATCTTCGGATGCCTCTCTGACATAGATACGGTAGGACGGGAGGCGTTCAACAACCAGACGGCGGAGTTCGTTTATATTCCGAACGTAGAATTGGAGGAATGATATGGCAAATGATAATTTTTTAAGAACATACACGATGAAGTGCGGAAAGATGGGGAGTAAAGGATTCCAGATTGGAAATATCCATAGTGCCACAGAAACCGCACTTCATGTCTCGTTCAGTATTGAAAAGTGCGATGTCGAAAGCCCAAATACCGCCAAAGTGCAGGTATGGAATCTGTCGAATAACAACTTGAAGATACTGGATGGGAAAGACTGTGTTGTGGAATTGAGTGCCGGGTATAGCAATAACAATGCACTCGTACTTGTCGGGAATGTAACATCTGTTGTTACCACCAGAGACAACGCAGACAGAATGACAGAAATTGAAGTAATGGATGGAAGGGTTGAGCTGAGAGAAACAGTTGTTACCATATCACTGAATGGCTCAGTCAACTGCAAGGATGTCTATAACATGATTGCCAGCAAGATGGGATTGTCCATCGTATTTGCTGGCGATTTGTCGTTCAAGCAGATGCCTAACGGATTCAGCTACACCGGAAAAGCGAAAAACGCTTTGCAGAAACTGGCAAAGTATTGCGGTCACAGCTGGACGATACAGAACCAGGTGATTCAGATTACATGGCCCGGAAGGGCAGTGAATACCAGAGGATATTTGCTAAGCAGTGACACTGGACTGATAAGCATTCCGAAGCGAATCACAATTAGTGCAAGCTCAGACAGTGACGAATCTCAGACCGGATGGGAAGTTGAGTATTTCCTCAACGGAGCAATTGGTGTAAATGATATTGTCCAGCTGAAAAGCTCAACGGCAAATGGATACTTCCGTGTGTACAAAGTCACGATTGACGGAGACAACCTCGAAGGAGACTGGGTATGCACAGCACAGCTGTTGGAGATAAAGGCACAGCCTAAGCTCGACAAGAAGGCAAGCTCGTCTAAGAAGTCAAGCACATCGACTGCCAAGACAAGCAGCTCCATCAAGAAGGGCGATAAGGTCAAAGTAACCCGTACATTCAAGCAGGGAAGCAAAACAAAAGGATACCAGTATTCCGGAGGAACCTTCGTATGCTGGTACTCTGTATATGATGTCATCCAGGTTAAGGGTGACAGAGTAGTAATTGGTATCGGCAGCACTGTAACAGCTGCCGTAAATATCAAAGACCTGGCAAAGGCATAAGGAGGCGATTTACTATGATGCAAGAATTTTCACAGCAGGTGGAGGAAACAGCCAGAGCTGTCGTTGACGAAATCCACACAGCGTTACCTGGAACAATCGTTGCCTTCAATCCCGGAAGCGGTACTGCAACTGTAAAGCCGAGTGGAAAGTATATCACTTCTGACGGAAAAAGCCTGGAGTATCCTCAGATTTCGGAGGTCCCGGTTGCTTTTCCATTTTGTCCGACTGCCGGAGTTGGAGTTGCCTTCCCGGTTACGAAAGGCGATAGCTGCATAGTAATTGTGTCCGAGGTTGAATTGGACGAATGGAGAACCGGGGCGGAGTCGGAAGGCTCTCTCCGGTATGATTTGACAAATGCTATGTGCATCCCTGGGTTGCTGGACGGAGGAGCTGGACTGATAGAAAAGGCCTGCAAAAACAATGCAGTCATTGTAGGAGCTGGCGATGTTGAAGTCATGGTGTCGGATGCAGGAGCAGTTCTTACATCCGGAAGCACCAAGATGACCATTTCAGACGCTGGTGTAGCCGTCAGCGGCAATCTAAAAGTATCTGGCAATATTTCTTCCACCGGAACGGTAAAAGCCGGGGAAATCGACTTAAAACAGCACGTTCACAAATCGGCTGCACCGGGAGAAGATACCGGAAAGCCGGAGTAGGAGGTATGTATGGATATTATGTTGGACAACACTGGAGACTTGCTCATAACAAAAGCAGGAGACATCCTTCTCGAAAACTCCGTTGCACAGAAAATCCGAATCAAGCTGCTCTGGTTTGAAGGTGAATGGCGGTGGAACAAAGAAGAAGGTATGCCATACATGGCAAGTCTTCTGGTGAAGAACCCGGACCTCGATTACTTCGAGAGTATCGTCCGGGAAAAGATATTTGAAGTAGATGAAGTGGTAGATGTCAGAGATGTGCAGATTATGATGGACCCAAAAACAAGGGGAGCCGTCATCAAGTATGTTGCTCTGACTGATGAAGAAACCATCAAGAAGGAGGTGAAGATAAAATGCCAGATTATGGAGTAACAGACCAAGGATTCGTCCTAAAGAGGATGGATACCATCCTGGAAGAAATTCACGCTGACTTGACGGAAGGCTTTGGCACAGATACCAGACTGGCAGGAACATCGCTCCTCAATACTCTTGTCACCTCCTTTGGAGGTCAGATAGCCGAGCTGTGGGAGACAGCCCAGGACAGCTACTATGCAAAGTATCCTGCCACGGCAACTGGAGTCAACCTTGACAATTCGGTGCAGTATGGCGGAATCAAAAGAACTGCAAGTAAACGCACCTGTTATCCTTTGCATTGTACCGGGGATGACGGTGCATATATTCGTGAGGAAGCTATTGTTGCAACTGACACGATGCCGGAGATTCGTCTTTATTCAGCTGATGAATTTCAGATTTCCAGGGAGAATTGCAATGCAGTCGGCATAAAGGTAGCCGCAGTAGAAAATGGAGCGGCATACTCCGTTACGATAAATGGAGAGCAGTACAGCTATTCCAATGTAGAAGGCTCTGAAGGAGACATCCTTGCAGGGCTCGCCGCTGTTATTAAGACAACCGAATACACTGTCGAGTATGTTGCGAGTGACAACGTGCTGAACATTAAGGACAATACGAAGTCGAGAAGCAACGTAATCACGCTTTCAGACAATTTGACTACCGATAGTGTCACCACGATAGCGAACTTCTTCACGCAGGACTATGGAAGAATCACTCTGCCATACGGAATCGTTACAAAGCTGGTGAATAACATCACCGGATTTAGTGGCGTAACGAATCTCCTGGAGCCTACCTACGGAAGGCTGACGGAAACGGACATTGAGCTTCGGCAGTCATACATTGCGAAGTCGGCTCTTAGGTCAAATACCATGATTGAGAGTATTGTTGCTGAATTGCTGAACAACGTATCTGATGTCGAATCAGCATCCGGATATGAAAATTGCGATGATGTTGAAGATGCAAGGGGATTGCCGCCACACAGCGTAGAAATCATCGTTGAAGGCGGAGACAACAACGAAATTGCAGAAGCCATCCTTAGAAGAAAAGCTGGAGGAATCCAGACATTCGGAAGTGTCACGGTCGATGTTCCTGGAAAATATGGAGATTCCATCCCGGTTCATTTCAACAGACCGGAATATCTGTACACGTGGCTGAAGGTTGTCCTCCATGGAAACGCCGGAATGTTGCCGACAAACTATGCAGCACTGACAACTGCTTCAATTTGCGAAGACGGTGCTCAGATAGTTGCTGGAAACAGCCTGCTTACGCAGTTACTGAATGAAGGCATCTATGGTTCGGTTGCTGGCATTACCTATGTTGAGATACTCACGGCGTATTCGACCGTAAAAGGTTATGTTCCGAAGACGGAAGATTACAAGGCACAGAATATCATCGTGACATCAAGGCAGAAAGTTCTGATTGATGAAACCAGAATCGAGGTGACGTTCAATGCAGATAGTTGATGCTTGGCTAAGAGATTTGCCTCAGCAGTTTCTCGGCAAGAAGAATATTGAGGTGCTGATTTCAGCATTTGCAAAGCAGATGCAGGAAGTGGAGAAGGTGTTCTCGGATATCAACTCCATGACTGATCTTGATAATGCAACCGGGAAAAACCTCGACATGGTAGGAACCATCATTCCGCTGACAAGAAAGGAAGCCGGGGAGCTTGCCGGGATAGGAGTCACTGATCCAGTCATCTCTGATGACAGATACCGACAGTTCCTCCGATATAAGAACCTGGTGAATACGAATGAATGCACCTACTACGACCTCATGGATGGATTGTCATTGCTATGGGATGTCTCCCCGATTTATTACATCGAGGACCCGGATATGCCAGCAACGATTATTCTGACAATGCCGTTCTTGAAACCTGGAGGGGAAACAGTCCGACTTGGAGAAGTGCCGATGGTAAAACCTGGAGGTGTCCGGATAGAGTTTCAGTACCTTATCCGGTATGCAGTAGAAACTTTTGTTAGGTGGATTTACCAGGTGTACGATGTGCCGCTGTGCAACCAGCTGTTGTGCGGCCAGCATCCGAGAAGAGGTTCGCTTGGCGAAATACTTCTGTTGCAGACAGAAGTTGACCTGGAGGAGATAAAGAAAATCTTCCAGAACACGTTGACCGGAACAATCCGGGTAGGAGGAAAACTGTACGACTCCACGAAAGGCGAAATTGTCACCGATGATGTGGAGATTTCCATAAATTCAGATTACCAGATTGAGGAGTTAGTCCTCGCCGGGCAGGTGGTGTCCGGAACTCACCCGATACAGTCCGTCAATGGATATGTAGTAGGAACCACCATAGAAGCCGCAAGTGGAAGCATAACCGCTGCGGCTGATTTGCCGTTATCCGGCACAGTTCCTATCAAGTCCGTAGAAGGCGTAATGATAGGTAGTAGCGTTGAAGCTGATAGAATTGTCAGCAATCACAAAGTAAACGCTCCTCTCAGCGGTACGCTTGTCACAAGCGGTACTATGGAGGAGAAATCGCTGGTTGTCAGTACAAAGGCAGTCAGCGGCATCCCAGTAGTCCATATAGCTACGGTAACGCCAAGGAGATGCGGAACCGGAGTTTGTGGAAATAAATCATAAGGAGGTAGAAAACAGATGTCTTTTTGGTCCACAGAATTTATGAATGACCGAAGGAAGCAATGGCTGGCGGCACTGGTAAAGTTCCAGTTCCGTGTAGGCTCCACCTGGTACGATGCCACGATTAACACAAAGCGTATCGTTGGCAACCGGGTGGAAATCATCGTTGGCTTCCCAAGAACATCATCCGGCAGTCAGACGATTACGGCAGTCCGTATCATTGATGTGACCGGAAAGCAGTGCGGCTACCAGGAAACGGAAGTCGTAAGGGCATCAAACCAGGGAGTTCTTACTAAGTTTGAGTTCCCTATCTACGAGAAAGAAGGTGAAGCATAATGAATGGAAGAGAACAGCCGTATCTGAACGGCAACGGAACTGGGACATACGAAGCTACTCAGTGGCTCGATGATGTGCCTGGCATCCAGGAAGGTACTCCGCAGGACGAACAGCATTTCAACAACATGGAGTGCGGTATCAACGGAGCGAATTTGTTCAATGAGTTCCTGGCAGAAGTAGTCGGGAAACAGCAGAAGCGTCTTGACGATGTTGATGGTGAAGTAATCACGGTTACGCTCACCAACACCCAGGATTTCTATGCGAACAACTCTGTGAAGACGATTCCTCTCTCTGTGAGAAGGGATACTCTGAATTACATGGTTACGCCGGAAATCCAGGGAGATACCATCAATGTTGGCGATATTGTCATTTATGACAAGCAGGTCAACGGCTTCAAAGTAAAGTTCACCGGAAGTGCAAAAACGGTGACTTTGAAACTTTATGTTCACGGAGGTAATGCAGCATGAGTGTAGGTGTAATCATCAGAGGTGACGAAAGAAACCAGCAGATGAATCAGACGTTAAGGGAATATGGCATTGATCCGAGCAGGGCAACCACCCACCAGAGAGATATGGCGGATTGCATCGCTCAGAAAACCAACGAGGCTTACAGAGAAGCCCGTAACACAAGGAGGTAAAGTAGAATGAATGTAATCGAAGTAAACGCAGGTCCTAAGATTCCTTACTCCGTCAGCAAGAACAAAATCACGTTCAATGATGAACTGATGCTGAACCTGGAGAAGTGTGAGAGAGATTTCGATGTGTGCATTGATGTCTGCATCGACAAGTATGGCATGGTTACTACCGGATTGGGCGTAGCGTATGCCGCTCAGATTGAGATTCCGGCAAGACAGTACACTGAGGAGACTGTTGAGAATCCCGACTATGATCCGGAAGATTCCACCAGCCAGGAGAACATCACCAACAGAGAACCCGTTCCATTCAGCATGGCTAAAGTGACTCTGAAATTATATGCAATTTAAGGAGGAGAAAGATTATGGCAAATTATGATCAGTTTGCGGCGGCAGTCAAAGAGATTTCCGGAGGTAAGAACATCGTCCTTCTGGATGACCTCGGACTTCCTTCCGTGTATGTTCCGTTCAATAAAGTTAAGAATAGCGAGCTTGTAGCCGGGTTGAGTGAAAACATTCATCCGGCTTTTTTAGTGGATGGAGTTGAGAAGTCCTGCTTCTATTATTCCAAGTACCAGAATGTTGTCATCAACGGAAGAGCATACTCGCTTGCTCACAGAGACCCGAAGACCTATATTACATTCGACCAGGCAAGAGAAGCCTGCGAAGCAAAAGGTGCTGGATTCCATTTGTCCACTATGGCAGAATGGGCTGCAATCGCTCTGTGGTGCAGAAAGAACGGCACTATGCCGCATGGTAACAACAACTACGGTAGAGATGCAGCGGCTACCCATGAGAAAGGGCAGGAGTCAGCAAAAGACGGTGATAAGACCGGAAGATGCTTCACTGGTTCCGGACCTGCAACATGGGGACATGACTGGACTCAGTTTGGCATCCAGGACATGAACGGCAATGTCTGGGAGTGGAATGGCGGTATGCGTCTGAAGGAAGGCGAGATTCAGATTATCCCTTACAACAACGCTGCGATGGGCGCTGATTGCGACCAGTCTGCAACGTCTACTCTCTGGAAGGCAATCAAGAACGATGGTTCCCTGGTAGATCCTGGAACTGCCGCAACATTGAAGTATGACTGGGTAAGCGGAAAGATTCAGCTTACTACCGGAATTACGGTTGCTGAGGATGCCAGACGTTATTGCGAATACAGTGCGATGACTCTGGCAAGTGGATTGACTGCTCCGGAGCTGGCAAAGGCTCTGTTGATTTATCCGGATAACCCCGGCGGAGATTACGGTGGAGATGGTCATTGGATGAATAACGCCGGAGAGCGTTTGCCGGTTTGTGGGGGCGGCTGGAACGACGGTTCCAATGCTGGCGTGTTCGACGTGTATTTGGACAGCCCTCGTTCCAACTCGTACAGCCACATCGGCTTCCGCTCCGCTTATGTAGAACTGTAAACTGAATACTGTGTACTGAATGGCGAACGGTAGTGAGCCATTATTTTTTGAAGTCCTATGGATTGTCCGGGGAAAGTCCGTAGACAGTCCGTAGGACATTTTCACATAGGGAGGCAATATGGATAAAGAAAACGAACAAACAGAGCCAAAACGGGCATTACAGAAAATCGAGGATATGATCGAATACACATATCCCGTACTTCAGCAGTTCCCGAAGGCCGAGAAGTACGCAATGGCGGCGGACCTCAAACGGTGCATGGATACCATGCTGGAAAGGTGCGTAGAGGCAGAGAAAGCCTACTACAAGAAAACTACCTTGCGAGAACTGGATGTTGCGGTAGCCAAATGCAAGACCTATGTGAAGATTGCGTACCGTTTGAAGTTCATGTCATACAAGAAGTTTGAAATCATCAATGATTATCTTACGCAGATAGGAAAGATGGTAGGCGGCTGGATCAAGGCGATGAATGAAGCTGAGTCCAGCAGCAAAAAGAAATGAAATATACCGGGAGCAGGCTATCTACGTTTGCCGATTTGTGGGGGCAACTGGAACAACGGTTCCAATGCTGGCGTGTTCAACGTGAATTTGAACAACCCTCGTTCCAACTCGAACAGCAACATCGGCTTCCGCTCCGCTCTACCCTCAAATGTCAGAAGTTCTGCACTCATGGGTGCAGTTCCAGTACAGAGGGGATAAAGGAGTCTGTTTCCGCTCCAGCCCGGCAGGGAGGAGAAAAATGCCTATGCGGTAGGAGTGGCATGTTTTGCCGCCGCATGGGGGATAAGTGCTGCCACGGCACGAAGCCAACTTCGGAAGCCGCAAGTAGCCACAGCGAAAGCCGCTACACGGAGAAAGAGAGGATGAAGCGATGAAGATTAAAAATGTATTCGACCTCATTTTCTCGATGGAGAACCTTTATGGTGCTTTGGAAGATGCGTCCAGGGGTAGGAGATACCAGAGAGATGTTCTGGATTTCAACTACGATGCCTGGACGAATCTGACTGATCTACGGGAAGAAATACTCAGCGGAGAGTATGAGATTGAGAAGTATTACATTTTCTATATCCATGAACCGAAGCTGAGAATGATAATGTCGATTGCTTTTAAGCATCGTGTCATCCAATGGGCTATATACCGGGTTGTAAATCCGATGCTTGTGCCTGGATACATCGAAGATAGTTACGGATGTATTCCAGGCAGAGGTAGCCTAAGTGCTATGCAGAAACTGAAATACTGGCTGGAAAAGGTAGACCGCCAGGAAGGTGAGAACTGGTATTATCTGAAACTTGACATCAGCAAATACTTCTACCGGGTGTCGCACCGGGTACTGAAGAAGGTGTTGGCAAAGAAGATAAAAGACCAGAGATTGTTGGACGTACTATACAGAGTCATCGACTGCCAGCATACGCCGTTTGGTCTTCCTCCAGGAAAGAATCCGGAAGATGTGCCGCTGGAGGAACGGCTGTTTGACGTTGGTATGCCTATCGGAAATCTGCTCAGTCAGATGTTTGCCAATATCTATCTGGATATGCTGGACCAGTTCTGCAAGAGAGTTCTCGGAATCCGGTACTATATCCGGTACATGGACGATGTAATCATTCTCGGAAATGATAAGCTCCAGCTTCGGTATTGGAAGGAACAGATTGGTGAATTTTTGGAAACTGAGTTGGAACTGAATTTGAATAATAAGACTTGTATCCGTCCGATTGGTCAGGGTATTGAGTTTGTAGGATACAGAGTGTGGGCTGATAAGGTTGTTGTCCGAAAGATCACCACGCTGAGAATAAAGAGAAGTTTGAATGGAATCCGGAAATTGTATGCAGAAGGCAAGATGTCCTTCGAGAAAGTAACGGAAACCTTCCGGTGCTACATAGGTATGCTCCAGCATACGGACAGCCAGGCTTTGATAGACAAGCTGTACGAAGATATGGTTCTGATGAAAGGAGAGAAGGAATTACAGAATGGAGAAGAAGCGAAAGAATTTGTTCCTATGCTCCCACAAGAAGATTGGTATTTGTGCTATGAGCTTTTTGGAGTGCATGGAGATGTGTTCTGTGAAGAACCGATGCGAGCATTGCCTTAACTACCACATACCAGCCGGGCAGTATCCGTGCCGGGAATGTGAGTGTTTGAGGATAGATTTGAGACCGCCAGAATAAGGCGGTTTTTCTTGTGAAAGGAGGTGAAAACAAGAATGGATTTTGGAACATTGGTTGCAGCAATGAGCATCCCCTCAGCTATTACCGGGTTCTGCTTCTGGTTGCTTGAAAGCAAGATTAACAAACGCCAGGAGGAAGAGACGAAGCAGAGAGAAGAGCGACAGAAACTGCAAGATGAACGGGAGTCTGCAAGAGAGAAGCACATCCTTTATCTTGTGAAAAGCGTCGGAGCATCAATAGCTCTCGGCGAAGCTACTGCAAGGGCGGTGCAGCGTATTCCGGATGCACATTGCAACGGTGATATGCACGCCGCCCTGGAATATGCACAGCAAGTGAAACATGAGCAGAAAGACTTCATCAACGAGCAAGCTCTGAAGAATCTGTACTGAGGAGGGTCAGCGTGAAGAGGAAAAAAGAAATTAGAACCATGGACGTCATCCTGGTTATCATTGCTGTGTTCCTGCTGATGTTCATTATCACGCTCCTGGTTCTGTATTACATCACCGGGGCAATCCCGGATACCCTTTGCACTTGCGTATTTACCATATGTGGTGGCGAGTGTGGAGTAATGGGATGGATCAAGACCACCAAGGAACGTAAGAGAGACAGACAGTATGAGCTGGATGACAGAAAGCACCAGGAAGAACTGGAAAAAGAAAGTGGCAATCGCCCAGAAGAGACGATGCCGGAATAGGAGGAAAATATGCAGTTTTTGATTGAGAATTGGTATCTGCTGGTGGCAGGTATTGCAGTAGTGGCAGTCGGCGGATATGCCGTATATGTCTTTGTAAAGAAGCCGAGTGACGCACAGCTCCGGTCTGTGAAAGAATGGATGCTTTGGGCTGTAACGAAGGCTGAGAAGGAGTTGGGCTCCGGTACTGGCAAGCTGAAACTCCGCTATGTCTACGATATGTTTGTCACGAAGTTCCCGTGGCTCGAAAGGGTAATCAGCTTCGAGATGGTGAGCATGATGGTAGACGATGCCCTGGAAGAAATGAGAGAAATGTTGGAAACCAACAAGGCAGTCCAGGAATTTGTGAATGGTCCTACTAAGGAGACCGGGAAGGAGCAGTAAGTATGGCTTTGGTTGGAAATACGGTGAAGGAGCAGATTTGGAATTTCCTTCGAGATAAGGGAATGAGCAAATGGGGAGTTGCCGGGCTGATGGGTAATCTGTATGCAGAATCTGCTCTGAACCCGAAGAATTTACAGCAGAGTTTCGAGAAGAAACTCGGATACACAGACGAATCCTACACCCTGGCTGTCGATGCCGGGACGTATGATAACTTCGTGAGAGATAGTGCCGGGTACGGCCTGGCACAATGGACGTATTGGTCCAGAAAACAGAATATGCTCGATTACGCCAGCAAGCAGAAGAAGTCAATCGGTGACTTGGAGATGCAGCTGGCTTTTCTTTTTGAAGAACTCAGCAAGAGCTATCCGACTGTCCTGGCAAAGCTGAAGTCGGCACGTTCGGTGAAATCGGCATCTGATACCGTTTTAACTGAATACGAAAGACCAGCAGACCAGGGAAGTGCGGTCAAAGCAAAGAGGACTGAGTACGGGCAGAAGTATTTTGATGAATTTGCAGGGGCAGAGAATAAGCCCCAGAATGGAGGTAGTAACATGAATGAAGCACAGTTAAGACAGAAAGTAGTCGGTATCATGCAGGGCTGGATTGGATGCAAGGAGAGCGATGGAAGCCACAAGAAAATCATCGACATCTACAACGCACATAAGCCGCTGGCAAGAGGATATAAGGTGCAGTACACGGATGCCTGGTGTGCAACCGGAGCGTCTGCGGCGGCAATCGTTGCAGAACTGACCGACATTATCCCTACTGAGTGCGGATGCAATCAGATGATTGCATCGTTTGCGAAACTTGGTTCCTGGGTGGAGGATGATGGATACGTTCCGGCTCCTGGCGATTATATCTTCTATGACTGGCAGGACAACGGAATTGGTGACAACAGAGGCAGTGCCGATCATGTTGGTATCGTCGAGAAGGTTGTCGGCAGCACAATCACTGTGATCGAGTGCAACATCAAAGATGCCTGCGGAAGAAGAAATCTCCAGGTGAACGGAAGATATATCCGTGGCTTTGGAGTTCCGAAATATTCCAGCAAGGCAACACCTGGAGAAAAAGAGGAAGTCGTTATTGGCGGTTCTCTTAAGGTTGGCGATGTAGTGAATTTCACCGGAAGCAAGCAGTTCACCAGTTCCTACTCCGGAGGACAGCAGAAATCAGCGAAGCCTTGTAGGGCAAGGATCACTGCCGTAAGTGCCGGAAAACCGCATCCGTACCACCTGGTAGCACTCAGCGGAGGCAAGGTTTACGGCTGGGTAAATGCCAGGGACATCGAAGGTGCGTCTTCCGGAAACAAGGCATTCGGAATCGGGGATAAGGTTCAGTTCTCCGGAAGCACTCAGTACACCAGTAGCTACAAGGGAGCCAGGGCAGTAGGAGCCAATGCTTGCGAAGCTAAGATTACTGCCATGAATAAGAATGGCGCTCACCAGTACCACATTGTCGGTGACGGTGTGTATGGCTGGGTAAACGCATCCGACATCAGCAGATAGGAGGTCCAGGGATGAAAAACTACATCGGCGTAAAGATTGTGAAGGCGAAGCCGGGAACCATGGCTGAAGCCCAGGCTATGAAGTGCGGATGCCCGGTTGAAGTCCAGAAGGAAATCTTCCGGAAGTCCGGCACAAAGGACCAGGAAGGATACATTGTTAAGTATCCGGATGGTTATATTTCATGGAGTCCGAAGGAAGTTTTCGAGGAGGCATACCGGGAACTTGGCTGCACAGATTTCATCAATGAAGAATAATTAAGAGAAGGAGCTTCTCCGATGCAAATTTGCACCGGGGAGGCTCTTTTTTTATTGCTCACAAATGGAGCTGGTGTCAATAATAATTTTCGACAAAAATAAGATTGCTGTTTTAGGCAAAAATCCGGATTCTGTTCAAAATAATTTTCTCAATACTTTATACCTCTACGAAAGACAATGCCGGAAAAAGGCAAATAAGAAGTCCCAGGAGATAGAGGTTTCTCAGAGAAAAAATCAGAGCGATTCTGCTCGAAAAATTCCCAAAAAAATATGTGTCCGTTGGACTGTCACGGGGACAGTCACGGAAAAGATAAGTAAAACGTCCATGGACGGCTTCTGATTTGACCCGATTTTTCATCGGTATCAGAAAAAATGCTGATTCAGTAGTTCAGTAGACAAATCGGAATGGCTTTCTTCCTAATTATAATATACGCCCAATTTCTTGTTGTCCTTGTGACCGTCCACCGGACAGTCCGTGTGACTGTCACGCAAAACGTCCTTGACCATACCGTCACCGTAACCGTAACCAATTATTAAATATATATATGTGTGGATAATGTGGAAAAGTCGGTGGATAAAACTCGAATATTCCAAATTTATTTCAGTATAACTATTGACAACGATGGTGTCAGTGCTACGATACGCCCGTAATCAAACAATGCTTAATCTAAGCGAAGAAGTAGCCAGTCAGATGGTTGTTCCAATCGGGCGGCTGGCAAAGAGTAGCAAGAAAAGCAGATGGAAAATTCCAAAATAAATTCAGTAAAACTATTGACAAACTGGAATATTCCAGTTACGATGCGTCTAAGATGAAATATCAGTTGAACTACTGAAATGAGTAGAGGATATGAAGGTTAAGGTTAAAGTTTATGACGGTGTTAAATACAATGCGGACAGCGAGAAGGTTGCGGAAGTTGAATATCAGATAAAAGGCTACGAAGTTGTTACTGGTAGCAGAGCAACAGAAATCGGTTTATCGACAGATGAAAACAGCCGGGATGAATACAATGAGTACCTCGTGCTTGAACTCGAAAATGGTGAGACTGCTACATTCTGCAATTCTCATGTTGATATGTTCAGATTGTAAGGAGGCGGACATGGCAGTGAGCAGAAAGTTCTACCAGGACAGATGGAATCCCGACAAGGTTTGGGAGGTAGTGAAGATGGTTGGAGGATATTACCTCTGGCAGTACATAAAAGGCAGTCAGTTCGGCAGAGGAATTAAGACCAGCAAGAGATTCATAGCCAGCATCGGCATTCTGGATTTCCAGGAAGTAGCCGGGGTGAGATAGGAGACAGATATGAAGGAATTGAAAGAGATCAGATACAAGCTGATAGAAATGGCAGAGAATGAAGCTACTCAGATGTTCAGACTTGCCTGGAGAGCAAAGGCTCATGGATGCAAACCGGAAACAGTAGAAGCAATCCGGAATGAAGGAAGATGGCTGCATGAAACCGCAACGGCATATCCGGAAAGATTACTCAGATGGCAGTTTGAGTATGAGTTCAAGTATGCGTTCAGATTGGGAGGCGTATGACATGATGGAATCGAGAAACAGCTACGGCTGGGGAATGACTGGCAGTGATAAAAAGGGCTTTGAATGGGAGCTGGTGGATGAATACGGGAAGTTACAGAGCGGATATGTCTACAAGACAGAAGATGAAGCTATCCGGGAGTGCAGAAAGTTCTGTAAAGAATCCAAGTGCCGGGGAAAAAGTGAGAACACAACGATTCGGGCGATTCCTGCAAGCCCGAGAAGATTTGAATATTAGGAGGTAGCGGAATGGAAGAAAGAGATTTAAGAATCTGCCCGGTTTGTGGGAAGGAAGTCCCCAGGGAAGAAATGAGTTTCACAAGAGATTGCCATGGTATTGTATTCCGGCTTGTATGTTGGGACTGCTATGACAAGTTGATGGCGAAGGGATATGACGGTGAATATTACACCGAAGCTGATGAACAGATCGAAGATGATTACTAAGGAGACACATGATGGCAAGGAAGGAACAAAACGAAACTTTGAAAAGAAGATTCATCAATGAGATGTACGGAAATTACAAGTCCTATCTTAGAGCCAGGAAAGACGATTACTGTAAGGTTCAGTACGAATGGTCATGCTGGATAGATAGTCTGTGTAAGGCTGGTGAAATTTCACAGAAAGTTTATGACAGGGCAACTTTTTAGAGGGGGTGCAGCAGATGAAAATTAGAAAAGGCTGGAAAGTCAAGATAGAGGACATCGGACCGCTGGCAACCTGCACGAAGGCAGGAAGCCGGGAGATTGAGATAGAGCTGGAAGGCGTGAGGATGATGATTCCTACCAGTATTTGCCGTGTGGCGGAAAGGAGGGCGGCGTAATGAAAGTTAGATTTGAACAGTGGAATGCAAACGGATTTGTTTGCGAAGGTCAGATGGAAGTGAAGGATATTCCAAAGACACTGCTGGAGTTCGAGAGGAAGGCAAAAGATTTGCTCGATAGTACCGGAGCCGATCATGTCGTGTATGCCTTGAAGCGGTATGGGGAGCAGAGCGGAAAGCTGGAATGTATCAGTTTTTATGAAGGAACGGCACTTGATGACAATGTATTCACAGAGAGGTGCGGCAAGATTGGCGGAATTGTATACGCACTGCACAGGAGGTAGGTTATGAAGTATTACAGCACACAGCGTCCAGTTATGCCGGGTGGATACCCGAAGACACAGAAGGTTGTCAGAATAGAGAATTTCGACAGAAGGGAACATATCCCCAATATTAACCGGGATGCCTGGGGATGGATCGAGTATGAGCAGGCATTGGCGGATAAAGAAGCTGCTGACTACGAGCTGGTTCCGGAAGTGCCGGAAAAGGAGAGACTGAAGGCAATTCTGAATAATGCAGTAGATATGATCGTTGAGCATGAATCTGGCGATTGCAGCAGATATGAGACAAAGAAGGAGTTCTGGTTGTATCTGCTTGGAGAGCTTGGAACTGATCTGATTGAAATGCACGATCTTGGTATTGATTTGATTGATTTATACGATGCGGAGGTGTGGTGATGAAGAAACTGATTTTCAATAAGAACACCGAGAACCTGGTGGAGATCGCCATGGTGTTTGCGGCTGTGGTTCCAAGATATCCGAAGCTGACAGATACAGACAGTGTTGCCTGGAAGCAGAAGTTCGTTGAATGGGCGAATGAGTTCGAGGATAAATATGGCGAGGTGGAAGATTTTGACGTGGAACTTGGCAGAAGCTATCTGGAGGTAGTTGCAGATTTTGCCAAAGAAAAGATTTTGGAATATGGAGGTGTAGAAGAATGTCGATGAAATTTTACTTCACATTTGGTAGTTGGGAGAAGTTCCCGTACAAGAATACATATCTGATTGTTGTGGCATCCAGCTACAAAGATGCAGTGGATGGGTTCAGAAAAAAACATCCGGACATCATACCTGGCTATATGAATTGCAGCTTTTGCTACTCCGAGAAGGAGTGGGAGGAGGCTGGAAAGTATTACGGGAACTGGAAGCCAGCAGAGGTTATCTGGACCGAGAATTGCTTCGGGAAGAAGCCGGATGGGTACGGCGATGTGTTTGTGTTCGTTCCAGAAATGAAGCAGATTATCCGAATTGCTGAGGGAAGCGGAGATAATCTCCTCCCGGAAGATGAAGAAGCCGGATATGTGGACTATATCTACTATGAGCAACACGAACTCAGTAACGGTATGCCGGAAGTAGACGGAGGACAGATTCTCCTCGAAGAAATGCTGAGAGATAAGTATTCGTGCATGGCGGATTGCATCGAGGACGTGTTGAGCATGGCGTATGACAACTACCCGGTTGACTGCATGATTTTAGTGTGAACACGGTAAGGGATGGAGGCGATTTTTAGGTGCTGGAAGAATACATCAAACAGTATGTTGCTGCCAAAAAGGCAGGAGATGCAAAGGAGATGCGGAGAATTGAGAAAGAACTTAGCTCTCTCGGAATGGATCAGATGACCCTTGATATGCTGGCGAAGGAGTACGAATAATTCCCGGAAAAACTTCAGTTTTTCTATTGACACCCGGTACGCAGGTGTTACCGTACGTTCGCAATCAAAAATAAACACATTGCGGAACGGAGGGAGATGCCGATTGGGAGCCAGAAGGAGCTGAGGAAGCTGAAGCGGAAGGTAGAAATGCTTGAAGCCCAGGTGGAAGAACTCAGCAGAAAAATCGAAGCCCAGGAAAACAAGAAAATCCGGATTGGTAAGATAGTAAGTTTGACCGCTGAAATCTTAACAATCATCGCAGGAATTGTAGCGATAGTCGAATTGTTCATGTAACCCAGGCTCCAGGGAGGAGTTGATAGCCTCCCACATGGGATGGAGGAGCTTTTCCTCCACCCATGCTATAAAAATACCACGATTGGAGGGAAAAGTAAATGGAGGCAACTAAGAAAGTCTGTAAGGCAGCCGGAGTTATCTGCCTGGTAGTAGCGGTCGGAACCGGAATCGCAGCATTTGCCCTGGCAACAGTGGTATTTGCGGCGGTAGCAATCGGAATCGAGATTAAGAATTGGAGGAAATAGATTATGAGCGAAGCAATGAAGCTGACAGAACAGCAGATTGAGCAGCTGGCTGTAGAAATCAGAGAGTACCTGCTGGAGCATGAGATGTGGCAGGATGTTGATATTTATTTCAACCACAAGAGATTTGGATGCAAGGACCCGGAAAGCGGAAAGTATTACTACAATGACCGGGAGAATCTGTTTGTGGAGGAAGGCATTGAACCGCAGACGTATTTCGAGTACGTCAATCCGGACCACATCCTCAGCATGAGCTTTGAAGGTCCGGTTTGCGAGATGCTTTACTATGACGAATACCCGGCTATCAGAAAGGGATTCGATGCAATCTTCGAGAAGTACGGACTTTACTATGAGTTCGGTCATCACTGGAATTTCAGCTGCTATTACATTTAGGAGGTGGTGCAATGGAGCGATTTGAAGATATAAACCCTGGCTTAAAAGCAATGCTTGACAAGGCAGAGGAACTGGAATGGTCCTATGACGTATGGATAGAAGAAAGTCGAAATAGCAGAACATACGCAGAATTGGAAAGATATTCTCCGGCTGGAGAGGATTTCTCCATCATTGTTGATTTTGAAAAAGACCACCAGGTCGAGACTTTCCTGCGAGATTTGAGAGAGTATTATGAAAATTTCGATGTGGACGATCATGTTGAGATGTGGATGCCGTCAAGAGGAGAAAACGGATGTCCGTCCAGCATAAAAGCGCTTGTTGAGGATGCTGAAGCCATCGAAAGCATGATTCTGGAACTGCTTGATGCCCTGGAGGACATGGAGGTGGATTGTCGTTGAGCGATGAAGTAAAAGTTGGTAAGTGCGTTGTTGACGAAGACGGAGAGCTTGTGGAACTGGAACGTGAGTTTTACGGGCAGGGGATGATTTTCAAAGATGAACACGCTTTTTACCATGAAGCAAAAACTCCCTGCTATGTCCCGGAGCTGTCAGATACAGTCTACACCAGAGAAGATTTTCTCCAGATGTGTAATGAGCAGGATGACATAGCAGAGGTGGTGTTCGGAGCTGTTGACTGGCAGCATCCAGAAACTTACCTGGACGAACAGTACGCCCAGGGAGAAATGGCAACCTGCAAGGTCTGCGGAAAGATATTCCTCAGCTATGAGGTGAAGAATTGCCCGAATTGCGGAGCGGAAGTGAAGGAGGAAGAATAGATGGAAAATGTAAGTTTGAAGGTTGAGCTGGAAATCGTGCTTACCCAGGAAGATATTGATGACATCATGTGCGGAGCATTGGAAGGCGGCATTACATATTGGTGCAACAGAGCAAAGGTTGTTGGAGATTACCTTGGAGAATACGGGCATGAGCAGATTGCAAGGGGCGGAAAGCTGGAGCTGCATGATTGCGAGGAAGACAAGGTTTATGTCCTTGACCTGGAGAAGTTGCTGAAAGGCATTGAGCTTTGGGCGAAGAACCCGGTTGGATGTAACTGCCTGGAACAGAAAGACGGACACCTGGAGTTTAATTGTTGTAATGCAGACGCTATTGTGTGCGATGCAATCATCCAGTACGCATTGTTTGGAGATGTGATTTATGGATAAAGGCAAGAGTAAGGTTACAGAGCATAGCGAGATTTGCATATTCTGCGGCAGACAAGCCGAATGTGAGCATCATCTGATATTCGGAGTTTCACAGAGGGATAAGGCAGACCAGGACGGGCTGGTGGTTCCGTCCTGCAATAACTGCCACAACCTCGGAAAGTTGCTCAGTAGAGTACATGAGAATCCGATGGCAGAGAAACTGTCGAAGATGTTGGGGCAGGCTGTTTGGGAGCGAAACTGGATACTGAAGGATGCCGTCCGTGACGATGAAGAAGCCCAGGAACTTGAAAGCAGCAATGCCCGGAAGGAATTTATGAAGCGATACGGAAGGTCATATCTGTAAATTGGCTGTATTGCAACGGAGCAAAGAAGAACCTATCAAATATACCCTGGCGATGCTGAAAAAGGCTGCCAGGGGCGTTAAATAAACCACAAGGAGGTCTGGAGATGAAGATATTGTTACATGTTTTGGCTGGTGCATGGGATACCGCCTACACTGATGGAACCGGAATTGTCGGAGTTGAAGAAGACATCAGAAAGCTGAATGTAAAGTTGGAGCATATCAAGGAAACGAAGGCGAGTGAGTACCTGGAAAATCCGTATGGCGATACTGAGGAGGAAAGCGGAGATAGACATTATGAAATCACCGATGCTGCCGGAGGTTATGCGAAGTTTTACATCACAGAGCATTATGTAGATATTTCAACGGAGCTAATGGGAGCGATCAGCCGGGAAATGAGCAAGATTGACCGCAGAAGTGACATCGAGGAGTATCTGCGAGGCTTGAATGAGAGCGGAAACATCAGTAACTGGAAGTATGAGTACATGATGCGAAAGTCGGAGGTTATGGAGCAACTTATCGAATTGTTTGATAAATTGGAGGATTGCAACACACCGTTCAATTCCACGATGGATATTGTTGTTGGAATGGTGTCAAAGGAGATTGAGATGAACGATGAAGTGCTGGATTTTCTCTGGGAGGAGTTTGGCGATGTTCTGATAGATGATGACGAGTGCATCCTAGATGACTTCATCGGATTTGAAGCCGGAACTCACCGGGAGGAAGTATGGCACTGGTTTGACGAACGCTATTCCAAAGGTGTTGCTCACCTCATGTTTGGAGAAGAAGCAGGAGGTGAGAACCAATGAAGATTCTGAAGATGTATGTAGCACGAAAATATGGAAATGTGCATTATTACTGTCTGTTTGATGAAATGCCGGAAATCACTTATGAGAAGATTGGCACTGATTTTGTCGGCTCGGCGGTTGATGATGATGGAGACATAATATTCAGTCACTTCTTACACAAGGGAAGCAGCGGAGCGTTTGGTGGTAGAGAATTAGCACTGACTATGAAAGATGGAAGCACCCAGAAGATAAAAGATTACTGGTGGGATAATGGGTACTATCGGCAGCATGGTGAGTTTGTAGATATAGGGGCTGGAACTTTAGAAGAATTGCAGGAATGCTACGTGTACTATGGTTGCAATATAAACAAGGTTGCTTTTCAGAAAATGCTTGATGATTACTACTCCAGAGAAAAGGAATATGCGTATTACGATATTGAAGCATGGGCTAATATGCAATATACATGGTATCCGGTGATGATAGATGGAAAAGTATTTGAACCGCTGATGGTGAACGAAAAAGGTCACTTCGCAGAAAGAACAACGAAGAAAAGGGTGCATCCAAGAGAAAACAGATACAGACATTTTAAGAAAGCGGATAAGCGTTTCGTACTTTGGTTGTTCAAATATTCCTACAAAGACGGGAAGCGGCTTGTGAAGATAGAAAGAAAACTTGATGAAGTTTACAGAGATTCGCTTCCACTTATGGAAGATGAATTGGAGAAGATAATCAAAGGAGAGAGATAGGTATGCTGATTTTAGGACAGAGCGGAGATGTCATGGTGAACCTGGAAAGAATCCAGGCAATCACAACATATTGTTTCGGAGATTTTGAGCGAGGCAAGAAGGTGGAGAAGAAATGTCGGGTTCTTGCATGGTTCGGAACCGGGGAAGATGATTGCTTGGGAATTGGAGATTACGAGACCGAAGACCGGGCGAAAGAGATTATTAGAGCGATTTGGCAGAAGTACGGAGAATATCTGCATCGACCGGGAGGTCCTGCGATACTGCGTGGATCAGTTGATATCCCGGAAACTGTCTGGGTACTTCCAAAGCTGTATGAGATGCCGCAGGAATAGGAGGTAGCTATGGCAGAAGCGAGAAATTTAAGTTTTAGAGTTGAAGGAGAGTTCATAACAAGACTTGCCCGTGAAAAAGTGTACCTGGAAGGCGATATGGCGTATGCAATGCAGCTTCTTCTGTCCTGCATGGACGGGACGGACCTGGAGGAGTTCGAACTCAGACAGATGGCGTTCTCGATAATCAATGGAGAAGCACGGCTAAAAGGAACATATCCCGGAGAAGATTACGGGTTCGAGTATTTGGAATCAAAGGATGAAAAATATGATTTGGCATCGTACATCTCGAAACTCAGAAGTGAGTGCGAAAAGGCGAAAGAGGAATCTGAAAAGATGACGGGCTGGTACAACATAGCCATGAATCATGTGCCGGAATATAAATGGGATGATGTACTGGTAGAAACTGGACAGAAAAAGCCAGACAGAACTTCGTTTGGAAACAGCCTGCTTGATGGATTTATGAAGCGGATGATGGACGAAGAAGAACACACCACAGAAGACTACGGATGGCTTGAACCTAATGGGACCTTCCACGGGGTTGAATGGGGAGAACATACGAAATGGGCTGACGATTGGCTTTGCGAGAATCTGACGGAAGACGAATATGAAAAAGTCGAGGAAGAATATTATCTGTCCAGCGGCGGAGACGCATTGGTTGACCGTGGCTGGGTGCTGCTTCATAACCCGTCCTATGGAATTGCTTTTCCCACCAGGAAGGAGACTGGGAGATATACGAAAGCTCAGAAGGAGTTCCTCTACGATTACTACATGGAGAGAAACTGCGAGAAGGAAGCAAATGCAGTTTACCAGGAAGAGGAGGACTAAATGGAACGTAATAATAGACCGGAGATTACAGCAATGTTGTCTTTGTCGATTCAAAAGCACATTTCGCCGCATAACGATCCGAGAATTTACTGGGCGAGGGAGGTCACATTCGACTACGCTACAAGCAAAGCAGTTCGGGTTGATTACATGAAGTTTAAGCCAGTGAATAACACTGTATCCGGAATTGAGAAGGGTGATTTCTACTGCTACGAGGTGAAGTCGTCCGTAGAAGATTTTCATTCGGAGAACGGTCACAATTTCCTTGGAGATTACAACTATTATGTTATGCCAGAGGAAGTGTTTGAGAAGGTTAGAAATCAGATACCGTACAACGTGGGCGTATATGTTCCGGATGGAAAGAATTACCGAGGTGAATGGTACGATTTGAAATCCGTTAAGAAAGCGGTGAGAAAAGACCGGGAGAAGCCGGTATCAGAGATGTTGTTGATGATGTTTAGGTCGGCGGTCAGAGAAAAAGATAGAGGAGGAAAGAAGTAAGTGAAGAAAGCATCAGAGATTGTATTGAATTGCCTGGAAGAAAAGAAATTATCGCAGAGACAGTTGGCAGCACGGATGGGAGAGGATGTCAGAAACCTCAATCAGCAGCTTCATCGTCAGAACGATATGAAAGTTGGAAGATTTTCCGATGTCCTGGAACACGTCGGATACCGACTGGAAGTGGTTGAGAATGATGGCATCCAGCGAGTGTGCCAGGAGTATGCAAGACAGATTATCGAAACCATGGAGCCGAGAGGCTACTTCTATACGTTCGAGAATGGCATCTATACCGGAATTGACAATGGGACTGGTGATGCTTGGAGCGAAGATTTTGATTCCTGGGAGGAGTGCATGAAGTGGCTGAGACACGAACCTGCCGTGGACGCACACGGGGAACTGCACGAGGTGTAAAAAACTCAAAAAACATCAGTTTTTCTATTGACAACGCAGGTGGTGCTGCTACGCTACGTCCACGATAAAAAATACCTGGGAGGTAAGTCGATATGATGAAAGATGAATTTGAGAAGCTGATTGGAAAGTCTGTTCCGATGGAAGAGTACAAGGTGATTGAGATGGTTTATACCTGGCACCCGGCAATTTCCAGCACTGAAGGAAAGGAGCAGATGCAGACGCTGTACACCCAGTTCGGAATGTCAGTCATCAATGCAATGGTTCCAGTAGCCAAGAAAATGATAGAGCTGGACGAAGAGAGAAGACATCTCGAAGCCAAGCTGAAAATCATCGGAGAAAGAGAGCAGATGCTTTCTGAAGGAGACTTCTCCCTGGAAGAAGCTATCGATGAAATTGGAAAGGCATTCAAGGAAGCGGAAGATGATAAGAAATTCAGCGAAGCTGTAACCGCAATGGAATACGACAATGATATCAAGAACTTAGCGAGAAAGATTTTGGAGGTGTAAAGATGTACGAACCGGACTATGACGGAGATATGAAATATTACCAGGATCAGCTGACGGCGAAGGGAATTACAAAGGAAATGCTCGACATGGATAACTATGTCGGGCTGACCGCCAGAGAGTTGCAGAGCATCGTTGATGGTGTAAGACTCGTGAAGAAGGAGGCAGTGTAGATGTTCAAAATCGAAATTGCCACTGATGGGGCAGTTTTTAAGGAACCATACGAAGGAACAGATGACAGATTCCAGGAAGGGCTTGAAATCAAGAGAATCCTGGAAGATGTTGCAGGTCAGATTGAAGCCGGAATGACTTCTGGACCTTGTATGGACATCAATGGAAATAAAGTCGGTAGCTGGAGCAGATAGGAGGGTTTGGCATGGAAGAAAAATGGCGGCTTGGTGAAGATTTGAGCGTTGAAGATAATATGCTCGATGGCATCACCTTTGCAGATATTATTTTGGCAGTCCACCACAACTGCCGGGAGATTACCCCGGAAGCCATCCGGAAGGAAGTTCTCGATTTCGTAGAAATGAGACTGGATGACATGAAATGTTTGATGGAGAAGAATCTGGATGTGATTGCGGCGGAAGCAATGAAAGGGAGGTGTTAGATATGAAGAAGGTTATCAATCCTTGTATGTGCGAGGTTTACAACGGCAGAGCCAGGGGCTTCGTTAAAATCGAATACGATGACGGAAGACTGAGTTTATGTGGAGTAATTGGTCCTATGAGCAATGGAAACGCCAAAGGATCATGCGGACAGTGCATTGATGAAATCCGGGAAGGTGAACCGACCGAAGGATGGACCAGGGAGATGCTTGATAAGCTGTGTCAGATTTGGGACAGATGGCATCTGAACGATATGAACCCTTGCTGCGAACATCAGAGAGAACTTGGATGGCTGGAAAAGGCAAGAGAAAATGTTACTCTGTACCACTTCAGATTAAAGAGAGAAGTGTGTGATGCACAGAAAGAAGCCGAAAAGGCTGCGATAGCTGCTTTGAAGGCTGGGAAACCGTTCTATCCAACTAAGGAGCAGACAAGAGTTGCAAACCTTGCGTACTCGATAGTCACAAGCGATGCGTATGCTCCGGAAGAATATGAACCGAAGAAGCCGTTGTATTCCGGAGATACTGGTCCGACAGAAACAAAGGCTCTTGGATGGCTGAGACCGGAAGAACATCCGGAAGGATTGCTTTGCAGACCATGCCCGGTATGTGGATATAAGTACGGGACAAGCTGGAAGAAGGAGGAGGTTCCCCAGAAAGTGATCGACTGGCTGTTTTCGTTGCCGGACACCAGAGTAAAGCCTGCATGGGTGTAAGTGGAGGTGGCAGCTGTGAAAAAATCAGACTATGACAGAATCATCGTAGATACGAATGAGAAGATGGGAAAAGTCATCCAGTGGTATCAAGATAACCAGAAATGGATTGATAAGCAGGAGTTCCTGGCTCCGATGGAAAGCGGCTGCATCATTCTGAAAGAGGAAGAACTTGAAGTTACCTTTGAAAGCAAAGGAAAGGTTGTAGAGCTGGCTGTCTATCCGAAAGGAGGAGACATCCCGGCTCTCACCTGGGACTACAATCCGGTCACGAAAGAGTATAGCAATTATAGGTATCCTGCACATCTGTCAGAGAAAAAGAGGAAGATGATGCAGATGGCACTGGCTTATGATCGTACCGATTTCAAAGAGTCTATCAAGTACCATTCTCTGATGATGTTTGCTGCACATTACGAGGAGGTCATAGTTGCCGATGAAAAGCAGAGCGTCCGAAGGACGAAGCATGAAGCGAAGATGCTCCGGAAACATCCAGGGCAGAAATTGAGCCTGGTAAAGAAGACGTATGTGGTGAACGATTTTTCCGGGGATGACCTGCATCGGTATGGAGAAAAGAGAAGTTACACCAAGCCAGACCATGAAGTCCAGGTAAAAGGATTCTACCGGAGATGTAAGAACGGTAAGAAAACCTGGGTGAAGCCGTTCTCCAGATACAAGGAAAAAGGCGGCAGGCAGCCAAAAGAATATAAGATTTAGGAGGAAAAGCAATGAGCGATAGCAAGTATTACAGAGGTCAGATTTACTATGTGTATCCGAAAGATTATACCGGATGCGAGCAGGGCGGCGGAAGACCTGCGGTGATCGTCAGCAACGATGTCGGGAATGAGTATTCCAGAGTGGTCGAAGTTGTGTTCCTCACCACCAGGGAGAAGAAGCCGTTGCCGACACACGTTGCAATCAATTCTGCGAAGTATCCGTCCACGGCGTTATGCGAGCAGATTGATACTGTTGACAAGGAGAGAATTGGTGGCTACATAAACGAAGTTACCCAGGCAGAGTTGAAGAATATCGAAAAGGCGTTGCTTGTAAGCCTGGACATCTCCTGCAATCTGAAAGGAAGTAAGGCACTGGAAGCCTGGAGAAAACTGATGGAAGATTACCAGGAAGAAGAAATCTACGAAGAACCGGAGGTAGACAACATTTCCATCCAGGAAAAGCTGGGAGAAGCTGAAAAGAAGATGGAGACAGCTGAAATTCCGGTTCCAAACCCGATTGACGGGTACATCGACCTGGAGGCGGCTCCGGAGTATATCCGGATGAAAGCCGAAAGGGATGTCTATAAAGAACTGTACATGAATTTGCTACAAATGAAAGCGGCAGTATAAGGAGGAAAAAGTATGAAAGTAAAATGTGAGAGAAATTGCAAGGAGAGCGTGAATGGATTCTGTCAGATGTCTGAAATTGACATCCTGGCAGACGGTATGTGCGGAAGATACAACTGCAAGCCGGAGTTCGAGCCGTTCAGAGAGGACAATGTGGTTGTGTTTGATAACGCAGGTCTGCCTTCCATTATGGTGAAGTTTACCAGAAATCCGGATGTTCCTACGCATCCGATGTTCATTATCGGCGGCAAGACCTACAACACGCTGTATATTTCCAAGTATCCGAATACGATTATCAATGGTAGAGCGTACAGCCTTCCTATGCAGAAACCTTCAGTGAATGTTACCCAGGAAGCGGCAGAAGCAGCTTGCTTCAGTAAGGGAGAGGGATGGCACTTGATGACCGCAATGGAAAGAGGGTACATCGCCAACCTCTGCAATGATACTGGCATCTTCCCTCATGGGAACACTGACAGAGGAAAGTACCATGCAGATGAATCTGAGCAGGGCGTATGCTTTGACGGATACCAGACACTGACGGGTTCTGGTCCGGCAACCTGGAGCCACGATCATACCGTATTTGGCATCCATGACCTTTGCGGAAATGTATGGGAGCGAATCAGAGGACTCAGACTCATGGATGGAGTTCTCCAGGTTGCAAAGAACAATGATGCTGCCATGAACATCGACCTCTCGGCCAGAAGCGATAAGTGGAAATGTCTGCTGGACAGCGATGGGGAGCCCATCAGAATTGATGCCAACAATGGTGGAATCAAGTTCGCCACAGAGGATGAAATTGAAGAAGACTATGATGGCTGCCGCTGGAAAGATGTTGAGTTCGACTGCGAGATTACGGATGAAATGAAAGCACTTGGTCTGTTCGCCGGGGAGCCGGAAGCATATATCTATGCCGATACATCCGGAGAGCGTTTGCCGCTTTGTGGGGGCAGCTGGGGCAACGGTTCCCATGCTGGCGTGTTCGGCGTGGATTTGGACTACCCTCGTTCCTACTCGCTCGGCAACCTCGGCTTCCGCTCCGCTTACTACTGTGATACTGAGGACTGATAACTGCGTACTGATTGGCGGCTGAGAAGCCGCCAGTACCATTGGAGGTAATGAAATGCGAAAGAAGTTCAAGAAGATGTTTGATACGCATTGGAACTGTTTACCTTGGTTTATCTGCGGATTGTCGATTCTGATAAGAGGAGACATCGGAAGATGGGCTTACGGGCTGACATGGGTAACGGTTCTGGTGATGACCTGGCACTATTGCCCGACAGTAAATATCAACAGATTATCGAAGGAGGAAGACGATGAATAAAGTAATTTTGATGGGAAGACTTACGAGAGACCCGGAGGTGCGATACGCACAGAATGAGAACAGCACAGCAGTTGCCCGGTACAGCCTGGCAGTAGATCGCCGCTTCAAGCGTGAAGGAGAGCAGGATGCAGACTTCATCGGATGCGTTGCGTTTGGAAGGGCGGCTGAGTTTGCTGAGAAATGGCTTCATAAGGGAAGCAAGGTTGTAGTTACCGGAAGGATTCAGACTGGAAGCTACACCAACAAGGACGGTCAGAAAATTTACACTACCGATGTTGTCATCGAGGAGCAGGAGTTCGCAGAAAGCAAGGCTGCCAGCGAAGGCAATGGAGGCGGTTATTCCGGCGGCGGAAGCAACAATTCATCATCCGGGGACGGATTTATGAATGTACCGGACGGCATTGACGAAGAATTGCCGTTCAACTAAGGGGTGAGCCGAATGGTTCCTATTTACGATTTAGAGATATTGGAGGATGAAGAAAATGAGTAAAAGAGCAGATAAAGCCCAGGATAAAGTCCTGAAAGAAACTTGCATGGAGTATGTGACAGATGTGCATGAGACTCCGGATTTTGTAGAGGTACATGGTAATGCTGGCGGCGATGATGTTTGTTATAGAGCGTATGATGACGGCAGTATCACTTGCAGATAGGAGGAAGCTATGGGAGTGACGAAAGAAGCTATGGAAAAAGCGGTTAATTGGTGGGCTGAAAAAGTAGGAGGCTCCCAGCCGCACAGTAACGGAGATGACGGACTGGCATCTGTAATGGCGTGTATGATGGCTGATGTCGGAAGGAAACCAGTTAGTGAGTCACAAATTGCTGTTTTCAAAGAAGAACTTGCAAAGAGAATCACAGAAGTCGGAGAAAGAAGTCGAATTTTTCTGTCGTGCGACTACGGACCATGCAAAATGTTGTCTGAGAGTGCAGAGATCGCCGGGATAAATGTACTGAATTTTCCGTTTAAGACAGATATGACGATACTGGATGGGAAGAAAGTTCTCGTATCTGATGGATACGCAAGACCATGGGAGGAGATATAATGGGGAAGATCAAAGGGTTCCTGCTGAACAGAAAGCAGTATGACCGCATCCGGAAGATGGATCACTGTCAGATGACGCTGTATGTTGAATCAATTTATAAGTCCGGATATGCAGACGGGCAGAAAGCAGCAGAAGGCTTGACGGCATTGGAGATAAGAGATGTGTTGTTGAAGGTAAAAGGTCTTGGAGAAAAGAGGGTTGATACCATTGTATCAGCCTTGGAAGAAGCCATGAACAGCAAGGAGGATAAGAAAAGTGACAGTAAAAGAGAAAATCAAAGCAATAGTTGAGAAGTACGGGTATGACGCACAGAGCCGTCAGTGCATCGAGGAGATGGCGGAACTCACCCAGGCAATCAACAAATTTTGGAGGAAGCAGCTTGATTGCGGAAAGATTGAATTTCCGGATGACCCGGATACATTCCCTTCCTTTGGCAAGGAATACGACAACCTGGTCGAGGAGATTGCCGATGTGCAGATTATGCTGTGGCAGATGGAGCAGTTTCTGCATTGCAATATTGACTCTGTTGTAGAGAAAAAACTCGACCGTCAGATGGAGAGAATGGGGAATAAAAGTTCTGATTGAGATACAGACCCAGGAGTGATATAATAGTGTAAAATTTCGCAAAGGAGTACAGATATGCGATATGTAAGTTACAAATGTGAAGTTTTGGGTCGAAATCCTCACATAGGGGATGC